>JAESFW010000236.1_pt1 | contig 60758 bp, 68 predicted proteins | sample 9269481 | NCBI WGS metagenome assembly JAESFW01 (sample SAMN14515350, study PRJNA621654) | algae metagenome | isolation source: Lyngbya sp. HA4199-MV5 and co-occurring heterotrophs from soil with... | place: USA: Ahupuaa O Kahana State Park, Hawaii | collected 2009-07-21 | reverse complement strand
GGCATTCGGCCGAGCAAGTCGGCGTCACAGCCTGGCGTTCCAGTGAAGCGCAGAAGAGGCGCCGCTCAGCGGCGGCGCCGTCTCGATGGGCGGTTTATAGGCGGACCCCCCGGACCAAGTCAACAGCGATTTTTCAAAAAAGTGACGACCGGTCCCGCCCCGGCGCTTCCACGAGCCGGCTTCCGACCGATTTAGGCCTGCCGGAGCGCGCTTTTGGGCCTCTCGGCGGGCATTTCGGCCGAATCCGAAAATTTTCGAATCGTCGAATTCGGCTACCGGCATCCATAGCGGCTGGGCGCCGACAGTTTTGTGACGTCAGCCGGCCCGGTTGAGCCTGCCGCCTGTGAGCGGACTTGGGACGCCCGTGGTCGAAGGCAGGCTGAGCGGCAGCCCCTTCACCGATCGGATGGCGAGATAGGCGAAGAGCTGCGCCTCGAGGGAGTCACCATCCCAGCCTGCAGCCTCCACCGGCTCGACCGGCACACCGAGTCGCTCCGCGAGGCGGTTCATGAAATGGCGATTAAGCCGGCCTCCGCCACCGACAAGCCAGCGCTTCGGCGCTTGCGGCACGTGGCGTAGCGCTGCGACCAGGCTTTCCACGGTGAAGGCTGCGAGCGTCGCCGCGCCATCGGCGTCGGAAAGCGGCTCCGTGATCTGGGCACGGCGATGGAAATCATTCCGGTCGAGCGACTTTGGCGCCGGCCGGTCGAAGAACGGATTGTCCATGAAGGTGGCGACAAGCTCCTCATGGACGCGGCCACTCGCTGCCAACTCGCCATCGGCGTCGAAGGGGCGCCCAAGCCGGCGCAGCACGAAATCATCGAGGATCGCGCTGGCGGGCCCCGTGTCGAAAGCGATGACGGTGTCGCCGTCGATATAGGTGACATTGCCGACGCCGCCGAGGTTCAGCACCATGACGGGCTGTGCCATGCCCTGAGCAAGGGCGCGATGATAGAGCGGCGCGAACGGCGCGCCCTCCCCGCCCGCGGCGACATCGGCATAGCGGAAACGGTCGACCGTCGGGATGCCGAGCGCCGCGGCAACGGCCGGACCATCGATCAACTGGCGGGTGAAGCGCTGCTGGGGCCGGTGATAGACCGTCTGGCCATGGAGCCCGACGAGATCGATATCGGCCGGATCGTGGCCGTGGTCGGCGATAAAATGCCGGACCGCGGCGAGGTGGTCGGCCGTGACCGCCGCCTCCAGTTCGGCCAACGGCTCGGTCAGTGCGCGCTCGGGCTCGGCTATCAGCGCCTGAAGCGCCCGGCGCGTCTCGTCGCGATAGGGGTAGGATTGTCCGGCACCGAAGCTGACGGCATCGCGACCGTCGCTGGTGACGAGCGAGACGTCGATGCCGTCCATCGAGGTGCCGCTGATGACGCCGATGGCGGTGAGGCTGTCCTGCTGAAGCCGGTCCATCTGAGCTCGCTGCGGCCCGTCCCTGAGGCGTCGTGGAGGCCGGCCTATTCGCCGGGCTGGGCCCCGTCGTAGCCGCCGATGATGACGAGATCGACCTGGCCGACTTGGGCAAGGTGCTTCACCGCCTCCTGGTATTCAGGTGAAGCGTAGCAGGCTCGCGCCGTCGCTTCGTCCTTGAACTCCAGGACGACGTTGTGCTTGCGGCCCGCGCCGCGCGCGAGCTTGTACTCGCCGCCGCGCACCAGGAACTTCGCGCCATACTTCGCGAAGGCGACCGCATTCAGGGCGCGGTAGCGGGCATATTCCTCCTCGTTCTCGACATCGAGCCGAGCGATCCAATAGCCCTTCGCCATCCTCACGCCCCCTCGACCGCAACGAGGTCGATCTCGCCGGCGCCCTCGCGCAGCTTGCGGGCCTCGGCATATTCGGGAGAGAACAGATAGGCCCGCGCCGAGGCGAAATCCGCGAACTCGATGACGACGTTGCGGGCGCGGCCTTCGCCCTCGCCCACCGTCATCTGACCACCGCGTACGATCGGCGTGCCGCCATAGATTTTCATCACTTCGGAGGCCTTCGCCGCATAGGCGCCCCACTTGGTCGCGTCGGTGACCTTGGCGCGGCCGATGACATATCCCTTGGGCATGAGCGTATCCGTCTGCTGGAGCGGGGTGCGCGAATCGCGTTCCTGCGAAGCTTATGAGGCCGCCGCGATCTCGTCCATGATCGCAGCGGCCGCGCCGCGCGGGTCGGCCGCACGGATGATGGGGCGCCCGACGACGAGATGATCGACCCCGGCGCGGATCGCCTCGCCCGGTGTCAGGGTGCGCTTCTGGTCGCCGGCGGCACTGTCGGCGGGGCGGATGCCTGGCGTGACGATGACCATGTCGCCGCCGATCACGTCGCGGACGATTGCAGTCTCGGCGGCCGAACAGACGATGCCGTCGATACCGGCGGTACGGGCCTGTTCGGCGCGCAGGCGCACGAGATCGCGCACGGCGAGCCCGTAGCCTGCATCGCGCAGATCGCCATCGTCATAGGAGGTCAGGGCCGTGACGGCGAGCAGCTTCAGCGCGGCATCGCCGCGGCCCTCGACGGCGCCGCGCATGGTCTGGGGGTAGGCGTGAACAGTCAGGAAGGTGACCCCGAGCTTGGTCAGCGAGTCGACGCCTTCGGTGACGGTGTTGCCGATATCGTGCAGCTTGAGGTCGAGAAAGACCTTCTTGCCTTCGCTCGTAAGCTGCCGGGCGAGATCGAGCCCGCCGGCGAAGGCGAGGCGATAGCCAATCTTGTAGAAGGTCGCGCCGTCACCCAGCGTCGAGACGATGCGGTAGGCGTCCCAGATCGTCGGCACATCGAGGGCCACGATCAGCCGATCGCGCATGTCGTTGATCTTCTGCATCATCGCCCCTCCGCTGCCTGCGGGGAAGGCGCATGATTCGAGCGCGGTTGCAAGCTTCGCGGCCTTCAGGCCGCGTCGGACAGCACCTGGGCGAAGACCTTGGCCCAGACATCCGGCGTCTGCGCGCCCGAGACCGCCAGCTTGCCGTCGACGATGAAGAACGGCACGCCGGTGACGCCGACCTGGGCCGCATGAGCCTCAAGCCCGACGATGGTCTCGCGCAGCTCGTCATTGGCGAGTTCGTCGCGCGCGGCCTGCTCGTCGAAGCCCTGCTCGACGGCGATCTGGACGAGCGTCTCGAGGTCGCCGATGTCGCGGCCGTCCTGCCAATAGGCCTTGAACAGCGCCGCCTTCATCTCGCCGCCGCGCTGCACGGTCGAGGCAGCCGCGACCAGCATATGCGCCATGCGGGTATTGACGCTCTTCTTGACCGCCGCCCAGTTGAAGGTGACGCCGCTTTCGAGCGCGGCTTCCGACAGGCGCAGCTCGATCTCGCGGCGCTTGCCGGCGCCGAACTTGGCGTCGAGATACTGCGTGCGATCCATGCCTTCGGCCGGCATGTCCGGGTTCAGCTCGTAGGGCAGCCAGGTGATGGCGACGCGCTCGGTCAGCCCATTGCGGGCGAGCGCGGTCTCGAGCCTAGCCTTGCCGATGAAGCACCAGGGGCAGGCCAGATCGGAGACGATCGCGATCGGCAGTTTCTCTTGCATGTGCATGTCCTTCGCGGTTCGCCGCCTGTCGCCTTCAGCCCGGTGGATAGCGATGCTGCTCGCCATGGCGGTCCTCGGCGAATGCCTCGGCACCCGGCGCCTCGCAGGCCGAGAGGAAGGTCGGGCCGACAGGGATCTTTCCCGCCCCGCCGGGGATGTCGAGGATATAGGTCGGCTGGCACAGGCCGGACAGATGGCCTCGCAGGCTTTTGACGAGAGCCTGCCCTTCCTCCAGCGAAAGGCGGAAGCGCGCCGTACCGGGCGCGAGATCGGGATGGTGGAGATAATAGGGCTTCACGCGGTTCTCGACGAAGGCGCGCATCAGGGCGGACAGCGTCTCGACATCGGCATTGACGCCCTTGAGGAGGACGCTCTGGCTGACCAGGACATGGCCGGCATCGGCCAGCGTCGCGAGGGCGGCGCGAGCGGCATCGGAGAACTCGCGCGGATGATTGGCGTGAACAGCGACATAGCTCGCCTTGCCAGGGATACGCAGCGCCCGCGCATAGTCCCCGGTGATCCTGCCGGGATCGACGATCGGCACGCGCGTGTGCCAGCGCACGACCTTGATGTGCGGGATCGCGGCGAGGCGCTTGGCAACCTCTCGGATACGACGGGCCGAAAGGATGAAGGGATCGCCGCCGGTCAGGATGACCTCCCAGATCTCCGGATGGCCGGCGAGATAGGCCAGCGCGGCATTGAGCTTGTCACCCGTCAGCGCGTCGCCGCCGGGCCCGACCATCTCGCGCCGGAAGCAGAAGCGGCAATAGACTGGGCAGGCATGAACCAGCTTAAGGAGCGCTCGGTCGGGATAGCGATGAACCACGCCTTCGACCGGCGAATGGGCCTCGTCGCCAATCGGATCGGCGATCTCCTGCGGCAGAGTCACGCGTTCGGCGGAGTCGGGGACGAACTGGCGCGCGATCGGATCGGCAGCATCGGTCGGATCGATGAGTTCGACCATGGCCGGCGTCACCGAAACCGCGTAGCGCGCGGCCACAGCCTGCAGCGCCTCGCGCTGCTCCGGCGCGGCCAGACCTGCATCGATGAGCGCGTCGACGCTGCGCAGCGGCTGGCCGCCGGGGAGCTGGTGAAGGGTCATGCCCCTCCCCTGCCCGGTTCCGCGACCGGCGTCCAGAGCACGTCCTCGATACGGCGGGCGCCGGTGCAGAGCATCACCAGCCGATCGAAGCCAAGCGCGATACCGCTCGCCGGCGGCATCGCAGCGAGTGCGGCGAGGAAATCCTCATCGATCGGATAACGCTCGCCATAGATGCGCGCCTTCTCGTCCATGTCAGCCTCGAAGCGCCGGCGCTGCTCGGCCGGGTCGGTCAATTCGCCGAAGGCATTCGCCAGCTCGACGCCGCAGGCATAAAGCTCGAAGCGCTCGGCGACCCGCGGATCGCCGGGCTTGGGCCGCGCCAGCGCGGCCTCGGAGATCGGATATTCGCACAGGATCGTGGCGCGTCCGCGACCCAGATGAGGCTCGACCTTCTCCGACAGCACGCGGCTGAAAATGTCGGACCATGTGTCGTCATCGGCCACGCGGATGCCGGCCTCGATCGCATCGGCGGCAAGCCCGCCGCGATCGACGTCATGATCCGCAGTCACGGTGCGGAGCAGATCGATTCCGGCGTAACGGCCGAAAGCGTCCTGCAGCGTCAGGCGCTCGGGCTCCGCGAAGGGGTCGGCCTCGATGCCGCGCCAACGCAGCACATCGACGCCCGCAGCCCGTGCAGCTTCCGCGAGCAGGGCGGCACTGTCGCGCATCAGCGTCTCGTAATCTTCGCCCGCACGGTACCATTCCAGCATCGTGAATTCGGGATGATGCAAAGCGGTCCGCTCACGATTGCGGAACACGCGCGCGAAATCGAAAATCCGCGCCTCGCCCGCCGCCAGCAGCTTCTTGGCTGCAAATTCCGGTGAGGTGTGAAGATAATAGGGATGCGGCTGCGCGGCGTTGTCGATCAGCGTGGTGGCGAAGCCGTGCAGATGCGTCTCGTTCCCGGGCGAGACCTGCAAGATCGCCGCCTCGACCTCGACGAAGTCGCGCGCTTCGAACCAGCGCCGCAGCGCCGCCTTGACGCGCCCGCGCGTCAGCAGCGCCGGGCGTCGGTCGGCATGGATGTCGGGCCGCCAGAGTGGCGTGACGGAGGAACTCATCGAATCTCGGGCCGGATGCGTCGGAAAGCTTTCGTTTCGCGCGTGGATGCGGTAGTTGCGCGGCGATCGAATTCGCATAGCGCGCGGGCGCGCCGCGCACCAGAAGGACATTCACGTGGTCAAGGTCATCGCCTCTTCCGTCCGCAAGGGCAACGTCCTCGAAGTCGACGGGCACCTGTGCTCGGTTCTCTCGGCCGAGAGCTTCTTCCCCGGCAAGGGCACCCCGACGACGCAGATCGACATGCGCCGCATCGCCGACGGCGTGAAGGTCACGCAGCGCTACAAGACGACCGAGCAGGTCGAGCGCGCCTATGTCGAGGACCGCGACTTCACCTATCTCTATCAGGACGGCGAACAATACGTCTTCATGAACCCCGAGACCTACGACCAGATCCATGTCGATAAGGATGTGGTCGGCGACTCCGCCCCCTATCTCCAGGAAGGCATGAAGGTCTCGCTCTCGGTGTTCGAGGACAAGGCCGTGGCGATCGAGCTGCCCCAGCGCGTGACTCTCGAGGTCGTCGAGACCGAGCCGGTGACGAAGGGCCAGACGGCCTCCTCCTCCTACAAGCCGGCGATCCTGTCGAACGGTGTGCGCAGCGCGGTTCCGCCGCATGTCGGCGTCGGTACCCGCATCGTCGTGATGACGGCCGACGGCTCCTATGTCGAGCGCGCGAAGGATTGATCTCCGGGCGCAGAGCGCCGTGGAGAAATCTCCTCTATAGCTTCACGCAGCGGGCCCTTTCCGGGCCCGTTGTCGTTTCGAGGATCCCGCCATGTCGCTCACAGTCCAGGCTGCCGCCCTTTCCGGCTTCGTACAGACGCTTCGCGCGCTCGACGCCATCATCGACAAGGTCGTCGAGCAGGCAGAGAGCCGCAAGATCCAGCCGGAGGTCGTGCTGACCGCGAGGCTCGCACCCGACATGCTGCCCTTCACGCGGCAGATCCAGCTCTGCTGCGACTTCGCCAAGAACACGGTGGCGCGGCTTTCGGGCGGCGACAACCCGCGCTTTCCGGACGAGGAGAAGAGCTTTCCCGAGCTGAAGGAACGCATCGCCAAGACGCTGGCCTTCATCGCGGCGGCCGATGCAGCCGCCCTCGATGCGGGACTTTCCCGCGACGTCACCTTTCCGCGCGGCCCCTCGGCGACGGTGACGATGAAGGGCGAAGCCTATCTCACGCGCTTCGCCATCCCGAACTTCTATTTCCACGCCGCGACTGCCCACGGCATCCTGCGCCATAACGGCTTCCATATCGGCAAGCAGGATTTCCTGCTGGGCGTCTTCAACGCCTGAGACGACGCAAGTCGCCCCGATGCAGGGGACCGTGTCCTTCGTGATCGAACGTGCCACTCCCGGCGATGCCGGGGAGATCGCCACGCTCTATCTCGCATCGCGGACTGACGCCCTGCCCTATCTGCGCCGCTGCCACAGCGACGCAGAAGTGCGCGACTGGATTGCAACCGTGATGCTCGCCACTGGCGAGACCTGGGTCGCGCGCCAGGCTGGCCTCATCCTCGGCTTCGTGATGCTCGAGGGCGAAGAACTCGAGCAGCTCTACCTGCTGCCCGGTCAGTTCCGTCGCGGCATCGGCTCGCATCTGCTGGCCAAGGCCAAGGAACGCAGCCCCGCCCGGCTCGGCCTGTTCACGTTCCAACGCAACGCGCCGGCGCGCGCCTTCTACGAGCGCCACGGCTTTCGTCTCGTCGCTCTCGGCGACGGCACGCAGAATGAAGAAGGCGAACCCGACGCGAGTTACGAGTGGCGCAGCTCATTTTCGCCAGAGGCCTTGTAATCGGAACGAGCCCTCCCCATCTCGGTCTCATCGGCGATGTCGAGGGCGTTCCACTGTCCTCCGTTGCCGCGAAAGACGGCCATGAGCCGAACGTGTGACGCCGGATGTACGCGCACCGTTCCGCTGCATGGCCGTTGGCGTTTTCAGGCCCGTGGCACAGGCGCGCGTCGCCGCGCCGCTCAGCCCTGTAGGAACGGATTGTTCTGCCGCTCCTCGCCGAGCGTGCTCGCAGGCCCATGCCCCGGCAGGAACTGGACGTCGTCGCCGAGCGGCACGAGCTTGGACTTGATGCCGGCAATCAGCGTCTCGTGGCTGCCATAGGGAAAATCGGTGCGGCCGACCGATCCGGCGAAGACCGTGTCACCCGCGAGCAGGAAGCGCAGATCCTTCTGGAAGAAGGTGATGTGGCCGGGCGTATGGCCAGGCACATGCTGAACCGAGAAGCTGACATCTCCGACCGAGATCTCGTCGCCCTCTACGAGCCAGCGCGACGGCGTGACCGCCTTCATGTCGAGAATGTCGAAGCGCAGGCCCGATTTCGGCAGATCGTCGAGCAGGAACTTGTCGGCCTCATGCGGCCCGATGATCGGGATCGAGAGCTTTTCCGCCAGTTCGGTCGCGCCGCCGGCATGGTCGAGATGGCCGTGGGTCAGCCAGATCGCAGCCGGCGTGACGCCGATCTCCTTCAGCGCCCCCTGGATCACCCCGACATCACCACCCGGATCGACGATCACGGCCTGCTTCGTGCGCGTGCACCAGATGATCGAGCAGTTCTGCTGGAAAGGCGTCACCGGGACGACGGCGACGCCGAGAGGCGATTGCGGCTGATCGGTCATTGCGTGTGTCCTCTGCTTGCGGGTGTCCGCCGATCGCAATGACGGGAGGCGGGGTTCAGCGCTTGCCGCCGCAGCGATTGGCGAGCAGCGCGCGGTAATCGGCCAGTTCGGAATCCATCAGAGCGACATTCTGTGCGCGCTCGTTCCCGCTCTGGCAGGTCGCGAAGATGGAGCGGGCATTCTGCAGGAAGCCGACATGCTCGCGCCAGGTCCGACACTGCGTCGCCTGGTCGGCACTGGCCACGGCGGTCAGACGCGATTGCTGGCGGCGCAGGCCGGCCTCGTTCTGGAAGAGGTCGCGCGAGCAGGTCGCCGGGCGGTTCTGCGCCGGGGCGGGCTGCGCGATCCCGAGCAGCGCGAGGGCGAGACCGCCGAGGGCAAGGCTCCTCATCCGAGGTTGAGCTCCTTGAAGAAGTCGTTGCCCTTGTCGTCGATGACGATGAAGGCCGGGAAGTCCTCGACCTCGATGCGCCAGACTGCCTCCATGCCGAGCTCGGGATATTCCAGCAGCTCGACCTTGCGGATGCAGTCCTGGGCGAGACGGGCGGCTGGGCCGCCGATCGAGCCGAGATAGAAGCCGCCATGCTTCTTGCAGGCTTCGCGCACCGAGGCAGAGCGATTGCCCTTGGCGAGCATCACCATCGAGCCGCCGAAGGACTGGAACTGGTCGACGAAGGAGTCCATTCGGCCAGCGGTCGTCGGCCCGAAGGAACCGGAGGCAAAGCCCTCCGGCGTCTTGGCCGGGCCGGCGTAATAGACCGGATGGTTCTTCAGGTAGTCGGGCATGCCCTGCCCGCTTTCGAGCCGCTCTCGGATCTTGGCGTGGGCGGAATCGCGGGCGACGATGATCGTGCCGGTCAGCGAAAGCCGCGTCTTCACCGGATACTTCGTCAGCGCCGCGAGGATCTCGCTCATCGGCCGGTTGAGGTCGATCTTGACCACGTCGCCGCCAAGCGAGGCATCCTCGACCTCGGGCATATACTTCGCCGGGTTGGTCTCCAACGCCTCGAGGAAGATGCCGTCCCGGGTGATCTTGCCCTTGGCCTGCCGGTCAGCCGAGCAGGAGACGCCGAGCCCGATCGGCAGCGAGGCGCCATGGCGCGGCAGGCGGATGACGCGGACGTCGTGGCAGAAGTACTTGCCGCCGAACTGCGCGCCGACGCCGAGCGACTGGGTCAGCTTGTGGACCTCCTCCTCCATGGCGAGGTCTCGGAAGGCGTGGCCGAGCGGGGAGCCCTCGGTCGGCAGCGCATCGAGATACTTGGTCGAGGCGAGCTTGACGGTCTTGAGGTTCTGCTCGGCCGAGGTGCCGCCGATGACGATGGCGAGGTGGTAGGGCGGGCAGGCGGCCGTGCCGAGCGTCAGGATCTTCTCCTTCAGGAAGGCGATCATCCGGTCCTTCGTCAGCAGCGAGGGCGTCGCCTGGAAGAGGAAGGTCTTGTTCGCCGAGCCGCCGCCCTTGGCGACGAAGAGGAACTTGTAGGCGTCCTCCGCATGGCCCTTGCCCTCGGCATAGATGTCGATTTGCGCCGGCAAGTTGGTCGCGGTGTTCTTCTCCTCGAACATCGACAGCGGCGCGACCTGGGAGTAGCGCAGATTGCGCTTGAAATAGGCATCGGCGACGCCTTCGCCCAAGGCCTGCTCATCCTCGCCGTCGGTCCACACCATGCGACCCTTCTTGCCCATGATGATCGCGGTGCCGGTGTCCTGGCACATCGGCAGCACGCCGCCGGCGGCGATGTTGGCGTTCTTGAGGAGGTCGTAGGCGACGAACTTGTCGTTCGAGGTCGCCTCGGGATCGTCGAGGATCTTGGCGAGCTGGGCGAGATGACCCGGGCGCAGCAGATGGTTGATGTCGATGAAGGCCTGTTCGGAGAGCTTGCGGATCGCCTCACGAGAGACGCTCAGCACCTCGCGGTCGCCGATCTTCTCGACCGAAACGCCTTCGCTGCCGAGCGCGCGGTAGGGCGTCTTGTCCTCGCCGAGCGGAAAGAGATCGACATGGGTATAGGCCATCAGCGGCACTCCGGCATTGAACGGCGTCCCTTCCGCCCAGCGGGCAGAAGGATCGCCGGATCGAATAGACGATGTTGCGATCTGGTCAAATGAAAGAGACCGCGATGGGCTCAGGGCCAGCAGCGCTTCCAGCGCTTCGGGCGCGAGGCCAATGCCGAGCTCAGGCTGCCTTCGCAGCCGATTCAGCGAGGATGGCGTAGATCGCGGCGGGATCGCGAATGCCTCGGATCTGTTCGAGCACCGAGGGGTTGCGCAGCACGCGGGCGACGCGCGCCAGCGCCTTCAGGTGATCGGCACCAGCGCCTTCGGGGGCGATCAGCACGAAAATGATGTCGACGGGCTGGCCGTCGAGGGCGTCGAAATCGATCGGCTTTTCGGCGCGCGCGAACAGGCCGACCAGCCGGTCGATGCCCGGCATGCGCCCATGCGGGATCGCGATGCCGTCGCCGATGCCGGTCGAGCCCAGGCGTTCGCGCTGCAGCAGCGACTCGTACAGCTCGCGCTCGGGCAGGCCTGTCGCCAGCGCCGCGTGCTGGGCCAGTTCCTGCAGCGCCTGCTTCTTGCCGTTGGCCCGCAGCGGCGAAATCACCGCCGCGGGTGTCAGGAGATCGATCAGCGTCATGCGCCAGTCCATGCATGTCCCATGCCGCGCTCGGAATGACTGCGGCAGGGTCCAGGTTCGGGGTCCGCGCGGAACCCCGCCAGACCTACGACAACGACGCCGGCGGATCGATCCAGCCGATGTTGCCGTCGCGGCGGCGGTATACGACGTTCATCCTGCCATTGCCAGCATGGCGGAAGATCACCACCGGCGCGCCGGTGAGGTCGAGTTCCGCGACGGCGTCGCCAACGGTCCTGACATGCAGGGATTTCGTCGTTTCGGCGACGATCACCGGGTTGTCCCCGGCCCCTTCGTGCTCGATTTCCTCGATTTCCTGGTCCGGGGCCGCGATCACATAGCTGGGGATTTCGACACCCGCATCGCGACCATTCGCCGATGCCGAGCGATCCTTGAGCCGCCGCTTGTAGCGGCGCAGCCGCTTCTCGATACGCTCCGCCATCTTGTCGAGGCTGGCATAGGCATCATGCGCGGTGCCCGAGGCCTCGAGCGTGATTCCCGACGACAGATGCAGCACGCCGTCCGTCTTGAAGGCCGTACCATCCTTTCCGACGGTGACGTGTCCCTGATAGCCGCCCTCGAAATATTTGCCGAGCGCAGCGGCGACGCGGGCCTCGGCCTGCCCACGCAGGGCTTCGCCGACATCGAGATTCTTGCCGGAGATTCGCAAGCTCATGGAGTGCTTCCCCTAGTTAGCCATGGCCAGGAGATCGGCCATCTCTAGGAGCTAAGAACTGGCTACCGGGTATGTCAATGATATGGCTCAAACAGGCGAGGCTGTGCGCCCGCCGGCTCAGCGTCCGCCCATAGCCATGGCGACCTTCTCGCGGCGACGCTCCATCGACGACGGGATGCGCAGGGATTCACGATACTTCGCGACGGTGCGGCGCGCGATGTCGATGCCGCCAGCCTTGAGCCGCGCGACGATCGCATCGTCGGACAGCACATCGGCCGGCTCCTCGTCGTCGATCATCTGGCGGATGCGGAAGCGCACGGCTTCCGCCGAATGGGCCTCGCCATAGCCGGTCGCGGCGATCGCAGCGGAGAAGAAGTACTTCATCTCGAAAACGCCGCGCGAGCAGATCAGATACTTGTTCGAGGTGACGCGCGAGACGGTCGATTCATGCATGCCGATGGCGTCGGCCACCGTCTTGAGGTTCAGCGGACGCAGATGCTCGACGCCATGGGCGAAGAACCCGTCCTGCTGGCGCACGATCTCGCTCGCCACCTTCAGGATGGTGCGGGCGCGCTGCTCCAGCGAACGGGTCAGCCAGTTGGCCGTCTGCAGGCACTCCGCGATGAACGCCTTGTCCTCCTCGCTGCGCGCCGCCTTTGAGACCCGCGCATGGTAGGTCTGGTTGATCAGCACGCGGGGTAGCGTGTCGGGATTCAGATCGACCAGCCAGGAGCCATCGGGGGCAGCGCGGATGAAGACGTCCGGCACCACCGTCTCGGCCGCCGCACCGCCGAAACCGCGGCCGGGCTTGGGATCGAGTCGCCGAACCTCGGCGACCATATCGGCGATATCCTCGTCATCGACGCCACAGAGCCGCTTGAGCGCGGCGAAGTCGCGCTTGGCGACGAGGTGGAGATTGGCGACGAGGATCTGCATCGCCGGGTCGAAGCGATCCCGGTCGCGCAGTTGAATGGAGAGGCATTCGCAGACATCGCGCGCCGCGACGCCCGAGGGATCGAAGCTCTGGACGATGCGCAGCACGCTTTCGACGCGGGCGACCGAGACGCCCAACCGCTCCGCGACGTCGGGGACGGCCTCGCCGAGATAGCCGGAATCATCGACGGCATCGATGAGGTGACGGCCTATCAGGCGCTCGGCTGGATCATGCACCGCGAGGTCGAGTTGGGTGCTGAGATGTTCGTGCAGCGAAGTCTCGACGGTCAGCCCGCTCTCGAAGCCATCCGGCCCGTCCTCGAAGGAGCCGCCGGAGCCGCCATAGGCGCCGCCGATGATGGGGAGGCTGTCGGCTCCGCGTGTATCCAGTCGCGCGACGCTCGGCTGCTCGCCCTGGAAGACGTTGTCGAGCCCGGTGCCGAGCCGGCTTTCCATCCCCTCCTGGCTGTTCAGGCTTTCGGCACGGGCATAGGCCTCGGGATCGGCCGCGTGGGCGTTGTCGCCACCATCGGCCTGGAACGGACCGTCCGACGCATCGTCGCGTTCCAGCAAGGGATTGCGTTCCAGCTCCCCCTCGACGAAGTTCTGCAGTTCGAGATGCGACAATTGCAGAAGCTTGATCGCCTGCAGCAATTGCGGCGTCATGATCAGGGACTGGCCCTGACGCAGCTCCATGCGAGGCATCATCGCCATTGCGGCATCGACCCTTTCGTGCCAGCGCGCCAATTCGGCACACTTCTTGCTAAGAGGTCAGACTAGCGCCGTCCAGCGAGCGCGTCAAAGGCTTGCCCTGTCATTGAGCAGGGAAATTTTTGCGCCGCAACATGAGACTATGGTTGCAGCCGCAATGGCCGGAACCAAGCCCCGATGGCGCGCTGCGAAGCCGATTACACCCGGAAAGGGCGTCGCGCACCATGCCCTGGCTGCGCGCGGCAATCACCGGGAATGCGTGGCGTAGCGTCGCGGCACTCGCTCAGAGCCGGAAATCCTCGCCGAGATAGACACGGCGGACATCCGGGTTGGCGATGATCTCGGCCGGCGACCCCTCGGTCAGCACACGGCCGGAATGGATGATGTAGGCGCGATCGACGAGGCCGAGCGTCTCGCGGACGTTGTGGTCCGTGATCAGGACGCCGATGCCGCGATCGGTGAGCTGCCGCACCAACGCCTGAATGTCGCCGACCGCGATCGGATCGATGCCGGCGAAGGGCTCGTCGAGCAGGATGAAGGAGGGCTTGCCGGCGAGCGCGCGCGCGATTTCGCAACGGCGCCGCTCGCCGCCCGAGAGCGCGATCGACGGCGCCTTGCGCAGGCGCGCGATGGTGAACTCCTCGAGCAGCTGGTCGAGCTGGCGCTCGCGCTCCTTGCGGTTCGGCTCGACGACCTCGAGAACCGCGCGGATGTTGTCCTCGACGCTGAGGCCGCGGAAGATCGAGGCCTCCTGTGGCAGGTAGCCGATGCCCAGCCGTGCGCGCTGGTACATCGGCAGCTGCGTGATGTCGTTGCCTTCGAGCGAAATCGTGCCGAGATCGGCCGCGACGAGGCCCGTGATCATGTAGAAGATCGTGGTCTTGCCGGCACCGTTGGGACCGAGCAGCCCGACGGCCTCGCCCTGGCGCAGGTGCAGGCTGGCATCGGTCACGACGGTGCGGCCGCCATAGCTCTTGCGCAGGCCGCTAACCGCCAGGATGCCGGGGCCACCGATCGCGGCGGCTTCCGAAGCGCCGATACCGACGACACCTTCATGACCGCGCCCGGATCGACCGAACAGGCGATTGAACATGCCTGCACTGCGCGGCTGGGTCGTCGGCACTTCGCGGGCGGGCACCGTATCGGATTGAGGCATGTCGGAGATCGTCACTGCGGGTGCTGTGCCTGGTCTGGAGAAAGGACGGCGGGATGCCCGCGGAGCGTGCGAAACCGGCTCAGTTGGTCGGCGTCGCCGGCTTGGCGGGCGTAGCCCCGGCCGCGGGCTTGGCACCGGCTTCGGTCGAGTTCGGCACGAAGAAGCCCTGAACGCGACCGCCCTTGTTGGTCTCGACATTGGCGACGCCGGTGACGGTGTCGTAGGTCAGCTTCTCGCCGCGCGTGATGTTGGGGCCGTCGTTCAGCGCTACATTGCCCGTCATGATCACCTTGTTCGCCGCGCGATCGAAGACCGCGTTGTCGGACGTCGCCGCCTGCGTCTTCGAGACGACGGTGACAGGCCCCTTGCATTCGATACGCTTGATCGACGAGTCGTTGGACTGCCCGGGCGCCGCGACGGCGGCAGCGGGGGCCGCAGGCGCGGCCGGCGCGCGCGCTGCGCCCGCTCCGCCCTGCCCGCCGCTGCGCCCCTCGTAGAACACGGTCATCACCGTGCAGCGCACCGTCGTCTCGCCCTGGACGGCGACGACGTTGCCGCTGAACACGGCGCGGTTCTCCTTGTCGAGCACGTCGAGCTTGTCGGCGTCGATCTTGATCGGCTCCTTGCTGTCACCACCGAGGCCGCCGAGCGGCGAGCTTGCCGCGCCGCTGCCGCCGCGCGCGCGTCCCTGCGCGAACCCGTCCTGCTGCGCGCCGACGAGGATGGCGCCCGCGACCGCCGCGAACAGGGCGACATGCCGGGAGACGGCGCCGACGCGGGCGAAGCCGAAGTGGTTCATGGCTACCTGCATTGTCACTCTCCCGTCCTGTTCGGCTGCTTGTCCGTCGGCGCCGCCTCGCCAGCGGGGGCGGTGCGAACCGACTGAAGCAATTCCAGCTGCGGCGTGCTGCCTTCCCGCTCGGGCCCCGCGATGGTGCCGGCCGGCGCATTGGGAATATAGACGCGGACCCGGCCCTGGAAAGCGATCAGCGCGCCATTGTCCTTCACGTCGAGCGCATCGGCATCGACCGTGTTCGTGTCGATGCTGACCTTGACCGGATCCTTCGAGACCACGGTCCCGCCCTTGAAGTCGACATCGGCCGTCTTCATGCGGATGTCGTAGCCGCCCTCGGTCTTGATGCGGACATCGTCCACGAGCCGCAGCTTTTCCTTCTGCGTATCGAAGTGCCCGGTCTTGGCGTTGACGGTGACCCAGCCCTCGCGCTCCATCTGCAGCCGCGCCGTCAGCGTCTGCAGTTCGACCTGCGTCGGGTTACGGATCTCCTGGAGAGCCGCTTCGGCCGTCACCTCATAGGGGCGGTTGTCCTTGCGATAGCCCGAGAGGCGAGGCGTATCCATCTTCACCTTGCCCCCGGAAATCCCGACCGCCCCGAGCGACACGTTGGCGATTCCGCGCAGTGGGCTGAAGAAGGGCGCTACGATCAGGACCAGCACCGCAACGACGGCGCCGATCGGAATGGCGCGGCGCATGAAGCGGACGAGTATGGTGTGCCGGCGTGCGGCGCCAAAGGCCGCCTGACGGCGCGCCAGCCTCTTGGCCTCCCCGCTCCCGTCAGGGCGGGCGGCCCAGTCATTGGTTGTCACAGCCACAGTCATGCCCCGCGCAATGGCAGTTTCTAACGGCTTTTTCGTGTCATCCGGCGCGCGCCCTCGCACCGGCCAGCCACAGCCAGACTGACGCAAGAAGCCTTAGAATTTGTCAAGTATGCGCAAAGATATCGGTCTCCGGCCAGCCCGCCAGATCCAGCTCGGCGCGGAAGGGCAGGAAGTCGAAGCAGGCCTTGGCGAGATCGCGACGCCCCTCGCGGGCCAGCATCGTCTCGAGCCGGCCATGCAGCGCATGCAGATGCAGCACATCCGAGGCCGCATAGGCGAGCTGGGCATCGCTCAGTGTGTCGGCGCCCCAATCGGAGGATTGCTGCTGCTTGGAAAGCTCGACCCCGAGCAGTTCCCGCACCAGATCCTTGAGGCCGTGCCGGTCGGTGTAGGTGCGGGTGAGCTTTGAGGCGATCTTGGTGCAGTAGACCGGGCCGGTGACGACGCCGAAGGCCTGGCGCAGCACGGCGATATCGAAGCGCGCGAAATGAAACAGCTTGAGGACCGAGGGATCCTCCAGCAGCCGGATCAGGTTGACCGGGCGCTCGCCGCCTTTCGGGATCTGCACGACATCGGCCGTGCCGTCGCCGCGCGAGAGCTGGACCACGCAGAGCCGGTCACGATGGGGATTCAGCCCGAGCGTCTCGGTATCGATCGCGATGCTGGCGCCAGCGTCAAAGCCGTCCGGCAGATCGCCGCGATGAAAACGGATGGTCATGTCGCAAACCTCGCTCGGGCTCCGGCGCCCCTCAAATCCGACATCGGGCCCGACCGCTCGAAGCCCAAGTCTGGGCGAAGCCCCAAGTCTCGTCTGCGGAATGCCAACACCTGTAGCCGCAGCTAGCGGCGCGGCGCCCGGCATTCAAGCCTTTTCTGCGACGCACCCGACCCAGGCGCGTTAACCCTTTATTCACCATATCCTTCCAGCCGCGGCCCGGGCATGCCAGATTGGCGACATCGGAGACTGCTCGATGTCACTTTTCCGCCTGCTCACAGACTTTGACGGACGTATCGGCCTCGGCCGCTTCTGGCTGGGGAGCGCACTGGTGGCGTTCGCCCTGCTCGGCGTCCGGCAGACGGCACCGGCCCTGTTCTATTTCGAGGCCGAGAAGATCATTGCCTTCGCCCAGGCCTTCGCGTTGTTCCCCTGGGCGGCGCTGGCGGCCAAGCGTGCCGCCGATCGCGGCAGCGCGCCGCTTTACGGAATCCTGCTGGTCTGCGCGATCGTCCTGCCCGGCCAGCTCCAGCCCTGGCTGCCCTATGCCTGGGCGCCCTCGCTCGAGACGGTCTCCCTGATCGCCTGGCTGTTCGCCCTCGTCGATCTCGGCCTGATGCCTTCGGCGCTGGGCGGGGAACCGCTTGCGGCCGATGGCGCCGATGCTAAAGCGGGGGCATGGACACCACCGCACTCTCCGACCTCGATCCCCTCGACCCCGTTGCGCTGACTCAGGCGCTGGTCCGCTGCGCTTCGGTGACGCCGCATGAGGGCGGCGCATTGGCGCTGCTCGGCTCGGCGCTCTCAAACGCGGGCTACAGCGTCGAGCGGCCCGTCTTCAGCGCGCCAGGCACGCCGGATGTCGAGAACCTCTATGCCCGGATCGGCACGGAGGGACCGGTCTTCGCCATCGCCGGCCACACCGATGTCGTGCCGGTCGGCGATGCCGCGGCCTGGACGCGGGATCCCTTCGGCGGGACCGTCGAGAACGGCATCCTGCATGGGCGCGGCGCCTGCGACATGAAGGGCGGGCTCGCCGCGATGGCAGCGGCCGCCCTGCGCTTCCGCCGTGAAAACCCCGAGGCTCCGGGTTCGATCGCCTTCCTCGTTACCGGTGACGAGGAAGGCCCCGCCGTCAACGGCACCGTCAAGCTGCTCGAATGGGCGCATGCGCGCGGCCAGCGCTTCGACCATTGCCTGCTCGGCGAGCCGACGAACCCGTCCTCGATGAGCGACATGATCAAGATCGGCCGGCGCGGCTCGCTGACCGGCCGGCTGACCGTCAATGGCAAGCAGGGCCATGTCGGCTACCCGCATCTCGCCGAGAATCCGATTCGCGGCATGGTCCGGTTGTTGGCGGCGCTCGACGCCACGCCCCTCGACGCCGGAACCGAGCATTTCGATCCGAGCAACCTCGAAGTCACGACGCTCGATGTGGGCAATCCCGCTACGAATGTGGTGCCAGCGCAGGCGAAAGCCGTCTTCAACATCCGCTTCAACGATGTCTGGACACCGGCGACGCTGGCCGCGGAGATCGAGCGGCGCCTGCACGAGGCGGCCGGTAACGCCGTCCGCTACGAGATCAGCTTCGAGCCGACCAATTCGGTGGCGTTCCTGACGCAGCCGGGCCCCTTCGTCGCGATGGTCGCCGACGCGGTCGAGGCCGAAACCGGGAAGCGCCCGGCCCTCTCTACGACGGGCGGCACCTCGGATGCGCGCTTCATCAAGAATTATTGCCCGGTCGTCGAATACGGTGTCGTCGGCCAAACCATGCATCAGGTCGATGAACAGGTCGCCGTGGCTGACCTGCTGGCGCTGGAGCGGATCACGTATCGGCTGCTCCACGATTATTTTGCAGTGCAGCATGGCTCTTGACGCTTCGGCCCGGCGGGTCGATAGTCGTCTTAGACGAAAGTCTAAGGAAGCGAACGATGAGGCTTGCTGCTGACGACGTGGCGCGCTCGCTGCGCGGCTCATGGCACCTGATGACGCGCGGCTCCGAGGCCCTCGAGGAACTGGACCTGACGCGCGAAGGGTTCTGGCGCTCTTTCGCCGCCTTCGCGCTGATGCTGCCCGCGACGATCGCGATCCTGGCGGCTGTCCGCCTTCTGGCCGGCCTGCCCAATTCGGCCGGCTTGTTCGCCTCCCCCAGCCTGACCATGGCCGTGATCGGCGCCGAGCTTCTCGCCGTGCTGGCGGTTCCCGCCCTGCTGATCGGGCTGGCGCCGCATCTCGTGCACGCGCCGCGCTTCACCAGCTTCGTCATCGCCTGGAACTGGGCCGGCATCGTCTCGGCCAGCCTGATCGCCGTGCCGGCCGCTGTGTTTGCGATCGGCTGGTCGTATCCGAGCCTCGCTGGACTGCAGGCGCTCGCCTTCGTCACGATCGTCCTGCGGCTGCGCTACTGCGTGGCGCGGGCCGCCTTCGGGCCGGAGAGCCGGCTCGCTGCTCCGATCGTGCTGGCGAGCATGGTGGCCGACTACAGCGTCGTGCGGCTCTTCGGACTGCTGCCGCTCTGAGGCACCGCCGCTGACGCCGTCTCGATCAGGCGTCTGCCGCGCTTCTAGTAGTCCACCCCGGCCAGATACAGGCCACAGGGCGGCGCCAGTGCCGCGCATTGCGAACGGTCGCGTGCCGCCAGGACCTTGCCCAGCTTGTTCTCCGGCCAGCGCCCCGCCCCGACCATCTTCAGGCAGCCCACGATCGAGCGGACCTGATGATGCAGGAAGGAGCGGGCATGAGCATAGACCACGATCTCGTCACCCTCGCGCCGGACATCGAGCCGATCCAGCGTCCGCATCGGACTGTTGGCCTGGCATTCGGCGGCGCGGAAGGTGGTGAAGTCGTGATGGCCCAGCAGCGCCTTGCCGGCACGGTCCATCGCCTCGTGATCGAGCTTGATCGGGACATGCCAGAGCCGGTCGCGATCGAGCGCCGGCTGAGCGCGCCGGTCGAGGATGCGATAGATGTAGTAGCGCCGCGTCGCCGAGATCCGCGCGTCGAATTCGTCGGAAACCGCCTGGGCGCTGACGACCGCCACTGGCAGGCGCTTCAGGCGGGCATTGCTGGCGTCGCGCACCACATCCGTGCGCCATTCCTTGTCGAGATCGACATGGGCGACCTGATGGGTGGCATGGACGCCGGCATCGGTGCGCCCAGCGCAGTGCAATCGCACCGCATGGCCGCAGAAGGCCTCTATCGCCTCCTCGATGCTCTGCTGGACGGAGGGCCCGTTGAGCTGGCGCTGCCAGCCCGAGAAGGGCGTGCCGTCATATTCGATCACGAGCTTGTAGCGCGGCATCAGAGCTTGGCGCCGGCAGCGAGCCGCGCGCCTCGAAGGAACTCGATTCCGCTCATCGGCCGCCCCCCGGCGCGCTGGACCTGGAGCAGCTTCACCGCCCCCTCGGCACAGGCGACGGTGCCTTCGTCGTCGAGCAGCATGCCGGGCTCGGCCGCCCCACCCGCCAGCGCCGTACGCAGGACCTTAAGACGCTCGGCCCCCTTGCCGAGATCGATCTCGGCGAAGGCTCCGGGAAAGGGCGAAAGCCCACGCACGAGATCATGTACCTGCCTCGCTGGCCTCGCCCAGTTCAGCTTCGCCTCTGCATTGCCGATCTTGGCGGCATAGGTGACGCCGTCTTCGGGCTGCGGCGTGAAGTGCAAGCCGCCCCGGCCGAGCGCCGCGAGAGCACGCACCATCAGGTCGGCGCCGAGCGGCGCGAGCTGGTCGTGCAATTCGCCCGCAGTCATGTCCGGGCCGATCGCCAGCCGCTCGACCATGCCTACCGGGCCGGTATCGAGACCCGCCTCCATCTTCATGACGCAGACGCCGCTTTCGGCATCACCCGCCATCACCGCGCGCTGAATCGGTGCCGCGCCGCGCCAGCGCGGCAGCAGCGAGGCATGCAGGTTGAGGCAGCCGAGCTCCGGCAGATCGAGGATCGCCTGGGGCAGGATCATGCCATAGGCGACGACGACCGCGACGTCGGCCTGGTGCGAGGCGATCTGCTCCGCGGCCTCCGGCGTCTTCAGTGTCCTGGGCGTGAAGACCGGGATGCCGAAGCGCTCGGCCGCCTTGTGCACGGGCGACGGCTTCAGCTCCAGCCCGCGCCCGGCCTGGGCAGGCGCGCGCGTATAGCAGCTCACGACCTCGTGGCCCTGGCCGATGATCTCGGTGAGGGTCGGCACCGCGAAATCGGGGGTGCCCATGAAGATGACGCGCAGACTCATACGCTCGATGCTACCTCAGAAATGCGATGGTCCCGGGCGACCGCTGGGAGACCCGGGATAAAGATCAACAATGCGAGCGCTGTGCCTAGCGCCGCGCCGCCTGCTTGGCGAAACGCTTGGTGACGCGCTCGCGCTTGAGGCGCGAGAGATGATCGATGAACAGCACGCCGTTGAGGTGGTCGATCTCGTGCTGCAGGCAGGTTGCCAGCAGCCCGTCGGCCTCGATCTCCTGCTGCTTGCCGTCGAGATCGGTGTAGCGGACCCTGACCGAAGCCGGGCGCTCGACCTCCTCGTAGTATTCCGGGATCGAGAGGCAGCCTTCCTCATAGACGCTGCGCTCCTCGGACGACCAGGTGATCTCGGGATTGATGAAGGCCATGGGATTGCGCGGCTGCGCGTCGCGCTTCTCCTGGGCGCCCTCGCCCTCCTCTTCGCCCGCCGCCTCTTCCTTCTCGTCCGGCGCGCGCTTGGCGACGTCGAGCGTCACCACGCGCTTGGGAATGCCGATCTGAATGGCGGCGAGGCCGATGCCCGGCGCATCATACATCGTCTCGAACATGTCGGAGACGAGCGTACGGATCTCGGGCGTGATCTCCGCGACCGGGGTCGAGACCAGGCGAAGCTGGGCGTCGGGCAGGATGACGAGAGGGCGGATGGCCATGAAGGGATTTCTGCGCAGGATTTCGTGATGAAGGGGCGACATAAGCCCTTGCACGCACCGGGTCAAACTGTTCCGCTTTCGTTCGAATTCATTCACCCGAATCGGCTAGGATCGCGACATGAAAGAGATCGCCTTCATCCTGCTCGACAGGCCGGTGACTTGGGCCGAGGCCGCTTTCGGCTTCGCGGCCCTTTGCCTCGCGCTGCTCCTGATCATGTCGCTGTCGTCATGGCGCGCCGGCCGGGGCCGCGCACTGGAAGCCGCCATCGCCGCGGAGCGCGCCCGCGAAATGGACGACAAGGTCGCCGAGTTGAACCGGCTCCAAGCCGAAATGACCGGGCGCATGCAGTCCATGGCCGAGATCCTGTCGACGCGGCAGGGCGACCTGGCACGGCTGGTCGCCGACCGGATGGATGGCCTGCGCCAGCAGGTCGGGTCCGGACTGGAGCAGAACGTCCGCCAGACCACCGAGAGCCTCGGCAAGCTGCAGGAGCGGCTGGCCGTGATTGACAACGCCCAGAAGAACCTGACCAGCCTGACCTCGGAAGTCGTGACGCTGCGCGACGTGCTCTCCAACAAGCAGGCGCGCGGCGCCTATGGCCAGGGCCGGATGGAGGCGATCATCCGTGACGGACTGCCGAGCGCCTTCTTCGCGTTCCAGCCCCAGCTTTCCAACGGCAAGCGGCCGGACTGCCTGGTGACGCTGCCGGGCGACGGGCGCGGCCTCGTCATCGACGCGAAGTTCCCGCTGGAAAGCTTCACGCAGCTCCGCGAGGCGCGCGGCGACGATGCCAGGAAGGCCGCCGGGTCCCGCGTGCGCAACGATGTCGGCGTGCATGTAAAGGACATCGCGGAGCGCTATTTCCTGCCGGGCGAGACGCAGGACATGGCGCTGCTCTTCGTGCCGTCGGAATCGATCTACGCCGATCTGCACGAGCATTTCGACGACGTGATCCAGAAGGCCCATCGCGCCCGGATCATGATCGTCTCGCCCTCGCTGCTGGCGCTGGCGATCCAGCTGATGCAGTCGCTGGTGCGCGATGCGCGGATGCGCGAGGAGGCGCAGGTGATCCAGGCCGAGGTCGGCAAGCTGCTCGCCGACATCCGGCGCCTCGGCGAGCGGGCCGAAAAGCTCGACCAGCATTTCCGCCAGGCGCAGGAGGACGTCTCCGGAATCCGCACCTCCGCGACCAAGATCACCAGCCGCGGCGAGCGGATCGTGGCGCTCGACTTCGACGAGGCCAAGGCCGAGCCGACACTGCCCTTCGCGCAGGGCCTCTCGCTGAAGAATGCGGCGGAGTGATCAGGCGGTCTTGAGCGCCGCCGAGAGTTCCGGCTTCACGTTCAGCGTCTGGAACACCACGCAGTAGCGCTCGGTCAGCTTCAGCAGCGAGTCGAGCTTTTCCTGGGGCGCGTCGGTCTCGACGTCGAAGAAGAGGCGGATCGCCTTGAAACCGACCGCCGCGTCCTTGGCGACGCCGAGCGTGCCGCGGAAGTCGAGATCGCCCTCGGCACGGACGACACCCTTCTTGAGTTCGATCTCGAGCGCCGTCGCGACGGCCTTAAGCGTCACGCCGGCGCAGGCGACCAGCGCTTCCAGCAGCATGTCGCCGGAGCAGAGTTCCGCGCCCGAGCCGCCCGTCGCCGGGTGCAGACCGGCGAGCGCGATGGCACGGCCGGTCTCGACCTTGCAGGCGATGTGCTGGTCGTCGAGCTCGCCCTTGGCCTTCAGCGTGATGACGGCCGCGTCGGGGTTGTTGCGGTACTCGTCCTTAAGTGGCGCTTGCAGGGCGCGGAGGGCTGTAACGTCCATGGCATTTCCTCGGGTCAGGCTTTGATGTGATTGCCGTCTTGGTAGCGACTGTCGCGGCCATCCGCTACCACCACATCCCCGCGGTCTCGCTCGCCTTCTGCTGATGCGGGGCCTCGTCGCGCAAGGAACGGTCGAGGCTGCGCAGCACCTCGCGCTTGGCCGCCTCGAAGGCTGGCGAAAGATGGTCGCGCGGCCGAGCGAGCGGGTTGTCGAACTCGTCGAAGATGCGACCGGGCCTGGGCTGCATCACCACGATGCGGTCGGCCAGCGTCACCGCCTCCTCGACGTCATGCGTGACCATCACCATGGTCGGGCGGCTTTCGGCCCAGAGCGCCAGCAGATGGCCGTGCAGGCTCGCGCGCGTCGTCGCATCGAGCGCGGAGAAAGGCTCGTCCATCAGCAGCAGCTTCGGCCGCGTGACGAGCGCCCGAGCGATCGCGACGCGCTGCTGCTGGCCACCGGAGAGTTCGCGCGGCCAGCGCCCCTGGTGACCGGCGAGGCCGACGCGGACCAGCGCATTGGTCACCAGCCCCTCGCGTTCGAAGGCGGAGAGATGCGACAGGCCGAAGCCGACATTCTCGGCGACCGAGAGCCAGGGGAAGAGGCGCGGCTCCTGGAAGATGACGCCAACATCGGCACGCGGTTCGGTGATCGCCTCGCCATTCAGCAGGATGCGCCCGGCGCTCGGCCGGTCGAGGCCGGCGATCAGCCGCAGCAAGGTGGTCTTGCCGCATCCTGAGCCACCGACCAGCGCCAGGATTTCGCCCGCGGCGACATCGATGGTGATGGCCGACAGCGCCTGCGTGCCGTCGGCATAGGTTTTCGACAGGGTCTCGAAGCTCAGCATCGAGGTGGCTTTCAGAGTTTGTCGCGCGCCGTGTCCTGCCAGGCGAGAACCGGCCGCGTGAGGGCGACGAGCAGCCCGTCCGCCAGCTTGCCGAGCACGGCGAAGCTGATGATGGCCGCGATGATGGTGTCGGGGCGGCCGAGCTGCTGGCCGTCCACGAGGAGGTAACCGAGGCCTTCGCTCGCACCCATGATCTCGGCCGCGACCACGAACATGAAGCCGAGGCCAAGGCCCGAGCGCAGCGCCGTGATCCAGGCCGGCAGGATCGCCGGCAGAAGCACCCGACGCGCCATCGCCAGCCGGCCGAGCCGGAAGACGCGACCGACCTCGACGATCTTGCGGTCGATGCCCTGAATCGCGGCGGCCACGCCGAGATAGACCGGGAAGAAGACGCCGACGGCGATCAGCGCAACCTTCGAGGCCTCGAAGATGCCGAGCCAAAGGATGAAGAGCGGCACCCAGGCGATCGAGGGGATGGCCCGCAAGGCCTGGAGCGTCGGATCGATGAGGCCGCGCGCCACCGGCAACGCGCCGGTGACGGCACCGAGCAGCGTGCCCGCGGCCGCACCGAGGCCGAAGCCCGCCGCGACCCGCCAGAGCGTCGCCGTCGCATGCGTCAGGAGTTCTCCAGAGACGGCAAGCCCCCACAGGGTCCCGCCGACGACACTGGGCGGCGGCATCAGCCGGCCATTGGCAAGTCCTGTCCTGACAGCGAACTCCCAGAGGATCGCCAGCAGCACCGGCAGCACGAAGCCGGCAAGCGCGAGCATCCGGCGGCGCGGTCGCCGCGAGTGGGCCGTGGCGCCCGGCTCGCCGATCTCCGCCGTCTCGATGCCGAGCGCGCTCATCCGGCCCGGTTGCCTCAGTTGGTAGCGGCGAAGCGGCGGTCGAGCAGATCGTCGACCACGGCCTTCACGTCCGTGGTCGCGGGGAGCACGCCGGCTTCCTTGAGGGCGAGGCCGGCGGCAATGATCGTGTCGGCCTGGGCCTGGCCGATCGCCGAATGGGTCAGCTCGGTACGGGTGAGCTGGCGCTCGATCACCGCGTCCGACAGCTTGGTGTAGGCAATGAGAGTCTTCTTCAGCTCAGCCGGATTGGCCAGCGAATAGGCCCTCGCCTCCTCATAGGCGGCCAGCACCTTGCGCACGAGCGCCGGATTGTCCTTGGCGAAGGCATCGCGGACATTGAGCACGCCCCAGGTGTTGTCCTCGGCCTTGCGGTGGAACAGCTTCGCCCCGCTCTCGACCTCGGCCGCAGCCATCAGCGGGTCGAGCCCGGCCCAGGCATCGACATCGCCACGTTCCAGAGCGAGGCGGCCATCGGCATGCTGCAACAGGACGAGCTTGACGTCCTTTTTCGTGAGCTTGGCCTCGGCCAGCGCCCGCACCAGGAAGATGTGCGGGTCGGTGCCACGCGTGACCGCGACGCGCTTGCCCTTGAGATCGGAGACCTTGGCGATCTCGCTCTTGGCGCCGGTGACGAGAGCGGTCCATTCCGGCCGCGAATAGACATAGATCGACTTGATCGGGTTGCCGTTGATCTTGCCGATCAGGGCGGCGGCGCCGGCGGTCGAACCGAAATCGAGCGAGCCGGCATTGAGGAATTCGAGCGCCTTGTTCGATCCAGCCGACTGGACCCAGCGCACGGTGATGCCGTCGGCAGCAAGTGCCTTTTCGAGGATGCCGCTGTCCTTCAGCACGAGGCTGACAGGATTATAGGTCGCGTAATCGACCCGGATCTCCTTGGGAGCCTGGGCGAAGAGCTGCGTGCTCGCGAAAGTGATGGAAGAGGCGAAGCCGGCGACGGCGAGACGGCGGGTGATGCTCATTGGTGGTCCCTTTCGATGCGCGAAGGGGACCGGGCTGCGGACACGCACCCGTACCCCACGCTTTAGCTGCACTTGTTTCGCGCCCGCAAGCTGGTGGCTCAAATCGGCGCGTATTCGACTTGTAGGTCCGTTTGTTCTGTATGTCAAACAGCACGACACACGGCGTTTAATTCAATATTTCACATACCTCACTTGTTTAATTAAAGCGCTTTGCGAATCCCCTCCACATGCTAACCAGCGACATCGGCGCCAGCGCCGAGAGACGCTAACAATCGAGGTCAGGCTTGGTCTCATCCGCTGCCGATCAGCCGGTGCTCGAACTCGACCAGGTGCTGGAAAGTCCCCAGCGCGCCGTCGCCCATCTGCTCGAGCGGGCGCGGGGCCGCAGCACCGCCGATACACGCAACCTTCTCGTCGGCGGGCTGCGCCATGTCCTCGACGAGGGACACGCCTCGGCGCGCGAACTGCTCAAGCGCCCGCGCCATGGATTGATCTGCGCCCAGCATCTGTCCGCGGTGATGGACGGCGTGGTCGGCTGCCTGCATGTCGCGGCGACCGAGCATTTCTATCCTGCCCTGAACCCGTCGCAGTCGGAGCGCATCGCCGTCGTCGCCGTCGGCGGCTATGGCCGGGGCACGCTGGCGCCAGGCTCGGATGTCGATCTGCTCTTCCTGTTCCCGCACAAGCAGACCGCCTGGGGCGAGAGCGTGGTCGAGGCGATGCTCTATCCGCTCTGGGATCTGAAGCTGAAGGTCGGCCATTCCGTGCGTTCGGTCGATGATTGCGTGCGCGAGGCGCGCGCCGACATGACGATCCGCACCGCGCTGCTGGAGGCGCGCTTCATCGCCGGCGACGCACTGGTGTTCCACGACATGGTGCGCCGCTTCGGCGCCGAGGTGGTCGAGGGCACGGCGCCGGCCTTCACTGAAGCCAAGCTGGCCGAACGCGAGACGCGCGTGCGCCGCGCGGGAACGTCACGCTATCTGGTGGAGCCGAACGTCAAGGACGGCAAAGGCGGCCTGCGCGACCTCAACACGCTGTTCTGGATCGCGAAATACGCCTATCGCGTCAACGACGTCCGCGATCTGGTGACCGCCGGCCTGTTCGACCGCAAGGAACAGCTGATGTTTCAGCGCTCGGAGGAATTCCTCTGGCGCGTGCGCTGCTGGCTGCACTTCATCACCGGCCGGGCCGAGGAGCGGCTGTCGTTCGACCTGCAACGCCAGGTGGCGGCCGCGATCGGCTATGCCGGGCGCAGTGGGCAGGCTCCGGTCGAGCGCTTCATGAAGGCCTATTTCCTCGTCGCAAAGGATGTCGGCGACCTGACCGCGATCGTCTGCGCGGCGCTGGAAGCGCGCCAGCAGAAGCCGCGCGCCTCACTCTCGCGCCTGCTCGGCTCCTTTGCCAAGCGCAAGCGCGTGCGGGCGCTCGGTCACCCCGATTTCACGCTCAAGAGCCAGCGGCTCAATGTCGTCGACCCCGGCGCCTTCCGGCGCGACCCGGTCAACCTGCTGCGGCTCTACGAGATCGCGAGCCGCGACGACCTGGCCATCCACCCGGATGCCAGCCGCCTCGTGACGCAGTCACTTCCGCTGGTGACGCCGGAGCTGCGCAACGATCCCGAAGCCAACCGGATCTTCCTGGAAATCCTCACGGCACGGCGCTCGCCGGAGGCCGTGCTGCGGCGGATGAACGAATCCGGCCTGCTCGGCAAGTTCGTGCCCGATTTCGGGCGCGTCGTGGCGATGATGCAGTTCAACATGTATCACCACTATACCGTCGACGAGCACCTGATCCGCTCCATCGGCGTGCTGGCCGAGATCGATGCGGGCGTGCTCGAGACCGAGCACCCGCTCGCCAACGAGATCATGCCGACGATCACCAATCGCCGCGCCCTTTACGTCGCCCTGTTCCTGCACGACATCGCCAAGGGGCGGATCGAGGACCATTCGATCGCCGGAGCCCGGATCGCCCGCAAGCTCGGGCCGCGCTTCGGCTTGACCGAAGGCCAGACCGAGACGGTCGCCTGGCTGGTCGAGCACCATCTCGACATGTCGACCGTCGCGCAGAGCCGCGATCTCGGCGACCCCAAGACGATTGAGAGCTTCGCCGCGACGGTGCAGACGCTCGAGCGGCTGAAGCTCCTGCTCGTACTCACCGTCGCCGACATCAAGGCGGTCGGGCCCGGCGTCTGGAACGGCTGGAAAGGCCAGCTCCTGCGCACGCTCTACTACGAAACCGAGATCGTGCTGGCCGGCGGCCATTCGCTGATCGAGCGCAAGGCGCGCGTCGAAAAAAAGCAGGATGCCCTGAAGGAGCGGCTCGCCGACTGGGACGAGGCCGCGCGCGACGCCTATCTCGCCAGGCACTATCCCGCCTACTGGATCAAGGTGGACGTGGCGGAGCAGGAGAAACATGCGCGCTTCCTGCGCCGCGCGGAAGAAGAGGGCCGCACCACCGCGACGCTGGTCGAGACCGACCAGTTCCGCGGCGTGACGGAATTGACCATCCTCGCGCCCGACCACCCTCGCCTGCTCGCGATCATCACCGGTGCCTGCGCCGCGGCTGGCGGCAATATCGTCGACGCGCAAATCTTCACGACCACCGACGGGCTCGTGCTCGACACGATCTCGGTCTCCCGCGCCTTCGAACGTGACGATGACGAGTTGCGCCGGGCCGAACGGATCGCCGCCGCAATCGAGCGCGCGCTCAAGGGCGAAATCAAGATCGCCGACCTCGTCGCCCAGCGTCGTGCGCCGCCGCCGCGCGGCCAGACCTTCCAGGTCGCACCGGAGGTCATCATCGACAATGTTCTGTCGTCCCGCCACACCGTTCTGGAGGTCGCCGGGCTCGACCGGCCGGGCTTGCTCTACGACCTGACCACGGCGATCGGGAAGCTCAACCTCAACATCGCCTCGGCGCATATCGCAACCTTCGGCGAAAAGGCCGTCGACGTATTCTATGTCACCGACCTGACCAATGCGAAGATCGTCTCGACCGCGCGCCAGCTGACGATCCGGAAGGCCCTGCTCGACGTGTTCGGCCCCGATGGCGAGAAGGCTCCCCCGACAAAGAGCAAGGTGCCCGCGCGAGCTTGATTTAAGCCGGCATAAGCCCGATATCGGCCGGGAACACGGTCGCGCCTCGATGCCGCGATCAGAACTTTGATGGAAGCCGAGAGCCCCGCTTCCGCGAAACCCGGTTCGCCGGTCTCGCGCAAGGCTCTCGATATGGAATGGATGACGCGATGACGCAGAACCCTGCGACGGAAAACCCGAACGCCGAGCCCGCCGTCGACGAGACCGCCCCTCAGTCCCCCGAGGAGATCATCCAGGCCAATTTCGCCCGGATCGAGGCCGAGCGTGACGATCTCAAGGACAAGTTGCTGCGCACGCTGGCCGATATGGAGAATCTGCGCCGGCGCACCGAGCGCGAGATTGGCGACGCCAAGGCCTATGCAGTGACGAGCTTCGCCCGCGACATGCTCGGCTCCGCCGACAACCTGCGGCGAGCGCTCGAAAGCCTGCCGGAGAGCGCCCGCGCGGCCGAGGAGCCGGCACTCAAGGCCCTGACCGAGGGCGTCGAGCTGACCGAACGGGACCTGCTCAAGACGCTGGAGCGCCATGGCGTGCGCAAAATCGATCCGCAGGGCGAGAAGTTCGATCCCAACCTGCACCAGGCGATGTTCGAGGCGCCCGACGCCGAGATCGCCAAGGGCCTCGTCTCCAAGGTCGTCCAGGCAGGCTACAAGATCGGCGAGCGCGTGTTGAGGCCAGCCCTTGTCGGCGTATCCGCCGGGGCGCCGAAGCCGCAGGCGACGAACGGTGAAGACGCTTCCTCGGGCGGCCACTAAGCTGTGATCGAGGCGGTCGGCGTCGCCGTCTTCGCTCTCACCGGCGCCCTCGTCGCCGCCCGCAAGGGCATGGATCCGTTCGGATTCATCCTGCTTGCGACCACGACCGGCGCCGGCGGCGGCACCATGCGCGACCTCGCGCTGGGCCGGCCCGTCGGCTGGGTCGAGGCGCCGCTCAACGTGCTGATCTGCGCCACCGTCGCGCTGCTCGCCTGGCTGATTGCCTATCTGCGGCCGGGGCAGCTCGATGGCTGGAGTGCCAAGCGCGTGCTGCTCTGGGCCGACGCGTCGGGGATGGCGCTCTTCGCCGTTTCGGGCACGCGGATCGCAATGGCTGCGGACGTCCCGCTGATCTCTGCGATCGCGCTCGGCGCCGTCACCGCCTCCTTCGGCGGCATCATCCGTGACATCCTCGCCGGCGACCGCGCCATGGTGCTGTGGAGTCGGGATTTCTATGTCACCGCCGCGACAGCCGGCGCCGGCGCGACGGCGCTTCTGACCCATTTCGGCTTTGGCCCAGCCGTCGTCATGCTCGGCGGCCTTGCGGCGGGCTTCGGGCTCAGGGCCGGCTCGATCCTGTTCGGCTGGTCCTTCCCGCGCCTGCCCGGCGACGGCTCGCGCTGATCGCCTGGGGATCCGGCCTCAGCGGGCGGGTCTGGTGACCCGCCGCAGCGTCAGATTGATCCGCCCGCCCTGCGGCAACAGCCCCGAGGAGCCGGCGAGGATGCGGTCGATGCCGTGATAGGCAAGCCGCGCCTCGCCGCCGAAGAGCAAGGCGTCGCCCGAACCGAGCTTCAGCGATTGGGTCTTGCCGCCGCGCTGCGTGCCGCCAATGCGGAAGACCGCGGTGTCGCCGAGCGAGAGAGACAGCACCGGCGCATCGAAATCCTGCTCGTCACGGTCCTGATGCAGGCCCATCTTGGCGCTGGCTTCGTAAAAGTTGACCAGGCAGGCTTCGGGCGGATGGGGATAGCCCGCCAGTTCCTGCCAGGCCCGCGACAGCACGGCCGGGAGCGGCGGCCAGGGCTCGCCGGTGACGGGGTGCAACGGCTGATAGCGATAGCCTGCTTCGTCTGAAACCCAGCCCAGGGACCCGCAATTGGTCATGCGGACCGAGAAGGGCTTGCCGGTCTTCGGCATGCGCGGCAGGAAGAAAGGCGCCAGCCGCGCCACCTCGCGCAGATCACCGACCAGGGCAGCCTGCGCATCAGCGGCGAGATAGCCCGGCCAATGGACGACGCCGGGCGCGACGACGAGCCGGTTCATCGCGATGGCCTTACAGGGAATCGAGGCCGAGCACGTCGGCCATCGAATAGAGGCCGGGCTGGCGGCCCCTGCCCCAGAGCGCGGCCTTCACCGCGCCCTGTGCGAAGAGCCCGCGATCCTCGGCGATGTGGGCGAGCTCAAGCCGCTCGCCGGCGCCCGCGAAGACGACCTTGTGGTCGCCGACGACCGTGCCGCCGCGCAGCGTGGCGAAGCCGATCGTGCCCGGCACGCGCGCACCGGTATGGCCGTCACGAACCGCGACACGCTCCTGCGCAAGATCGACCTCGCGCCCCTGCGCCGCCGCCTCGCCAAGCAGGACGGCGGTGCCCGAGGGCGCATCGACCTTCATGCGGTGATGCATCTCTACGATCTCGATGTCCCAATCCGTGCCCAGCGTCGCCGCGACCTTGCGCACGAGCGCGGCCAGCAGGTTGACCCCGAGGCTCATATTGCCGGAGCGGATGATCGCCGTGTCGCGCGCGGCTGCTTCCAGCTTCGCCAGATGCTGCGGTTCGAGCCCGGTGGTCCCGACGATATGGGCGATGCGGGTGCGGGCAGCGAGTGCAGCGAAGGCGACCGTGGCATCGGGCGTCGTGAAATCCAGCACCCCTTCCGCGGCGGCAAAGGCGGGTGCCGCGTCGTCGCTGACGAGCACGCCGCTTGCGGGCAGGCCGGCCAGAACGCCGGCATCCTGCCCGATGGCGGGAGAGCCGGGCCGTTCGATCGCAGCCGCCAGCGCGCAGCCCGGCGCCTCATGGATCGCTTTGACCAGCATTCGGCCCATGCGCCCGGCAGCACCGACGACGACGAGACGCATATCGGACATGGCGATAGACTCCGGCAGACGGGAATGAAAGCGAGCCAGCCGCGGTGCCCTTCCCGACCGGCGCCGCGCCGTCCGCCTATAGGACGGATCGCAGCCTCGCGACACCCGAAACCGCGCAACGAAAAACGGCCGGGTCGCCCCGGCCGTTTTCCATCATATCGTCAGCCTTGGTCAGGCCGCCTGCTGGATGCCCGAAAGCTTCCAGGCACCGCCGCGCGAGCGCACGAAGGTCCAGTGCTCCGTGACCTCCTGCGGAACCGTCGCGTTGCCGTCGACGACCTTGCCGCTGGAGCGCTCATAGAGCGCGTTGATCAGGCTGAAGCGCATCGCGACGGTCGCGAAGTCGAAGCCTTCCTCGGTCCAGGCTTCCGAAAGGTCGCCCTGCAGCAGCTTCACGTCGGAGACGCGGTCGACCAGGCCCTTGCGGGCATTGGTCGTCAGGTCCTCGTCGAAATAGCCGAACATCTCGGGCGTGACGCGATCGCGAAGGCCTTTCTCGTCCTCGTTCGAGTAAGCCGTGTTGATCTCACCGAGCAGGCGCTCGAAGGCATTGAAATCCTCGCCAACGAGTTCGATCGGCGTGGTCTGCGGCACGGCGGCCGGACGGCCCACACCGCCACCCATTGCGCCCATGGCGCCCATGCGGGCGTTGGGCTGCGGCTGGTAGGCTTCGCGCGGCAGCGGCGCACCGGCGCCGGCGAGCTGAGGCTCGGAGCGGCGACGGAAGAAGCGCAGCGCCAGCCAGATCGCGCCACCGATCAGGGCGATCTGCAGGAGGAAGCCGAGGATACCGGCCATCGAGGCGAGGCCGCTGAAGAAGCCGGAACCGGACAGCAGGCCGAACAGGCCCGCGCCAAGGAGGCCAGCGCCCAGACCCATCATCAGGTTGCGGGCCATGGAGGGCCGTGCAGCCTGGGCCGCGGCGGCAGCACCGGCGGCGGGAGCAGCCTGCGACGCCGACGGCTGCGCGCTGCGCTGGAAGGGCTGTGCGCCATTGGGCGCGGTGTTCGTCGGGGCCGGCGCGGATTCAGTGCGCGAGCCACGGCTGCCAAAGCTGCCCTTGCCACCACCGGGCCGCGCTTCGGCCAGCACTGGAACGAGAATCAAAGCGCCTGCGAGCACAGCGACGAAACGACCGTGACGGGCTAGCGAAATCAGAGACATGGTTCCTCCCGGAGCCCCCCTTGGGCTCTCTTCCAGGGAATATGGGCCATCTGCGCCGTCTCCGCAAGATCAAGCCAACTAAGCGTCTGCGATATAACAATAATCTGAAAATATAACGAAACTGGGCGAACGAACCGCCCTGTGCTAGACTGCAGGTCTTGCCGATGCATGTGTCCTTCCGTTCTGCGGGAGCGAACGATGATCGCTGTTGCGCCCGGGCTCCGCGAGACAAGACGTAAACCATCCAGAACTGCCGCAGCGTTCTGGAGCGCTCTGTCGGCCGCGCTCATGGTCCTGCTTCTGTCTTCCCCGGCGGCAGGGGTTCATGCCGGAGAGCCCGCCGTCGCGCTGGAGCCGCCGCGGCTGGCCCAGGCGCCCGAACCGCTCTGCTTCTGCTGGAACGAGGGCCGCAAGATCGCCGAAGGCTCAGCCGCCTGCATCCGTACGACGCAGGGACGTCGCTTGGCGCAATGCGGCCGCGTCATCAACATGATGTCCTGGCAGGTCACCGAGACGCCCTGTCCGGAGAGTTGAACCGGCGACTGGCGGAAAGCAGGCCCGGAAAAGCGAACGCCGCCGGGACGATGTCCCAGCGGCGCTTAAGGCTCTTGTGGTCTTCAGCGACTTCAGACTGACGTCCGTCAGAACGCTCCCAGAACGATCAGCATCATGAAGGCGAATGCCGCACCCATGATCAATCGGTCGAGACGTAGCGTGAGGTTCATCACACTCTCCTGTGTCATTGACCTGACACAACGCTAGCAGAACTGGCGGCGGCTGCAAGGGGGCGAGCATGTGGCGCGATCGCGGCCGAGCGAAGAGTATCCTTAAACAAGGGTTAAGCCATTGATGAGCTTTGGGGATAAGCTCGTCTATACGCCTGCCTCGACAAGCTTTTCCAACCCCTTCGCCACAGCAATGACATGGTTATCGTTGCCGAATCCAGCGATGATCTGGATGGTCGCCGGCAGGCCCCTGGGACCACGCATCAGCGGGATCGTCGCGCAGGGCACGCCGAGCAGCGTCCAGAGCCGGTTGAAGCGGGAATCCCCGGTCGATCCGAGCGTATCGGGCGCCTCGCCCGGGGCGGCATAGCTCACCACCACATCGACTTCCGAGAAGAAGCCACGGGCGGCGTCGCGGCCCCGCCGCGACTGGCGGCGCGCCTCGTCATACTGCTCCGGCGTGGTGGCACCAGCGGCGTCGAGATAGGCGCGCAGCTTGGGCGGCAGGAGGTCGCGATGATGCGCATATTCCCAGGCGAGCGCCTGCGTCGCCTCATAGTCCTGCAGCGGACCGTGCGCCCGGAAGGCTTCCGCCAACGCCGCCGCCCCTTCGAGCGGGACGAGCACCGCGCCAGCCCCGGCCGCAAGCTCCTGGAAGCGCTGCAAGGCCGCGGCCGAAGCCGGCTCCGGCGCGCCGGCATAGGCCTGATGGTGGATGCCGATGCGCAGCCCCGACAGGCTGGCGGCAGAAGCATCCATGTCCGGGCGGCCTGAGATCGCCGCCAGGGCCAGGCCGACGTCATCGGCGCTCGCGGCCATCAGACCGAGCGTGTCGAGCGACCAGGAAAACGGCTTCACCCCGACCGTCGGCAGGAGGGCATAGGAGGGCTTGATCGCCGCGACCCCGCAATAGGCCGCCGGCCGGATCACCGATCCGCCAGTCTGCGTCCCCAGCGCGAGCGGGATCATGCCGGCGGCGACGGCAGCTGCGGATCCGGCCGAGGAGCCGCCGGGGCTCGCCGTCGCGTCGTGCGGATTGCGCGTCGGCGCCGGGTCGAGAAAGGCAAAGGCCGTCGTGTGCGTCTTGCCGGCGACGGTCGCGCCGGCCGCCTTCAGCGCCATCACGATCGGCGCGTCGGCGCGCGGCTGCCAGCCGTCATAGATCGGCGAGCCCATGCGGGTCGGCAGGTCGGCCGTCTCGATGATGTCCTTGACGCCGCAGGCAATGCCGGCGAGCGGCCCGGTGCCGGGCAGGAGCGCGTCCGGCCGGCTCGCAAAGGCCTGGACCTGCGGCTCCCGTTCCGCGATGCGCGCGGCACTGAAGGCAAGGGCGTCCGCTGCAGTGGTCTTGCCGCTTTCGATGCGGCTCAGGATCTCGCGCAGGCTCTGCATATCACTCCCCGATGACGCGGATGATCAACCCGGTCGCGCGGCGCGCAACGGGAATGGCGATGAATGCGGTGGCGGCAGCGCAGGGCCAGGCGATCGCGAAGGCCGCCAGCCAATGCCGGACGAAATCGGCGGGCAGGCCCAGATTGAGCCAGGTGACGAGGGCCGTCATCAGGAAGGCCATGATGGCCGACATCAGGACCGGAAAGATGAAACGCGCCTTGCCGGTCATGAACCGATCTCCTGTTGCGGAAGCGTGAGCTCTTCCGCTCTGTCGCATGCCGAAAACCCACGGCGCCAGTGACGTTTCGGCCCTGCGGGGATGCGTCGGCCGGGCACCGGGGGCGCATGGTCGTCCACCCTGCCTGACCGATTTCATGACGTTGGGACAGGCCAAAGAGGCCCGTTAAGCGTTCGTTAACCGCGGCGCCAAAGTTAATCCAGCTGTGTCGCCGCGGGCTCACCCGGTTGAGAAACCGTTCACGAAACGGGTCGCATTTGATCGGTCATGCGACGCGTTCACCTCGCCCTCATCGCCCTCGGCCTGCTCGGCGCCGGCCTTGCCGGCTGCGGCAAGTTCCAGAAGCCGCAGCGTGCCGCCTGGCGCGACCAGGCCGAAGCCGCCTGCCTGTCCTCACGCCAGGTCCAGCTCTCGGCCTATGTCAGCCTGCGCGACAAGCCCATCGACGGTCCCGGCACCTGCGGCATGGAAAGGCCGCTGAAGGTCTCGGCCTTCGCCAATGGCGGCATCGGCCTGACCAGCAACGCCACGCTATCCTGCCCTGTGGTCGCGACCACCGACAAATGGCTCGCCGACGTCGTGCAGCCGGCCGCCATGAACGTGCTCGGCGCGCAGGTCATCGAAATCAAGGCCGGCTCCTATTCCTGCCGCGCCATGAACAACGGCAGCGGCACCAGCCGCACCTCGGAGCACGCCTACGGCAATGCCGTCGACGTGTTCTCCTTCCGCCTGAATGACGGGCGAAACATCACGGTGAAGGATGGCTGGCGCGGCTCTCCCCAGGAACAGAACTTCCTGCGCGAGATCTTCGTCGGCGCCTGCGAGCATTTCTCGACCGTGCTCGGCCCGGGCGCGGACATGTTCCACTACGACCATTTCCACATCGATCTGGCGCGCCATTCCAGGGGCCGCCACATCTGCAAGCCGATCATCAAATACACCCCGAACTACAACCTGCCGCCGCCAGACCCGGCACGGCCCTATTCGATGGCGCAACCGAAACTGCGCGACACCGCACCGGCCATGGTCGCGGGCGGCGCCCTGCTGCGCCAGCCGAGCGGCGGCATGCGCCCGCCCGGCGCGGTCGCCAACGCCGGCGCCTACCCGGTCGCGAACCATGCCGGACAGGGGCTGGAGGCCCAGCGCCGCTTCCTCGAGGAGTACGACAACCGGCCGCTCAACCCGCCGCGCGCGAACCGCTCGTCAGGCGGCGGGTATCAGCCACAGTCGCTGCCGAGCGAGCAGCGCGGCCCGCTGATGCTGCCGGGCTCGGTGCCGCCGACGGAGGAGATGATTGTCGGCGACGACGAGGGCACCGGCGTGCTCGATCAGGAGGGCTACGACCAGGCCCAGCCCGCGATCACACCGCAGCGCGACCCGTTCGCCTATCGCTCAGGCGGCGCGCCACAGCGTCGCTGACGGCGGCTCAGCGCGAGACCAGCACCTGCCGGCACTCCGGCGGCAGGGCATCGAGCGACATCGGCGGCTTGGGTTTCGGCGGGGTCTTCGGCGGCGGCTTGGGAGGCGCGAAGATTGCGGCGCGCTGCCGCTCGATCCAGCCGGAGAGCTCCTCGCCGCAGCCATCGCCGAAATTCGGCGGTTCCTGGCCGCTGCAGCTCGCCATCCCGGCCGGGCAGCTCATTCGGATGTGGAAATGGTAGTTGTGGCCCCAGATCGGCCTGACCTTGTTCAGCCATGAGCGGTCCGCGCCGGCCTCGCGGCAGAGCGCGACCTTCAAGGCCGGATTGACGAAGATGCGCTCGACCCGGGGCTCGCTGGCCGCGGCCTTGATCAACTTGGTATGGGCCGGCGTCCAGTGCTTCGGATCGACGTCGCGCCAGTCGGCCCGGGCCATGTTGACCGCCGGCATGTTCTCGCGGGCGTCGCTGTCGAGGCGGCCTCGCGGCATCGGCGTCAGCCAGAGATCGGCATCCAAGCCGATCTGATGCGAGGCATGGCCGGTCAGCATCGGGCCGCCGCGGGGCTGCGAGATGTCGCCGACGAGCAGGCCCGGCCAGCCATTGATCCGGGGCACCTCGCGGGCGAACTCCTCGAGATAGTCGATCAGCACCGGGTGGCCCCAGTTGCGGTTACGGGCGAGCCGCATCACCTGCCAGCTCGGCCCGTCGATCGGCAGCGCCGTCGCCCCGGCGAGACAGCCGCGCGCATAGGAGCCGATCGCACGCGCCTGCATGCTGGCCGGCGCCGTCTTCTGGCCGAAGAGTGAGCGGGCCGCCTCCGGATAGGCCGCGATGTTGGCGGCGCGCCGTTTCGCCTCCTCCTCCGCGGTCGATTGAGCCCGCACGGCCGCCGGCAGCAGCACCGTGATTAGGAGAATGGAGGCGGCGATGATGGGGCGATTCAGGGCGAACATCGCCGCAGAATCGAACCTGCCGGGGACAAAGGTCAAGCGCGAGGGTGACGAATTGCCGATGGACAAGGCGCCGGTGAGCCGGCAGCCTCACAGCGGATGAGAGCCGGACGATCAAGATCCGGCCCGATTGGGGAAGGACAACGCATCATGACGGATCTCAGGATCGACCGCCGCGCACTGCTTGGCGGTCTCGGCGCCACGCTGGCCGCGCCCGGGATTGGCTTGGCGCAGGCGCCCTGGCCGCAGGGCCGCACGCTGAAGCTCGTCGTGCCGTTCCCGCCTGCCGGCGCGACCGACGTGCTCGGCCGGCTGGTGGCCGACAAGCTCGGCCAGACATGGGCGACCAATTTCGTCGTTGAGAACCGCGCCGGCGCCGGCGGCAATATCGGGACCGACGTCGTCGCCAAGGCCGAGCCGAACGGCGACACGCTGCTGATCGTCTCGGTCGGCATGGCCACCAACCAGTACCTCTACGCCAAGCTCAACTACGATCCGGTCAAGGATCTTGCCCCGATCACCATGGTCGCGCTCGTGCCGAACCTGCTCGTCGTCAACAAGGATCTCCCGGTCCAGTCGGTCGCGGAGCTCGTCGCCTATGCCAAGGCCAACCCCGGCAAGCTCAGCTATGGCTCGTCCGGCATCGGCACCTCCGTGCATCTCTCGGGCGAGTACTTCCAGAAGCTCACGGGCACGAAGATGGTTCACGTGCCCTATCGCGGCACGGCGCAGGCGACGCAGGACCTCATCGGCGGGCGCATCGATCTGATCTTCGACAACATCACCCAGGCGCTGCCGCATGTTCGGGCCGGCACGATCCGCGGCCTCGGTATCACGACGGCCAAGCGCTCAGCCGCAGCGCCGGAATTCGCCCCGATCGCCGAGACGGTGCCAGGCTTCGACGTATCCTCATGGTTCGCGCTGTTTGCGCCGGCCAGGACGCCGCAGGCGATCATCGACAAGATCCAGGCCGACACCAAGGCGGGGCTCGCCGACCCGGCGTTGCGCGCCAAGATGGACACGCTTGCTGCCGAGCCCGTCGGCAACACTCCCGCCGAACTCGCCGCGTTCCTTCAGTCCGAAATGAAGAAATGGGGTGACCTGATCAAGGAAATCGGCGCGAAGGCCGAGTAGCGGCCCGCCCGCCTGGCGCGCGGAACCCGCTGCGCGCGCGCGGCGTTCCCCTCTGCATCCTGTCGCATCGACAGATCAGTGCAGCGTTCAGAGGGGTTCCGCCATGTCCACGCTCGTCATCGTTCTCCTAGTCATCCTGCTGCTGGGTGGCGGCGGATACTATGGTCACCGCTCCTATGGCGCGACCGGCCTTGGCGGCGTGCTGGGGCTCGCCCTCGTCATCGTGCTGGTGCTCTGGTTCCTCGGCGCGCTCGGCGGCGCGCCGGTGCGCGTCTGAATTCGGCAATGCCTTCAGCCTGAGAGCCTCTCCCGGCTCTCAGGTAAGGGAGCGGTTTTCCCAGACCGAGATCGCGGCCGCGAGATCCTCGAGCGAAACCCCGACCGACTTGAACAGGGTGATCTCGCCCTCCTCCGCCCGACCCTCGATCCGGCCATGGCACAGGTCGGTCAACGTTCCGGCGATCCGCTCGGCGGAATAGCTGCCCTCATCGATGCCAATGGCGACGTCCCCGCCCTCATCGATCGCCTTCTTGGAATCGACCACGACGCGGGCGCGTTCGAGAGCATCGGCATCGGCCTCGCGCATCTGCATCGTGAAGGCGCCGACGAGGTCGAGATGCGCGTCACGCTTGAGCCAGCGGCCATGGATCAGCGGCTGGGTCGCGTTGGTCGCGCAGGAGATGATGTCGGCGGTCCGCGCTTCGCCTTCGAGATCGGTCACCGCCCGCGCCTCGATGCCGTCGCCGGCGAGTTCCGCCACCACGGCCTCCGCCGCCTCCGGCCGCCGGGCCCAGATCGCGATCTCGGTCAGCGGGCGCACCGCGCGATGCGCCTTGATCAGAAAGGGCGCGAGGCCGCCGGCGCCGACCATCAGCATCCTGGAGGCTTCCGGATTCGACATGTAGCGTGAGGCCAGCGCCGAGGCGGCGGCCGTCCGCCACAAGGTCAGCCGATTGCCGTCCATCACCGCCAGCGGCTCGCCGGTGCGCCCGTTCATCAGCAGATAGGCGCCCATGACGCCGGGCAGATTGCGCGCGCCATTGCCGAAGAAGACCGAGAGAATCTTTGTACCGATATAGGGCGTCTCGGCGTCCTGCGTGCTCCAGGCGGGCATGATCAGCAGCACGGCGTCCTCGCCGGGCCGCTCGATCTTGTGGTTCGTCCGCGGAGGGGTCACCGGTTCGCGGCGAAAGGCCTCGGCAAGGGTATCGATCAGGCCGGGAAAGCTGAGCGCCGTATCGATTTCGGCATTTCCGAAAAGGCGCATCAGCCACGTCCGTTGGTAAGAGCCGGCAAGGCGGAATCCGGAACCGCGGCGCGCAGCGCCTGCGTCTCCGAGCGAAGCGTCTCGGCCTCGCGCCGGTTGCGACGGGCGGCCTTGCGATACTTGCCCTGGGCCAGCCAGGAGGCCAGCCCGCCAACCAGGACACCGGCTGCGAGCGCAGCCAGCACGACGGCGAAAAGCGGGATGTCGAAGGCAAAAACCGGCGCATCACGGCTGATCGGATCGAAGGACACCCGCACGGGCGCGCGGTTGGCCACGGAAAACAGCACGATCGCCAGTGCGATCGGCACCAGGATCAGGGCCTTGAAGAAGGATTTCATCGCTGTTCCTTTCGGCAGCTTCCCGACGGGGCCTCGGGCTCAGGGCGAGCGAACGCGCCCCGCCGGATGAGGTCCGTCGCTGCCGGGCTCACGCCTTGTCGTTCAGCCGCAGGCGCAGTTCCTTGCCCGTCTTGAAGACGGGAACGAACTTCTCCTCGACCTCGACGGCATCACCCGTGCGCGGGTTACGGCCGACGCGGGCGGAGCGCGCCTTGCGCGAGAATGCACCGAAGCCCCTGAGCTCGACCCTGTCGCCGCGCGAGAGCGCCTTGACGACCTCGTCGAGGATCGCCGTGACGATATTCTCGATATCGCGCTGATAGAGGTGGCCATTGCGCTCGGCGATCCGTTGAACGAGTTCTGATTTTATCATCGCTGCAATATAACCGCTTGTATCAACGTCACTTTTCGATCGCAGGCTGCCAGAGCGCCATGGGCGCGTCAAGCCGCAAACCGAGCGGCTGCTCGGCGGCGCGGGCGAGGATCGCAGCGAGGCTGTCGAGCCCGGCAGCACGGGCCATCGCCTCGCCTGTACTCCACAGCCCATAGGTGGAGGACTCGCTCCGGCGGCGCCAGTCGCGCACGCGCAACCCCTTGGCGACGCCCTTCTCGCGTTCGAGCCAGGCGATCGCCTCCGGCTCGCCGCCGATCTCGTCGATCAGCTTGAGCGTGGCGGCCTGTCCGCCGGTATGGACGCGCCCGTCGGAGACGATGGCGACCTCGGGCTCGGCCAGCTTGCGGCGCTCGCGAACCAAGCGCTTGAACCAGTCGTAATTGTCGTCGACGACCCGCTGGAGCGCGGCCCGCGCTTCCGGCGAGGTGGGCTCGAAACCGCTGGGCGCCGCCTTGAGCGGGCTCGACTTGATCGACTCGACCTTGACGCCGACCGTGTCGAGGAACTGCGCGACGTTCGGGACCTGGAAGAGGACGCCGATCGAGCCGACGAGCGAGGTCTGGCGCGCCACGATCCGGTCGGACCCGATGGCGGCGATATAGCCGCCCGAAGCCGCCAGTCCGTCGACGACCGCGACCATCGGCTTCTTGGCCGAGAGCTTGCGCAAGGCGTCGTAGAGCGCTTCGGAGCCGCTGACGGTGCCGCCGGGGCTGTCGATCCGGATCACCACCGCCGAGGCGCGGCTGTCCTCGAGCGACTTGATCAGGTCGAGCGTGCGCCGGTCGCCGGAGATGAAGCCCGAGATCGTGACGCGCGCGATATGGGCCTGGCTGATCGAACCGGGCGTCTGCCCGGTCCAGGCGAGGCCGGCGACGACGGCCGCGCCGAGCACGCCAGCGGCGGCGAGGAGGCGCCAGAGCGTCACCTTGCGGCGCAGGCTGCGACGGTCGGCGAGCAGATCGGCATCGGACGACATCTGGGCGCTCCTGAGAGATCAGAGCCGAAGAACATGGCGCGGCTCGAAACCGGTTTCCGCTTTCGGCAGCATGTTCCGGGCCCCGTGGTGTAGCCTCGCGCCGGAGCCGGAGCAAGACGAAGCGCAGCCGTCAGGCCGCGACCGAGGGGCGCGACCTGTCGAGCGCCAGCAATGCGAGCCCACTGGCAACCGAACGGAAGGCATCACCGATATGGATGCGGCCGGCACCGAAGCGGCGATCGAACAGCGCCCGCACGGCCGGGACATGCGAGGTGCCCCCGGTCATGAACACCGCCTCGATCGCCCCGGGCGCCACATCGGCCTCGACCAGGGCCTTGTCGAGCGCAGCCTCGATGGCGCCGACATCGCCTGCAATCCAGCCATCGAAATCGGCGCGGGTGATGGTGCGCTCGATCTTGACGCCCACCTGGTCGAAACGCAGCACCGTCTCGTCGGCGGCCGAGAGAGCGATCTTGGCGGCCGAGACGGCGCGGTAGAGTTCGTAGCCGAGATCGTACTCGATCACGGTCAGAAGATCCTCGAGCTTTCCGGGCTCGACCGCGTCGCGGATCAGCGCCTTGAGTTCGGCCATGGTTTCCCGGCTCTTCATCAGCGAAAGCTTGTGCCATTGCGCGAAGGCGGCATGGTAATGCGCCGGGACCGGCAGGAGCTTCTCGAAGGAGCGGTATTGCGTGCCCTTGCCGAGGCGGGGCGAAACCGCATGCTCGATGATGCGGTAGTCGAAGGTGTCGCCGGCGACGCCGACGCCGGCGTGGGAGAGCGGGATCGCCTCGAGCCGCCCGGCGGCGCCGGGCTCGAAGCGCATCACCGAGAAGTCCGAGGTGCCGCCGCCGAAATCCGCGACCAGCATGGTCTGCGGCTGCTTCAGGTCGCGTGCGTACCAATAGGCGGCACCGAGCGGCTCATAGGCGAAATCGACCTGGCGCATGCCGGCCTTGCCGTAGGAAGCCGCCAGCCGGCCGAGCGCGAGCTCCTCATCGGGGCGCTCGCCGGCGAAGACGACGGGTCGGCCCGAGACCAGCGGCGTGCCTGCCAGGCCGTCGAGATCGGCCGTAAGATCCGACAGGAAGACGCCGATCAGGTCCTCCAGCTTGAAGAGCTTGCCGAACAGTCGCGTCTCCTGGAAGGCGCGGCTGGAGAGATGGGTCTTGAGCGACTGCAGGAAGCGGTGCTCGGTCGTCATGCCGAGCGCCATGTCGAGCGCATCGGGGCCGCTGACATGGGCGATCGAGGTCTGCGGCGGGCGCCCCTCGCGCCAGAACATCAGCGCCGAGCGATAGGCATCGACGGCGCCCTGCTTCGTCGCGAACGAGCGGGTCGTCACCGAGCCATTGGCGTTGGCCAGCGCGACGACGCTGTTGGTGGTACCGAAATCGATGCCGATCGCCGCGGTGGTCATGGTGTTCTCCTGACGTGATGAATGACGGCCTAGAGCCGAAACAAAAGCCCGCGCGGATTGCTCCGCGCGGGCTGACTTGGATTTCCGGCCGCATGCGCGGCCGAAGGATCACTTCTTGTCGCCGGCCTTCTTGAGGGCGGCGCCCAGGATGTCGCCAAGCGAGGCGCCGGAATCGGCAGAGCCGAACTGGGCCATCGCCTCCTTCTCCTCGGCCATCTCCAGGGCCTTGATCGAGACCTGGATCTTGCGGGCCTTCTTGTCGAAGAGGACGACGCGGGCGTCGACCTTCTCGCCAGCCGCGAAGCGCTCGGGGCGCTGCTCCTGGCGATCGCGGGCGATCTCCGCGCGCTTGATGAAGGTGGTCATGTCGGTGCCGGCGATCTTGACGTCGAGACCGGCTTCCTTGACCTCGATCACCTCACAGGTGACGACCTGGCCCTTCTTGAACTCGCCGGCATCCACGAAGGGATCGCCGCCGAGCTGCTTCAGGCCGAGCGAGATGCGCTCCTTCTCGACGTCCACATCGAGAACGACAGCCTGCAGCATGTCGCCCTTCTTGTATTCCTCGATGACCTGCTCGCCCGGACGGTTCCAGTCGAGATCCGAGAGGTGGATCATGCCGTCGATGTCGCCTTCCAGGCCCAGGAACAGACCGAACTCGGTCTTGTTCTTGACCTCGCCCTCGACGATCGAGCCGCTCGGGTGGGTCTCGGCGAAGACCTCCCACGGATTCCGCAGGGTCTGCTTGAGGCCGAGCGAGATGCGGCGCTTGACCTGATCGACCTCGAGGATCGCGACGTCGACTTCCTGCGAGGTCGAGACGATCTTGCCGGGGTGGACGTTCTTCTTGGTCCAGGACATCTCGGAGACGTGGATGAGGCCTTCGATGCCCGGCTCCACCTCGACGAACGCGCCGTAGTCCGTGATGTTGGTGACGCGACCCTTGAGGCGGGCGCCGACCGGATAACGGGCGGCGATGCCATCCCACGGATCGGCCAGCAGCTGCTTGATGCCGAGCGAGATGCGGTGCGTGTCCTGGTTGATCTTGATGATCTTGACCTTGACCGTCTGGCCGATGGTTACGACCTCGGACGGATGGTTCACGCGGCGCCACGCCATGTCGGTGACGTGCAGCAGGCCGTCGATGCCGCCGAGGTCAACGAACGCACCGTATTCGGTGATGTTCTTGACGACGCCGTCGATGACCTGGCCCTCTTCGAGCGAGGCGACCAGCTCGGAGCGAGCCTCGGCGCGGGTCTCTTCGAGGACGGTGCGGCGCGACACGACGATGTTGCCGCGGCGGCGATCCATCTTGAGGATCTCGAAGGGCTGCGGCTGTCCCATCAGCGGGCCGACGTCGCGGATCGGGCGGATGTCGACCTGCGAACGCGGCAGGAAGGCCACGGCGCCGTCGAGGTCGACGGTGTAGCCGCCCTTGACGGTGTTGAAGATGACACCCGAGACCTTCTCGCGAGCTTCGAAAGCCTTCTCGAGCTTGACCCAGCTCTCCTCGCGGCGAGCCTTGTCGCGCGAGATGACGGCTTCGCCGAGCGCGTTTTCGATCCGGTCCAGATAGACCTCGACCTCGTCGCCGACCTTGATGTCCTGGTCACGGCCGGGGCCGTTGAATTCCTTGAGCGCGACGCGCCCTTCCGTCTTCAGGCCGACATCGATGATCGCCATGTCCTTCTCGATGGCGACGACGAGGCCCTTGATGACGGAACCTTCGAGGGCTTCGTTACGGCCGAAGGATTCCTCGAGCAGGGCGGCGAAATCCTCGCGGCCCGAAAAGCTTTCTACAGCTGACATGTATTCTCCTGACGCCGGCCGCGTATCCCGCGGATGTCCGGCAAGCGCCCGATTGGGTTGGTGTTGCAGGCCGGATGCTCCCGTCGGCGCCTCTCCCCGAGGCTTGTCGCCAAGCCCGCGCCTTTCGACGCCGGGCACAGCGAACGGCGCAAGGCCGCCGGTTTTACATCCGCATCCGAACGATACGCTCCAAGCACGAAACGGGAGCCGGCCTCAAAGACCGCCCCCGGCTGTGATCGATCACGGCCCTTCGGACAGGGGCGATGTAGGCGAAAACGAGGCGCAGAACAAGGGGGACGCCCGCCTGGACTTGCGCAGTCGTTGCTGGCCCGCGATCCTCCGGGCCTGTCGCCGTGACACCCTGCGGACAGCGAGGACGCGACCATGACCGACGATGCCGAAACGCCCGCCGACACCAAGCTGACCCGGACAAAGCAGGCCTGGGCGCGGGCCGGCAAGTTCCTGACCGGGCGCGTGGCACGGCCGGAAAGCGAACGGCTGCCGCCGGGCCAGCATCTGGTCAAGGATTGGCCGGTGCTGGATCTCGGCCTGCAGCCCGAGATCCAGCTCGCGAGCTGGACGCTCGACATCGACGGCGCGGTCGAACAGCCCCTGCACTGGCGCTGGGCAGATCTTCTGGCGCAGGAGCAGACGCGCGACGTTTCGGACATCCACTGCGTGACGACCTGGTCGCGCTATGACAACCACTGGGAGGGCGTCTCGACGCGCACGCTCCTCGATCTCGTCCGCCCCAAGCCGGAAGCGGGCTTCGTGGTGCTCCATTCCTATGACGGTTACACCACGAATCTGACGCTGGAAGACTTCGCCAGCGAGGACGCCATCCTGGCCCATGGCTGGGAAGGCAAGCCGATCCCGACCGAGCATGGCGGACCGCTGCGGTTGGTGCTGCCGAAACTCTATTTCTGGAAGAGCGCGAAATGGCTGAGGCGGATCGAGTTCACGCTCGCCAACCAGCCGGGCTTCTGGGAGGTCCGCGGCTACCATGACCGCGGCGACCCCTGGCGGGAGGAGCGCTACAGCGATGACTGAAGCGGGACGGCTGGAGCCGCCGGCCGCTTCCCCAACGTCGCCCTTCATGCAAGGTTGCGCGCCGGGTTTCGCCTGCGCTTGAGGAGCACGCCATGGGCTGGGTTGTCTTGGGGCTGATCGTAGCCGTCGTCATCTACCTGATCATGACCTATAACGGCCTCGTCGCGATGCGACAGCGGGTCAACCAGGCCTTCGCCGACATCGACGTGCAGCTCAAGCAGCGCCACGACCTCATTCCCAACCTGGTCGAGACGGTGAAGGGTTACGCCACCCACGAGAAGAGCACGCTCGATGCGGTGATCGCGGCGCGCAACGCCGCACAGGGTGCCACCGGCGTCCATGACAAGGCGGCAGCCGAGCAGCAGCTCTCCGGCGCGGTAGGCCGGCTGCTGGCGCTCGGCGAGGCCTATCCGGACCTCAAGGCGAGCGCGAACTTCCAGCAGCTCCAGGTCGATCTCGGCAATGTCGAGGACAAGCTCGCCGCGGCGCGGCGCTTCTTCAACAATGCCGTCAGCGAGTTCAACGCCGCGATCCAGGCATTTCCGGCGGTGTTCTTCGCGCCGCAGATGGGCTTCACGCCACGCGAATTCTTCGATGTCGGCGAGACCGTTCGCGCACAGATCGAGGTGGCGCCGAGCGTCAAGTTCTGACGGCCGGCCGAGAGCGGCCAAGGGGCAGCGGCTAACGGGGCAGCGGTGATGCTGGGCCAGGCCTTCGGGCTTTACAGCCACATGCGCAACAACCGGATCAGGTCAGGCTTCCTGATCGCGGGGCTGTTCGCGCTGGTCTATCTGACCGTTTGGGGGCTGCTGCTCGTCGCCTACGGCTATGGCGGCGTGCCACGCGGCCGCAGCGCCTTCGGCGAGGCCGGCCGGCAGTTCTGGGCCTGGCTGCCCTTCACCACGCTCGCGGCCGGCGCCTGGGTCTTCATCGGCTTTCGCATCAATGTCGGGCTGATTAGCGCCATGGCGGGCGCGCAGGGCCTGTCGCGCGAGGACAATCCCAAGCTCTACCGCATGCTCGAGAACCTCTGCATCTCGCGTGGCCTCACCGTGCCCAAGCTCGCCATCATCGAGAGCGAGGCGCTCAACGCCTTCGCGAGCGGCGTCAACGACAAGCAGTTCACCGTGACGGTGACGAGCGGCCTGCTGGCGCAGCTGAACGACGCCGAAGTCGAGGCCGTGCTCGCGCATGAGCTGACCCATATCCGCAATGGCGACGTCAGGCTGATGATCATCGCGGTCGTCATTGCCGGCATCGTCTCGCTCGTCGGCGAGATCGTGTTCCGGGGCCTGGCGCGCAGCCGGCTGCGCGTGTCCTCCGACGATACGAAGAAGGGGAATGCCATCGCGATCCTGATCGGCTTCGCCGTGATCGCGCTGTCCTGGTTCCTCGCCGTCCTGATCCGTCTCTCGCTCTCGCGGTCGCGGGAGTACCTGGCCGATGCGGGCGCCGTCGAACTGACCAAGAACCCCGATGCGATGATCTCGGCGCTCCTCAAGATCGCCGGGCGCGCCGACATCGAAGGCGTGCCATCAGGCGTGATGGACATGTGCTTCGAGAACGATCCCGACGATTTCGCGGATTTGTTCTCGACGCATCCTTCCGTCACCAAGCGCGTGCAGGCCCTGGTCGAGACGGCGGGCGGGCGGATGCCGGCGATGCCGCCTCATCCGCCGCGCATCGCCGAACGGCAGGACCTGCCGACCATGGTCGAGGAATCGGTCGCTCACATTGATCCGGCCGCACGTGGACCATGGGCGCAACCGCCCGGCGGAGGCAGCGCAAGCCCTTAGATGGGCAAGCTCCTAAATGGGTAGGACAATGCGGGGTGACCGACCCCCCAACATTGCATTAACCTTCCCATAGGGAAGAGGGAGGTTGATGGTGAACAGCATGACGGCACTCCTGGTCGGCCTAGCCATACTTGCAGCGACGCTGCACCCCGCCATCGGACAGGATGGTTGCACGGCCGCGCGGAGTTCATGCTCGCAGATGAATGCATCCTGCGAGAAGACCTGTCAGGGCGCCAGCAACAATCCGAGCGCCTGCATCTCGCGCTCCTGCTCGGCAACACTCAACACCTGCAAGGCGACCGGTATCTGGAAGCCTGCTGGCAGCGCCGGCTGCTGGAAGACGAACAACCGAAGCTGAGGCTTTGGCTGCCTCGCTTTACAGCGTGATCAACGGCCGTGGCGGGACCAGTCGAGCGCCTCCTCGAGCCGATCGTCGCCCCAGAACAGCTCGCCATCCTCGGTTACGAAGGTCGGCGCGCCGAAGATGCCGATCGACTTGGCGTATTCGATTTCAGCGCGCAGCCGGCCCTTGACCTCCTCGCTGCGCGAGGCCGGAAAGGCCACGCCCGGATCCGCGCCCGCCTGCCTGAGCGCTGCGCTCAGCACCGCCTCCTCCGCGATGTTGCGCCCCTCGCAGAAGGCGGCCGAGAACAGCGCCTTGGAGAAGGCCGGCAGCCATCCGGCCTCGCGCCCTGCGAGCGCAACGCGCGCAGCCACGAGCGAGTTCTGCGGAAAGGGGTTTGGCTTGACCAGAGGAAGGCCGGCCCGCGCCGTCTGCCGCTCGAGATCGCGCCACATGTAGCGGCCCCTGCTCGGGAACAGATTGAAGGGCGAGGTCGACCAGCCCTGGGCAGCGAAGATCGGCCCCAGCAGGAAGGGCCTCCAGCGGAGATTCACGCCGGCTGCCTCGGCCAGCGGCTCGATCCTCAGCGCACTCAGGAACGAATAGGGCGATGCGAACTCATACCAGAAGTCCAGCACAGGACGATTCGGCATTCAGCCTCCGAAGTCGGTCTTCAAGGGTTGAGTCGCGCACCCGAAGCTTCGGCTTCGGATGGCCCGACCGCAAGGGCGAGAGACATGTCCGCGCGATTGCGATCGGCGCCATCAACACCGATCCATCACGCGAAGACGCGAAACCGATCAGAAGGTTCCGATTGCGTCGTTTCGATGCCTGCGATAGTGCGCCATTGCGTTCAAAAAGCGGCCCGCTGGGCCGGACTGTCGCCGCAGCAGGAAGATGACCAAGATGACCGAGAAAAGCGTGAAGAAGGTCGTGCTCGCCTATTCCGGCGGCCTGGATACCTCGATCATCCTGAAGTGGCTGCAGACCACCTATGGCTGCGAGGTCGTCACCTTCACCGCCGATCTCGGCCAGGGCGAAGAGCTCGGCCCGGCACGCGACAAGGCCCTGCTGCTCGGCATCAAGCCGGAGAACATATTCATCGAGGACCTTCGCGAGGAGTTCGTGCGCGACTACGTCTTCCCGATGTTCCGGGCGAACGCCGCCTATGAGGGCGTCTATCTGCTGGGCACCTCGATCGCCCGCCCGCTGATCGGCAAGAAGCTGATCGAGATTGCCGAGAAGGTCGGGGCGGACGCCGTATCCCATGGCGCCACCGGCAAGGGCAACGACCAGGTCCGCTTCGAGCTGACCGCCTATGCGCTGAAGCCCGACGTCGTCGTGATCGCGCCCTGGCGCGAATGGGACCTGCGCTCGCGCGAGCAGCTGATCGCCTTCGCCGAGCAGCACCAGATCCCGATCGCCAAGGACAAGCGCGGCGAGGCACCCTTCTCGGTCGACGCCAATCTCCTGCACGCCTCGTCCGAGGGCAAGGTGCTCGAGGATCCGGCGCAGGAGGTGCCGGACTACGTCTATTCGCGCACGATCTCGCCGGAGGACGCTCCGGACCAGCCGACCTACATCACGATCGATTTCGAGGGCGGCGACGCCTCCGCCATCGACGGCGTGAAGATGTCGCCCGCGACCCTGCTGGCCAAGCTCAACGAACTCGGCCGTGCCAACGGCATCGGCCGGCTCGACCTCGTGGAGAACCGCTTCGTCGGCATGAAGTCGCGCGGCATGTACGAGACGCCGGGCGGCACGATCCTGCACACCGCCCATCGCGCCATCGAGTCGATCACGCTCGATCGCGGCGCCGCCCATCTCAAGGACCAGATCATGCCGCAATATGCGGAGCTGATCTATAACGGCTTCTGGTTCTCGCCAGAGCGCGAGATGCTGCAGGCGCTGATCGACAAGAGCCAGGAATTCGTCACCGGCCAGGTCCGCCTCAAGCTCTACAAGGGCGGCGTCCATGTCGTCGGCCGGTCGAGCCCCTATTCGCTCTACGACCAGGACCTCGTCACCTTCGAGGAAGGCGCCGTCGCCTATGATCACCGCGACGCGGCCGGCTTCATCAAGCTGAACGCGCTGCGCCTGCGCACGCTCGGCCAGCGCAAGAAGAAGCTGGGCCTCTGATCACGCCACCACGGCCTGCCGGGATGCCCAGATGCATGCCGGCAGGTCGAACCTCCCGGGCTTCCGCGCGTTGAGCCTGCACCGAACAACCGAGTGCACCGCATGACGCGCCTGACGAACACCGTCGCCCTGCTGACCGCCGCCCTACTCGCCACCCCTGCCCTCGCCCAGACGGCCGGCCCGACGTCAGGTGCTCCCTCCGAAAAGCCGGCCTCGCCCGAGATCGCCTCCTGCAAGGCGACCGCGCTGCGCACGATCTCGGCCCGCGAGCCCGAGATCAAGGACATCTATATCGACGAGGACGGGGCGACGGTCGCCGTCTCCGAAACGAAGGTCGAGGATACGCCGGTCACGCGCATTGTCATGGCCGAGGCCTATCTGCGAACCGACCGCTCGGACAAGCCACGTCGGTTTCTCTGCCTTATCGGCGAGAAGGGGAAGGTGCTGCTGACCTTCTTCACCGCCCGATAGCTCGGTTCGGCCGGGCCGCAGTCTATATCGGTCGCGGTCAGGGCTGATCGACGACCCTCGTCGCAGGGCGATCGCGGCCGTCAGCCAACTCCTCGTGCCACTGGCCGTTCTCGTCCTGATAGACGATCCCATCCGTCTGGCCCGCGAGCGTCTGGCGCGCGGCTGCAGACGTCGCCGCCTTCAGCGCGGCGTCATGCGACCGGAAGGTTTCCGACAAGGCCGAGCCGACCTTGTACGCCCAGCCGCCATCGTGTTCGACGATTTCGTACCTGACCATGACCATTGCGTTCTCCCTGCTCGACAGGAGAACCGCGGCGCGCGCTCGACGGTTCCCCTACTCGGCATTGCCGGCATCGGCGGCACGCAGGCCGTCGAGCACGGGCATTGACGTGATGTGGTAGCCGGCATCGACATGGTGGATGTCGCCGGTGACGCCACCGGAGAGATCCGAAAGGTAATATAGCGCCGAACCGCCGATCTCCTCCAGAGAGACCGACTTGCGCAACGGCGAATTTGCGCGCTGCCAGGAATACATCGCGCGCGCATCCGAGATGCCGGCGCCGGCAAGCGTCCGCACCGGGCCGGGCGAGAGCGCGTTGACGCGAATGCCGCGCGGACCGTAATCGCCCGCGAGATAGCGCACGCTCGCCTCCAGCGCGGCCTTGGCGACGCCCATGACGTTGTAGTTCGGCATGATCCGGGTCGAACCGCCATAGGTCAGCGTGATCATGCTGCCACCCTTGGGCATGCGCTCGGCTGCGCGCTTCGCCACCTCGGTGAAGGAGAAGCAGGAGATCACCATGGTGCGCGAGAAGTTTTCGCGGCTGGTGTCGGCGTAGAGCCCCTTGAGCTCGTTCTTGTCCGAGAAACCGATGGCGTGGACGATGAAGTCCAGCGTGTTGCGCTCGGGATCGCCGCCCCAGACCTCGTCGAGCGCGGCGAAGGCCGCATCGACCGTCGCAATGTCCTCGACATCGCAGGGCAGGACGAGCTTCGAGCCGACGCTTTCGGCCAGCGGCTTCACCCGCTTGCCGAGGGCATCGCCTTGATAGGTGAAGGCCATCTCGGCGCCATGGGCGTGGAGCGTTTTCGCAATGCCCCAGGCGATCGAGTTCTGGTTGGCGACGCCCATGACGAGGCCGCGCTTGTTGTGCATCAGGGGGAGCATTGAATTATCCCGGAGATCAGCAAAGGCTTTGAACGAAAAAGACCGGCTCGGCACGGTCGGAAGAAGGGACGGACGCGCCGGACCCGAACCCGCATCAGAGATGCTTCCCGACCGCTGCCGCGGTGTCCTTGGATGCGGCGATCGGCACGATCTCGAAGCGGGCGAGATCACTCCAGGACAGCACCCATTCCTGCAGCAGCGCGACGTCGTCGCATTGCATCACCTGGAAGCAGCGGGAGAGGTCCGCTGCGATCCAGCTGTCGACATAGGTCAACCCTTCCGGTGCCATCCGCCCACGCTCGCGGAAGCGACGATAAACGTCCTTCACCCGTGCCTGGTCGAAATGCTCGATCACCATGAAGAGCATTGCGTGGCGCCTCAGGCTTCGAGCTTCTTCATCACGATGGTGGCGTTGGTGCCGCCGAAGCCGAAGGAGTTGGAGAGCACGCAGCCGAGGCCGGCATTGTCGATGCGCTTGCGCACAATCGGCATGTCGGCGAAGGCCGGATCGAGCTCGTCGATATGGGCGCTCTCGCAGATGAAGTCGTTGTTCAGCATCAGCAGCGAGTAGATCGCCTCCTGCACGCCGGTGGCACCGAGCGAATGGCCGGTGAGCGACTTGGTCGCGGAGATCGGGGGGCTCTTGTCGCCTGCGCCGAAGACCTCGCGGATCGCCTCGATCTCCTTGCCGTCGCCGACGGGTGTCGAGGTGCCGTGCGGGTTGATGTAGTCGACCTTGGCCTTGACGCCTTCCAGCGCCATCCGCATGCAGCGCACCGCGCCCTCGCCGGAGGGGGCGACCATGTCGTAGCCGTCAGACGTCGCGCCGTAGCCGACGATCTCGCCGTAGATCTTTGCGCCGCGAGCGCGCGCGTGCTCGAGTTCCTCGAGCACGACGACACCGGCGCCGCCGGCGATGACGAAGCCGTCGCGGTTGGCGTCATAGGCGCGCGAGGCCCGCGCGGCGGTCTCGTTGTAGTCGGTCGACATCGCGCCCATGGCGTCGAACAGCACCGACAGGGTCCAGTCCAGCTCCTCGCAGCCGCCGGCGAAGATCACGTCCTGCTTGCCCCACTGGATCAGCTCATAGGCATTGCCGATGCAGTGGTTGGACGTCGCGCAGGCGGAGGAGATCGAATAGTTGACGCCCTTGATCTTGAACCAGGTCGCGAGCGTCGCCGAGGCGGTCGAGGACATGCCCTTGGGCACAGCGAAGGGGCCGACCTTCTTCGAGGAGCCGCTCTCGCGCGCCTTGTCATAGGCGTCGATCAGGGCGCGGGTCGAGGGGCCACCGGAGCCCATGATGATGCCGGTGCGCTCATTGCTGATCTCGGCGGGCTCGAGGCCCGCATCGACGATCGCCTGCTCCATCGCGACCTGATTCCAGGCGGAGCCGCCGCCATGGAAGCGCATGGCGCGGCGGTCGAGCACCGTCGAAGGGTCGAGCGAGGGCACGCCGGCGACCTGGCTGCGGAAGCCGTGCTCGGCGAATTCGGGCATGAAGGAGATGCCGGACTTCGCCTCGTGCAGGGAGGCGAGCACTTCCTGCGTATTGTTGCCGATGGATGAGACGATGCCCATCCCGGTGACCACAACGCGTCTCATGCTTCTATCTCCGGCTCTATAAGGCGCCGGCAGGCCGCTCTGGGCTCCGGCGCTTCGATCTCGTTCCCGCGCAAATGGACCGCGCGGGCTATCGACGCAAGGTCGCGCCGCTGCTTTTTCCTCAGGCAGCGTCCGGCTTGAACAGGCCGACGCGCATGTCACTGACCGTATAGATGCGCTTGCCGTCGGCCTCCAGCCAGCCATCGGCGATGCCCAGGACGAGCTTCGACTTGAAGACGCGCTTGAACTCGACGCCGTAGACGACCTGCTTGACGCTCGGAAGCACCTGGTCGGCGAACTTGACCTCGCCGACGCCGAGCGCACGGCCACGGCCGGGAAGGCCGAGCCAGCCGAGGAAGAAGCCGGTGAGCTGCCAGAGCGCATCGAGGCCGAGGCAGCCCGGCATCACGGGATCGCCCTTGAAATGGCAGTCGAAGAACCAGAGATCCGGCTTGATGTCGAATTCGGCGCGCACGAAGCCCTTGCCGTTCGGGCCGCCATCCTCGGCGATCTCGGTGATGCGGTCGAACATCAGCATGGGCGGCAGCGGCAGTTGCGCGTTGCCCGGCCCGAACAGCTCCCCGCGACCACAAGCGAGGATCTCCTCGTAGCTGAAAGACGATTGCCGCTGCATACCCAGTCCGCTCCATTCCGGCCGCTCTGCAGCGGCGATCTCAGCGCAGTGCCTAACACGCCGCCATAGCGAAACGAAAGGGCGGGGACGAAGCCGTTTTCGGCATGCGGGACCCGTGACAGACCTGGGGAAGCTTGCGAGCACCTCCTCGAAGCCTTACATCAAATCTAATCAAGCGCAGGCACCGAGGCCTGCGCAGCCACTTGAGCGAGGCCGGACCAGCAGCGATGAGCGATCTGATTTCCCAGAACGAGGGCTATGGATCGACCGTGCGGAAGGGCTGCCCGTTCCACGATATCCGCGAAAGGCTGCGGCGCGTGGGCCTGCGCCCGACGCGCCAGCGCGTCTCGCTCGGCTGGGTTCTGTTCGCCCGGGGCGACCGGCATATCAGCGCCGAGATGCTCTATGAAGAGGCGATGAAGGAGAAGATCCCGGTCTCGCTGGCGACGATCTACAACACGCTGCATCAGTTCACCCAGGCCGGTTTGCTGCGCGAACTGGCGATCGACGGGGCCAAGACCTTCTTCGATACCGACAGCAGCGAACACCATCATTTCGTCGTCGATGGCGAGAACACTGTGATCGACATCCCGGCCGAGGCGGTCGATGTTGCGGCCCTGCCGGAGCCGCCAGCAGGATACGAGATCGCCCGCGTCGACGTCGTGGTACGGCTGCGCAAGATCGCGGGCTGAGCCCACCCCATCGATGGTGTCCGGGATGGCACGAGCCACCTTCGACAACCGTTCCAGGACGATTTCGCGCCGCAGCCTGACCGGGGCGATGGCGCTTGGGCTCCTTGCGCCGTCCGATCCCGCGCTGGCCGCCCCCCGAACGCTGCGCGGCAGCGTATCCTATCGCGAGCGGATGGCATTGCCACGCGGAGCCATCGTCGAGGTCAGCCTGCTCGACGTCTCACGGATGGACGCGCCGGCCGATACGATTGCGCAGACGCGGGTCCGCGGCAACCGTATGCCGGCGCGCTACGTGCTGCGTTTCGATTCTTCCAGGATCGTGCCGCGGCGCAACTATGCGCTCCAGGGCCGCATCCTGCTCGGGGAGCGCCTGCTCTTCATCAGCACCGCACGGCACAGCGTCTTCACCGGCGGCCGCGACCAAACCGATATCGAGGTCCAGCGCGTCCAGGCCACCACCGCAGCGGGTCCTGATTCTCCCGCCGGGCGCTGGCTGCTGGAGGATCTGCGCGGCGCCGGCGTCATCGACCGATTGCAGAGCGTTCTTCAAATCGCCCCTGACGGCCGCGTCTCGGGTAGTGGCGGCTGCAACAGGATGTCCGGGCGTGCCACGATCGACGGCGCGCGGATCAGCTTCTCGCCACTTGCGGCGACACGGATGGCCTGCACGCCTGCTGCCATGGACCAGGAAAGCCGCTTCTTCGTCGCGCTGGGCGAGGTGCGAAGTTGGAAGATCGACCAGCGCCGGCGCAAGCTCGCCCTGCTGGGAGCTGCCGGCCAGGCGCTCCTCACCTTTTCGGCGCTGTAAGAACTGTTTGCGGGCAGCGGCCGCTCAATCGACCTTTTCGTTGGGATAGACGCCCCAGAGCCGGTCCTGCCGGAGATAGCCCTGCGAATTGGCGACGCTGATCCTGCACCAGGAATTGGCGCAGGAGGTGACGTTGGCGATGACGCCGGGCTGCAGCCGCGCCACCACGGGCGAGTTGTCATCGGCTTCCTTGCGCAAGATGAACATCTCGTCCTTGACCTTGGACCAGGGCGCGATCAGCGCGGTGCGCCGCCCCGAGAGCAGGCTGTGCAGGACCCAGCCTTCCGAGCCGTCGGCATCGCGCACGCGCCGCCAGGTCTCGAATTCCGCGACGATTTCCACCGGCAGGCCGGCGCGCTGGTAGACCCAGCGAGTCCGGTGCTCTTTGGATGGACCCTCGCGCAGATTCACACGATCGGTCTTCAGACTGACATAGCGCGGCACGGGCAGTCCGGTCACCGAACCCGCCTGGAGGGCCTGAGCCTGTGCGCCCGTCCCGGCCGCCGACGCCACGAGCAGCGCCAGCCCGACCAGAACGCCACATCTCGACAAACCCGCCATCCGTCCGATCTCCATCTCGAAAGCCGCCGTAATCGCATCTAGCACCCAGCGAAGGGTCATGTTGTCATCCGTCGCCACGCCACTTAGAGATCGGGCGAAGCCGAGCGATCACGCCGTCCTCATTCCTGAAGCCCCGCGGTTAATGGGGGGTTGAGGCCAAAAGGCGGCGGCCGCGACGGACCGCGGAGGAGGAGTCGTCGATGTCGAAGAAGAAGCCGCTGGTCGTCGTCACGCGCAAGCTGCCAGCCGTGGTCGAGACGCGCATGCGCGAATTGTTCGATGCGCGCCTCAATGTCGACGATACGCCGATGAGCCAGGCCGCGCTGGTCGAGGCGGTCAAGACCGCCGATGTGCTGGTGCCGACGATCACGGACAAGATCGACGCCGCGCTGATCGCTCAGGCCGGCGACCAACTCAGGCTGATCGCGAATTTCGGCAACGGCGTCGACAATATCGACGTCGCCAGCGCTGTGCAGCGCGGCATCACCGTGACCAATACGCCGGGCGTCCTGACCGACGACACGGCCGACATGACGATCGCGCTGATCCTCGCCGTAGCACGGCGCATCGCCGAAGGCGCACGCGTCATTCCGGATGACGAATGGGACGGCTGGTCGCCGACCTGGATGCTCGGGCGGCGCATCACCGGCAAGCGGCTCGGCATCGTCGGAATGGGACGAATCGGCCAGGCCGTGGCGCGCCGCGCCGCCGCCTTCGGCCTCTCGATCCACTATCATAACAGGCGCCGCCTCGATTCCCGCATCGAGGAGAAGCTCGACGCGACTTACTGGGATTCGCTCGACCAGATGCTGGCGCGGATGGACATCGTCTCGGTCAATTGCCCGCACACCCCGGCGACCTACCACCTTCTCTCGGCGCGACGCCTCAAGCTGATGAAGCCCGACGCCATTCTGGTCAACACGGCGCGCGGCGAGATCGTCGACGAGACGGCGCTGTCGCGCATGCTCGAGGCGGGCGAGCTCGCCGGGGCCGGACTCGACGTGTTCGAGAGCGAGCCCGCCGTCAATCCGCGCCTGCTGAAGCTCGCGCGCAATCATCGTGTCGTCGTGCTGCCGCATATGGGATCGGCCACGCATGAGGGCCGCGCCGACATGGGCGAGAAGGTCATCGTCAACATCAAGACCTTCATGGACGGCCACAAGCCGCCGGATCGCGTGCTGCCCAGCATGCTCTGAGGCTCAGGCATCAGTCCGAGGCACGCAGCTCCTTCACCAGGCCGGGCCATTGCGCGAAATCGTCGATCACCGCCAGCGCGCCGGCCTGCGTCAGGCGCGCCGCGCTGCGCTGTCTGTCATGCGAGACGCCGGTGAAGCCGACGACCCGCATGCCCGCCGACCGCGCCGCCAGCACGCCCGGTACCGAATCCTCGATCACCAGGCAATTCTGGGGCCTCGCACCCATCTCCGCGGCCGCATGCAGAAAGACATCGGGGTGAGGCTTGCCGCGCGCGACCTGCGAGGCGGAGAAGACGTGCGGATCGAACAGGTCGATCAGCCCGGTGATGGTAAGATTGCGGCGCAGCGGCGCCAGGCTGGTCGAGGATGCGACGCAGCGCCGACCGCCGATCGCATCGAGCGCCTCGCGCACGCCCGGCAGGGCGCGCAATTCGGCTTCGAGCCGTAGCGCGACGGCGTCCTCGATGCCCTGCTCGAAATCCGGCGGCAGGGTGCGGCCATGCGCCGCTTCGATGATCTTGACGCCATCCGACCAGGGGATGCCGACGATGCTGTCGACGTAATGGTCGAGCGTCCACTCGGTCAGGCCGAGCGCGTGGCAGGCGGCGAGGCTGACTTCACCGTAGAGTGTCTCGGTGTCGATCAGCGTGCCGTCGCAGTCATAGATGACGAGATCCGGCATGGTCGGCTTGCCTGCGCCTGCAGAAGTCAGCCAGCGCGAGCGGTGTCGAACTGCCCGGTCTTGCGGAAGCGCCAGAGATAGGACGGCACGACCGCCTCGACGGAGACGGGCTCGATGCCCAGCGCCTCGAAGCTATGGCCCTCGGCGACGGCCGCGTCCGACACGACATTGTCGCTCTCGAGCAGCGTGACCTGATCGCGCGTCAGCATCAGCTCGCCCGGCAGCAGTCCCAGCGTCAGCGTGTTGACGATCTCGAGGAGACGCGCCTGGAGCCGCGCCAGCCCGAACGGCAACGAGACAAGCAACGGCTTGCGATCCGTCACCTCGCAGATATAGGCGACGAGCTCGCGGAAGGTCTTCACCTCCGGGCCGCCGAGCTCATAGATGCCGCCCGCGACGCCGCCATCGACGGCGCGCGCAACCGCCTCCGCGACATCGCCGACGAAGACCGGCTGGAATTTGGTCTCGCCGCCGCCGACCAGCGGCAGCACCGGCAGCATGCGCGCCAGCGAGGCGAAGCGGTTGAAGAAGCCGTCCTCAGGACCGAACATGATCGACGGCCGCAGCACCACGGCACCCGGCACCGCTGCCTGCATCGCCGCCTCCCCTTCGGCCTTGCTGCGGGCATAGAGCGAGCGCGAATCGCGCGCAGCGCCAATGGCCGAGACATGGACCACCCGGCCGATGCCGGCTGCGGCACAGGCCTGCGCGACGGCGCGTGCGCCATTGGCCTGAACGGCAGCGAAGCTCTGCCGGCCGCCCTCCTGGAGGATGCCGACCAGATTGACGACCGCGTCCGCGCCCTTGACCGCGGCCGCGACCGAAGCGGGATAGCGCAGATTCGCCTGGACCGCGTGGACCTGGCCGACGACGCCGAGCGGCTGCAGGAAGCCGGCGAGATCCGGCCGGCGCACCGCCACGCGGACGCGATAGCCGCGCTTCGCGAGAGCTCGCACGACGTGGCGGCCGACAAAGCCGGAGCCGCCGAACACCGTGACGAGCTGCTGGCTCGGAGGGGACAGATCGATCGCCATGGTCGGCTTGCCTCGCGGACGCTGAATATTGGAAGGCTCCTAAAGCATTTCACCCCGCTCTGGAAAGGCGGTTTGCCGCAGGTCGGGTGAGCAGCATGCTCGACGCGGCCCGCCTGCCCAGCCGGAAGGCAACCGACGCCCCAAAAAGCAGCAGAAAAGCCCCGCGATTCACGTCACTTTTCTCGGATTTCAGCGATGTTCGCTTTATGTCCGCGGTAAGCTTAACGTGACCTTCAGTCATGGCGCTTAAAAGCCGCCGGATCGATCGCTTTGATACGCCGGGGGTGCATGATGAAGTCAATTCGGGACAAGATTCTCGGTCTGATCGGCATTGTCGCGATCGGCGCGATCATCGCGCTCGCAGGAGCACTCGTCGGCATCTCCGCGCTTCAGACGATGAACCGTCAGGTCGCGGATCAGGACGACATGGCGCTGGCCACGGAACGCCTCAACGTCGTCGTGAACCAGCTCAGCGAGGATTCGCGCCTGGCCTATATGGCGCGCAACCCCAACGAGGCGAAGAACGCAGCCGCGGCGATCGAAAAGGGGCTCGCCCGCGTCGATGAGAGACTGAAGATCTTCCTGGCGACGGTTCCCGCCAACGAGCGCGAGCGGGCCGACAAGGTCAGCAAGCTGATCGCGGAGTTCGTCGCGACCCGCGCCGAAACCGCTCGATTGGCCCAGGAAGTTTCCGGCCGCGCCGCCGATGCCTGGGGCAACAGCGAGGCCAGCCGGCGCAACCGGGCCGCCCTCGTCGAGGAGCTGTCCGACTTCAGCCGCTTCAACGAGGAGGCGGGCGAAGCCGCCTCCGCCGAGGCATCTGCCTTCGCCGGCAAGATGCGCATCGCGCTGCCGATCGCCCTGCTGGTGCTGCTGGGGCTCTCGATCGCAGGCGCCGTGGCCTTCTCGCGGCGCGCGATCATCAAGCCGCTGCTCGATCTCGGCGCCGTGATGGATCGGCTGACCGCCGGCGACACCGGCATCGATGTGCCACACACCAAGCGCGTCGACGAGATCGGGGCGATGGCGCGTGCGGTCTCGGTGCTGCGCGAGAGCAGCGAGCAGGTGGCGCTGCTGCAGCAGCAGGAACAGGCCGCCGCTGCGGCGCGTCTGGCGCGGGCGCAGTCGATGGAGGCGGTGGTCTCGGATGTCGGCGAGGTGGTGGCGGCTGCGGCGGCGGGAGATTTCTCGGCGCGATTGAAGATCGACGAGGCCGACGAGCAGATGCAGCGCCTGGTCGCCGGCATCAACGAGATCAATGCG
>JAESFW010000030.1_pt1 | contig 61195 bp, 48 predicted proteins | sample 9269481 | NCBI WGS metagenome assembly JAESFW01 (sample SAMN14515350, study PRJNA621654) | algae metagenome | isolation source: Lyngbya sp. HA4199-MV5 and co-occurring heterotrophs from soil with... | place: USA: Ahupuaa O Kahana State Park, Hawaii | collected 2009-07-21 | reverse complement strand
CGGTTACCGTCGTCACGATCTCGGCGCCCTCGACCGCCTTCTCGACGCTTTGGCAGGGCGTAATCTCGAAGCCGAAGCCCTCTAGGTTCCGGAGGCACTTCTGCGTCGCCGCGGGATCGATGTCATAGAGCCGCAGCCGATCGACCCCGGCGATCGCCTTGAAGGCCAGGGCCTGGAACTCGGCCTGCGCGCCGTTGCCGATGATAGCCATGGTGCGCGCTCCCGGCGGGGCGAGATAGCGCGCAGCCAGCGCCGATGTCGCGGCCGTCCGCAAGGCCGTGAGGATCGTCATTTCGGTCAGCAGCATCGGGTAGCCATTGCCGACATCGGCGAGGACGCCGAAGGCGGTGACCGTCTGGCGCCCTTCGCGAATGTTCTTCGGATGACCGTTGACGTATTTGAACCCGTAGGTCGTTCCATCCGAGGTCGGCATCAGCTCGATGACGCCGTCGACCGAATGGGAGGCGACGCGCGGCGTCTTGTCGAACAGGTGCCAGCGGCGGAAGTCCTCCTCGATATAGCCGGCCAGCTCCGACAGGAACCTCTCGACGCCGATCGAGAGCACCAGCTTCATCATGTTGTCGACGCTGACGAAGGGCACGACGTTGAGCTTGGGCAACATGCTCAGAAACTCCGGGTGGGGCGGTCGAGGATCTTGCGGCCCATCAGGCTGGCGGCAAGGTCGACCATCAGCAGCGCCGTGCGGCCGCGCTCGTCGAGAAAGGGGTTGAGCTCGACGAGGTCGAGGGAGGAGACGCGGCCGCTGTCGTGCAGCATCTCCATGGCGAGATGAGCCTCGCGGAAGGTCGCGCCGCCCGGCACCGTCGTGCCGACGGCCGGCGCGATGTCAGGGTCGAGGAAATCGACGTCGAGCGAGACGTGCAGAAGTCCGTCGGCTGCCTCCACGCGTTCGAGGAAACCCCGCAGCAGCGGCGCGATGCCGACCTCGTCGATTGCGCGCATGTCGTGCGCGACGACGCCGGCCGCAGCCATCGCCGCCCGCTCGGCAGGATCGACGCTGCGCAGCCCGATCAGGCAGACATTCTCCGGCTGCACCGGCGCCTCGACAGGCGGAAGCACCCCGTCGAATCCGCTCCGCCCGGTGACATAGGCCAGCGGCGTGCCGTGGAGGTTGCCGCTGGTTGTCGTCTCCAGGCTGTGGAAGTCGGCATGGGCGTCCAGCCACAGCACGAAGAAGGCGCGGCCCTCGCGGCGAGCCCGGCGCGCCAGTCCGGCAATCGAGCCGGCCGAGAGCGAGTGGTCGCCGCCGAGGAAGATCGGCATGCCGTCGCCGCCGGCCTCCTCCGCCGCATCGGTCAGGGCGCGGATCCAGGCGTCATAGGCCGACAGGTTGCGCAGTGCCGGATTGGGATGGGAGAGGTCGCGTAGCGGCGCCGGCGAGACATTGCCGCGGTCCTCGACGACGAAGCCGAGATCGGCCAAGGCCTCGCGCAGGCCGGCGGTGCGATAGGCGCTCGGACCCATGTCGCAGCCCAGTCGTCCTGCGCCGTCCTGCGTTGGCGCCCCGATCAATATGCAGCGCTCGGTCGTCATCATCGCTCCGTTCGGTCTATGGCGGCAACCTAGCGGCGAGCGGCGGCAGAGTGAACGAAGCATATTGGCAGATCTTGCAGAGCGACTTATCGATCTGGTCAATCAATACGATCATAATGGCGAACATGGACGACCTCGATCAACGTCTCCTCTCCATTCTGAGGCATGACGGCCGGCGGGCCATCTCGGACATCGCTGCCGAACTCGCCCTGTCGCGTGCGACGGTGCGGGCGCGCATCGAGCGCCTCGAACAGCGTGGCGACATCATCGGCTACACGGTGGTATTGCGGGCCGACGCCGTTGCGATGCCGGTTCGTGGCCTCACCATGGTCGAGGTCGAAGGACGCATGCTCGACCCCGTGGTCGATGCCCTCGTCGGCTTCCCGGAGATCGGTGCGGTCCATACGACCAATGGAAAATGGGATCTCATCCTCGAAATCGCCGCACAGAGCCTGACCGATCTCGACGGCGTCCTGCGGCGCCTGAGGATGGTGCCGGGGATCACGGCATCCGAGACGAACCTGCTGCTCGCAACCCCGCGCAGTTCCAGGGCGCGATTGTGAAGGCGTGACCGCTGAACGGCCTGCCCTTGGGGTTTGATTGCGAGGTCATGCCGGCGGGGCGAGCATCCCATGGAATCTTGATACTTCTCTCTTCGTTCCAGAATGGATTCAAAATCCGGAGCCGATCTATGTTGCCCGGCAAGATGATCGCTCGTTTCGGGTAGATCGACGGCAGATCAAAGAAGCTGTTCTCGCGAGAGCGGTGCAGTTTCGGTCTGCAGAACCTGGCTGGCCATTTGCGGGAACGACGGTGCGCCAGCCTCGCCGCATGGAATGTACGCCAGATGAACCTTGACCGATTGTGCGGGCGCCTGCACGGCGCGATCACGGCCCTCGCGACGCCCTTCAGGAACGGCGAAGTCGATTATGAGGGTCTATCAAGGCTGGTCGAATGGCAGGTCGCGCAAGGCATTCACGGCCTGGTGCCCTGCGGGACGACAGGCGAGGCGCCGACGCTGAACTGGCAGGAGCGCACGGCGATCATCGGTCGCTGCGTCGAGATCGTGGCAGGCCGCGTACCCATCATCGCAGGAACCGGCAGCAACGCCACCGCCGCGACGATCGAGCAGACAGCCATGGCGGCTGATCTCGGCGCGGATGCCGCGCTGATCGTGACGCCCTACTACAATCGTCCGACGCAAGAGGGCATTGTGCAGCACTTCGCGGCGATTGCGCGCGCGGTCAGTATTCCGATCATCGTCTACAATGTCCCGGCGCGGACGGGCGTCGATCTGGCTCCGCAGACGATCGAACGGCTCGCAGCGATCCCGGCGATCATCGGGATCAAGGACGCGACCGGCGACCTGTCGCGCCCGATGGCGGTGTCCCGGTTGGTCGGCGACCGCTTTATCCAGTTGTCCGGGCATGATGCAACCGCGCTCGGGTTCAACATGATGGGCGGGAGCGGGACGATTTCAGTGGTCGCAAACGTCGCCCCCAGCTTATGCGCGCAGATGCATGAAGCCTGCGGCAAAGGCCATTTCCAGATTGCCCGCTTGGCACAGCACCGACTCTTGCCGCTCATTTCGGCACTCGAGCGCGAGACGAATCCCATCGCCGTGAAGCATGCCCTGCACCTGCTGCACGGGATCTGCCCCGAAGCGCGGTTGCCATTGACGCCGGCCACCGCGGAAACCGCGCATGCCGTTCGCCTAGCGCTGCAAGCATTCCTCCGCGGCGGGGAGGAGCCCTGCGCGGCCTCGGCCCATGCCTTTGCAGCCGGTTAGGGCAGCGGGAGCCGGCGCCGCCTCAGTCGAACCAGCACGACGCCGTGCCGATCATCTCGAACTCGACGGTCAGATGCTGGCCGGGCAAGACCTGGAGGATGGGAGCGCAGGAGCCGATCGTCACGACGTCCCCGGCATTGAGCTGCCGGTTGTGCCGGGCGAGTTTCTGCGCAAGCCAGACCAGCGCTTCCAGGGGATGACCCAGGATGGTTCCCGCCTTGGCCGTCACCACGGTCTTGCCGTCGATGCGCGCGGTCATCACGGCCCTATCCAGGCTGTCCTTGTCGGCCGGCTCGACCAATGGGCCGCAGACGGTCGCGACATGCAGGGCGAAGTCGGCGATTGCGGCCAGTTCGCTCTCAGTGCCGGGCCGGACCCTGCGCCCCAGCAGCCCGATCGCCGGCTGGCAGGCCAAGATGGCGTCTGCCGCCGAATGGCGGTCGATGCTCTCGCCGCGCTCCGGATAGGCCCTGCCGAGGGTGAAGGCCAGCTCGCACTGGGCGCCGATCATCCCTTGCGGAAGATGGATGCGCCAGCCGTCACCGAACAGGGCGCGGTCCGCAAGTGGGGCAAAGATCGGGGAGCTCAGGCCAAGGCCACGTCGCGATAGCTCGCTCGTGCCGACAAGAACGTAGCCGGCAAAATCATCCGCATAGGCGTCCAGGGCTGCCGTCTGGACGGCTGCAGCCTCCGCCTTCGAATGAAGCCCGTCCAGCCGCAGGTCGGCGACTAAGCCGGCGATGCGATTGCGCGCCAGACCGGCGGCCAGGTCGTCCAGGGAGTTCGCTTGCATGTCATGCCCTCCAAAACGGGCGCAATCAGCGATCCAGTAATCCGAAAGTCAAATAAAAATACATTTATGCCGATTGCTGTGATCGATCACCCATATTCACATGAAGATTCTATTCCATGAGCAGTTTGCCCCAATCGAAAAGATATCCTCAAGTCGTTACGTTGGCTGGGTGAAGGAGTGCCCACAATGGTCCATCGCCTCGGGATGTATTACCTCGCTCAGCAGCTTCAAGACGCGCAGGACGCCAAGGCGGCGCATCGGTGCGGCCAGAAGTCCCTGAACCGACACAGGCTGGCTGACCATGAGGAGCTTGGACTGCTCGCATGGACCGGCGCCGCCCTTGTCGTCGCCATGGCAGCGCTCGGGCTGCTCCTGGGGCTGACCAACTGACGGCCTCTCCCTCCCGTATCGGTCTTCAAAAGGAAAGATCAGGACCAATGGGTCAAGCAGCGCAGAAATCTCCCTATCCCGCCAGCGAAAGCCGTTTCGTCGTCGGGCGAGACACGCAGGGTCGCTGGGTCGTTTGCGATCAGAGGGGGCTGGTCGGTGGGTTGTTCTCCAGCAGGGATTCGGCAGTCCATTTCGCCGAGTTCGAAAGTGATCACGCGCCGGGTGCCGTGTGCTGTGCGCCCGACGACGCCATCCTGACCCTGGCGGGACTGTCCGAAAGCCACAGGGCCACGCCGCGGAAGTTTGCTCGCGCATAAGACCGGCCGCCGTGCCAGCCGGGTGACGACAAAGGGATGCTTCTCAAGGCCTCCATCGCCGGTGTCTCGGCGGTGGGGGCCTTTCGCTTGCTGGGCCACGACTCGCCTGGCTGCGAGGCCGATGCGGGTCCGGGACCGCCACATGCCACGCTTTTCCTATAGCTTTTTTATTTCTTTCTCATGCGGCCGCTCTCGAACCCCTATGCGGTTCGGCGCCATATCACGGTCAAATCCCGGTCTGGCGCGCGGATGGCCCTGCGCCGGTCCGGGTGACTGTCGCGCAACGCTGGCGAGCCATCAACATCTGTAATGGCCGCCCGCCCGAAAGCAAGGATCCTGGGTCATGGATATCATTCTACTTGGAGTGGGTGTTTTGTTCTTCGTGATTTCGTTCGCCTACGTCGGTTTTTGCGCCAACGTTTGACTGTGCGGGAGCGTTACATGCTGTTCGAATACATCCTTGGCGGTTTGGTGACGGTGTTTCTCCTCACCTACCTCACCTATGCACTCGTTCGTCCCGAGCGGTTCTGATCGCGCAGGCGCAATGCCCGGAAAGCCATAGCCATGACACTCAATGGATGGATCCAGATCCTCGTCTTCTGCGGGATCGTCCTTTTGCTCGTGAAGCCGCTCGGCGGCTACATGACGCGCGTCTTCAATGGCGAGCGCAGCCTGCTCTCGCCGGTTCTCGGCCCGGTCGAGCGCGGTCTTTACGCCCTTGCCGGCACGAGCGAACGCGAGGATCAGCACTGGACGACCTATGCGGCCGGCATGCTCGCCTTCAACCTCGCCGGCTTCCTCGTGCTGTACGGCGTGCTGCGCCTCCAGGAGGTGCTGCCGTTGAACCCGCAGGGCATGGCGGCGGTTGGTCCCGAGCTGGCCTTCAACACAGCCGCGAGCTTCGTCACGAACACGAACTGGCAGAACTACGGCGGTGAGACCACGCTGTCCTACCTGACCCAGATGGTCGGGCTCACCGTGCAGAACTTCGTCTCGGCCGCCACCGGCATCGCGGTTGCGGTGGCGCTGATCCGTGGTTTCGCCAGGGCCTCGGCCAAGGCGATCGGCAACTTCTGGGTCGATATGACCCGTGCGACGCTTTACCTGCTGTTGCCGCTCTCGATCATCCTGACCCTGGTCTATGTCGCGCTTGGCGTGCCACAGACGCTCGGTGCCTATGTCGAGGCCACCACGCTCGAGGGCGCCCGGCAGACGATCGCCGTCGGCCCGGTCGCGTCGCAGCTTGCGATCAAGATGCTCGGTACCAATGGCGGTGGCTTCTTCAACGTCAATTCCGCCCACCCCTTCGAGAACCCCGATGCGATCTCGAACCTGATCCAGATGGTTTCGATCTTCGCCATCGGCGCGGCGATGACCAACATGTTCGGCCGCATGGTCGGCAACCAGCGCCAGGGCTGGGCGATCCTCGCCACCATGGGCGTGCTGTTCATCGCCGGTGTCGTCGTCTGCTACTGGGCGGAAGCGGCCGGCAATCCGCTGGTCCAGGCGCTCGGTCTCGAGGGCGGCAACATGGAAGGCAAGGAGGTCCGCTTCGGCATCTCGATGTCGGCCCTGTTCGCGGTCATCACGACGGCGGCCTCCTGCGGCGCGGTCAACGCCATGCATGGCAGCTTCACCGCGCTTGGCGGCCTCATTCCGCTGATCAACATGGAACTCGGCGAGATCATCGTCGGCGGCGTCGGCGCGGGCTTCTACGGCATCCTGCTGTTCGTCGTGCTCGCCGTCTTCGTTGCCGGGCTGATGGTCGGGCGCACGCCGGAATATCTCGGCAAGAAGATCGAGGCCAAGGAGGTCAAGATGGCGGTTCTGGCCATCCTCTGCCTGCCCGCGGCGATGCTGATCTTCACTGCCATCTCCGTCGTCATGCCGAGCGCGGTCGCCTCGGTCGGCAATTCCGGTCCGCACGGGTTCTCGGAGATCCTCTACGCCTACACTTCGGCGGCGGCGAACAACGGCTCGGCCTTTGGCGGCCTCACGGGCAACACGCCCTGGTACAACATCACCCTGGGTCTCGCGATGCTGATCGGGCGCTTCCTGATCATCGTCCCCGCCCTGGCGATTGCCGGTTCGCTCGCGACGAAGAAATCCGTCGCGGCTTCGGCCGGCACCTTCCCGACCGACGGACCGCTCTTCATCGGCCTTCTGGCGGGAGTCATCATGATCGTCGGCGGCCTGACCTTCTTCCCCGCGCTCGCCGTGGGACCGATCGTCGAGCACCTGTCGATGCTGCTCGGCCAGGCCTTCTGAGGCACGCCATGACCGGTTGGTTTGATCAGTTGCGTCACCACCTCGTCCCCCGCGCCGCGTTCCTGGCGCGGGGATCGGGGCGGCCACCGCGAGCCTCCAGCATCATCTGCGGCATGACGGCGGTGATGCTCCTCCTCGCGATCCTCGCCAAGGCGCTCATCCATCTGCTCACGGCGATCTGATCGTCCGCGGCGCCTTCACAAATTCTATGCTGGAGTCTCTCATGGGCCAGTCCAAATCCGCGAGCATCCTGGATACTCGCATCCTCGTTCCCGCCCTCGGCGATGCCTTCCGGAAACTCGATCCGCGCAGCCTCGCCAGAAATCCGGTGATGTTCGTCGTCGCCGTCGTCTCGGCTCTCACCACAATCCTCTTCCTGAGGGATCTGGTGACGGGCGGGGCCAGCCTCGGCTTCTCCTTCCAGATCGTCATCTGGCTCTGGTTCACCGTGCTGTTCGCCAATTTCGCGGAAGCCGTCGCCGAGGGGCGCGGCAAGGCCCAGGCGGAATCGCTGCGGCGGACCCGCACCGAAACGCAGGCCAAGCTCCTCTCGGGCGATGACCGCAGCCAGTTCAAGCTGGTTCCGGGCAACAGCCTGAAGGTCGGCGACATCGTCATCGTCGAGGCGGGCGACATCATTCCCTCCGACGGCGAGGTGATCGAGGGCGTCGCCTCGGTCAACGAGGCGGCGATCACGGGCGAATCGGCGCCGGTGATCCGCGAATCCGGCGGTGACCGCTCGGCCGTGACCGGCGGCACGCAGGTCCTGTCCGACTGGATCCGCGTCCGCATCACCGCCGCAGCCGGCTCGACCTTCATCGACAGGATGATCTCGCTGGTCGAGGGCGCCGAGCGCCAGAAGACGCCGAACGAGATCGCGCTCAACATCCTGCTCGCGGGCATGACGCTGATCTTCGTGCTCGCGACGGCGACGATCCCGAGCTTCGCCTCCTATGCCGGCGGCTATATCCCGGTGATCGTGCTCGTCGCGCTCTTCGTCACGCTGATCCCGACCACGATCGGCGCGCTGCTGTCGGCCATCGGCATCGCCGGCATGGATCGCCTCGTGCGCTTCAATGTGCTCGCCATGTCCGGCCGCGCCGTCGAGGCGGCCGGCGACGTCGACACGCTCCTGCTCGACAAGACCGGCACGATCACGCTCGGCAACCGTCAGGCGACCGAGTTCCGCCCGGTCCGGGGCGTGAGCGAGAAGGACCTGGCCGATGCGGCGCAGCTCGCCTCGCTGGCCGACGAAACCCCCGAAGGCCGCTCGATCGTCGTCCTGGCGAAGGAGAAATACGGCATTCGCGCCCGCGACATGGCGAGCCTGCATGCCAACTTCGTTCCGTTCACGGCCCAGAGCCGGATGAGCGGCGTCGATGCCGAGGGCTCGTCCATCCGCAAGGGCGCGGTCGACGCCGTGCTCAAGCATGTCGATCTGGGGACCGTCGCGACCGGCAGCCCGCGCGCCAGCGGCGAGACCGCCCGCGAAGTCCAGGCGATCGCCGACGAAATCGCCAAGGCCGGCGGCACCCCGCTTGCCGTCGTGAAAGATGGCCGCCTGCTCGGCGTCGTTCACCTCAAGGACATCGTCAAGGGCGGCATCAGGGAGCGCTTTGCCGAGCTGCGTCGCATGGGCATTCGCACGGTGATGATCACCGGCGACAACCCGATGACCGCGGCGGCGATCGCGGCCGAGGCCGGAGTCGACGATTTCCTCGCCCAGGCCACGCCAGAGAACAAGCTCTCGCTGATCCGTGAGGAACAGGCCAAGGGCAAGCTCGTCGCCATGTGCGGCGACGGCACCAACGACGCTCCCGCGTTGGCCCAGGCGGATGTCGGCGTCGCCATGAACACTGGCACCGTCGCGGCGCGCGAGGCCGGCAACATGGTCGATCTCGACTCAGACCCGACCAAGCTCATCGAGATCGTCGAGATCGGCAAGCAGCTCTTGATGACGCGCGGCGCGCTGACGACCTTCTCGATCGCCAACGACGTCGCCAAGTACTTCGCCATCATCCCGGCGATGTTCCTCGCCTTCTATCCGCAGCTCGGCGCGCTCAACATCATGGGGCTGCAGACGCCGCAGAGCGCCATCCTGTCGGCCATCATCTTCAACGCGCTCATCATCGTCGCCCTGATTCCGCTGTCGCTGAAGGGCGTCAAATACCGTCCCGTAGGTGCTGGCGCGCTGCTCAGCCGCAATCTGCTCGTCTACGGGCTCGGCGGCATCATCGTCCCCTTCGTCGGCATCAAGGCCATCGACATGGCCATCAGTGCCATGGGCCTCGTGTAAAGGATCCCTCCCATGCTCAAGCAGATCCGCCCCGCGATCATCATGATCGCCGCCTTCACGGTCATCACCGGCCTGGCCTACCCGCTCGGCATGACCGGCATCGCCCAGGCGCTGTTCCCGCACCAGGCCGCCGGCAGCCTGATCGAGAAGGACGGCAAGATCATCGGCTCGGAACTCATCGGTCAGAACTTTGCCGGCGAACGCTACTTCCACGGGCGTCCCTCGGCGACCTCCGCAGCCGACCCCGCTGATGCCTCGAAGACGGTCGATGCGCCCTACAACGCCGCGAACTCCGTCGGTTCCAATCTCGGGCCGACCAGCCAGAAGATGGTCGACCGGATCAAGGGCGAGGTCGTCACGCTCAAGGAGGGCAATCCTGGCGCACCGGTCCCGATGGATCTCGTCACGACCTCGGGCAGCGGTCTCGACCCGCATATCAGCCCGGAGGCGGCGCATTTCCAGGTCGCACGGGTGGCGAAGGCGCGCGGCCTCGACCAGGCCGTCGTCAAGGCCCTGGTCGACAGCAGCATCGAGCCACGTAAGCTTGGCCTGCTGGGCGAGCCCGTGGTCAATGTGCTCGCGCTGAACCTTGCACTGGATCGCGCCAGTATCCGCTGACAATTCGCCGCCGGGTCATCTCGCGATGTCCCGGCGGCTCCGGCCCGGAAGATGAGAGTCGATGCCTGACGACAAGCGCGAGACCAGAAGCCGGCCCTCACCGGATGCGCTGCTCGAAAGCGCGGAGCGCGAAAGCCGTGGCCGCCTGAAGATTTTCCTCGGCGCGGCTCCGGGCGTCGGCAAGACCTATGAAATGCTGCTCTCGGGCCGGGCACGCAAGGCCGAGGGCGTCGATGTGGTCATCGGCGTGGTCGAGACCCATGGCCGCAAAGAGACCGAGGCCCTGGTCGAGGGCTTCGAGATCGTTCCCCGCATCAATGTCGAATACAAGGGCCGCTGGCTCGATGAAATGGACATCGACGCCATTCTGGCGAGGCGGCCGGCGCTCGTCCTCGTCGACGAATTGGCCCATACCAACGTCGTCGGCAGCCGCCACCCCAAGCGCTATCTCGACGTGCAGGAACTGCTCTCCAAGGGCATCGACGTCTACACCACGCTCAACATCCAGCATGTCGAGAGCCTTAACGACGTCGTCGCACAGATAACCCGCATCCGGGTACGGGAGACCGTTCCGGACCTAATCATCGATCGCGCCGACGATATCGAGATCATCGATCTGACGCCGGACGATCTGATCAAGCGCTTGCACGAGGGCAAGGTCTACCTGCCCAAGACCGCGACGCGCGCTGTCGCGAACTACTTCTCGCCTGGCAATCTGACGGCGTTGCGCGAACTGGCGCTGCGCCGCACCGCCCAGCGCGTCGACGATCAGCTTCTCAGCCATATGCAGGCGCATGCCATCCCGGGCCCATGGGCGGCGGGTGAGCGCGTGCTGGTCTGCATCGATGAACAGCCGCGCGGAGCGTCGATGATCCGCTACGCCAAGCGGCAGGCGGATCGCCTGCGCGCGCCCTGGGCCGCGCTCCACATCGAGACGCCTCGCTCGGCAGGCATGGCGGAACCCGACAAGGACCGGATCGCAGCGAGCCTGCGGCTGGCCGAGCAGCTCGGCGGCGAGGCGGTGACGCTGCCGGGTCAGGATGTCGCCAGCGAGATCATCCGCCATGCGGCCGCCAACAACTTCACCCACATCGTCATCGGCAAGCCCGCCAAGCCACGCTGGCGCGAACTCTTCGAGGGCTCCGTCTCGCGTGAGCTCATCCGCCATGCCGGCGACATCAGCGTCCATGTCATCTCGGGCCAGGAGCGCGATGCGGGCGCCTCGCGCCCGCTGACCGCCCCCGCGCCGGGGCATTTCGAGATCTGGCCCTATCTGTGGAGCACGGTGCATGTCGCTGGCGCGGTCGCCTTCGGCATGCTGCTCGACCGCGTGCTGGACGTGCGCAACATCGCGCTCGTCTTCCTGATGGGGGTTCTGGCCTCGGCGGTCCAGTCGGGCCTTTGGCCGGCACTTTTTGCCTCGGTTCTCAGTGCCTTCGCATTCAACTTCTTCTTCCTGACGCCGCTCTACACGCTGACGATCAGCGACCCCGAGAGCGTGATCGCGCTCGGCTTCTTCCTCGGCGTGGCCGTCATCGCCAGCAACCTGACGGCGCGTGTCCAGCGCCAGGCGGCTGCTGCGCGCCAGCGCGCCCGGACCACCGAAGACCTCTATCTCTTCTCCAGGAAGCTCGCCGGCACGGGCACACTCGACGACGTGCTCTGGGCGACAGCCTATCAGATCGCGTCCATGCTCAAGGTGCGGGTCGTGATCCTATTGCCGGACGAGGGCTCGCTCGCGGTTCGTGCGGGCTATCCCCCCGACGATACGCTGGTCGATGCCGACATCGCGGCGGCGCGCTGGGCCTGGGAGCACAATCGGCCTGCCGGACGTGGCGCCGACACCTTGCCCGGCGCCAAGCGGCTCTACCTGCCCTTGCGCACCGGGCGCATGGCCGTCGGCGTGCTCGGCCTCGACAATGATCGTCAGGGCCCGCTGCTGACGCCGGAGCAGCAGCGCCTGCTCGATGCACTGGCCGACCAGGCCGCGGTCGCCATCGAACGGATCCAGCTCGTTGCCGATGTCGACCGGGCGAAGCTCGCCGCCGAGGCCGACCGCCTCCGTTCGGCGCTGCTGACATCGATTTCGCACGACCTGAAGACGCCGCTCGCGGCGATCATGGGAGCGGCCGGAGCCCTGCGCGACTACCCGGACGCCATACCTGCTGCTGATCGCGCCGACCTGCTCGCGACCGTCAACGACGAGTCGGAGCGGCTGCAGCGCTTTATCGCCAATCTCCTCGACATGACCCGGATCGAGTCCGGAGCAACCCAGCCGAACTACTCCCTGCAATATGTCGGCGATGTCGTCGGCACGACCTTGCGTCGCGCCGCCAAGATCGTGACCGGGCACAGGATCGAGACGGACCTGCCCGCTGATCTGCCGATGTTGCGGCTCGACCACGTGCTGTTCGAGCAGGTCCTCTTTAACCTGATCGACAACGCCGCCAAGTACGCACCACCCGGTTCGACGATCAGGATTCAGGCATGGCTGGATCGCGATCGGGTGTTGCTGCAGGTTCTGGACGAGGGTCCGGGTATTCCGCAGGCGGATCTCGAGCGCGTCTTCGACAGCTTCTACCGGGTCAGCAAGACCGATCATGTCCGGGCGGGGACCGGGCTCGGTCTCGCGATCTGTCGCGGCTTTGTCGAGGCCATGGGCGGCACGATTTCGGCGGCCAACCGAGCGGGTCGTTCAGGCGCGGTCTTTACCATCACGATGCCCGTTCCGCCCGAGGCCCATAACCTGGAAGACATGGCATGACGAGTTCAACAGTGAAGATACTGGTCGTCGATGACGAGCCGCCGATCCGGCGTCTGCTCCGCGTCGGCCTCGGGGCGGAAGGCTATGCGATCAGCGAAGCCGGCAATGCACGGGACGCGATCGCGCACGTCAAGCTCGATCGGCCAGACCTGATCCTGCTCGACCTCGGCCTGCCGGACATGCCCGGGCACGATCTGCTGCGGCAGTGGCGCGAGGATCGTGTCGACCTGCCGATCCTGATCCTGTCCAGCCGGACCGACGAGGCCGGCATCGTCAAGGCGCTCGAGCTCGGTGCCGATGACTACGTGACCAAGCCCTTCGGCATGAAGGAGCTTGTCGCGCGGATCCGGGTCGCGCTGCGTCATAAGCTGCAGCAGCAGGGCGAGAAGCCGATCTTCCAGACGGGTGAGCTGTCGGTCGATCTGGTCAAGCGCATCGTCAAGCTGGGCGACAAGGAGATCAAGCTGTCGCCGAAGGAATACGACATCCTGCGTATCCTCGTGCAGCATGCCGGCAAGGTCCTGACCCACCAATATCTGCTGAACCAGGTCTGGGGCGGATCGAACGATGTCCAGTATCTGCGCGTCTATGTGCGCCAGCTTCGTCAGAAGCTCGAACGGACCCCGGACCAGCCACAATACATCACCACCGAGACCGGGGTCGGATACCGCCTCCGCGAGGTCGAGTGAGTGATATCGCCCAAAGGCTCTTGAGTTGAACATGTCTATGCAAGCGTCGGATTTTATCCGCCCGGAGAATGCCGTCCTCGACCTTTCTGCACCGACCAAGGCGAAAGTCATCGAGGCCATCGCGAAGAAGGCCGCAGCCGTGCTCGGCATTCCCGACGGCGTCATCCTCGAGGCGCTGCTGCGCCGAGAAAATCTGGGTTCGACGGGCGTCGGCGAGGGCGTTGCGATCCCACATGCCCCAATCCCGGGTCTGGTCAGGCCGATGGGCTGGCTGGCGAGGTTGCGCAAGACGGTCGATTTCGAATCGATCGACGGGCTGCCCGTCGATGTCGTCCTGGTGCTGTTGACGCCGGCCGATCAGCAGAAAGATCACCTGAATGCCCTGGCTTGCGTTGCGCGGCGCCTGCGCTGCCAGGAGGTCCTGCAAGGAATCAGAGCCGCCAAGTCGACGGAACAGCTCTACGCCGCATTGACCCGCGAGGCCTGAGGCCCCGGGTCAATCGGTGTGTGATTGGCGGCCGGTGCTTGCGCAGTTCAGGGCCCAGACGAGGCTATTCCGTCCTGAGAGAGCCCAGGCGGCAGATCTCGATCGGGCGCGCCAGCCCCTTCAGTTCGACCGACCCGATGGAAAGCACCTCGGCAATGCCGGAAACGGCCGTCGCGAGCTTCTTCGTGAGCAGGATCTCGCCGCTTTTGGCATCGGCGCAGAGGCGGGCCGCGACATTGGCCACCGTCCCGATCGCGGTGTAGTCGGTGTGTCCCTCGAAGCCGATCTGCCCCAGTGTCGCAAAGCCCTGGGAGATGCCGATCCCGACGCCGAGCTTGTAGCCGCGCTCGGTCCAGGACGCCGTCAGTGCATCGATCTCGCAGCGGATCGCGTCGGCCAGCCGGACCGCCTGCGCCGGAGCGTCGGGCGATGGCACGGGATCGTTGAAGAACACCATGATGCCGTCGCCGGCGAAATGGTCGAGCGTTCCCTCGTGCAATCGCACCAAGGGTCCGAGCACGCCGTGATACTCGCGCAGGACGGCCATGACCTCTTCCGGTTCCGCCGTCTCCGCAAAGGCGGTGAAGCCGCGCAGGTCGCAGAACAGCACGACCACCTCCCGCCGATGGCTATCGAGCAGGCCGCCATCGCCGTCCGACAGCACCAGCTCCGCGATCTGCGGCGCCAGGAAGCGCCTGAGCCGACCGACGCGTTCCAGCTCGGCGAGTTGCTCCGCGACCCGTTCCTCCAGCTTTCCCGCCCAGGCCGCCAGCTCGGAGGCCTGTTTCGCCAGGCGATCGGCCTGTTCCTGAACTTGATTGTGCAGTGCCTTGATCCTGAGCATGGCCTGCACGCGTGCCACGAGGGTCGCGTTGTCGATCGGCTTCGTCAGATAATCGTCGGCGCCGCTGTCCAGCCCGACGACGATGTCCTTCGGGTCGCTCCGGGCGGTAAGCAGGAGGATTGGGATGAAGGGCAGCGTCGGGTCGGCCTTGAGTTGCCGCACCACCTCCATGCCGTCGAGCTTCGGCATCATCACGTCGAGCAGCACGAGATCGGGCAGGGCGGAGCGTGTTGTCTCGAGGGCCTCCTCGCCGTTGCTCGCGACGATCACGTCATAGCCGAGGCGTTCGAGGCGAGCTCGAACGATGTCGACATTGTCCGCCATGTCGTCGACGACGAGGATTTTCGGCGGCTGACGCACCTTGCCCCCTCAGATTGGGATCAGGGAAGAAACTCGCGCACTTTGGCCAGCAATTGGCGGGGGCTGAAGGGCTTGGCGACATAGCCGTCGCAGCCGGCCGCATGGGCCTTCGCCTCGTCTCCGCTGAGCGCGTAGGAGGTCACCGCGATGATCGGGATATGGGCGAGCGCGGCGTCGGCCTTGATGCGCCGGGTCGCCTCATAGCCGTCGATGACCGGCAGCTGGATGTCCATCAGGATGAGGTCCGGGCGCTCCGTCGCGGCCAGCCTCACGCCGGCCGCCCCATCGACCGCCTCGACGAGGTCGTAGCCGGCGGCGGAAAGCAGGTCGCGCATGATCTGCCGGTTGTCGGCGGTGTCCTCGACGATCATGATCCGCTTGCTCATGGCGCGCCCTCCTGCGCAACCGCGCAAATCGGAATGTCGATGCTGAAGGTCGATCCCTGGCCCGGGGCCGAGGTGACGGAGATCTGGCCGCCATGCATCGTCACGATGCGCTGGGCGATGGCGAGGCCGAGGCCGCTGCCGCCCTTCTCGCGCGTGCTCGAATTGTCCAGTTGCTGGAACTCCTCGAAGATCTTCTCCTGATCGGCGGCGCTGATGCCCGGCCCGGTGTCGCGCACCGTGATCTGGAACCGGCCGTCCGGTGCGGATGCCGCGATCGCGACTTCACCTGCATCCGTGAACTTGACCGCGTTGCCGACGAGGTTGAGCAGCACCTGCGACAGGCGCCGGGCGTCGCCGCGGCCGACCGGCAGGTTGTCCGCGATGGTGGCACTCAGGGCCAGGCCCTTGGTCCGGGCAAGCGAATCCGTCGCCGCCAGGACCGATTGCACCAGGGACGGCAGGGTGTAGTCGTCGATTATCAGCTTCAGCTCGCCGGCTTCTATCTTCGACAGGTCGAGAACGTCGTTGATCAGGCTGAGGAGGTGCTGTCCGTTCTGCTGCACCCGTTCGAGCACCGAGCGCGGCTTCTCCGGCAGCTCGCCATAGATGCCGTCGGCCAGCAGCTCGGCGTAGCCGAGAATCGCGTTCAGCGGCGTGCGCAGCTCGTGGCTCATATTGGCGAGGAACTGCGACTTGTGCTGGCTCGCCAGCCTGAGCTGCTCGCCGCGCTCGGCGAGTTCCTGGAACAACCGGGCATTCTGCAGCGCCAGAACCGACTGGTTGGCGAAGGTCTGCATCAGCCGAACCACTGAATCCGGAAATTCGCCCGTCACCCGGCGCTGCAGCACGAGCGCACCGAGCGTTCGTTCCGGCGCCGCCAGCGGCACGATCAGCACCGAGCGGAAGCCAGCTGCAAGCGAGATGTCGCGGACCGGATAGCTCGCGCGCCGCGCCAGATCAGGCACCGTGACCGGCTGCAGCGACTGGGCGGCCTCGCCCATGGCCGTCCCCCCCGCGTCGATCCGGATGGACCGCAGCGCATTCACCAGTTCCTCGCTCATGTTGCAGGTTTCGGCGAGACGAAAGGTCTGGCTGGGCTTGCGGTAGCGATAGATGGCGCCGGCGTCGGCTCCAGACAGATCGACGGCGCGCGCGACGATCGTCGCCAGCACCTCCTTGACGTCCAGCGTCGAGGTCACGGCGCGGCCGACATCGCTCAGCGCCTGGAGCTCCTCCACCGACCGTGCAAGCTCGCGCGTGCGCGCCTCGACCTCGCCGAACAGGCGCGCATTCTCGATCGCGATGACGGCCTGGTCGGCGAAGGTCTTGACCAGTTCGATCTGCCGCTCGGTGAATGGCTGCACGACGAGCCTGACGAGCGAGAGGGCACCGATCGGCTTGCCGTCCCGAAGCAGCGGCACCCCCAGCATGGTGCGCATCTGTCCGATCGCGAGCGCCTCGTGCCAGGTGTAGTCCGGATCGGTCGTCGCATCCGGGATATGGACCGTCTTCCCTTCGAGGGCGACGCGTCCGACCAGCGTGCCCCGGCCGGGGGAGACCTCCTGTGTCTTCATCCACGCGACGAACTCCTCGCCGAAGCCGTGGCTGGCCGCGATCCGATAGACGTCGCCGCCGCGCTGGAAGAGAAACGCGTGCTCCGCCTCGCAGAGCCGGCAGGCCGACTCGATCAGCACCTCGAGCACCGATTGCAGGTCGAGCGCAGAGCGGCTGATGACCTGCAGCACGTCGGCGGTGGCGGTCTGGTACTTCAGCGCCTCCGTCAGTTCCCGGGTCCGGGCCTGGACCTCGTCGAACAGCCGGACATTCTCGATGGCGATGACCGCCTGGTCCGCAAAGGTCTCGATCAGCTCGATCTGCTTGTGGGAGAACGGCAGGACGACGTGCCGGCTGACGACGATGACGCCCGCGACCACGCCGTCCAGCAGCAGTGGAACGCCGAGCATCGAGCGCCGGTCGTCATCCGCGACGCCCGCGAACATCTTGAACTCGGGGTCCGCCCGAACATCCTGGATCTGGACGGTGCGGCGCTCGAGCACGACGCGGCCGGTGATCGACCGGCGATCGGGCGGGATCGGGTGTTCCGACAGCAGTCGCTGCAGCTCGTCGTTCCCGGCTCCGTTGGTCGCCGCGAGCCGGTACTGCCCGTCCTGCAGTGCCACGATCCAGGCCTTGTCGGCCTGGCACAGCCGCCTCGCCGTCTGCGCGATGCTGTCGAATATGGGCTGCAGGTCGTTCCGGGACCCGCTGATCACCTTCAGAACCTCCGCGGTTGCCGTCTGCTGCTGCAGTGACTCCGTCAATTCGCGCGTCCGCGCCTGCACCTCGTCGAAAAGACGGACATTCTCGATGGCGATGACGGCCTGGTTCGCGAAGGTCTCGACGAGCGCGATCTGCTTGGCGGTGAATTGCCGGACCTCGCGGCGAAGCAGCGCCAGGGCACCGATCGGCGCGCCGTCCCGCAGCAGCGGTACGCCGAGAGCCGAGCGCCAGCCGCCGAGCTTCTGGCCCGCCAGCAGCGTGTACTCGGGGTCTGCGAGCACGTCGAGGATCTGCACCGGCCGGCCTTCGACGATCGCCCGCCCGGTCACCGTCCCGCGGCCCTCGGTGTAAGGGTTCTGCTCGAGATAGGCCCGGAACGCGTCATTCATGCCGAATGTCGCGTCCATGTAATGCTTGCCGCCGCGCAGCCGGGTCAGCACCACCTGGTCGGCCGCGCACAGGCGGGCGGCGGACTCGGCCAGCGTGTCGAGAACCGCCTGCAGATCGAAGGTTGAGCGGCTGATCGCCTTCAGCACGTCGGCCGTCACGTTCTGCTGCTCGAGCGATTCCGCCAGCTCGCGCGTCCGCTGCCCGATCGCCCGGTCGAGATCGGAACGCGCCTCGCGCAGCCGCCCGGCCATGCCGTTGAACGCGCCGACCAGCGCGGCGATCTCGCCATTCGCCCCGGTGTCGATGCGCTGGTCGATCTCGCCGGCGCCGATGCGCGCGACGCCTGCCCGCAAGGCCTGAAGCGGCATCGCCACCTTGCGCGCGAGATGCAGCCCGGCGAGGGCCGCCAGGGCGAGCGCCGCCAGCGTCAGCAGTCCCCAGCGCCAGAGCGAGCGATGGAGCGCCGCAGCGACCGCCTCTGCCGGCAATCCGGCGACAGCCAGCCGCTCCTGATGGCCGAACCAGATCTCGAAGGCTCCGCCGATCAGGAACAAGGCGCCGACGACGGCAACGAACATCAGGGCATATTGCCAGCGCAGGCTGGCACCGCGCGGCGCACAGGTCTCCGGCTCAGGGACGTGGGTGCCGGGGGCGAGGCTCGCGCTCATGGCCTGCCCTGGCCGTAGGGACAAAGCTCGGGGATGGCGCCGGTTCGGGCGCGCCGAGGACCGGACCATGACATCATCGCGCTTCGTCGAGCGAGCAAGCGACGACCCTGCTGGGTGGACGGTGCCATGGCTGCCCCTCCCTGCCGGGGCATTCTGTGTCAAAATCGCAATTCTGCCAATCGGGCGCGTCGCGGCTTCGTCCTGCGTGGGCCCGATGCGAGGTCGCCGCGAGCGGTGGTGTCATCTGCGAGGGCGCTGCGCCACCAGTTCGAAATGCGACCGGTCCTTGCCCTTGTAGCGGCCGAAATGTCCGCCCCAACGGAGTCGAACCCCCGTTTCGGAAGCGGCTTGTCTCATGGCTGCGGCGATCTGGCCCTGAAGCGTCGGGTCGAAGACGACGCGACCCTCCTGGTCGAGCGGCCACAGATCCACGGCGCGTCCGGAGCGATGCGCTGAACTTTTTATCCTCGACCACCCCCACGCCACGGCCTGACGTTGCTGATCGCGGTCACGACGCCCGGAGCCGATGACGAAGCGCAGCTTTGGGAGGTGCGCCTGCGCTCTTCGGACGATCATGGCGAGGGTCGGGTCGAGCGCACGCAGGTTGGCGTCGTGCTGCCCTGCCGGATCGGGGTTCCACGCCCGGAACATCGGAATCTGGTCGCGGCCGAATTCATCGCGGATCGGGATTCTGGCGTAGATCTCGCCTGGGCTCGCGATGCCCGTTTGGCCGTGCGCGGCGCATGCGAGCGCGAGGCTCGTCAGCACGATGCTGATCGACGGCAGGCAGGCGGCACGTGCGCGAGACGACATGGCAGCTCAAGGATTGCCCCTGAAAGCTTCGAAAGCATGGCAGGGAGATGGTCCAGACGTCGCGCAAGCCACCCCTGCACCGCACCGAGGGAATGCGCGCAGCGCGCCTTCGGCCGTTCAACGCTCCCTGACGACCTCGAAGCCGTTCTGCCCACGCCGCAACAGATCCGTGCGTGATCGCGGGCCCGCCAAAGCGTAGCACCACGGCGGTGTCGCCACGATGCTCAGGACATCCAGCTCCGGCCGCTCGAACATCACAATGGCGCGGCAGCCAATGCCGACCTCGTATCGGCAGCGGAAGCCGAGGGCGGCCCTCTCGCAACCGTGGAGAACCACCTCGTTCAGCGACAGCCGGACGCTGGGAGGGATGACCACCCGGTCCGTTCCTCCCAGGGTTCCCTTCAGGTAGTCGTCGAGCCGGTCCATGTGTTCGCGCTCGACGGGAGTCGTCTCGGCTGTGCGCGTGCAGCGAAAGAACGCTTCGGGCATTTTCAACTCCCGGTTGTCGTGGCAGCGGAAGCGCGAGGAGAGCTGCGCCTTGAGCGCGGCGATGACGTCGCTTTCGCGCGGCGGCCGGCTGGCTTCCGATGCCGCGATCTCGCTCCGGGCGGCGGCCAGCTGATCAGCGGGGGCGAGCTCGTAGCGCGCCGCCACCTCCACGACATCGCTGCAGCCGAACTCGAAGAGATCGTTGATCTTGCGCTCCGCGCGCCGGGCCTTGATGACGGCGTAGAGCGGCATCGGCTGACCCGCGCGGCACTGCGACAGCGCCTCGAGCCAGGCTTCGCGGAAGGCCGGCGTGCCCTGGGCGTGTCCCGTGCAATTGGCCAGCTCCTTCGCCCGGTCCGCACCGTTGCGTGCGCAGGTCGCGTCCACCCCCAGTCCCCGGGCCTGTAAAATCCGGTCGACATTGGGGCAGTCGAGCGCCGGGTAGCGACGCCACATCCCGACCTGCAATGGGAAATTGTGCGCGATCATCCGCCTGAGCGCGCCCGCAAAGGCCTCGCAGGTTGGGTGCTGCTGCGCGAGGCTGGTCACGGTCGCCTTCCAGCGGCCGAGGGCGGCCAGCCCGGAATAGCATTCGGGCGCCTTGACCGGATCGATCGCCTGATAGGCGGTCTCGCAGGCGTTGATCAGTTCGCGGTTCGCAAAGCGCCCCGGCTGCTTCGCAGAACCGCCTATGCGCGGAGCGTAGCGCAGCATATTGGCGCAATCGCTGCGCGCGCCGGCTGTCGCAAGGGCTTCGCAGTCCTGCGACGCGGGCTTGTCGTGCCCATCATGCTCGCGCATGGCGCCCCTCGGCGCGGGGCCAGGTGTCGCCGGAGGCTGTGGCTGAACCGCATCGACGGGCCTCGCAAAGGCGAGCTCGATCGTGCCGCAGCGCCGGTTGTCGAACGCTCCTGAAAGGCGTTGCCCATCGGGCGAGCGATGCAGCGTGAAGGCCAGCGCGGGATATCCCCTGGCCTGCACCAGCCAGCGCCCCGGCAAGACGCGGACCTCACCACTCGGCAAGGCCCGGGCCGTCACGACGAAGCGACCGGTCGGCGGTCCTGCAGGGCCTGGTCCTCGAAACGAGAACTCGCCACCAATGCGCCGGCCGACCTCATTCGCGAAGAGGACCGTGGCGCTCTGGGGCACGCCGTCGCAGCTGAATGTCCCGGTCCATTCGCCGAACAGCCCGCGGCCGTCGTTCTGCGCGATGGCGGGACCGTCCGGCATGAGGACCGAGATTGCCAAGGCGATGACACATGCTGCGCGCATCGATCACTCCCGGGCCAGGTGCGAATGCTCCGTCACAAGCCGCAGACCCGGCGCATCAGCTGGACGGCTTCCTCGGCTCCGCGCAGGTTGAGATCGGCCAGCTTCCGCCCTGCCGGATCGGAGATCGTCAGGAGGCCTCCCGCTTCGAAGGCACTGACGAAGTCCGGTGGCAGCGGCCCCTCGGACGGCCAGGAATCGCCCGGCGCCTCGTATCGCATTCTGGCCTTGAAGGTCTGGGTGCCGAAGCCGCCCGTGACGGCGAAATTCATCGTCATTCGCCGACCGTTGACCCGGGGCAGGCCGGGAGGATTGAACAGCGTCATCCAAAGCCCGGGGCTGAGCAGGGCCGTGGCGCATCCACCGGTCAAGCGGGCCGTGCCGCCGGAGGCGCGCGCCTCGATGCTGACGCCGCGTGGACTGGTATCGACCTTTGCGGTCCAGGCCGGGCTGGCCGCCTGTGCCAATAGGCGGGGTGCCTCCGTCGCGCTGGCCGAACCGGGAGTCGCGGTCAGGGACATGGCCAACAGCAGGAGCGGAATCATCGCATCCCTGCCGGATGACATCGCCATCGACCACACCGCACCCATGCAAGCCTCCAGCGTCGTCGAAATCTCCAGTCATCGATCCGTGGCGACGCCTTCCTCCTGCGCGGGGAGAGCGAAACGAGTCTTGTTTACCTTGCGTTAACCGCGGGCATCAAGGCACTCGTGTTCAAGCCGGCGCGCCGCGGCGAAGTCCGGCAGCGTCGATCGCACGCCACCGCGCCCAGCCGGCATCTGGCGAGGAGCGGCTGCGGGAGCGGCAATATCGGCGCATTCTCGCCCAACGACGTCTTCAGTCGAAGGAAACGGGGCCGGTCGACTGGCGGACGATCAGGCTCGGCGCCATGACTGTTCGGGAAACCTGCGGCGTCGGCGCAGCGATCAGATCGAGCAATTGCGCCGCCGCCTCGAAACCCATGCGATAATGCGGGATCCTGATCGTCGTCAGCGGCGGCCGCACGCGGTCTGCGAACGGCATGTCGTTGAAGCCGCTGACCGAAATGTCGCCCGGACAGTTCAGGCCAGCCTCCTCGATTGCTGTCAGGCACCCGATCGCGAGCCAGTCATTGGCGGCGAGGATCGCCGTTGGCTTGCCCCCGGCCTCGAGCAGATGCCGCGCGCAGCGATAGCCTTCCTGCTCGGAGAAGGTCTCTGCCATCACGATCAGGCGGTCGTCGATCTCGCCGCCGTGCTCGCGGGCAGCGGCGAGGAAGGCCTCGCGGCGCGCGACGCCTGTCGATGTGTCCTGAGGGCCCGCGATATGGGCGATCCGACGGTGGCCGAGGCCCGACAGATGCGCGAACATCGCTGTCACGCCGGCGCGATCGTCGCCGACGACGGCACTCACCGACGCCTTCTCGATTTCCCGGTTCAGGAGCACGACCGGCACGCGCCGCGCCAGCGCATCCATTTGTTCGGCGTCCTCGATATGGGCTGACGCCAGGATCAGGCCGTCGAGCCGGCGGTCGAGATAGGTGGCGATGATCGCCTTCTCCTTGGCCGGCCGGAAATCCGAATTCGCCAGGATGGCGCTGTAACCGTCCGCGCTCAGGCGATCCTCAATGCCGCGGAACATCGGCGGAAACATCGTATTGGTCAGATCGGGCACGATGACCCCGATCATGCGGCTGCGCTGCATGCGCAGGCTCGCGGCGATGGCGTTGCGGCTGTAGCCGAGCTGGTTGGCGGCGCGGCGCACCCGCTCCACCACCTCCGGCGACAATCGTCCGGCGAGCGCAGGGTCCAACGCGCGCGAGGCCGTCGATGGGTGGACATTGGCGGCCGCCGCCACATCGCTCAGTTTCGGCCTGCCGCTCACGCCCATCCCCCTCGTTGCCAGCACCGCTGACCTGGCCTAGCGATAGCACTGCGCATTCGATTGCACAAACATTGCATCCGCGCTGGGACGGGCTGGAGAGAGCAAGATGAGCGTGGAACTGAACCGGTCGGCGGCGTCGGGCGGCGAGAGCGGCGCAAGCGACGGATATCGGCGCATCTTCCTGCCACTCTGGGCCGCCATGGTGGCGTTGCAGAGCGGCCTGCTGATCCACGATGTCGGCGCAGCCTGGATCATTTCGCAGCAGACCGAGAGCCGCAGCATCGTCGCACTGGCGCAGACGGCGGCGGCGCTGCCCTTCTTCCTGCTGGCGCTCCCGGCCGGCGCCCTCGCGGACATGGTCGAGCGTCGGCGCCTCGCCCAGGCAGCGGCCTTCGTGCTGTCGGCCCTGTCGCTGGCGGTGGCCGTCGCCAGCGCGTCCGGGACGCTCAGCGTGCCGCTTTTGCTCACCGCGTCCTTTGTGAACGGCTGCTGCAATGCCGCCTTCACCCCTGCCTGGCAGGCGATGACGCCGGAGCTCGTCGATGGCGAACGGCTGCCCGGTGCGCTGGCGCTGAACAGCCTCGGGATCAATGTCGCGCGCTCGACCGGCCCCCTCATCTCCGGGCTGCTGCTTTTTGCCTCCGGCCCGTCCGCCGCGTTCCTGTTCAACGCGCTGCTCTATCTCGCCGTCGGCCTGGCTTTCCTGATGCTGGCGCCGCGCCGCACGGTGCCCGCTGCGCCCGAAAGCCTGACCTCCGCCATCCGCGGCGGCATCGCCTATGCGCGGCACGAGCCGGGGTTGCAGGCCGTTTCGCTCCGCGCCGTCTGCTTCTTCCTGTTCGCTGCCTCGTTCTGGGCGCTCGCACCGGTGGTGGTCCGGGACTGGTTCGGCGGCTCGAGCATGATGCTCGGCGCCATGGTGGGTTGCGTCGGCGTGGGCGCCGTTCTCGCCGCACAATCGTTGAAGGCCTTGCGCAGCCGGTTCGACCTCGATGCGATCATGTTCGGCGCCGGCCTGACCGCTTCCCTCGCGTTGGCGCTGGCTCCGCTGGCGCCTACGGCGACGGTGTTCGCATTGCTCCATGTCACGCTCGGATTTTGCTGGCTGCTCTGTTTCTCCTCGATCCATCTCGCAGCACAGCTCAGGCTGACGCCCTGGATCCGCGCGCGCGGCACTGCGGTCTATCTCATCGCGGTCTTCGGCTCCCTCGCACTGGGGAGTTTCCTCGCCGGGCTTCTGGCTGACCGTTTCGGCATGGCAGCCGCCTTCTGGATCGCGGCAGGCGGGCTTGCCGCAGCGACTGTCGTGGCCCGACGACGCCTGACGATCGCTGCCGGCGCTCCCGAGAAGCTGACCCCCTCGGTCCTCCTGCCGGCCGCCATCTTGGATGCGCCCAAGGGTCCGATCCTCGTCGAAATCCGCTACCTGCCGAAGCCGGAGGCGCAGGCTGCCGCGGCGGACGCGCTCCATGGACTGCGATCCGCAAGGCTGCGCAGCGGCGCACGGGGCTGGAGCAGCGTGCGCTGCGGCTCGGCACTCGTCGAGCGCATCGAGTACGACGATGCCGCCGCGATGGCACGTGCCGCCGCAAGGCAGCTTTCCGGCGATGCCCGGCGCGAAACCGAGCTGCTCGGCCGCCTGGAAGCCCCGCCCCAAGCCGGTCTCGTCGCCACGTGAAGCATCCCTGCGCAAAGCGCGGGCAATCTGCGCCAGCCATTTGAGCAAAACGCCGCGTTTCGCGGGTTTCCTGGCCGGGAAACGGGACCCAAGCCCTGGCATGCTTCTTGATTGATACTCTGCAATCGATTGCAAAAGCGAAGGAGGGTTCGGCATGATCACGCGCAGACAGGTTATCGCCACCGGCTCGGCTGCCGCCGCCGGCCTCGCAATGCCCGGCCTCGTGCGGGCTCAGGCGGCCACGAAGATGCGCATCGGGGTTGTCCCGCTGATCTCGTCCGGCCCCTTCTTCATCGCCATGGCCAGGGGTTTCTTCCAGAAGGTCGGGCTCGACGTCGAGATGCGCACCTTCGCCGACGGCGCGCTCGCCATTCCCGCGCTGGTCGCCGGCGAACTCGATGCGACCGTCGCCACGATCAATGCCGGCCTGGTCAACGCCGTTTCGAAGGGTGCGAACTACAAGCTCTTCCTCGACCGCGGCAGCGAGAAAGTCGGCGCCGGTTCGATGAGCATCCTGGTCTCGAACAAGATGTACGAGGCCGGCGTGACCGGCATCGACAAGTTCGCCCTGCTCAAGGGCGCGAAGTTCTCGCTCCAGGCTCCGGGCGGCATCGATCAGTATCTGCTCGCTCGCGGCCTGGAGAAGGCTGGCGTCGATCCCCGCACCGGCGCGAACTATTCCCCCGGCCTGACCTATCCCGACATCATCAAGAGCCTCGGCACCGGCGTGACCGACGCAGCCCAGTGCCCGGTTCCGCTCGCCTTCCTCGCGGAGGCCAACAATGTCGGCAAGCTCATCGGTGCCGGCTACGAGATCGAGCCCGGCTGCCAGCTCGCCTGCTGGGCCATGCCGATGAAGTTCATGGAGGGCAACCGCAAAGCCGCGGTCGCCTTCGCCATGGCTCATATCCATGCGGCGCGCCTCTTCACCGAGGCCGCGCAGAAGAAGGATCCGGAGATCATCAAGATCATCTCCGACGCGACGAAGGTGCCGGCTCCTCTGATCGAGAAGGCTGCTCCGCGCTGGACCGGATACGATCCCGACGGCATGCCGGACGTCGCGAGCGTCATGCGCCAGGCCTCGTTCTGGATCGACAGCATGAAGCTGATCGGGGGCCCGGTGCCGAAGCAGGACACGCTGCTCGACGTCAGCATCGCCCAGGAGGCTGCTGCCGCGCTCAAGGCCGGCAACCCCTTCATCTGAAAGCCCAGGCCGTGACCACACCCGTCATCGACATTCGTTTCGAGGATGTGCGCCTCGCCTGGCCCACCAAGGCGGGACCGCCGACTGTCGCGCTCGACCGGATGCGCTGCGCGCTGCCGGCCGGCAAGGTCACGGCTATCATCGGGCCGAGCGGCTGCGGCAAGAGCACCATGCTGCAGCTCGTGCGGGGTTTCCTCGAGCCGAGCGCCGGCGAAATCCGTTTCGTTGACCGACGCTCGGGGCAATCGGCACCGCGCCCGCCGATGGCGACCGTCTGGCAGGGCTTCAACCTGTTCCCCTGGCTGACCGTGCTCGACAACGTCGCCTTCGGGCTCGAGATGAACGGCATGCCCAAGGCCGAGCGCCATGAACGCGCCCGCGCAGCCCTGGCCAAGGTCGATCTCAAGGGCTTCGAGGCCAAGTATCCGCGCCAGCTCTCCGGTGGCATGCGCCAGCGCGTCGGCATCGCCCGCGCCTTGGTGATGCGGCCGGAGGTTCTGCTACTCGATGAGCCCTTCGGTGCGCTCGACGCCCAGACGCGCCTGGTGCTGCAGGAACAGGTCGCCGAGATCGTGCAGGAGACCGGTGCCACCGTTCTCCTGATCACCCATTCGATCGAGGAGGCGATCCTGCTCGGCGACACGATCTTCGTCATGACCGCGCGGCCCGGGCGGATAGCCCGCGAGATCGAGGTGGCGCTGCCGAAGCCACGGACGCTCGCCGATCTCAAGCGTCCCGAGGCCGTGGCTCTGTTCGAGGAAATCTACGACCTGCTCAAGGACGAGGTGATCCGCGCCATGACCGGCGAAGGCGAGGCGCATTGATGGCCGGCAGCACCGATACGCGCGTGGCGCCCGTGCCGGCAGCTCCCCGGCGCCCCGCATTGCGGGTGCTGCTCGACGACCAGCGCGTCATCGGCTGGGGCTTCCTCATCGCCTTGCTGGCCGTCTGGGAGTTCGTCGTCATCCAGGCCCAGATCTCGCCGCTCTACCTGCCGCGCCCGACGCGCGTCGTCGCGGTGCTCTGGCAAGGCGTGACGGAGGGCGGGCTTGCCACCGATCTCGGCCTGACGCTCTACCGGATCTTCGCCGGCTTCTTCATCGCCCTCGTCACCGGCGTACTGCTCGGTGTCTGGATGGCGGTGTCGAAACCGGTCAAGGCGATGGCCGACATCCTGATCGCCGCGCTCTACCCGCTGCCGAAGGTCACGCTGATCCCGCTATTGGTGATTTGGCTCGGTACGGGTGGGCCGTTCATGCTGACGATCAGCTTCATGGGCGCTTTCTTCCCGATCGTGATCAATACCGTGGTCGGCGTGCAGCAATGCGAGCAGGGCCTGGTCTTGGCCGCGCGCGACCTCGGCGCCAATCTCCGCCAGATCGTCTTGCGTGTGCTGATCCCGAGCGCGGTGCCATCGATCTTCGCCGGCATCCGCATCGGCCTGGGTATCTCGATCATCCTGGTGGTCGCGGCCGAGATGGTCGTCGCCAAGGACGGGCTCGGCGCCCGGCTCTTCGTGGCGGGCCAGCTGCTCGACACCGAGCTCGTCTTTGCCGTGCTGCTGGTGCTGGCCGTGCTCGGCATCCTCATCACCAAAGGGCAGGACCTGATCGACGCGCGCCTCGGCCTCTGGCGCACGAACTGAGCCCTGCCAACCTCGCCTATCCGACCGTTCAGCCCGAGGAGTTGCCCATGTCCGCCGCCCATCTCAAGGTCGTCCAGCCCGAGTCTGACAAGGCCCACATGATGCCCTACGCCCCGGCCATCCATATCGTCGGGGCCTGCAACCTCATGTACATCTCGGGTGCGACGGCCTCGCCGCTCTACCACAACCACCCGCATATCGATTCCGAGCACGACCACTCCAACGACATCGCCGTGCAGACCCGCAACGCGATGGAGACGATCAAGTCCATTCTCGCGACGGTCGGCGCCGACTGGAAAGACGTGGTCAAGGTCACGAAGTACCTCACCGACATGCGCGATGCGGACGGCATGCACGCCGCAATGCGCCCCTATTTCGGCGATTGGCGTCCGGCCAGCACCATGGTCTGCATCAACTCGCTGAGCTCGCCCGGGGCTCGTGTCGAGCTCGACATGATCGTCGCAGTGCCAGCCACCTGACCGCTGCCGCGGCTGAAAAGCTCGGCTCTATCAGTCGGATCAAAGACCGATGATCATCAAACCGGTGGTCTCGGTCGCCGCTTCGGCCTTGCTGTACGAGGTGGGCGCCCAGGGCGCGGGCGAGGCATGCAGCAGGCGCGTCGCGGGCTGCTCGGTCGTCAGCCGCCTGGATGCAGAAACACCTGATCGGAAGCCGAAACGGGTCGAGCCGGGCCCTGATCTATCCTGAGCCTGGATGCGGGCGATGCGTCCGAGCCCGCATCTGGCGCGTTGCAGAGGCTGGACGTCCGCCTGCGGACGCTCGCGGGCGCTGCGCCCCCTCGCGAGATGGCAAGGCGGCAAGGTCCGGTGCACGCGCCAACATTCGCCTGGCGGATCCGGCTCGACCACGGTTACGTGTTGGGATCGTGGCTAGCGATACAGGAAAAGGGTGTCGCTGATTTAATGAATTGCGACAAATAATGGCGGACAGGGCGGGATTCGAACCCGCGATACGGTTTCCCGTATACACACTTTCCAGGCGTGCGCCTTCAACCACTCGGCCACCTGTCCGGCGCGCTGCTTATGACCGCCGAGCCGGCTTCTTTCAAGCGCGATCTGCTGCCTGTCGACAGATCGCGTCGAAACGGCCTGAAGCGCGGTTGCAAAGCCACAGCCGAATGGGCACATCGAGAAGGCAGGGACGGAGCAGGGCGGTCGCGGTGGCGCCGCGCAGCCTTTCGACCGGCCACGGGCGAATCTCGTCTTTGCCCGCTCGATCGATGAAGGAGACGATGTGGTGCGGTTCCTGCTGCGGCTTCTCGGCTATCTGCTTGTCGCGGCCGGCTTCGTTGCGCTCGTCATCGACGGAGCCCGCTCGATCGCCAACTCCGCCGTCCAGTACACGCCGCTCAACCAGGCGCTGGTGACGCTGTTCGGCGCGCGCATGGACGCTCTGCGGCCGGCCGTCGAGCGCAACATCCATCCCTTGCTGTGGGACCCGGTGCTGACGAACGTCCTGCTGGCGCCGGCCGCGCTGATTGCCTTCCTGCTCGGCTTCCTGCTGTTGAAGCTTGGCGCGCCGCCTGAGCCCAAGATCGGCATCGTCACGAGACGGTGAAGCCGGCCGGCTGACCGATGCCTGTCGGAATGAGGCGATGATGCCTATATCCCGGCTCGAAACCAGCAACGGAGTCCGCCATGTTCTTCCTGCGCAAGAAGACGTCCCTGCCTGAAGCCCATGAAGCCTTGCCCGGCCGGGCCGATCCGATCCCGACCGCGGAACGCCATTTCCTCAACCAGCGGGCCCTGGCCGGTCCCTATCCCGAGGGCCTGCAGACGGCGATCTTCGGGCTCGGCTGCTTCTGGGGCGCGGAGCGCAAGTTCTGGCAGATCGGCGAGGGCATCTGGATCACTGCCGTCGGCTACGCCGGAGGCTCGACCCCGAATCCGTCCTATGAGGAGGTCTGCTCCGGTCTGACCGGCCACAACGAGGTCGTGAAGGTGGTCTTCGATCCGGCCGTCCTGCCCTATGAGGCGCTGCTCAAGACCTTCTGGGAGAACCACGATCCGACGCAGGGCATGCGCCAGGGCAACGATGTCGGCACACAGTACCGCTCCGGCATCTATGTCCAGGATGAAGCCCAGCGCGAGGCGGCGGAGCGCTCGCGTGCAGAATACCAGCAGGCCTTGCAGCAGCGCGGCTATGGCCCGATCACGACCGAGATCCTCGATGCGCCGGAGTTCTATTTCGCCGAGGATTACCACCAGCAATATCTCGCAAAGAATCCGGCCGGCTATTGCGGGCTTGGCGGCACCGGCGTCGCCTGCCAGATCGGAACGGGCGTCGCCGCCTGACATGTTGCTGAAGCGCTGAATGCGAGGTCTCCGGGCTGGCCCGGAGACCTTTCTCATGCAGCCGAACCGGCGCGCCGCTTCGGTCTGCCGGCCCGAACCATCATTTCGGTTGATCGCCACTGCAAAGCTCGGGACAGTGGCCTGCGCCTGGGAGGTTGCTGCGATGTCCTCGCCCTTTCGATCGAAGCTCGTCGCCGCCGGCGCGGTGCTCGGCGGCCTGGCGCTGGCCGCCGGCCTTGCCTTCGCCCAGGCTCCCGCCTTTCTCCGCATCGCGACGGGCAGCACGACCGGCACCTATTACCCGATCGGCCGCCTGATCGCCGGGGCGATCTCGTCGCCGCCGGAGCTCGCCGTGACGGCCGTCGCCAGCAGCGGCTCGGTCGACAACGTCAATGCGATTGCGGGCGGTTCGGTCGAGTCCGGCTTCGTCCAGGCCGATATCGCCTATTGGGCCTATTCGGCCACCGGCGTCTTCCAGGGCAGGCCGCCGATGGAAGAGTTGCGCTCGATCGCGAATCTCTACCCGGAGAGCGTGCACCTCGTCGTCCGCAAGGCCGCCAATGTGCAGAGCGTCGCCGACCTCAAGGGAAAAAGGGTCTCGCTCGACGAACCCGGCTCCGGCACATTGCTCAACGCCAAGGCGATTTTGGCGGCTTTCGGCCTCGGGGACCGGGACATCGTCGGCATCTACATGAGTTCGGAACAGGCGGCCGTGGAGATGAGGGCCGGCGCGATCGATGCCTTCTTCCTGACGAGCGGCTTCCCGGCGACGGCGATCGCCGACCTCGCCTCGGCCGGGGCCGGCATCGACATCCTGCCCATCACCGGCGCTCCGGCGGAGAAGCTGACCCGGGATTTCCCCTTCTTCGCGGCGGACGAAATCCCGGCCGGAACCTACAGGGATGTCGGCGCGGTCAGGACGGTCGCGGTCGGCGCGCATTGGGTGACCTCGTCCAAGGTCCCGGCCGACACCGTCTATGCGGTGACCAGGGCGCTCTGGAGCGACAAGACCCGCGCCGCGCTCGATGCCGGCCACGCCAAGGGCAAGGCGATCCAGAAGGCGACGGCGCTGTCGGGCCTGCAAGGAGTGCCGCTGCATCCGGGCGCCGAGCGCTTCTACCGCGAAGCGGGCCTGCTGAAATAGCTTCTCGGCCGCATCGTCAGTTCTCGATATGTTCTTGCGCGCCAAATGAAGCTCGTCTAGCCTACCCTTGGGGAATGGGGTGGCGCTGATGGTGACGCGGGTCGCGACGGTGGCGTTCGAGGGGATCGAGGCGCGTGCCGTCGATGTCCAGGTCCAGGTCACGCCTGGCGGTGTCGCCTTCATCCTGGTCGGCCTGCCGGACAAGGCTGTGGCGGAAAGCCGGGAGCGGGTGCGCGCCGCGCTGATCGCTTCGGGGCTCGCCCTGCCGGCCAAGCGCATCACCGTCAACCTCGCCCCGGCCGACCTGCCGAAGGAGGGCAGCCATTACGATCTGCCGATCGCGCTCGCCGTCATGGCAGCGATCGGCGCGATCCCGGCCGATGCTCTGGCGGGCTATGCGGTGCTCGGCGAGCTGGCGCTGGACGGCTCGATTGCCGCCGTCGCCGGCGTTCTGCCTGCCGCGATTGCGGCCTATGGCCGGGGGCAGGGGCTGATCTGTCCGCATCCTTCCGGCCCCGAGGCAGCCTGGGCCGCGGCCGATATCGACATCCTCGCGCCACGTTCGCTGATCCAGCTCGCCAATCATTTCAAGGGCACGCAGGTGATGGCGCGGCCCGAGCCGGCGGTGGCGCGGCAATCCGGCCCGCTGCCCGATCTCGCCGACATCAAGGGCCAGGAGAGCGCCAAGCGCGTGCTCGAGATCGCCGCCGCCGGCGGGCACAACCTGTTGATGAACGGTCCCCCGGGAGCCGGAAAGTCGATGCTGGCGAGCCGATTGCCCTCGATCCTGCCGCCGCTTAGCCCGCGCGAACTGCTCGAGGTCTCGATGGTTCTGTCCGTCGCCGGCCACCTCGCCGAGGGCGCGCTGACCGACCGGCGACCTTTCCGCGCCCCGCATCACTCCGCCTCGATGGCTGCGCTCGTCGGCGGCGGCCTGCAGGCCAGGCCCGGCGAGGTCTCGCTCGCCCATCACGGTTCCTCGCAGCGTATGGTCGTTGTCTCAAAGTAGAGTGTCCGGGCCGCCACAGGGCAGGTGCGGCCTACTGTGCCTGTTTTGTGGTAGCCTAGTCTCCGGAGTTAAGGAGGGGGCGCGGCGGAGCCATTCGATCAGCGCAGGCGCGACCACTCCGACTCCAGGAGGTTCCAAGACCGTACCCATTGTGGCGCGATGAGGCGCCGCTAATGCTTCCGAGGAGGACAAATGGCGGTCCGCTGGCTCAGCAGGAGCGACCTTGAAGCTGACGAAGGGCAGCTCGACAGGAACGTCTACGACGAAAAGGTAGCAAAGATTGCGAGAGACGCTTGGCCGCGCGATCACGTAGGCGAATTGCCGGTCGTTCTTGATATTTCCGGGGTGATCGATACAGACCTCACCGAGTTCGCGATGAGATTGAAGAGCTTCGGCGCGTCAATAGGTACTGTGACATCCTATGCGATAGAAGCCGACGTATTCTCTCGATACCTTAGAGAACGAAGCATCAGATTTGAGGAAATCACGGACTCAGATCTTTATGGCTATAGAACTTGTCGTCTATTCGGTGATTTGCAAGTCCGCATCACACGTCGCTCTTGGACCAAGATTGCAGTAGTAATCCGGCAGCTGTGCGATTTCCGAGGAGTTATAATTCCAAGTATGGAATGGAGTAAATTTCGATACGGTGGCAAGGATGACGAACAAGTTCGGATGATTTCTTTAGAGCGGTACATCAACTTAAGGCAAACATTAGGCCTATCACGGTCTCCACTAAGAAATGCGGCCTTTGCGGAGCTGCTAGTTACAACAGGCCTCCGCTGCGGAGAGGCGTCAGCTTTACTTAAATGCGAAATCCCGTCGGTTGATAGATTTCAGGAAAGCACATCCGCCAGGGTGTGGGTGTCAGAGCTAACTACAAAGAATCGCAAGGGAAGATTCTATAACTATACAAAGCGGGTAGCGACTGATTTCGTGCAAATATATATTGATGAAGAACGATCAAATCATGTCAAAAAGGCACTTTGTGAAAGATTTCCTTTCGAAGTGTACGGAGGTGGCGATCTCTTATCTCACGAAGAATACTTATTCTTTAGAGTATCAGATAAAGGGTATTTAAACATACTGACAAATAATGGCGAGTTTCGATGTGATCTCGATCGCGTCGCTCAGAAGTACGGCGCGCCGTGACGCAAAAACACGAGACGTGCTTTAAAGCGCAACGCGCTAAAACGCAACGCGCTAAAACGCGTCGCGGTAAATCGCCCGCAAGTCCTACCAGTGCTTCATGGATATTCGAATGGTGATTGCGGCTAACGCCCGCGCGCTGCGGCTGGCTAAAGGGCTGACACAGGCGCAAGTCGCGCAGCGTTTAGGTGTCGATCGTGCCCACGTCAGCGCATTGGAAATGGGACAGCGCAATCCGACCGCTGTTAGCCTATGGGAGATCGCGCAGGCCCTTGAGGCGACCGTTAGCGACCTAGTTGCTGACCGGAACGAACCTGATACCGAATAGTACGCGCGGCTCGATGCCCTCCGTTTTCAATTTTTGGCCCCACGGATGGCGACCCTGGAAGAATGAGACAGGGATTGAGACAACTGTTCTCAATTCAATCAGAGCTTCCGCTGGCATAAGTCCCTGTGCGCGTTTAAGTTTTGAGAGGCTAGAAGTCCTCTTGAGACCGCCACTTTCGAAAGAAAGAGGGCGTGCTCTTCCTGGACGAGTTGCCGGAGTTCCAGGCCCAGGCGCTCGACGCCTTGCGCCAGCCGATGGAGACCGGTGACGTGCTGATCTCGCGGGCCAATCACCGCTGTGTCTACCCGGCCCGCTTCCAGCTCGTCGCGGCGATGAACCCGTGCCGCTGCGGCAAGGCGACCGAGCCCGGTTTCGCTTGCCGCCGCCAACAGAACGAGCGCTGCATGGCGCAGTATCAGGGCCGGATCTCCGGCCCGATGCTCGACCGCATCGACATTGCGATCGACGTGCCCGCGGTCACGGCATCTGACCTGATCCTGCCCGCGCCGGGCGAGGGCTCGGCAGAGGTCGCGGCCCGCGTCGCCGCGGCACGGCAGCTCCAGAGCGCGCGCTTCGAGGGCTTGGGCCTGTCCGGGATCGCAACCAACGCCGCCTGTCCGGCGCCTGTCCTCGACGAGATCGCCCGGCCCGACAATGCGGGCCTGTCCCTGCTGCGTGATGCTGCAGACGCAATGCGCCTGACCGCGCGCGCCTATCACCGCGTGCTCAAGGTGGCCCGGACGCTGGCCGATCTCGACGGTGAGGCCAAGGTCGGCCGCATCCATCTCGCGGAAGCATTGTCCTACCGCTCGCGCGGCGACCAGTTGGCGCAGGCGGCTTGATCCGGCGGCTTGAACAGCCAGGCACGGTTAACGAATTGCCTCACGCGATCGCTCCAGTTCGCGGTTTCATCCAACGGTTCCTCAACGCGCCCTTGCTAGATTGGGAGCATGGATGCTCTCTCGTCCCATTGGGCTGCGATGGCTGTGGTCGTGCTCGCGCTGTTTGCCGGCGCCGCGGCCCTGCTGTTGCTGCGCCAGCGCGATCGCATCGTCCGGCAGGCCGCCGAACTGGCCGCTGATGTCGAGGCGCTCAACGATCGCCTCTGGACGCTGGCCGACAGCGAGGAACATTATCGCAGCCTGATCGAGGCGCAGGGCGATCTCATCGTCCGCAGGGACGGCGCCCGCATCGTCTATGCCAACGGCGCCTATGCTGCGCTGCTGGGGCTGGGCGAGGCGGAGGTCGTCGATTCGGTGGCGCAGCCGCGTCTCATCGCCAGCCGTCCGGCTTTGGCGCTGGATGGGGGCGCGCGCGTCTTCGATGAATGCCTCGCGACGCCCGATGGCGAGCGCTGGATCTCATGGGTCGAGACCGTCGTGCCGGTGGCCCTCGGCCGGACCGTGCTGCAGCGCGTCGGCCGCGACATCACCGCGCGCATTGCCGCCGAACAGGACCTGGTCGAGGCCCGCGCCCGCGCCGAGAGTGCCAACGAAGCGAAGTCGCGCTTCCTCGCCACTGTCAGCCACGAATTCCGTACGCCTCTCAACGGCATCCTCGGCATGTCCGATCTGCTCGGCGATACCGGGCTCGATCCGGAACAGGCGACCTATGTGCGGGCGCTGCGAACCTCCGGCGAGGCGCTGCTTGGCCTCGTCGACGACATCCTGGATTTCGCCAAGGTCGAGGCGGGGAAGCTCGAGCTCGTCAGTGAGCGCTTCGATCTCGGCCTGTTGGTCGAAACCGTCGCGGAACTGATGGCGCCGCGCGCCCAGGCCAAAGGCATTGAGCTCGCCGCGCATCTCGCGCCGGATCTGCCGAGCCATCTGAAGGGGGACCGCGACAGGCTGCGCCAGATCCTGCTCAACCTTGTCGGCAACGCGGTCAAGTTCACCGAGACCGGCGGTGTGGGCATCCGCATCGCCAGCGAAGGCAGCATGATCGCGATCGACGTCGCCGATACCGGCCCGGGCATTCCGGAAGATCGTCGCCAGGCGATCTTCGAGGAATTCGAGCAGGCCGACAATTCACCGGCGCGCCGGCATGAGGGCACCGGGCTCGGCCTCGCGATCGTGCGCCGCCTTGCCGTCCTGATGGGTGGCACGGTCGACGTCGAGGGCCGGCCGGGTGGAGGCTCGCTGTTCCGCGTAAGGCTGCCCCTGTCGGCCGCTGCCGACGCTGCCGCGCCCACCGTGCCGGACTGGCGGGGCAAGCGCGTAATGCTCGTCTCGGGCTCGCCCTTCGGCGCCAGCTTCCTGCGCGAGACGATCGCCGCCACGGGCGCACTCGCGACTCTGGCAGGCGATGCCGAACAGGCCATGGCGGCATTGCAGGCCGGACCGCGTCCCGACGCCGCGCTGGTCGACCAGGCGATCGGCCACGATGCGGCGATCGCCCTGGCGGAGGCGGCACGTGCCGCCGGCGTCGAGGATTGCCTGATCGTGCTGTCGCCGCTGGAGCGCCGCCAGTTCGGCTCGCCGCGCGATGCCGGCTTCACCGGTTTCCTGGTCAAGCCGGTCCGCGCCCGCTCGCTTTACGAGCGGCTCTCGCCACGCCCGGCGCCCGTGGCTGCGGCGGCACAGACGCCCAGCTTGTACCCGCACCGTGCATCGCGCCCGAGGCTCAGCGTGCTGGTGGCGGAGGACAACGAGATCAATGCGCTGCTCGCGACACGCACCCTCGAGCGTTTCAACTGCGCTCCGGTCTGGGTTCGCGATGGCCGCGAGGCGCTCGCCGCCATCGCCGCCGGCCTGAACGGAACGGGTCCTTCCTTCGACTTGGTGCTGCTCGACATCCGCATGCCCGAGCTCGACGGTCTCGCCGTCGCCCGTGCCGTCCGGACGTTGGAGCGGACGAGCCCGGGGGCGGTGCCTCTGCCGCTGGTCGCGGTCAGCGCCAACGTTGCCGAGGACGATCGCGTTGCCGCGCTGGCCGCCGGCATGGATGATTGCCTGGCTAAGCCCCTCGATCGCGCAGCCTTGCAGCGCTGGCTCGACCGCGTCGGAGCGCCGCAGGCCCTGACGCTTTCGGCTTGAACGCCCGTCACGGCATCGACGCAGTTTTGTCGCGATCTTGTAAGACGATTAGTCGACACGTTCCCGATTGCCGGAGACGGCGGCCTGGGGGACAAGACGAGCCATGGCATCTGACCTCCATGGGCATGCGGGTGAGCCGGCTCGGCACTGGCCGGCAGGCGGCCTGCTGTTTTCCCGATTGTCACCGCTCAGATTGATCCCCGGCGAGACGATGCGCCGCCTCGGCCGCCCGTCGGACATCCCCGACGCGCTGTCCGGCACGCTCGGCCGCTGCGGCTCGCTCGAGGTCAGGCTGGCGCGCGGGCCGCGCGAGATCTGGCGGGCGCAGCGCCTGCGCTACCGGGTGTTCTATCAGGAAATGTCGGCCAAGCCGGATGTGGTCTCGCGCATGTTCCGCCGCGATGCCGATCGCTTCGACGCATCCTGCGACCATCTCCTCGTCATCGACCATGCCGCGCGCGGACGCTTCGGCGGCGTGCGCCCGAAGGTCGTCGGCACCTACCGGCTGATGCGCCAGGGCGCGGCGATGCGGCTCGGCGGCTTCTATACCCAGGGCGAGTTCGATCTCGTCCCGATGATCGAGCGGCATCCCGGACTGCGCTTCCTCGAACTCGGGCGCTCCTGCGTCCTCGAGCCCTACCGCAGCAAGGGCACGATCGAACTGCTCTGGCGTGGCATCTATGCCTATATCCGTCATCACCGCATCGATGCGATGTTCGGCTGCGCCAGTTTCGACGGTGTCGATCCGGCCGCGCTCGCACTGCCGCTGAGCTTCCTGCATCACCATGCCCGCTCCGCTGGTGAGTGGAGCGCCAGCGCCCATAGCGAGCGCTCTGTCGCGATGGATCTTTTGCCGGCGGAGACGATCGACGCCAAGCTGGCGCTGAAGCGGATGCCGCCGCTGGTCAAGGGCTATCTGCGGCTAGGCGCGCGCTTTGGCACCGGCGCGGTGATCGATCACCAGTTCGGTACGACGGATGTGCTGGTGATCCTGCCCGTGGCGGTGATCGACCAGCGCTACCTCGCCCATTACGGCGACGAGGCCCAGCGCCACGCGGCCTGAGGCCCGCGGCTCAATCCCCGCCAGCCAACAGCACGGGCAGCGACGCACGGTAGTTCGGGTAGCGGAAGCTGTAGCCGAGCTCGCGCTTCACCAGGGCGTTCGAGACGCGCTTGTTCTCGCCGTAGAAGGCGGCCGCCATCGGCGAGAGCTTCGAGGGGTCGAAAGCCGTCTCGGGTGGCGGCTCGAGGCCGCTGAGTTCGGCCGCGAAGCTGACGACATCCTGTGGCGGGGCCGGCTCGTCATCCGTGACATTGTAGATCGCGCCGTGGCGCGGGCGTTCGAGCGAGGCCATCAGCACGCCGGCGATGTCGTCGACATGGATGCGGTTGAAGACCTGGCCGGGTTTGACCAGCCTCGTCGCGGTGCCCTGCCGCAGCTTGACGATCGGGTTGCGGCCGGGGCCGTAGATCCCCGACAGACGGAAGATCTGAACCGCCTTGCCGCTGCGCTCTCCCAGCGCAAGCCAATCCTGCTCGATCCCGAGCCTGAGCTGCGAGCGAAAGCTCGGACGCGCCGCGGTGGTTTCGTCGATCCAGGCGCCATCATGGTCGCCATAGACGCCGATGGTCGAGAGATAGCCGATCCAGCGCAGCTCGGGCGCCGCGGCGAGGTCCTTGGCGAGGCACGCCAGTGCCGGGTCGCCCGCTTCCCCGGGCTGCACGGAGACGAGCACGGCCTCTGCCTCCGCGATCGCCTTGGCCAGGAAGGAGGACACGGCGAAGCCGTCGAACACCAGCGTGCGGACACCCTCGCGGCTGAGTCGCGCGGCCTTCTCGGCCGTGCGCACGGTGCCCGTCACCTCCCACCCCTTGTTCAGCGCCTCACGCGCGAAGAAACCCGCCGAATAGCCGAGGCCGAGGATCACGAGCTTCATTGAACACGTTCCGGTGCGGAGGAGAGCGCCAGCCATTCGCGGCGGACATCCGGGTCCTTCTCCACGGCGAGCGCCCCGGGCGCAAGCCTGTGGGCCTCACCGGGCTCGAGCCTGATCAGGGCCCATGCCGCCATCGCCCGCACCAGCGGCGAGGCATCGGCGACGAGAGCGGCGGCGCTGTCGGCCAGTTCGGGCCGGCCGCTGTTGCCGATCGCGATCAGCACGTTGCGGACGAAGCGGTCGCGCCCCGTGCGCTTGACCGGAGTGCCCGCGAAGAGTGCCCGGAAAGCGGCGTCGTCGAGACCGGCGAGGTCGGCCAGAGGCAACGCGTCGAGCCCGTCGCGCAGGGAGAGCCGGGTTTCACGGGCGGCCTCGGCGAACTTGTTCCAGGGGCAGACGGCGAGGCAGTCGTCGCAGCCGAAGACCCGGTTGCCGATACCGGGACGCAGGCTCGCATCGATATGGCCCTGATGCTCGATCGTGAGATAGGCGATGCAGCGGCGCGAATCGAGCTGGTAGGGCGCCGGGAAGGCCTCTGTCGGGCAGATATCGAGGCAGCGCCGGCAGGTGCCGCAATGGTCGGTTTCGGGCTCGTCGGGCGGCAGCTCGGCCGTGGTGTAGATCGCGCCGAGGAAGAGCCAGGAGCCGTGCTCGCGGGAGACCAGGACGCTGTGCTTGCCCTGCCAGCCGAGGCCGGCCGCCTGTGCCAGCGGCTTCTCCATCACCGGGGCCGTATCGACGAAGACCTTGACGTCGACGCCGCCCTGCGCGGCGAGCAGGCCGGCGACGTTCTTGAGTTTGCCCTTGATGATGTCGTGATAGTCGCGCCTGCGGGCATAGAGCGAGATCGCGGCCTTGTCAGACTGGCTGAGGATCGCGAGCGGGTCGCTGTCGGGCGCATAGCTCATGCCGAGCATCACGACCGATCGGGCCTCGCCCCAGAGCCGGCGCGGAGCGCTGCGCTCGGCGGTGCGCTCTTCCATCCAGCTCATGTCGCCATGATGGCCCTCGGCCAGCCAGGCCGCGAGGCGCGCGGGCGCGTCCGGAATGGCATCGACCGGAGCGATGCGCACGACGGAGAAGCCTTCCGCCAGGGCACGCTCGACGACCGCCCGCTTGAGGCGTTCGGCCTTCAAAAATCCAGGTTGTCGTAATGGGCGCTCGGCGCCATGCCCGGCACCCGGTCGCTCAGCAGCGGCCGGAAGCTCGGCCTCGACTTGATCCTCGCGTACCATGCGCGTGCCGCCTCGTCCTCTTCCCAGGGCACGTCGCCGAGATAATCGACGCAGGAGAGATGCGCCGCCGCGGCGAGATCGGCATAGCTCAGTTGCGAGCCAGCCAGCCAGTTCCGCTTGGCGGTCAGCCAGGCGATGTAGCGCAGATGATAGCGCACATTGGTGCGCGCGGCACGGATAGCGCTCATCTCCGGCGGGCCGCCACCTTCGTCGCGGCTCATGAAGCGCTTCATTACCTTCTCGAGCACGAGCGGAGCGGTGATCTCCTCGTTGAATTTGAGCCCGAACCAGTCGAGCAGGCGCCGCACCTCGACGCGCTCGCCCGGCCCCTCGGGCAGCAGGCGTCGCTCGGCCAGGGCGAGGCCGCGGGTTTCGTCGAGATATTCGGCGATCGGCCCTGCGCCGGGAACGGAGAGACCGTTCTCCTCGCGGAAGACTGGCGTCGTGCCGGCGGGGTTGAGTTCCAGGAACTCGCGCCGGCGCTCCCAGACGCGCTCCTCAACCAGCGCAGCCTCGAGCCCGAACTCGCCGAGCACGAGCCGGATGAAGCGCGAATGCGGGCACAGCGGATAATGATGAAGGGTCGCCATGGCACTCATGAAACAGGCAGCTGCGGCCGAAGCGGGGCCGGATGGACGAAAACGCATCCGATATGCGCAGGGCGCCCGCTATACGGCGGACCGGAGGGCCTCACAACCCGTTCCACGCCGGCGCCCGCAAATCCCGGCGATCCGGTTGGCGATTTGGTAACCAATTCGCAAAGGGCTCGGCGTATCGATGGCGACGGCTTAAGGAAGCCGCGCCGACGCATCCGAGTCGCATGAGGAACAGCCATCCATGGACAACCTGATCGAAGCGGTCATCCTCGGCATCGTCGAGGGCTTGACCGAATTCCTGCCGGTCTCCTCGACGGGGCATCTCCTGCTTCTGGGGCATTTCCTCGGCTTCGAATCGAACGGCAAGTCCTTCGAGGTGCTCGTCCAGCTCGGCGCGATCCTGGCGATCACGCTGGTCTACTTCCGCCGCCTGCTCGACATCGCGCTGAGGATCCCGACCGATCCGGCGGCGCGGCGCTTCGTCCTCGGCGTGCTGGTCGCGTTCCTGCCCGCGGCGCTGATCGGTGCGCTGCTGCACGGCTTCATCAAGGGCGTGTTGTTCAATCCCTTCATCGTCTGCTGCACGTTGATCGCGGGCGGGCTCATCCTCATGGTGGTCGACGAGCTTGAGCTCGAGGAAAAGCACACCGACGCCACGGCCTTCCCGCTGCCGATGTATTTCAAGATCGGTCTGATCCAGTGCCTGGCGATGATCCCGGGCGTGTCGCGCTCCGGCTCGACCATCGTCGGTGCCATGCTGCTCGGCGCCAGCAAGCGCGCCGCAGCGGAGTTCTCCTTCTTCCTGGCCATGCCGACAATGGCCGGCGCCTTCGCCTATGACCTGCTGAAGAGCTACAAGACGCTGACCTTCGACGATGTGACGCTGATCACCGTCGGCTTCGTCTGCGCCTTCATCTCGGCGCTGATCGTCGTCCGCAGCTTCCTCGACTTCGTCTCGAAGCGCGGCTTCGCACCCTTCGCCTGGTGGCGCATCGTGGTCGGCCTGTTCGGCCTGGCGGGCCTCTGGATCTACGGCTGAGGCCGGAAACGCCCGCATCATTGCGGTTCCTTGCCGGTTTCAGCAGAGTATCGGCATGGAACCCGCGCCGCCTGCTCAAGAGGAGGCTCGCTTCGACCTCTGTGTCAGGCGCGATGGCTCCATCCTGAAGCGAACGCCGACGACGCTCGTGGTCTCGGACGCAGGTATCGACTATGCCATCGACGGGCGCTCGGGGCTGCGGCCCTATTCGGGCCTGCGCTCCATCCGCATCCAGCTGACTTCGCCGGCCCCGCATCTGTCGGCTCGTGTCGAGCTCGATTTTGCACGAGGGCGGCCGCTCTTCGTCTATTCGCATACGCCCGACGGTGAGATCTCGTCCGAGCAGAACCGGGTCTTCGTGGCCTTCCTCATGGAGCTGCATCGTCGTCTCGGGCCGCAGGACCGGGCCCGCATCGCCTTTCGCAGCGGCGTCTCGCCGATCCGGCACAAGGTCCTGCTCGTCTGCTCGCTCGTCATCGCCGCCCCGATCCTGTTTCTGCTGGGGCTTGCGCTGGCAGGGCAGGTGCCGATCGGCAAGGTGATCTGGCCGATCATTCCGGGCGGCCTCCTGGCCGCAGGCCTCGTCAAGGCTGCGCTCTGGTCCCGGCCGGGAACCTACGAACCCGATCGCCTGCCGGACGGTCTGCTGCCGTCGGCCTAGGTCGCTCAGCCGCCATGCCCCATCGGCTCGGGCGGATGCGGGTGCTGCGCGGGCAGGCCGCGCGGCAGGGTCGCCGTCTCCCGCTCGATCATCCGGTGCACGACTGGCGGGTTCGGGCCCTTGTGCAGTGCCCTCACGCGATCGCTGATCTCCGCGTCGGCCTGCGTCACCCGCTGCGCCTGCCGGACATATTCGACCCAGGTCGGGCTGTCATAGCGCTCGATCCAGAGTTCGGGATCGGTCAGGTCGCGCAGCAACGTCCAGTGCCTGGCGCCGTCGCGCCGCCTGATGCGCTTGCGCTCGGCCATTGCCTTGAGGAACTCGACGACGTCGTCCTCACGGATCAGCCATTCGATGGTGACGATCACCGGCCCGCTGCGTGGCTCGATGTCGACGGCGACCTTGGGTTCGCGCCAGCGGCTGAGCGGATCGAGATTGAGCGCCTCCAGCGGCGGCAGGACATAACGCAGGCCGAGGCCGGCGCCTGCCAGCAGGGCGAAGGCGGAGAGCAGCAGCGCCTGCTGCGCCCCCAGATGCAGCGTCGCATAGCCCCAGGCCCAGCTGCCCGCGGCCATGCCGCCGAAGGTCGCCATCTGGTAGATCGAGAGCGCGCGGCCCACGACCCAGCGCGGCGCCGAGAGCTGCACGGTCGCGTTGAAGGTCGAGAGCGTCAGCACCCAGCAGGCGCCGGCGACGGCGAGCGCTGGCATGGTCAGCCACATCGTTGTGCTGACGCCCATGACCGCGGCCGAGGTCGCATAGGCGGCGAAGGTCGCGCGCACCAGCGCCTCCGTCGTCAGCATCCGGCGCAAGCGTGCGCTCATGAAGGCGCCGACGACCGCTCCCGCCCCGAAGGCGCCGAGCAGCACGCCGTAGACCAGCGGCCCTCCCTTGATCAGGTCGCGCGCGATCAGCGGCAGCAGCGCGAGCGCAACGATGCCGCCGAAGCCGAACGCAAACGCGCGCAGGATGACGCTGCGGATGTTCGGGGACATCGCGACATAGCGCACGCCGGCACCCATCGCGATCAGCAGCGTCTCGCGCGGCAGCACGCGCTCGACGCGGGGCGGTTGCCAGCGCGCGAGCACGACGAGCAGGCCGATATAGCTGAACGCGTTGACCACGAAGGCCGCGACCGCACCGGCCGCAGCCACGATGGCGCCGCCGATCGCCGGGCCGACGCTTCGGGCGATGTTGAAGGCGACGCTGTTCAGCGTCACCGCCGCCGGCACGTCGCGGCGCGGAACCATGTCGCCGACCGAGGATTGCCAGGCCGGGTTGTTGAGTGCGTTGCCGCAGCCGATCAGGAAGGTGAAGCCGAGCAATAGCCAGGGCGAGAGCAGCCCATGCCAGGCGAAGACCGCGAGCAGGATCGAGACGGCGAGCATGAAGCCCTGTGCCGTGAGCAGGATCCGGCGGCGGTCGTAATTGTCTGCAAGCGCGCCTGCCGCCAGCGAGAACATCATCACGGGCAACGTGGTCGAGGCCTGTACGAGCGCGACCATGTCCGGCGAGTTGGACAGCGAGGTCATCAGCCAGGCGGCACCGACCATCTGCACCAGGCCGCCGAAATTCGAGGCGAGGCTTGCGATCCAGACGGCGCGGAAGATCGGCTGGCGCAGCGGTGCGAAGGCGGAATAGGGCTCCGGGGCCGGCGTGACGCCCTCAGCGGCGAGCTCCGCTTTGGCTACGTCGGCTGTCGGCTGGGCGTGGGGATCGTCAGGCATGCCATAGGGTTAGAGGCAATGGTCTGGCCTGCCAACAGCGATTGCGACCGGGGCCGCAATGCGTCAGGACGTGGCCCCCGCGGGTGCGCCGTGCTGCGCGCGCCGGCGCTGCCCCACCTTCGGGCGACGGAAGGCGCCGGCGAGCGCGACTGCAAGTCCCACGAGCGCGACCCAGTGGCCCGGCCTGAGCGAGGCGAGATCCCAGTAGACGGCGATGTCGGCATTGGCCTGGAACACCAGCCAGGCCGAGGCGCCGGTCGCGAACGCGTACCAGGCCGTTTCGCAAAGGGCCGTCAGGAGGCCGACAGCCAGGGCGGTTGCGGTCAGAACCGGTGGCGTCGGCGCGATTTTCAGGCGGTCGAGGCCGCGATACGCCATCAGCAGCGCGAACAGCCCGCTCATCAAGACGGGCTGCGTCACGTCGATCTTCGCCTGCAGCGCGAAATGCAGCAGCGCGAGCATCGCGATCGGATAGACGAGGTTGTGCAGGCGCTGCCAGCGCTGCGTGCCCATCCGGCGGATCATGCCGTCGGTGGACGTCACGCCGAGCGCAACCAGCCCTGCCAGCGCCGTGATCCCGACGACGAGGTAGAAGCGCTTCGCGATCTCCGAGACGATCAGCCCCCAGTGGAAGCCGAGGTCGATGCAGTAGAGCATCAGATGCGCCCCGGCATAGGCCAGCACCGAAAGCCCGAGCATGCGGCGGATGCCGATCAGCTTGCCCCAGTCGAGGATGCGGCGCAGCGGCGAGACCGCGAGCGTGACGAGGAGCAGCCGAACCGCCCAGGTGCCGGTGTCGTGCACGGCTCGGGTCCAGGGCTTGGCGCCGAGCTGGCCCATCCAGGCCTCGCTCGCCAGGATCAGCGCCGGCACGAGGATGAGGGCGAATGTGACGGCGCGCAGGGCCGAAAAGCGCCCCTGCCGGTCCAGCCATGGCAACCACTGCCGCATGCCGCTCTCCGCCATTGCAATTCCCTTACCGGATACGCGACAGTGCGGCCCCTGTCTCGCGACCCGGCACACAAGAGCGTGAGCGCCGGCCGCTGTCGCTGACTTCACTTCACGGAACGCATCATGTCCGCCAGCAATCCCACAGTGGTCTTCGATGTCGGCAACGTCCTGGTCCGCTGGGATCCGACGCTGCTCTATCGCGACATGATTCCCGATGACGAGAAGCGCGCCTGGTTCATGCAGAACGTCTGCACGGCGGCCTGGAATATCGAGCAGGATCGTGGCCGCAGCTGGGAGGAGGCCGTAGCGCTGCTCGTCGCCAGCCATCCGGAATGGGAGACCGAGATCAGGGCCTTCGACGAGCGTTGGCACGAGACGGTGCCGGGCATCATCGAGGACAGTGTCGCTGTGCTGGAAGAACTGAAGGCCCGTGGCGAGAAGGTCTACGCCATCACCAACTTCTCGCGCGAGAAATGGGCCGAATGCCTGATCCGCTTCCCATTCCTCCAGAGCTTCGACGGTGTCGTCGTTTCGGCCCATGAACGGGTGATCAAGCCCGACCCCGCGATCTACGAAATCCTGCTGCGGCGCTATGGTCTCTCGGCTCCCGGCTGCATCTTCATCGACGACAGCGCCAAGAATATCGAGGCGGCGCGCGGTGTCGGCATGAAGGCCGTGCATTTCGTCGAGCCGATCGATCTGCGCGCCGAACTCGCCGGGCACGGCGTCAGGTTCTGAGGGCATGCTCGTGCCGCGCTCGATGGCCGATGTGGCTGGCCAGGCTGCGCGCTAACATCGCCCGAGACAGAACAATCCGAGGGAGCGGACGCAGCCGATGGCCAGCGCAACCAGATACGACCAGATGACCTACAACCGCTGTGGCCGGAGCGGTCTCAAGCTGCCGGCGCTCTCACTCGGCCTCTGGCACAATTTCGGCGAGACGACGGCTCCCGATGTCGGGCGCCGCATCTGCTGCACCGCCTTCGATCTCGGCATCACCCATTTCGATCTCGCCAACAACTATGGCCCGCCGCCCGGTTCGGCCGAGACGGCCTTCGGCGAGATCCTGCGCCGGGACTTCGCCGGCCATCGCGATGAGATGGTGATCTCGACCAAGGCCGGCTATCGCATGTGGCCGGGCCCCTATGGCGAATGGGGCAGCCGCAAATACCTGCTCTCGAGCCTCGACCAGAGCCTGAAGCGGATGAAGCTCGACTATGTCGACATCTTCTATTCGCATCGCTTCGACCCCGAAACGCCGCTGGAAGAGACGATGGGCGCGCTCGATTCAGCCGTGCGCCAGGGCAAGGCACTCTACGTCGGCCTGTCCTCCTACAACTCAAAGCGCACCCGCGAGGCGGCGGCGATCCTGCGCAGCCTCGGCACACCCTGTCTGATCCACCAGCCGAGCTACTCGATGATCAATCGCTGGATCGAGGAAGATAGACTGCTCGACACGCTCGAACAGGAGGGCATTGGCTCGATCGTCTTCTCGCCTCTGGCGCAGGGCATGCTGACCTCGAAGTATCTCGGCGGCGTGCCGGAAGGCAGCCGTGCGGCCAAGAAGGCGCCGTCCTTCCGCGATGGCTTCCTCAGCGACGACAACCTCAGGCGCATCGCCGCGCTGAACGAGATCGCGGCGGCGCGTGGCCAGAGCCTCGCCCAGATGGCGATCGCCTGGGTGCTGCGCGGCGGCCGTGTCACCTCCGCGCTGATCGGCGCGAGCCGGCCCGAGCAGGTCGAGGACTGCGTCGCGGCTTTGAAACGTCCCGATTTCAGCGTCGAGGAACTGGCGCTGATCGACAAGCATGCCGGCGAGGGCGGCGTGAACATCTGGGCCGCCTCGGCAGAGCGCTGACCAGGCGCGTGGCCGCCGATGTCACGCGTGCGGCCGCACCACCAGCTGCACGAGGAGCAGGAGATTCAGGACGATGATTGTCGCAGCCATCGCCAGCGACAGCAGGAAGAGCCAGCGCGGCGCGACCATCTCGCGCATCTTCTGCCGCGACCCTGAAATCAGGATCAGGGGGATGACCGCGAAGGGCAGCTGAAGCGACAGGATGACCTGGCTGAGCACCAGCAGCTTGCCCGTCTGGTTCGGCCCGTAGAGCAGGATGATCACCACGGCCGGCACGATCGCGACCGAGCGCGTGGTGAGCCTGCGCAGCCAGCTCGGCAGGCGCAGCCTGACGAAGCCCTCCATCACGACCTGTCCGGCCATCGTTGCCGTCACGCTGGAATTCATGCCGCAGCACAGCAGCGCGATGGCGAAGAGCGCCGGTGCCGCCGGGCTCTGGAGCAGTGTCGCGAGCATGGCGTGAGCCTGCTCGAGGTCTTCGATGGGCGTGCTGCCGCCGTGCCCGTAGAAGGCCGCGGCGGCCAGGATCAGCAGCGAGGCGTTGACCAGAAGCGCGAAGCCGAGAGCCATGGTCGAGTCGAGCGTCGCGAAACGCAGCGCCTCGCGACGGGCCGGCAGGTCCGAGCCGAAGGCGCGCGTCTGCACGATGGCCGAGTGCAGGTACAGGTTGTGCGGCATCACCGTGGCGCCGATGATGCCGATCGCGAGGTAGAGCATCTCGGGCTGGGAGATGATCTCGCGCTGCGGGACGAAACCGCCCAGGACCTGCCCCCAATCCGGGCTCGCCATCGCGATCTGGATCCCGAGGCTGATCGCGATGACCCCGAGCAGCGTCACGATGAAGGCTTCGATCCAGCGGAAGCCCATATGCTGCAGCCAGAGCACCACGAAGACGTCCAGTGCCGTAATCACCACGCCGATTTCGAGCGGCAGCCCGAAAAGCAGGTTCAGCGCCAGGGCGGTGCCGAGGACCTCGGCCAGGTCCGTCGCGCAGATCGCGATTTCGGCCGTGATCCATAGCAGGCGCGCCGTCATCGGCGAGTAACTGTCGCGGCAAGCTTGCGCCAGGTCGCGCCCGGTCGCGATCGCGAGCCTCGCGCAAAGCGACTGCAGGACGATCGCCATCAGGCTCGAGATCAGGACGACCGCGAGCAGGGTGTAGCCGAAGCGGGCGCCGCTCGACAGCGCCGTGGCCCAGTTGCCCGGGTCCATGTAGCCGACGGCGACGAGATACCCCGGACCGGTGAAGGCAAGCACCTTCCTCCAGCGCGAGCCGGCATGCGCGACCGGGATCGATCGGAAGACCTCGACCAGCGAGCGGTCATCCCACTTGCGGGGCCACACCGCCGCGCTATTCCGCTGTTGGAACTCGGTGGACATGGCAGCAGATCCAGCCCCGCATATGATGCCGGCTTATCAGGATAGCGCAGAGGTTAACGCAGAGTTTGACCACGCGAAAATGCGTGAGCCGCCCCAGCTACCTTCGGTCCGTCCCGGCAATGTTAACACAGAATTCACTATCTTGTTTACAGCGCTTCTCATCTGCGCAAGCCTTAGGTGCGGCAAAGTCCGTGGAGGGAGACGATGGCCGACACAACCATTGCAATCGTTGACGACCACCCGTTGTTGATGGAAGGGGTGGCAGCGGTGCTCGGCCGCAGGCCCGGGCTGAGCGTCGTCGGCACGGGCAGCTCGGCGGCCGACATCCTCCCCCTTGCAACCGCTCACCAGCTCGATGCCATCGTCGTCGACCTGAACATGCCGGGCGATACGTTTCTGGCGATCAAGGACCTCCGCGCGGCGGTCCCGCAGACCCGGATTGTCGTCTTCACCGCCTCGACCAACACTGAGCACGCTATCCGCGCCCTTGATGCCGGTGCCGGTGCCTATGTTCTGAAGGGAAGTCCGGCGGCCGACCTCGCCGAGGCAATCGAGGCGACCGGGCGCGGCGAAATCTACATCACGCCCGCCTTCGCGGCGAAGGTCATTTCGGCCCTGCAGAGCAAGGCGCTCGAAAAGCGCAGCGCCGAGGCGGCGCGCCTCAGCGTTCGCGAGGAGCAGATCGTGCGCCTCCTGCTCTGCGGCAAGCAGAACCGCGAGATCGCTCGCGAGCTCGCGCTCAGCGAGAAGACCGTCAAGGGCTACATGACCAACCTGATGACCAAACTTCATGCTCGGAACCGGCTCGAGGTGGTGATTGCCGCTCAGCGGCTTCACGTCGGCGGTCGCGGCGTTTCCCCGGGGGATACCGCCAACCGGCCGGATTCGGCCTGAGGCCGGATCGGGATCCGGGCGACAACTTCGGTCCCCCCCGCAGCCATGCGACGGATCGACAGCGTTCCGCGCAGCGCCTGAACGCGGGATTCCATGCCTCGCAGGCCGAGGGCGGCATTCTGAGCCAGCGCCGAGCGCGGTGAGGGCGGGCCGCCGCTGTCGCTGATCGTGAGCGTCACCAGGTCGTGCGTGGCGTTGGCCTGGACGACCTGGTTGGCGCCGCCGGCATGCTTGTAGGCGTTGGTCAGCGCTTCCTGCGTGATGCGGTAGGCGCAGACCTTGACGGCCTCCGAGGCCTGCGCCGGCATGGATCCGATTTCGCGTCGAACCATGGTGCCGGTCTGCTGCTCATGGCGAGTGATCACGAGCTCGATCGTCTCCGCAAAGGAGAGATGCTTCAGCTCCGGCAGGACGAGGCCGACCGTGAGGTTGCGCAGATCGTTGAGCGTCATCTGGATCAGGCTTTCCAGCTCGGCTCTTTGGACGGCGAGGGGACGCAGGTCGGGCGCCGATGGGTCGGGCAGTTTCAGGACCAGCAGGCTGAGCATCTGGATGGGCCCGTCATGGAGGTCGGCACCGACCCGCGCGAGATAGTTCTCGTTCAGCACGGCTGCCTTCAGCCGGGCGCGGTCTGCCGAGCGGCGCAGGGAGTTGTTGCGTTTGGCCAGGGCCGCAGCTCGGGCCAGATTGCTTTCCAGCAGCTTCCGCTGGGCCATGATGATGCGGCTGGCGCGCTTGACCGTGACGAAGAGCAGCACGCTGATGATCAGCGCGACGTTGATGATCAGGAACCAGGTCGCATATTTGACGCGCACGATCTCCTCTTCGAGCGTGCGGCTGAATTCATAGAACTCGCCGATCCCGATGATCTCGCGGGTCCCGTGCTTGTGCATCGGGGCATAGACTTCGAGCAGGGAGGTCGGCGCGGGGCTGTGATCGCCCTTGTCGTCGAATTCGACGTCGACTGATACCTGGCCATTCTTGATTTTTTGCAGAAGGGTCGGGGAGAGCGTCTCCCCGGAACTGGTTCGGCCCGTGCTGAAGAGAAGTTCTCCCTTCATGTTCCAGATCTTGATCATCGCAACGCGCTGGCTCAGGCGCGTGTCGGTGATCAGGGCTGTGACCGCGGCGCGCTCGCTCTCGCTCAGGTTGCCGGATGTCGCCAGGCCCTGGAGATGCGGCGCGAGGATCGCTTCGAGATAGACGGCGCTGGTCTCGGCCATTCCCTGCAGCCAGCCCGAACGGATCTGCTTCTCGATCCAGTAGCCCAGCGTCAGCATCGAGAGCCCGACCGACAGCGAGGCCGCGATCAGGAAGCGGCGCTCGAGGCTCAGCTTGTTCCACCGCGACAGGAAGCGCTCGACCAAGGCAGGCGACTTTGGTCGGTAGTCGCCCTCACCAAAGGTCAGGTCTTCCGCACCGCCTTCAGGCGCAGATGTTTGCGCGACCTTTCCATCTACAAGCCTGCTCATGCGAGACGCACCATGGTCAACGGGAGGCTTCACATTCGGATCAGAATCTATTCGCCCAAGAAAAGCGAGACCGAATGTTTAGCGCACAACCTTTCTAGGAGGCTAACTCAACGGCCTCCGGAGCACACCGACAACACCGCAGAGCATCCGTTCTGCGCACGATGATCTTTTGCCTCAAGGCAGGGAGTTTCGGTCATGGCCTTCAAGCTCAACCAAGCCGATATCGAATTCGTCCTCCACCAGATCAAGATCGCGGAAGCAAACGCCAACGGCATTCCTCTGACTGCGATCCTGCTCGACGCTGCCGGCGAGGTCATCACCGATCCGAACGCCATGAATGGCGCGGTTCGCTACTATACCCAGATTGTTCTCCCGGGCGGCGGCATCACTTACGCCGCGGCCGATCCGCTTCAGCCGCGCGCCATTCCCGATGCCCAGACGCCCTTCGGCCTGCGCACGGTCGACGGCACCTACAACAATCTTGTCGAAGGCCGCGAAACCTGGGGCGCGGCCGGCCAGCCGATGCCGCGGCTGTTCGACGCCGGCGGCTATCTCAACGAGAATGACGGCGACACCGTCGGCTTCGGACCCGGCGGCCAGATCGTCTTTAGCAACTCCAACTACACGCCGGGCACGCCGAGCGGACTTGGTCCGATGGTCCAGAATGGATCGGTGGTCGACGCCGACCCACGCCTCATTTCGAACCTGATCGTCGATATGAGCTTGAACAATCCGGCTGCGATCGTCGCGGCGCTCACCTTCGCCGGTTCGGAAAACATTCACGGTGCGAACGGAGACCTGCAGGCCATCGAGAGCGCGGCTGCGACCTGGCAGCCCCATATGGATGTCCTGACGAGCCCGACGTCGACGCAGTCTGCCAGGATCGCGGCGATGGAGGCGGTCAATCAGCTGCTCGCCGAATATGATCTCAAGGTCGACGAGACCGGCTCGCTGGAAATCCCCAACATCGCGCCCGACGAAGGCCTCTCGGCTCCGTTCAATTCCTGGATGACCTTCTTCGGCCAGTTCTTCGATCATGGTCTCGACCTGATCAGCAAGGGCGGCAACGGCACGATCTACATCCCGCTGCAGCCGGACGACCCGCTCTATGTCGAGGGCAGCGCGAGCAACTTCATGGTGCTGACGCGCTCCACCCCGGTCGGCGGCTCGCAGCGCAACGTCACGACCTCCTGGGTCGACCAGAACCAGACCTACACCTCGCACGCCTCGCATCAGGTCTTCCTGCGCGAGTACAAGCTCGATCCGGTGACGGGCAAGCCGGTCTCGACGGGCAAGCTGCTCGACGGCACCGGGCCCAATGGCGAGAAGAACGGCCTGCCGACCTGGGCGGATATCAAGGCCCAGGCGCTGATGCTCGGGATCGAGCTGACGGATCGCGACGTGACCAGCGTCCCGCTCCTGCGCACCGACGCCTACGGCAATTTCATTCCCAACGCGCTCGGCTTCGCGCAGGTCATCACGAATATCGGCGCCGACGGCATTCCCAACACGGCCGACGACACGGTGGTCTCGAAGACGACGCTGAACGGGGCGCCGATCAACACCTTCGCTGTTGGCGCCGTCCGCACCGCCAACGCCTTCCTCGACGACATCGCCCACACCGCGGTGCCCGTTGTCGTCGGCGGTGTCCTGCAGGCTGATACCGACCAGGTGACCGGCAATGCCGTTCCGGTGAACGACCGTGGGCAGAACACCCAATACGACAACGAATTGCTCGACCGCCACTTCATCACCGGTGACGGCCGCGGCAACGAGAACATCGGCCTCACCGCCGTCCACCACATCTTCCATTCCGAGCATAACCGGCAGATCGACGACCAGAAGCTGACGATCCTGCGCGATGGCGACCTGGCGTTCGTCAATCAATGGCTGGCGCCCGGCTCGGCACTGTCCCAGGCGCAGCTGGACGCGATCAAGGCGAGCCTCGCTGCGACGACCAACCTGTCGTCCTTCCTCGCCAATCTCGAGGATGCGAACCTCAGCACCGGCGTTCAGGGCATCGCCCTGAACTGGGATGGCGAGCGCCTGTTCCAGGCCGGCCGCTTCGCCACCGAGATGCAGTATCAGCACCTCGTCTTCGAGGAGTTCGCCCGCAAGATCCAGCCGGCGATCGATCCCTTCGTCTTCAACTCGGTCACCGACATCAATCCGTCGATCTTCGCCGAGTTCGCCAATGTGGTTTACCGCTTCGGCCATTCGATGCTGACCGACTCGATGCCGCGCATCTTCCTGAACGCGGACGGCAGCATCAACCTCGCCGCCAGCGACGACAACGGCCTCATCGCGTCGTTCCTGAATCCCGTGATGTTTAACAATGTAGATCTCAACGGCAGCGCCCCCGGAGGTCCTCAGCAGATCACCGCCGAGCAGGCCGCCGGCGCGATCGTGCGCGGCATGACGGTGGAGCGCGGCAACGAGATCGACGAGTTCATCACCGGCGCGCTGCGCAACAACCTGCTCGGCATCCCGCTCGACCTCGCGGCGATCAACATCGCCCGCGGCCGCGACACCAACATGCCGACGCTCAACGAGGCGCGCACCCAGCTCTTCGCCGCTACCGGCTCGAGCTTCCTGACGCCCTACACAAGCTGGGTCGACTTCGCCGCCAACCTCAAAAACCCGATGTCGGTGGTGAACTTCATCGCCGCTTACGGGACGCATGCGACGATCGTGGCCGCAGGCAACGACATCACGGCAAAGCGCGACGCCGCGATGAAGCTGGTGTTCGGCGTGACCGACGATCCGCTGACAGCCGTCAATGAGGCAGCGCCCTTTGCTGATCGCCTCGCATTCCTGAACGGCACCGGCGCCTGGAGCGCGACCGAGACCGGCCTCAACCTGATCGACCTCTGGATCGGCGGGCTGGCCGAGAAGAAGATGCCCTTCGGCGGCTTCCTCGGCTCGACCTTCAACGCCGTCTTCGAAGCGCAGATGGAGAATCTGCAGGACGGCGACCGCTTCTACTACCTGACCCGCACGCAGGGCCAGAACCTGCTCGTCTCGCTCGAGCAGAACTCCTTCGCCAAGATGATCATGGCGAACACCGACATCGCCGATCCCGGCGCCGACGGCATCCGCGGCACCCCGGACGACATCATCCGGCGGCATATCGGTGTCGATTCCTTCGCGGTCTATGACAGCGTGCTCGAGGTCAACAAGGCCAACCAGCTCGGCGACGATCCGACCGGCAATGACCCGGTGCTGGAAGCGCTCGGCCTCGGCAAGGTCCAGCGCGACAACCTCGCGACGGCCGGCATCGACGAGAGCCTGCCCGACACCACGGCCGACCAGTCCGGCCCGACCGGGCACTACATCCGCGTCACCGGCGGCGAGCATGTCCTCGTCGGCGGCACCAACGGCAACGACACGATCATCACCGATTTCGGCGATGACGGCATCTGGGGCGATGCTGGCGATGACCGGATCGAATCCGGCGCGGGCGTCGATCTCGTCAATGGCGGCGCCGGCGACGACATCATCACCGACAGCGGCGACAGTGGCGACTTCCTGAAGGGCGACGAGGGCAACGACGTCATCGCCAACTCCAATGGCCTCGACATCCTGATGGGCGGGACCGGCAACGACGTCGTCTTCGTCGGCGTCGACGACACCGAGGTCTTCGCCGGCCCAGGCGACGACTTCATCGCCGGCGGCGACGGCGTCGATCTGCTCATGGGCAATGAGGGCGACGACTGGATCGAGGGCGGCGGCGGCTTCGACACCACGGCGGGCGACAATTCGGAGCTGTTCTTCAACTCCAAGATCCTCGGCCACGACGTGATGTTTGCCGGCTCGGAGGAGCATGATTTCGACGGCGAGTCCGGCGACGACATCATGGTCCAGGGCGAAAGCGTCATGCGCAACGAGGGCATGCTCGGCTTCGACTGGGCGATCCACAAGGGCAGCGCCCAGGCCGCCGATTCCGACCTGACCAAGCCGATCTTCACCACCGACGCCGCGGACATCCTGCGCGACCGCTTCGACGCCGTTGAGGCGCTCTCGGGCTGGGACAAGAACGACGTGCTCCGCGGCGACAATCGCGGCGACGTGCCTGCTGCCGGGGAGGAGGTGGGAGGCCCGCTCCTGGCCGGTGCCGAGGGCACGATGGTCGGCCATGAGCTCACCCAGGCCGGCGTCGAACGGATTCGCAACCTGCGGGAGGTGCTTGGTGCAGCGGCTGCAGCTCCCACCAGCACCACCGGGTTCGAGGGAGGCGTCGCGTTCAATAGCGGCAATATCCTGCTCGGCGGCGCCGGCAGCGACCTGTTCGAAGGTCGGGGTGGCGACGATGTCATCGACGGCGATGCCTGGCTCAACGTCCGGATCAGCATCCGCGTTCAGAACCCGGCGAACCCTTCGACCACGATCCCCCTCGCCACGATCGATGGCCTCAGGCACACGTTCAAGGCGACGGATCTCGACCCGGACGCTCCGGCAGGGGCCACGATTCCCACGGCGTGGATCGGCAAGACGCTGTCCGAGCTGATGATCGCTCGCGTCATCGCACCGCTCCAGCTCAACATCGTCCGCGAGGTCCTGACGGATGACGGTGCCGGCGACACCGACACCGCGATGTACTGGGACGCGCTCGACACCTATTCGTTCGGCTCGACGGACGATGCGATCGTCATCTCGCATACCGGCTTCGACCCGGCCAACCGTCCGGTCGGCGCCAACCTGGTCTCCGATGGCACCGACATGATCCGGAACATCGAGCGGGTGGTGTTCGAGGATCGGGGCAATGCGGATGGACCCGCCCAGCGCACCCTGCGCGTCATCGAGGGAACCGCCGCAAGCGAGACTCTCAACGGCACGACCACAGACGGGATCGTCGACGAGATCATCGCCGGCTTCGGCGGCAACGACACGCTGAACGGCAATGCCGGCGACGACATCCTGCTCGGCGGCGAAGGCGCGGACACGCTCAATGGCGGTGCGGGCAACGACACCCTGGTCGGTGGCAGGGGCGCGGACAGCGGCTCCTACGCTGATACCTTCGCCACCCCGGCCTACAACAACAATACAGGGACGCTGAACTTCGGCGGCAACTGGGTCGAGAACGGCGATAACAACAACGCCGGTTCCGGCGAGATCCTGATCACGAATGGCCAGCTGCGGTTCACCGCCGGCGTCGACACGAACGACTCGATCCAGCGTTCGATCAACCTGGCGGGAGCCACGGCCCCGACGCTGACCTTGAACTACGAGGGCGCCGCGGCGGGCGAGACGATCGCCGTCGAAGCCTTGAACGGCAACACCTGGCAGTCGATCGGAACGATTTCCGGCGCGGCGACCGGGACCTTCTCGGCAGCGCTCAACCCGGCCCATTCGGCCATCCGCTTCCGGACGACCTCCGGCTTCGATGCCAACGAGACCTTCAACATCAACGACGTCACGATCGCGCTCGGCCCGAACAGCGGCGTCGACGTCCTCAACGGCGGTACCGGCGACGACACCTATGTGATCGCGGTGGGTGACGGCACAGATCTGATCGGCGATTCGGAGGGGGCTGCCGACCGCATCGAGGTGTCGGCTGCGGCGCTCACGACCCTCAACGTCTTCGAGGGCACGGGCGGCGATCTCGTGATCCGGCTCGACGGGGCACAGGCCACCGTCACCGACCACTTCTCGGACGATGACGAGGTCGTTGAGGCCATCAACCTCGACGGTTCGACCTTCGCCGGCTACGCCTTCGATGCCGACGATTACGTGCTGAGCACCGGTACGACGGCTGCGGCAGCCACCAACACCCTACTCGCCGGCAGCACCGGAGAGGACACGCTCGTCGGCAATACGGGCGACGACCTGCTCTTCGGCCATGACGACGACGATACGCTCGATGGCGGAACGGGCGCCGACCTCCTGGTCGGCGGGCTTGGCAACGACACATACGTCGTCGACGATGCCGGAGACGTGGTCGTCGAAGCGGCCGCGGCCGGCACCGACACCGTCCAGACGACGCTGGCGGCCTATACGCTCGGCGCCAATGTCGAGAACCTGACCTACACCGGCGCGGCGACCTTCACCGGCACCGGCAACGAGCTCGACAACCGCATGCAGGGCGGCGCCGGCATCGACACGCTCTCCGGCGGCCTCGGCAACGACACCTATGTCGTGACGGCCGGCGACATCATCGTCGAGACGGCCGGCGGCGGCACCGACACGGTCGAGTCGGGTGCGAGCTACACGCTTGGCGCCGAACTCGAGAACCTCACGCTGACCGGCACCACCGATGGCGTGAACGGTACCGGCAACGAGCTCGCCAACGTCATCACCGGCAATGCCGGGACCAACCAGCTCTTCGGCGGTGGCGGCAATGACACCATCGATGGTGGCGACGACGCGGATCTGATCGATGGCGGTACCGGGGACGACATTCTAACCGGCGGCGCCGGCGGCGACACCGACATCATCATCGGTGGCGAGGGCAACGACACCATCGATGTGGGGAGCGGTAACGATGTCGTCCGCTACACGGCGGCCGGCTTCGGCAACGATGTCGTCAACGGCTTCGACGCCGTGGGCGGGAACATCGCGTCCCAGGACATGATCGACCTTAGCGCATTGGGCATCACGGCCGCGAACTTCGCGAGTCGTGTGACGCTGCAGGATATTGAGGACGGCACAGTCGACGATACGCTGATCACGGTCTACGACGCGAACGGCATCGCCGGTGGAGTTGTGATCGGTACAATCCGGCTCGAGGAGGTTGAACAGACAGGCGCCAACGGCGTCAGCATCGCCGACTTCATCCTCGCCGGGGGCGCCCCGGCCATCACGATCAACGGCACCGACGCCGGCCAGACCCTCACGGGCGGCAATGCCGCCGAGACGATCAACGCGCTCGGCGGCAACGACATCGTCAATGCCAATGGCGGCAACGACGTCGTCAACGGTGGTGAGGGTGCGGACACGCTGAACGGCGGCGACGGAGACGACACGCTTAGCGGCGGCATTGGCATCGCCAACGGCACCTATGTCGATACCTTCACCACCGTTGCTTACAGCAACAACGAAGGGACGCTGAATTTCACCAACAACTGGACGGAGAACGGCGACAACAACAATGTCGCGACCGGCGACATCCTGATCACGGGCGGTCAGTTGCGGTTCAACGGGTCGATCGACTCCAACGACTCGATCCAGCGTTCGATCAACCTGGCGGGAGCCACGGCTCCGACGCTGACCGTGAACTATCAGGGCGCGGCCGCGGGTGAGACGATTGCGGTCGAGGCTTTGAATGGCAATAATTGGCAGTCGCTCGGAACGATCTCCGGCACGGCGAGCGGGACTTTCTTCGCCCCGCTCAATCCGGCTCATTCGGCCATCCGCTTCCGGACGACGTCCAATTTCGACACCAACGAGACGTTCAGCATCAACGACGTCACCGTTGCGCTCGGTCCGAACAGCGGCATCGACACGGTCAATGGCGGTGCCGGCGACGACACGATCATCTGGAACGCCAATGCGTCTGGCCCGACGGATGGCCGAGACCTCGTCAATGGCGGCACGGAAGGAGCTGCCGGCGACACCTTCGTGATCAACGGCAACGCGACCTCGGAACAGTTCCGCATCTACACCCGGGCGGAAGCGCTCGCTGCGGGCATGACCGGCCTCGCCGTCACTAGCGAGATCATCATCACCCGCAATGGCACCGACAACGCGTCGATCATCGCCGAGCTGACCGAGATCGAGGAGATCCGGATCAACGGCTTCGACCCGGCCGCACCCTCGGGCACAGCCGGCGCTGCCGACACCTTCGAGGTCATCGGCAATTTCGCGCAGACCAGCCTGCGGCCGAACACCATCACGATCAACGGCGGTGCCGGCGACGACTCGATCGACGTCTCCTCCCTGACCTCGGCCCACCGGATCGTCTTCCGCTCCAATGGAGGCAACGACACGATCGTCGGCACGCTGCGGCCGCAGGACGTGATCGAGCTCGCCGAAGGCTCGTCGCTTGCGGACTATGTCTCGACGGTGAACGCCAACGGCACGACCACCCTCTCCAACGGCACGCACTCGATCACCTACGCCACGGCCGGGAACCCGATCATCGGCGAGGAGGGCGAGCTGCCGCGCGGCGCCTTCGAGATCACCCCGCGCGATCTCGTCGGGCTGAAGAAGCTGGTCAATGGCGAGATGCCGTTCGACGACGACGATGACGCCACGGGCGCGCTCGGACCGCGCGAGGTCTCCGGGCACGGCAACAACGATGACAGCCCGGGCTCGGGCCAGGCCGACACGCCCTTCATCCGCCTGACCGATGCGCGCTATGGCGAGATGAATGCGGGGATCAACAACCGCGACCTCAACCCGATCTATGACGGGCTCGATCCGCGGGCGATCTCGAACATCCTCGGGGCGCAGGAGGCGAACCTCCCGCATGCCGGCAACAACGCCAACATCTTCTTCATGGCGTTCGGCCAGTATGTCGACCACGGGCTCGACTTCATCCCGAAGAACGCGGCCAACGGCACCATCCAGATCGGCGCCCCCGGCACGGGCCATCCCGGCCAGGGCAATCCCGCCGACCTGACCCGCGGCGAGGTCTACGCCTTCGAGGACGGGGTGCCGCAGCACCTCAACAAAACCTCGGCCTATGTCGACCAGAACCAGGCCTATGGCTCGCACAACCTCGTCACGCAGTTCCTGCGCGAAGGCGACGGCAATGGCGGACTGACCTCCCATCTGCTCAAGGGGGCGCCGGACCCGTCGAACCCGTCCTTCAACCTGCTGCCGACGCTTCGCGAAGCGATCCAGCATCACTGGGACAACAACACGATCTTCACCGATCCGTCGCTGCCTGGTGGCCAGATCGCCTTCCGGGACTACTACTCCAACTACCCGATCTCCGAAGGCGTCACCGGTGACCTGATCGATGCGACCGGCGGCTTCGATCCGCAGGTCTATTCGAAGCTGGCCAACAACTTCATGGCTTCGGGCCAGGCGCTGCTGCTCGACAGCAACCCCTTCATCAGCGCGCTGGATCACTATGTCGCCGGCGATGGCCGGGCGAACGAGAACTTCGCCCTGACCTCGATGCACACCGTCTGGGCGCGGAACCACAACTTCCATGCCGAGCAGCTCGAGGCGGCTGGCTTCCAGGGCACCGCGCAGGAGCTCTTCGACGCCGCCAAGATCATCAACGAGGCCGAGTACCAGCGCGTCGTCTTCGACGAATACGCCGATACTCTGCTGGGCGGTCTGCGGTCCCGTGACGGGTCGGGCGGCGATCACGGTCACGACGGCTACAATCCGGACGCCGATGCCGGCATCAGCCACGAGTTCGCCGCTGCGGCCTTCCGCTTCGGCCACTCGCTGATCGGCCAGACGTTGACGGTGATGGATGAGAACGGCCAGCCCCGGCAGGTCAGCCTCGTCGACGCCTTCCTGAACCCGACCAACGACGCCGGCGCCTTCGCGGCGCCGCTGCCTCCGGGCTATGTGCCGCAGCCCGGCTATGCCCAGTATGGCGTCAATGCCATCCTGGAAGGGGTGGCGACGCAGCCGGCCGAGGATGTCGACTTCAACATCGTCGATGCGGTCCGCAACGATCTCGTCCGCATCCAGGCCGACCTGTTCTCCTTCAACCTGGCCCGCGGCCGTGATCTCGGCCTCGGCACGCTGAACCAGATCCGCAACGATCTGGCTGCCTCGAACAACTCCTATGTCGAGGAAGCGGTCGGCTTCGCCGGGGACATGTCGGCTTATACGTCCTGGGAGGATTTCCAGCAGCGCAACGGTCTGAGCGATGCCGTCATCGCGCAGTTCAAGCAGGCCTATCCGGATCTCGTGCTCGACACGCCGGAGAAGCTCGCCGCCTTCGTCGCCGTCAATCCGGACATCGAGCTGGTCAACGGCAACACCGTGAAGGGCATCGACCGCGTCGACTTCTGGCTCGGCGGCCTGGCGGAGACGCACATCAATGGCGGCATGGTCGGCCAGACCTTCTGGGTCGTCCTGCACGAGCAGTTCGACCGTCTGCAGGAGGCCGACCGGTTCTACTACAAGGACCGCCTCGAGGCCTTCGACTTCTACGACGCCTTCATCGACGGCCAGGAGTTCTCCGACATCGTTGCGCGCGTCACCGGTCTCACCGGTCTCGACGAGCACATCTTCGAGGTCAATGACGAAGATGACGATGAGGACGATGGCGCTGGCAATGGCGACGACGATGAGGACGAGGACGACGACGGCGACACCGGAAACGGTGAAGACGACGAGGATGAAGACGATGACGACGACACCGGTAACGGTGACGAAGACGACGATGAGGATGATGACGAGGACGACGACACCGGCGACGGTGACGAAGACGACGATGAGGATGATGACGAGGACGACGGCGCCGGCGACGGTGACGAAGACGACGAAGAGGATGATGACGAGGACGACGGCGCCGGCGACGGTGATGAAGACGACGATGAGGACGACGACGAAACCGGCAACGACGATGAGGATGACGACGAGGACGACGACTGCGGTTGCGACGATGACGACGACGAGACGGGTACGCCTGCTCCATCGCCCTCGGGTGGCGCCACCAGGGTCGGCACGGTCTCGGGCGACACCCTGCTCGGCACGGCC
>JAESFW010000235.1_pt1 | contig 61293 bp, 62 predicted proteins | sample 9269481 | NCBI WGS metagenome assembly JAESFW01 (sample SAMN14515350, study PRJNA621654) | algae metagenome | isolation source: Lyngbya sp. HA4199-MV5 and co-occurring heterotrophs from soil with... | place: USA: Ahupuaa O Kahana State Park, Hawaii | collected 2009-07-21 | reverse complement strand
GCTCCTCGCCCTTCCACTGCCACAGCGTTCCATCGGTCTTCACGCCCGCCGCGGTGGTCGTGTTCAACACGACCTGCGCAAACCCGCTGCCCACCGGGCCGGCGCTGCCGTAGGCGGTGCGCCAGGTGTTGAGCAGGTTGTTGTTCGACACATAGCGCAGGGCCCCGCCATCGAGCACGAACAGGGCGTTGTAGGGGCCTGTGGCCATCTGTTGGGTGCCGGCGGGCAACTGGTCCAGCGAGCCGCTGCCCCCGGCAGGCGCGCTGTAGACGAGCTTGGACTCGCCCCAGAACCAGACCGTGCCGTCGGCCTTGGCGGCCGTGTCGGAGGTGAGCAGCTTGTCAAAGCCGCTGCCGATCTGCACCGGCGCGGTTTCGTAGAACTCGCGGTCCCTCAGCACCGCGTGGCCCCACATCCACAGGCTGCCATCGGCCTTGAGGGCCACCATGTAGCGGCTGCCCACTTTGACCTGGGTGAAGCCGGTGCCCACCCGCACCGGCTTTTCCGCGCTGACGGACGTGCCGTTGCCCAGCTGCCCGTTCATGTTGTTGCCCCAGGTCCACAGCGTGCCATCGCTCAGGATGGCGGCCGAATTCGACGCGCCCGTGGCGAACTTCACCACCGTGGCCGCATGGGCGCCGGCCGCTGCCGCAACCAGGGTGCACGCGATACCGGCTTTCACGGCCAGGCTGCGAAGCGAAGCCAGCGGCCTGGACGGCAAGCGGCGGGGGGTGGAGGTCAACACGGCAAGGAGGGTCATTGCGATACGCCTTTCAAAAAATGGGTAGACAGACATGGGCAAAAACGAAAAAAAACACCGCCACACCATCGGGCACCCCGCAGGCCCGGCCATGCGATACCGCAGACCCGTGGCCGCGCCCGGGGGACCTTCCGGCGAAAGGCGCAGCATGCCCAGCCCGGGGCTGCGCGTCCATCCCCCATTTCTCGCATCAGGGCCGCGCATATGTCACAAAAAGTTGCAGCAGCAGCATGCTCGCAGGCACGCCAAGGTGCCGCCTGCCCTCTGAAATCCGTGGGCCATGGGCCTCCACGCGGCTGGGTGACCCTTCGAACCCAGGGGAAATCCCCCCCTGAATCCGCCCCCCTGTCCAGGCAAGCTCAGGTACGCTGCGCCGCTTCAACGCCCCGACGTTGCTTTTTGCAACGAAAAGAGGGGTGGCCAGTATTTGCCGAGAATTATTTCTGGAGTGTTTCAATGAGGTCCCTGGTTCTTGTTTCTTTGGCGGTGTTCAGCACGTTTGCACAGGCTGCCAACTTTGTGTCGATCCACCAGCTCCCCCACAAAACGGCGCGCCCTCTCGCGGCCGGCAGCTCCCAATACAGCTTTGACACCAAGCTCGGGTTCAAGGAGCAGTACGCACCCACCGGCGTCACGGGCTGCGCCATCGGTTTCGGCACGGGCGGCTGCGCCTTCCCGGGCGGAGGCGCCTTGCCGCTGCCCGAATTCACGGGGGCCCAACTGCAGCAGCACAAGGAGTTCAAGATCTTCATTCCCGCAGGGACGCGCTCGCTCCTGCTCTCGGGCTATGCCCCCCTTGGTACCCAATCGGCCTTTGTGCTGCGCTATGGCAAAGAGCCTGTGCGCGAGGCCGCGCTGAGCGATGCCGAATACCAGGCCGCCCGGACGGGCCAGCATGTCGAGGCCCTGTTCGCGCGCCTGGTCAAGGAAGGTGCCGAGCAGCTCGTCGTGCATGACGGCAGCGGCAGCCTGCGCTTCATGGGCGGCCAGCTCGACGCCCAAGGCGGCAGCACCGACCAGGGCCAGTGGCTCTATGTGCGCCAGCTCAGCGGCGCCCCGCTCATGACCTACCAGGGCGCCATCGACGTCGACATGCCCAAGTACGCCGCCGGCTATGCGGCCATCACCTGGAACACCCGCAGCGCAGCCGATCCCATCGACGCCGTCAGCGGTGACGGCCCTGCCGCGCCGCCGCCGGTTGCGACCGTTCCCGCCATCGTCGCCACCGAAACCAAACGCCGGCCCGCCACGGTGATCATGTCCGCCGCCGGCGTGCCCGTGACGCTGGGCCATGCCGATGGCGCGGCCTGCAGCGCAAGCCATAGCGCATCCGGCCTTCCACAGATGGGTGGTGGCAACGTACAAACCTGCCAAAGGCGTGTGCTTCAGGCCGCTGAATAAGAAAAGAACGATTTGTCTTTGAGGCCCTTTCGGGGGCCTGCAAATGCGTGTTGGGCTTGCCTGCATGCCCCCGGCCGCAGCCGGTCAGTTGGCAAGTCTCAACCCGAACGCAGAGCGCCGCGCTTTTTCCTCTGCAGCGCTGGCTGCAAGGCCATGCGGCCATGGTGCGGACCGAGTTGCTGCCACTGCTCGATGCCTGCCGCGATGCGGCCGGTGTGCTGGACACCTGCCAATGCCCTTCCACGAACTCATCGCCAAAGACCCCCAACTCAGCTGCTACCTGTTCTCTGAGGACGACGCGCGCGACAGGCGCATGGTCCGCCCGCAGTACCGGCCGTTCATCTGCCCCAGGTGCGCCAAGGTCGATGAGCTGCGCGCCCTGGCGCAGGCCGGCGTACCAGACATCCGGTTCAGGTCCACCAGGGACATCGTCTCCACTGCGGACGACTTCAAGCTGTGCAGCCAGCGGTTCATCGATGGACTCGCAGCAGCCGGAATCACCGGCCTCTCGTTCCTGCCCCTGCCATCGCAAAGCGGCACCTTCATCGTGCTGCCGCAGACCCGCGCCAAGGTGGATGAAACCATCGCAGGCATCGCGGCGCATGGCGAGCGCTGTAGCCAGTGCGCCAGGTGGCGCGAAACCGCCATGGGCCCGCTGTGCCAAAGCATCGAAAAGCCTGCCGATGCCCTGGCCATCTTCTCGCCGGCGGTCTGGCCGGAGTCGGTGCGTGGCATGCGCCCCCTGTTTTTCTGCACGGCATCTGCGGCCAAGGCCATATCGCCGCAGCGATTCAAAGGCCTGGAGTTGTCAGAGGCATTCTGATGCGGCGCTGGGCTGCGCCCTGGCACACCGGCTACAAGGCCTCGGCCATGGCCACCAGGTCGGCCAGCCGGTCGCGCACCTGCAGGAACTCGTCGGCAAAGTGCAGCACCATGAGCTCGGGCGCGATGTCGGCAAGGTCCACGGTGTTGGTCTTGGGTCCAAACCCCACGTAACACCGGCCATGCCGGGCGACGGTGAAGGCGTTGAGCGCAGACGACACCAAGGGGTACGAGGCCAAGGCATGTGGGTCCACCCCGAACCGGGCCGCCTGCCCGGCAATGGGGACGGATGCATCGATCTGCGGCACGATGCGCAGCGCCGCTTCGAAGAGCCGAACCAGGTGGGCCTTGCCGTCTGCCAGCACTTGCCTGTACCGTGGGTACATGAACTCGTCGTTCAAGGCGAATCCTCGGGCAATGTTCTCCAGGGTATTGGAGCGCCATGGGCCAAAAGACCACAGCCCCGATGGATAGCCTGGATCCCCGCGCGACAGGCCGAAGTCGTCACGCCACTGACTCGAGATACCGGAATTGTGAAAGCGCACGCCTGCAAGCAAAGGATGGTACAGACGCGTGGTGACCGGCAGGGAGCCGAAGGTCAGCGCATAGCTGAGGTAGTAGTCCCGCTGCACACGCACGAAGTTCTGGGACACGAGGAGGCCGCAGGGGGTGGGGCGCACAAACTCGATGAAGCGGCCCGCGACCTGGCGATTGCGTTGGTACCCGGGATTGATCTGCTGAAGCAGAGCCAGGCACTCCCGGGTCCATGCGGCGGGAGTGCGTTCAGGGTGCTCGGCGCTCATGATGTTGCTTGTGCCTTTGGGTGTCTTGATCCGGGCAGTATCACCCGCCCGCGATGGCACCGGCCTCGGCCACCTGCAGGCGGACCGCCTCGCGCGATGCGACAGGCACGCTCCAGGACACCAGCGAGGTGCCGGCGACTGGCTGGATTTCGCCCACCCCCATGGACATGACCAAGGAGCGCAGCGGCCGGCCGTCGCGGGTCGCTTCGTCCAGTTGCCCCGCACCGAGCCAATTGAGCGCATACACGTCCCTGAGCTTGCGCACGCGGACATCCGGAGGCACGGCGTACCAGGTGCGCAGGCGGGTGCGTTCATCAGGAGTCAGATTGCCGGGGTCCAGCGACAGAATGTGAAAACCAGGCTGCCTGCTGGACGCATCGGCGAAGCCGAAACCAAAGTTCCAGGGCGCGAGCGCCAGGTACGCGCCCACGGTTTCACCATAGACTTCGCCATCGAAGGGCAGCCACGCCTCGTTCACCTCCAGCGACAGCAGCAGTTCACCCTCCGATGGCAGGTACGACAGCGAGACCAGCGCGAAGCTGTCGAACGCAGGCTCATCGCTGCCCACAGGATTGGCGGCCACGCTCACGCTCAAAACACCGTCGAATTCCCGCGCCAGCGCCTTCTTGTGCGCGCGGCCTCCGTAGGGGACAAAGCCTTCCGGGTAGCCATCGCCGCCCAATCCCATGTACGTCGGGGCAATGCCAAGGCGGGCGAACAGGGTTTGTGTCAAGCGGGAGAAGCGGGCAAAGAGGTCTGCACCCGGCACTGCACCGCCGTAGAGGTACAGGCCGAGGGCGCTGGCGGTCGTCAGAAGAGAGGTCATCTGGCCATTCTGCCCTGCGGCGATGCCAGAGGCGCCTTGCCGGGACCTCAGGAAAGCCGCCGGGCCGGGTGGATGCACCTTTGCCTTGCCGCCCTCGAAGTCACGGCGCCCCGGCAGGCCCCGCCCACCCCAGCGCCTGCGACAGCTGCCGCGCCACCTGCACCACCACGGGGGCCAGTTTCTTCTCCGCGCGCTCGGCACTCCAGCGTGTGGTGGACACGGCAATGTTCACCGCCCCCGCCAGGCCGCCCGAGCGGTGGAACACCGGCGCCGCAATCGAAATGTCGCCCACAAAGGATTCCTCGTTGTTCACGAAGTAGCCCTGCTGCCGGGTCTGTGCGTACCCCTGGGCAATGGCCTCCGGATCGGTGGTCGTGTTGGGGGTGAAGGCGCGCAGGTCCGATCGCTTGAGGATCCAGGCCGCCTCCTCCTCGCCCATGTGGGCCAGCAGGGCCCGGCCGGCCGCGCTGCAGTACATCGGCAGCCGGGAGCCCACGGACAGGTCGACGCTGACCGGGTGGATGCCGGTGTAGCGCACCAGGTAGAGCACATGGGTCTTGTCGACCACGCTGAAGTTGAAGGTCTCCCCGTACTGCAGGGCCGCCACGCGCAGGATCTCGCCGGCCTTCTCGCGCACCTGGCCCGGGCCGATGAGGCCGTGGGCCAGCTCCAGCACCTGGAGCGTGATGGAAAAAGCCTTGGTGGCCGGGTCCTGCTGGACATAGCCCAGGGCCGACAGCGTGAACAGGAACCGCTGCGCCGCGCTCTTGCCCAGGCCCGACGCCTTGGCCACCTCGGTCAGCCCGAGCGGCACATCCGCGCTGCCGAGGGTGCGCAACACATGGAACGCCCGGGCCACCGAGTTGACGTACAGCGCGTTCTCCTGCGCGCTTTCGCTTGCCGATGCAGACGCGTTGCCGGGCGCTTCATCGCCGGTTTCGAGGGAAGGTGCCATGGTGTTGCGGATTGCCGTTGCAGGTTGTGACTGTACGCCACACCAGGCCATGCCCCTGCAAAATGCATTGAAATTCAATGCAATAAAATCGCATTTCAATACGGCAAGTATGATCCAGTACATTAGAAAGCAATGGGACGACAGGTCATGGGTCGCAGTGGATTGGGCAGCAGCGTTGCCGTGGTGGGCGCAGGCGTGGTGGGCACGGCCATTGGCCTGTGGCTGCGCCGCCAGGGCCTGGACGTCAGCCTGATCGACCGGGACGCACCCGGCAGCGGCTGCAGTGCCGGCAACTCCGGCGCCATCAGCCCCGGCTCCGTGGCGCCCCTGGCCATGCCGGGCGTGCTGGCCTCGGTGCCAGGCATGCTGCTCGACCGGGAAAGCCCCCTGCACCTTCCCCTGGGCTACCTGCCTCAGGCGGCACCATGGCTCACCCGGTTCGTGCTGTCCGCGCGCCCCTCGCGCGTGGCGGCGGCCGCGGCGCGCCTGGACGCCATCCACAGCGGCGCCATCGGCATGCACCGCACGCTCACCCGTGAACTGGGCGTGCCGGAGCTGTTCCTGCAGCGCGGCCACCTGCACCTGTACTCAGACGAAGCCGCCCTCGCCAAGGACCAGGCCGGTTGGCGGCTGCGCGCCCGCTACGGCTACGCAGCCACAAAGCTCGACCGGGAGGGCATACAAGCCCTGGAGCCCCACGTGCCTGCGCGCTACGGCGTGGGCATGTTCCTGGACGACCACGCCACCATCCTCAACCCCCAGCGCTACGTGCAGGCCATGGCCCAAGCCTTTGCGGACGCAGGCGGCCGGGTGGAGCGCGCCACGGTGACCGGCTTGGCCAAGGGCGACGCAGGCTGGACCATGCAGGGCGGGCAGCCACGCGCCTACCAGCATGTGGTCGTGGCGGCGGGCGCCTGGTCGCGCGCGCTGCTGGCGCCGTTCGGCGTGCGCCTCTGCCTGGAAAGCCAGCACGGCTACCACGTGCAGTTCCAGGGCGGCCCCGGCGCCGTGACGCGCACGGTGGTCTTCACCGACCGCAAGGTCTTCGTGACACCCATGGAGCACGGCCTGCGCGTGGGCGGCACGGTGGAGATCGCAGGGTTGCACCGGGCGCCCGACCCGCACCGGGCCGAGGTGCTGGAGCGCATCGCCCGCGAGAGCTTTGCCGACCTGCAAGGCGTTGCCGCCCGCACATGGATGGGGCACCGCCCCTGCATGCCCGACTCCGTGCCCGTGATCGGGCCCGCAGCCAACGCCCCGGGCCTGTGGATGGCCGTGGGCCATGGGCACCTGGGGCTCACGGATTCGCTGCCGACGGCAGAGCGGATCACCCAGGGAATCATGGCAACCATGTCTGCCGACTGACGCGCGGCTGCCGACGGCCCAGGCGGCACCGTCCTACGCGTGCGGGTGCTGCAGCACGTAGACTGCCTGCACTCCAGGCATTGCCATGAACACTCCTGCAACCCCACCCCGCCGCCCGCCGCAACGCGACCTGACCCAGGGCCCCATCGCCCGCACGCTGATCGCCTTTGCGCTGCCGGTGCTGGGCTCCAACGTGCTGCAGTCGCTCAACGGCTCGGTCAACGCGATCTGGATCGGCAACCTGCTGGGGGAGGAGGCGCTCACGGCCACCTCCAACGCCAACCTGGTGCTGTTTCTGCTGCTGGGCGCGGTGTTCGGCGTGTCCATGGCGGCCACCATCCTCATCGGGCAGGCCTACGGTGCGCGCGACATCGAGCGCGCCAAGTGCGTGGTGGGCACGGGCGCCACCTTCTTCCTGGCCGTGTCGGCGCTGATCGCGGCGGCGGGCTGGCTGTTCACGCCACAGATCCTGGGCCTGCTCAAGACGCCCGAGGCCGCCCTGCCCTCGGCGGTCGCCTACCTTCGCGTGATCTTCGTGGCCGTGCCGATCATGAATTCCTTTGCCTTCGCCATGGCCGTGCTGCGCGGCTCGGGCGACTCGCGCACGCCCTTCTGGTTCATGGCCCTGTCGGTCGCCATCGACGTGGCGCTCAACCCGCTGCTCATCCGCGGCATGGGGCCACTCCCGGCCATGGGCATTGCGGGCTCGGCCATGGCCACGCTGCTGGCGCAGGGCATCAGCTTCACCGGCCTGCTGGTGCTGCTGGTGCGGCGCCACCACCCGCTGCTGCCGGGGCGGCACGAGCTCTCGCACTTCCGGCCCCGGCCGCTGCTGTTGCGCACCATTGTGGTCAAGGGCGTGCCCATGGGGCTGCAGATGATCGTGATCTCGTCTGCCGCTCTGGTCATGATGGGCCTGGTCAACGGCTATGGCGTGCAGACAGCGGCGGCCTACGGCGTGGCGGCGCAGCTGTGGACCTATGTGCAGATGCCGGCCCTGGCCACGGGCGCGGCCGTGTCGTCCATGGCTGCGCAGAACGTGGGTGCGGGCCGGTGGGACCGGGTGGAGCAGATCGCGCGCGCGGGCGTTCTGTTCAACCTGCTGCTCACGGGCACGCTCGTGCTGGCGCTCTATGCGGCAGACCGGTATGCGCTGGGCCTGTTCCTGCCGGGCGACAGCGGCGCGGTGGCCGTGGCGGTGCACATCAACAACGTGGCGGCCTGGTCGTTCGTGCTGTTCGGCGTGACCATCGTACTCTTTGGCGTGGTGCGCGCCACGGGCGCGGTGCTGCCGCCGCTCATCATTCTGTTCATCTCCATGCTGCTGGTGCGCGTGCCGTTTGCCGGCGCACTGCAAGGCGCCTGGGGGGCCGAGGCGATCTGGTGGAGCTTTCCGCTGGGCTCCATCACCTCGGTGCTGCTGGCGGGGTTCTACTACCGCTACGGCGGCTGGCGCAAGAACACACTGGCGGCCCGGCCCAAGCCGCAAGAAGCAGAGGATGAGCCCGCCACCGGTACTGCCGCCGACACCGGTGTGGCCATGCCCGCAATGGACCGCGAGGCGAATTACGACGGGCAGGCCACGGCAGCAGCTAAATCCTAGACGTCTCCCAGGCAGGCCTGCAGCGCCCGCTCATGCTCCGCCCGGTCCCCGGCGGGCGTCTTGTCCACCACGGGCAGGCCGCGCCCGCCGCCGCGGCCGGTGAACAGTGCCGACGACGTGCCGCGGAACACCCAGCGCCGGTCCTGCCAGGCAAAGTTCAGCGTCTCGATGACGCGGGTGCCGAACTCGGCCTCTTCGGCCTGCGCCTGCGCGTCCGCGGGTGGCTCCTTGAGCACCAGCCGGTAGCGCAGCAGCACCCGGCCCAGGTAGGGGCGCACGGGGTGGGGGGTCATCACCAGGTCGTGCGACAGGCCCGCCAGCTCGTAGGCGGCGGGCGCCTCGTCGCCCTGCAGCAGCATCAGCCGCCGCAGCGGCCGCAGGGGCTGGGTGTAGATGAAGCGGCAGCGCGCCACAATGGGCTCGAAGCCCGCGCTCACCACCGGGTCCAGCCAGGGCCGGGGCTCGGCCGGAGCACCCTCGCCGGCTGCGTGCGCGCCGCCGGTCACCATGGCCAACGCCAGCAGGGCCACTGCACAAGCACGCATGGCATCACCCTTCAATGCCGACAAAGCCGGCATCCGGGTAGCGTGCGCCGGCCACCTTCGCGGGGTCGAACAGGGCATCGAGCTCGGCGACCTCGGCGGGCCCCAGGCGCACCCCGGCCGCATGGGCATTGCTCTCCAGCCAGGTGATGCGCCGCGTGCCCGGGATCGGCAACACATGCGGGTGCTTGGCCAGCAGCCAGGCCAGGGCAATCTGTGAACTGGCAAGGCCACGCGCGGCCGCAAACGCATCGAGCGCCTGCACCAGCTGCCGGTTGGCGGCCTCGGCATCGCCCACAAAGCGCGGGTTGTGCTTGCGAAAATCGTTGTCGGCCAAGGCCTTCACGTCCACCGTGCCAGTCAGGAAGGCGCGGCCCAGCGGGCTGTAAGCGACAAAGGCGGTGCCGAGTTCTGCGCACAGCGCGAGCATGCCGTCTTCCGGCCCGCGGCTCCACAGCGAATACTCGCTCTGCAGCGCCGCAATGGGGTGCACGGCGTGGGCACGGCGCAGGCTGTCGGCCGACACCTCCGACAGGCCAAGCGCCCCCACCTTGCCGGCCACGACGAGTTCCTTCATCGCGCCGACGACCTCTTCGATCGGCACATCGGGGTTGCGCCGGTGGCAGTAGTACAGGTCGATGCGCTCCACGCCCAGGCGCTTCAATGAGGCTTCGCAGGCCTGGCGGATGTAGGCCGGCGAGTTGTCGATGCGCCGCTCGTACTGCCCGGCCTGGCGCACGATGCCGAACTTGGTGGCGATCTGCATGCGCGCGCGTGCCGCTGGCCCCGCACTCGCGGTGAAACGGCCCAGCAGCGACTCGTTGTGGCCCAGCCCGTACGTATCGGCCGTATCGAAGTGCGTGACGCCGATCTCCAGCGCGCGCGCCAGCGTGCGCAGCGAGCTCGCGTCGTCGCTGGCGCCATAGAACTCGCTCATGCCCATGCAGCCCAGGCCGATGGCAGAGGTCAGCGGGCCCTGGGCGCCCAGTTGGCGTTGTTGCATGGCAAAGCACTCCCTGTCAGTGGATGGCCGTGCATGGTAGCGGGCCGCGCGAATCCCTGCATGCAGCGCGTGGCCGCGGCCCGCCTTACCGGCTGCGCTTGACCATGGCGACGATGGTCTCGAACAGCTCGGCCTGCGCCGCCGCTTCGCTGATATCGCCCGCCACGGCCGCGTCCGACAGCGCATCGGCCGCGCCCAGCAGGGCCCACATGCCGGCGCGCGGCAGGCCCTGCGCACCCGCGAACGGCGCCAGGATGGCCTGGCACTTGGCGATGAAGACCTCCTGGTACTGGCGCTTGACGGCCGCCATCTCGGGCGAGCCCTGCAGCGCCGCCAGCACCTGCGGTATCTCGCGCCCCTGGGTCAGCACGCAGCGCACATAGGCCGCGGCAATGGCGCCGGCCTTGTCCTTGAGGGTGGCGCGCGCAGCGGCAATGGCGGCGTCCATCACCGCCGTCTGGCGCACGTCGAAATCCTGGTACAGCGCGGCCAGCAGGCCCTCGCGCGTGCCGAAGTGGTCGTACACCACGGGCTTGGTCACGCCGGCCTCTTCGGCCAGGCGGCCCAGCGTGAGCGCATCGGCCCCCTCGGCGCGCAGCAGCGCCCACGACACATCGAGCAGTTGGCGCGCGCGCTCGTGGCGCGCCAGGCGGCGGCGCGGGGCTGGCTGGGGCAATGGGGGGGCAGTCGGCGTGCGGGGCATGGACTCCAGGGCAGATTCAGGAAGACGGGCCGAACAGGCCCCGGCCAAGCGCATGCGCGGCCTCCAGGTGCGAAGCCGCCATGTCCTTGTCGTGCGACTGTAGCAGCAGCCTGGCGCTGGCCACGGGCGCGCCGCAGTAGCCGAAGATGCCATGCTCGATCTGCGCCTTCATCGCGCCAGCATAGCCGTGCCGCTCGTAGGTGCCGCCACCGGCCCCGCCCAGGCCCAGCAGGTGCACCGGCAGGTGGCCAAGCTTCTTGGTGAGCCGGCCATCGGCCCCCTCCTCATAGGCATAGCCCTGGGTGAAGACCCGGTCGATCCAGCCCTTGAGCAAGGCTGGGAACGACCACCAGTACACGGGGTACACCAGCACCAGCGCGTCGGCCCGGTCCAGCCGCGCATGCTCGGCGGCCACATCGGGCGCGGGCGGCGCCTGCTTGAGGTGCAGCGCCAGATCGGCCGCGGTGAAGCGCGGGTCGAACCCCTCGGCCGCCAGGTCGGCGATCTCCGTGGTGTGCCGGCCCGCCGGGCCGGCCTGGGCTGCGCCCAGCGCCACCTGGGCGGCCAGGGCATGGGTCAGGGAATGGCGCTCGGGGTGCGCCACGACGATGAGTGCATGCATGAGAGAAACTCCATCGGATTACTATATACCCATGGTAACTTACCATTGGTATATAGAAACTCCGACAGGTTTTCTCCCCGGCACCACCGGGGGTATCGCGGCAGCGGCGGCTCAGCCGCAGTGCTCCATCTCCAGGATGGCAAAGCCGATGGACGCGATCTCGGCCTCCACCGCGGGGCTGGCCGACTGCATGTGGCAGAAGCTGCACTTCTCGGCCTTCAGGTCGCTGGCCGCCAAGCCTTTTGCCGCCAGATAGCGCCGTCCGTACTGCAGCACCTGCTCGTGGTCGCTGACGGTGGAAGGAACGAGAATATCGAAATGCATGCGCAGCCCATCGGGGCGCTGCACATAGGTGTCGTAGACGGAGATCTGCATGGTTGGTGGACTGGGTGTGTTCAGAGAGCACCAGTGTCTTCAGCCAGCCGCCCCACAGCTGCGCCAAGCGTCCGCAACAGATGCCAAATCGTCCAGGAGCGGGCGTCCAGGGGCGTGCAATTGCGGGCAGGATGTAAGCAAAGTGTCTGTTCGCCACAAAAGCCACCCGATCGGGGGATTGCGCCCATGCCGCTGCTACATTGCAGCCAGGACACGAGATTCCATGCCCATGAGCCACCCGCCCATCACCGCCGCTGCGCACTCCGGCACTGCCGCCACCCGCTACCAGTTGCTGCGCCAGCCCGCCGTGCAGATCACCTGCCTCATGGCCTTCGCCCTGGCCCACCCGGCCATCTTCACCGACCGGCAGCCCATGCTGGCCTGGGTTTCGGCCTGGGCCATCCCCATGGCGTTTGCACTGTCTGCCTGCGCACTGCACGCAGCCCTGCGGCAGGGCCGCTCGCCCGCCGCCTGGCCCGGCCGCTTCGTGGCCGTGGCCTGGGTCATGATGGTGCTGACGATGGCGGGGCCGTGGGCAGAGCAGTGGGGCCAGAGGGTACAGGGGGCCTAGCCTCTGGCGGCAAACTACACGGACTTCAAACTGAGGAAAGAGTGATGTCTCCCGCGCCTACGGAAGATTCTTCGACATCTTCTTCCGAGCAGGTTCTCACAAACTCACAAACCTTTTTCCAGAAGTGTGCCGCCAAGGTATCCGATGTATACCACCTTGGATCAATCTTGCATGTTCAAGAACCTGTGGCCACCATAGGACCAGTCTTGACGATTTCAGCCAGAATTGATGGGAAGACCACTGCGGATCCAGCACATAGACCGTATGCCCTGCGCGCCGCAAAGCTTCTCTTTCGGCACCACGGCTTTTGGTAAATTTATCGATGCTGACGACATACCAATTTTTCCCCACCCCTTCGATCCATTCCAAATCTGGCGTGGCTGGCGGGTAAAGATCCGTGAGGTGATGGACGCTCTTGACGTCTACTTCGCTGACACACAACTCGCGGATGGCATGTGCCAAATCCGCAGGGAGATTGTTGTCAAAAAGGAAGTTCACGCTGCAAGACGGCTCTCAAAGGAAGCAGCCGCTCGAACTGCCTGCGAGCTCACTCGATACAGCCGTGCAACCCTCTGAGCATCGCCGTTCTCTGCCCTAAGCGCGGCAGCGAGTGTATCTGTAGGCACTCCAGCGTCAGCAATAATCGGCTCACCAAATTGAAGCTTGGGATCGAGCACGATGAGCTTGCGTTTCGGAACCGGGTACCACCTCAACGCTTGCGTGCCACTGCCGTAATCAATACCCTCGATCAAGCTTGGGCGAATGATGGAATCAAATGCGAATTGGCGCTCACGGACATCCAACATTTTGGTCTCATCGCCTGCACGCTCGACAGCCTCCATAAATATCTTACGGCCATCGGTTACAAATCGGCGCGAGTGGAGGGGATAGTCCCCTAGAGTTTCACGCGCTACTTCGATGGTGGCTCTTACTACGCGTAGTGGCACTCCCTGGGACACGAAGCGTGCCACGATCCGCAACTCCAGAAGATCCTTGAAGCTCAAGACCTGGTCAGCAGCCAAATCCTCATCACCCGCATAGGACATAGGCCATAAAGGCTCTGATGTACGTCGTCCATCTAGATGCTTCCAAGAATAGCCTTTCAGCCATCTGCGAACAGTGCGCACGTCCTCTCCGACAAGGCGCGCAGCCCTGTCCAAAGGGTATAGCCCGGTCCCGAGCAGTTGATGGACGTTGGTCATGTTCAATGGAGTTTAACTGGCGGACGACTTAGCTGCTTGCAGGCTTGAGCCCACTCGGCACGAGAAGCAAATTCAGTGCTCCAGGTGATAAGCCCCTCAGGCTACAAGCTCGGCGTTGTTGATATCCAGATACTCGGTTGCCCATCACGGCCGACGTCACAAATTGGCGGCGCTGAAAGCTAGCTCACCAAGCAATCTCAAGGGTTTGGTGTGGCTCGGTCTACAACCCGATCTTCGCCTCGTTGAAGCACTGCACCTCACCGCGCTCGCGCTGCCGGCCCAGGGCGGTTTCGGCGTCCTGGGGCAGCTCGCAGCCTGCGCCCTGCCCCAGTTGCTGGCACTGGTCGGCCTTGCGGGCCCGGGCAACCGAGCCCACGGCCTCCAGGCAGCGCGCATAGCTGACCGTGCGCTCCACCTCGCGCGCATGGACCCCGGCGCGCTGCTGCGCGTCCAGCAGGGCGTTCTGGCGCACCAGCTCGGCGGGCCGGACCACGGCATGGTGGTAGAGCGCACTCCCCCCGGCCACCCCGAGGAGGCCCAGCGCCGCTACCGTGCCGATGATCGTTCTGTTCACGCCCATCACCCCCGAGGGGGTGCATGCCCCCTCTGTACCCAGTCAGGAGGCGTCTGCCCCCTCTGTACCCAGCGAAGGGGGTACATGCCCCCGTGCCCGACGAGGGGCCCACCCCTCCGGACCGAAACACTCTAGCACCCGGCCCGCCACCGCGCCATGACCCGAAAAGGTGGCTGGGCCGGGCTCCCCGGGTAGAAGCAGCTATCATCCCCGCATGCCGGCCGGCTTGGTTGCGGGCACCTCGGCGCAGGTGGCGCCCATGCCCACCCGCCCACGTGCCCTGCACCCAGCCCATGCCGTGGCCCCCTGCAGAACATGGCAGACATGCTTCCATTCCTGAAGAAAACCCCCACCCCTGCCCCTGCCCCAGCCCGCTCCGCATCGGCCCTGCCGGTGATCGCACCGATCGCGGCCGATGTGGACACCCGGCCCTTTCGCGTCACCGACCCGCATTACATCGCCATGGCGCTGCAGGCCCTGGCCGACGACGGCGACCTGGTGTGCCTGTACCCCACGCAGGGAGCAAGCTTCCTGGCCGGCCGCATCGTTGAAGTACAGCCCCAGGACGGTGCGCTGCTGATCGAGGTCCAGGGCGCCCACGCCCCGCAACCCGACCCGGGCCCCGTGCTGCTGGTCGCCATGCCCCTGGGCATTGCGCTGCAGTTCCGCACCAGCGGCAGTTGGGTGGATGCCCCACCCGGCGCCCCGCTGCAGCTGCGTGCCGCGCTGCCGGACCAGATCATCCACCTGCAGCGGCGCCGCTTCCCGCGCCTGGAGACACCGCTCGGCCAGCCGTTCCGCGCCGAGTTCATGCTCCACGGCGAAAGTTTCTCCATGGGCGTGGACGACGTGTCCATCGGCGGCCTGGGCCTGCGCTCCTCGGCCCACGAAGGCCGCCTGCTCATGCCCAGCCAGCAGCTGCGGCGCGTGCGCGTGGAACTGGGCCACGGCGCCAGCCCCCTGGTGGTCGACCTCGAGGTGCGCTCACGCCGCGCCTTCCGCTCCTTCCTCGCGGGCGAGCAACTGCATTTCGGCTGCAGCTTCATGGACCTGTCGCCCGCCGACAGCGAGGCGCTGCAACTGCGCCTGGCACGGCTCGATGCGGAACGGACCCGGGTGGCACCGCCCCGGGTGGGCTGAAATATCGAGATCGTTGGAGCCGGCCCTGCCGGCGCCTCCACCGCCCAGTGACCTCAGAGCGGCCCAGGCCGTGCGCCCAAAGACAAAGCCCGCCACAGCACTGGCGGGTTTGTCTTATTTGGGGTGGCTGATGGGGCTCGAATTCCATTCGCTCAGCGTTGGCAGCCCGAGTGGCACCACTCCTGTCCGTCCTGCCATTCAAGCAGCGGAATCATTTCAGCAAGGATGAGTCCACGCTCTTTCCAAATAACGCGCCTCCAAAATTTTCGGTGACCGATCAGGTCGGTCGAGGCCAAATTTTGCATAACATTTCACCAAGCATGCGGCCTCTTTCGGCAATGGCTTGCTCATCCCATGTGGTTTGAGTATCGAAGTGGCGATTCAGGCGCAAAACTGAATTACGATACTCAATGAGTTTCAACTCGAACGAGCCGTTGCTCGCTGCTGGGTTGAGATACTTGTTCAACAGTGTCAAATTTCCGAGCGTATGCAGAGCAACGTTTCTTTGTCGAATGGGTTCTGCATATTCCACAAGATCATCCTTGGCATAGAAAGGATAGATTGCGATGTTAGCGGGAATTTCCTTTCCTTTCAATTTCCAATGCGTAGACCACGTCTGCGGCAACACATGCTCTATTTGCAAACTCGGCTCTATATCACCTCTCTCAGTTTTCTTGTTGCGAAGACTTAACTCAAGCCTCTCGAGTATTAGCCGCAGAGCGGGTCTCGTCAAAGTATTGAAAACGGGCTGCCCAATAGCCTTTTCCAACATCTGAGCATCAGTAGGCCATTGGCGAGTCGACCCTCCGCCGCTGAGTAGCTTTTGTTGTAGTGCAGGCAATACATTCGCTCCACGCACCGTCATCAGACTACCAACGACATCCACAAAAAGTTTGTTGTATTCCTTGTTTTCTTCTCCCGAAAAAACTCTACGGGCAATGAAGGATTCTATGACGGATAGACAGGAGGCTAATTGCGCCGCATCGAGTCCTGCCTCTAATTCGAGAAACATGATTAGAGGCAACGCAGTGGAAACGTCAAAATCGGCGAGGACGCGGCGCAGCTCAGTGCTTGCCAAGTGTGCCGTTGTGGGTGCTTCGTACCGCGTATAAACATCGGCGTGCCGCACAAAATCAGACAACTCTTCTTTGACCCCAGCATATCGTGGCGGATTGGCAGATACCCAGCGTCGATATTCTTCATTTACTCGGCGGGCATCAACCTGCTGGCCCGTTTTTGCAATGAGAAAGTAGCGTAGCCCAAGGTCAAGCCGAGAATACGACCACCCACCCCGCTTCACTTCCGAGCTCCAAAATGGAGTTTCAAACTTGCTCCAATAGTCTTCGAAAATTTTGTCGCGATTCGCTTGCTCTTTCTCAGCACGCATGAAGATCAAGCTACGTAGCAGGTCTGATTGCGAGAGCGGTCTACCTTGAGAGTTGAGCGAGTAGAAAATCTCTTGTGAATCGTCACCCTCTGACAATGCAATTTCCACAACAGAAAAGTCCTGTTGCAGTGCCTGCAACAAGCCAAAGGCCGCCGCCTCCGGAGTTTTCCCATTTTCAGCCGCTGTTTCACTAATCCATGTGTCGATGCTGCGTGAGAAGTATAGATATGCCTCAACCAAATTACTTCTCAGCTCAGGCCTTCTCTTTCGAGGCAAGCGAATCAACGGATACAGCTTCTCAACGGCTTCGTGACTTCCAGCCCTTATGATATCCTGAAAAACGCCTCTGTTAAGGGTAGTCGGCCAAAGCTTGAAAACCTCTTCATCCGGATGTTCCATGACATCAGGATCAGCATTTTCTAAGTAGCGTGACACCGGCCTTTCAAGCGTTTTCCACCCCCTCTTTTTTGCAACATCACGGTAGGCACAGAGGAGCAACTGAAGTGTGGTCAAACGCTGCTGCCCATCAATCACCAAGAATCGCTTCACTTCGCGCGGGGAACTTGGCCGCACACCCTCGATTATTAATGCTCCAAGGTAGTGAGGATTAGTTTTTACACCCTTCAACTGCAAAATCGCTTTTTCACTTACGTCCTCCCAAAGAGTCGCCCATTGAGGCGTCTCTTGCCAAACATACAGCCGCTGAAACATGGGCACCACGTATCGCAGTTGCGAATTGAAAAGTGCGTCGAGAGATCGTGGATTGGCTTGCATAAATTCCTTTTTTTCAATCGCACAGAGATCCAGACAAATGCAATGCGAGAAATTTAGCAAGTGCTGGACCCTTCGTTCAAAGCAATTTTTGCACAACACACCGACGATCTCGCTGATCGAACCCTAGGTAATTTGCACACAGCAGGGCCGGAACCAACGCTCCATTGCCCGCCTCCTGAGGCGCAGCCGCAACACTATTTACCGTCGGCGTTCAACATAGCGTCGGCGTAGGTGACCTTGGAGCGTGCGGCTTGCAGGGCGGCCTGCCGCATCTCGATCTGCGGCTCTGCGGCGAGGCGCAGGGTCTAGGCGAAATTCGAGGGCGCCCAGCTAGTCCCCCACTTGGCACGCCCCCTCGGGCTCCTACATAGCCACGAACATGCATTGGTGCATGGTCAAGAGGAATGCCTTCAACGTCGTGCCGTCGCCAGCACGACCCAGTTCACAGCCCTCGGAGAGGGCAAGCGGGCGGGGCTTCTCAGCCATCATTGGCCACAGGTCGACGACGAGATCGTGTCTCTGATGCGCGCCACGCAGCACGGCGAAGCGCGGCGCGAGCAGGTGGAGGTCGCCGATGCGATGTGGGGGGGGAGGGTTCTGGCCCGCATGCGGGCCCTGCCCGGCTACAACCTGCGGGGGGCAGTGTTCCGGGCTCCGCGCACGGGCAACCCCTGTACGGATTCCGGATTCAATTCGATGCGGGATGAAGTTATGGACGCCGCTTTGGCAGGCAGCGTGGTGACTGAGCGAATCGCATTCCACGATTTGCGCGCGCACTACGCGGCGTACTACAAGCTGAGATTCGAGGCCCTGCCCGACATCCTGCTGTATATGCGCATCCAATGCGCTACAAAAAAAATAGCGCCAGGACGAATCCTGGCGCTATGCATTCTGGGGTGGCTGATGGGGCTCGAACCCACGACAACAGGAATCACAATCCTGGACTCTACCAACTGAGCTACAGCCACCGTTTGAGAATTAAATTATAACCCGGGTTTTTGCCCCCGGAATCAAATTCTTCAATTTTCTGTTGGGGTGATGGTCAACTCGGAGGGGCGGCTCACCTTCATCTCGACCTTGAAGCGCTCCTTGAGCATCTCGTAGTAGGCCACGCCTTCGGCCGTGCTCCACCACTGCATGAGCTGCATGCGCTCCTGCTGGGCGCGCTGTGCCTCGGGCTTGTCGCGAGGCACGATGCGGTTGACCTTGACCACGGCATAGCCCTGGCCGGCGCCCAGGTCCACACCGGTGAAGGCGGGCAGCTTCTCGGCGTTGGCGCGCAGGGCGGCGTCGATCAGGGGGCGCGGGAAGTTCATGGGCGTGTCGCGCGCGATCGTGGCGGCGGCGGTCAGGCCGGCGTTGGTATCGGGCTTGGCGGTGTACTCGGCCAGCTTGGCCTCGCCTTCCTTGCGAGCCAGCTCGGCGGCCTTCTCGGCCACGTACAGCGTGCGCACCTTGTCACGCACCTTGTCCAGCGGCAGGGTCTCGGCCGGCGTGTAGCTGGCGATGCGGCCCGAGGCCATCTGGCTGGGGCTCACTTCCACGGCTTCGGTGTTGCGCTTGTTCTGCACCGAGTCCGACGAGAACAGGGCTTCGAGGAACTTGGCGTTGGCCAGCGGGCCGGTGGCACCGGGCACGGGAGTGCGGGTCACGCCATTGGCGGTCTGCACCTTGAGCTTGAGCTTCTCGGCCACGGGTGCCAGGCTGTCGGCCTGCTCGTACACGCCGTTGGCGAAGGATTCGGCGACTTCGGCGTACTTGCGCTGGGCCTGCTGGGCCTTGAGGTCCTTCTCGATGCTGGGGCGCAGTTCTTCGAACGGCGGCACGCGCGAGGGCTTGATGTCGGTGACCTGGATGATGTGGTAGCCGAAGTCGGTTTCCACCACGTCGCTGATCTCGCCCTTCTTGAGGCCGAACGCGGCGTCTTCGAAAGGCTTGACCATGTCGTTGCGGCCGAAGAAGTTCAGGTCGCCGCCTTGCGCGGCCGAGCCGTCCTGCGAGTTCTTCTTGGCCACATCGGCAAACGTGGCCGGCGCCTTGCGCACCTGCTCCAGCAGCTCGGTGGCACGGGCCTTGGCCTTTTCACGGTCGGCAGCGGGCGTGTCCTTGCCGGCCTTGATCAGGATGTGGCTGGCGCGGCGCTCTTCCTTGGAGCCCAGGGTCGCTGCGTTTTCCTTGTAGTAGGTGCGCAGGTCGTCTTCATTGAGCGTGATGCTGTCGCGCACGGCATCGAGGCTGAGCACCAGGTACTCGACATTGGCCGATTCGAGCTGCTTGAACTGTGCGGGGTGGGCCTTGTAGTAGGCCTCCAGGTCGGCGTCGGTGGGCGTGACCTTGGAGGCGAAGTCGGCCGCGTTGAAGCGGGCCACCTGGATCTCGCGGCGCTGATAAAGCGCGTCCAGCGACTGGGCGATCTGCGCATCGGTCACGAAGGCCGAGCCGACCACGCCGCCCAGGATCTGGTTGACCGACAGGTCGTTGCGCACACGCGCTTCGAAGCCGGCGGGCGTGAGGCCCTGCTGGGTCACCAGGGCACGGTAGGCTTCGTTGTCCATGCTGCCATCGGGGCGCTTGAGCGCGGCGATCTGGGGAATCTCGGACAGGCTGCGCGCCAGGCGGGCGTCGCTGGTCACCATGTGCATCTTCTGTGCGGCGGCGGCCAGCACGCGCTCGCGCACCATGCGTTCGAGCGTGGCGTAGCGGGCGCCGGGGGAGTCGAGCAGCTTCGCGTCCATGGTGGGCTGCTGCGCGCGGATGCGGTCGCTCTCGGCCCGGTGCGCGTTGTCCCATTCGGTCTGTGTGATCTTGTTGCCATCCACGCGCGCAACCACGGCACTCTTTTCAGAGAAGTAGTTGCTGTCGATGCCGACCAGCACAAACGAGGGAATGACCAGCAAGAACAACAAGAACATCATGATCTTGGAGTGCTTGCGGATGGATTCAAACATGATCGAACTTTCAGTGACAAAAAACAAAAAGGCGAACTTGCGTTCGCCTTCGTGTTCGGTGGTGGTGGGTCCTGACGGTCTCGAACCGCCGACCTACTCCGTGTAAAGGAGCCGCTCTACCAACTGAGCTAAGGACCCCGCCTCAACAACAAACGTGTCTTCAGTTCAAGGCGTCTTTCAGAGCCTTGCCTGGACGAAACTTCGGCACTTTAGCAGCTTTGATCTTGATCGTATCGCCCGTACGGGGATTACGGCCGGTACGGGCAGCGCGCTTGCCCACGGCAAAGGTGCCAAAACCGACGAGCGAAACAGTACCGCCCTTCTTCAGGGTCTTCTTGACGGCCTCGATCGTGGATTCCAGGGCACGCGCTGCAGCGGCCTTGGAGATGTCGGCGTTGTTAGCGATGTGCTCGATCAGTTCAGTTTTGTTCACAAGAAGCCTCTCGGGAAAAGCGTTGATGAAGAAGTTGTCTTGGGTATCTGGTCTTCACACGTCAGAAGGCACAGCCGGTGGGGGCTGGGTGTCTGCAGACGGGGGAATGACTGGCGTACACAGCAGGGGCTGCTGCATCAGATTAAAGCCATCGACTTTCAAGGTGTCAATACAACACGCTGCATTGCCACAGCGATGAAGCGAATTCTAGTCGTATTTCACACCCCGTCCGGGCTTGCGGCGCGCTTTTGTCTCAAACGCGCCGTATGCGCGCGATTCCCGATTGACAGCCGCGGCGCCTGCCAGCAGGCCTGCGGCGCGTGCCCCATAACGGGGCATGGGCCCGCACAAAGCCATGCCGGTTCGCGATTTCGGATAGACGAAAAACTCACTTCACACGGGCGCGAATCTCGGGCAGGGCCTTTTGCAGGTAGTACACCATCGACCACACGGTGAGCACGGCCGAGGCCCAGATCAGCCAGGTGCCCCACACGCCCGTGTCGATCACGCCGAGCAGGCGCCCGTCGTACAGCAGGAAGGGGATGGCGATCATCTGCACCGTGGTCTTGACCTTGCCGATCATGTGCACCGCCACGCTCTTGCTCGCGCCGATCTGCGCCATCCATTCGCGCAGGGCCGAGATGGCGATCTCGCGCCCGATGATGATCAGCGCCACGAACACGTCGGCGCGTTGCAGGTGCACCAGCACCAGCAGCGAGGCGCAGACCAGGAACTTGTCGGCCACCGGGTCCAGGAAGGCCCCGAACGATGAAGTCTGGTTGAGCTTGCGTGCCAGGTAGCCATCGAGCCAGTCGGTGGCCGCGAACACGATGAACATCACCGTGGCGATCAGGTTGCGCGTGGCCGGCTCCAGCGGCGCGTAGAACACCCCCACGATCAAAGGTATCGCGACGATGCGCGTCCACGTCATCAGGGTGGGGATGGTCCAGAACATGGGCGCGATTGTGCACCACTGGAGATACCCCGCGGTCGTGGAATGGTGCGCGGGCCCCAAGCCGCCCAGCACCTCGTCCGTATCAGCGCAAGGCCCGGTAGATTTCCTCGGCCAGGTCGCGCGAAATCCCGTCCACCGTCGCCAGGTCTTCCACGCTCGCGCTGGCCACACCGCGCACGCCGCCAAAGCGCTGCAGCAGGCGCGCGCGCTTCTTGGGGCCCACGCCGGGGATCTCCTCCAGCTGGCCGCCGCCCACGCGCACCTTGGCGCGCGCCGCGCGCATGCCGGTGATGGCAAAGCGGTGCGCCTCGTCGCGGATCTGGGCCACCAGCATCAGCGCGGCCGAGTCCTTGCCCAGGTAGACCTTCTCGCGGCCATCGGCAAACACCAGCTCCTCCAGCCCCACCTTGCGGCCCTCGCCCTTTTCCACGCCCACGATGCGCGTGAGGTCCAGGCCCAGCGTGGTGAACACCTCGCGCGCCACACCCACCTGGCCCTTGCCGCCGTCGATCAGCACCAGGTCAGGCAGGCGCGCCACGCCCTTAGGCTTGACCGGGACCGCCTCGGGGTTCTCTGCGTCGGGCGGCGGCGCGGCCGCAAAGTCGATGCCGCCGGCCTCGCGCGCCGCCTCCACCACCTTGCTGTAGCGGCGCGTGAGCACCTGGCGCATGGCGGCATAGTCGTCGCCGCCGGTGATGCCCTCGATCTTGTAGCGGCGGTATTCGCTGCTCTGCATCTTGTGGTGGTGGAACACCACGCACGATGCCTGGGTCGACTCGCCCGCCGTGTGCGAGATGTCGAAGCACTCGATGGTGAGCTGGTCCAGGTCCTCGGGCGGCAGGTCCAGCGCCTCGGCCAGGGCGCGTGTGCGCGCCTGCTGCGAGCCCTCTTCGGCCAGCAGCCGGGCCAGCTGCAGGTCGGCGTTCTTTTGCGCCATGTCCAGCCAGGCGCGGCGCTGCTCGCGCGGCTGGTGGATGGCATTCACGCGCGTGCCGGCCTGCTCGCCCAGGGCCTCGATCAGCGCCTTGTCCACCGGCTCGCTGCACACCAGCACCGGCGGCACGGGCACGCCGATGTAGTGCTGGGCGATGAAGGCTTCCAGCACCAGCGCCTCCACCCGGCGCGCCGGCGTGGGCGCGGCGGTGGGCACGGCATCGCCCTCTTCCCCCTCTTCCTCATGGATGGCGGCAGCGTCTTCCACGTGCACGGGAAAATAGGGCCGGTCGCCCAGGTGGCGCCCGCCCCGCACCATGGCCAGGTTCACGCAGGCGCGGCCGCCCTGCACGCGCACGGCCAGGATGTCCACGTCCTTGTCGTCCGCGGTCTCGATGGACTGCTGGTGCAGCACGCGCGACAGCGCCTGCATCTGGTTGCGCACATCGGCCGCCTGTTCGAACTCGAGCTTGTCCGAGTGCGCCATCATGCGCACCTCCATGGCCTTGAGCACCTCCTGCGTCTCGCCGCGCAGCAGCGCCTCGGCGTGCTGCACGTCGGCCGCATAGGCCTCGGGCGAGACCAGGTCCACGCAGGGGCCCGAGCAGCGCTTGATCTGGAACAGCAGGCAGGGCCGCGTGCGGTTGGCGAACACCGTGTCTTCACACGTGCGCAGCCGAAACACCTTCTGCAGCAGCTGGATCGACTCCTTCACCGCCCAGGCGCTCGGGTAGGGGCCGAAGTAGCGGTGCTTCTTGTCCACCGAGCCCCGGTAGTAGGCCATGCGCGGAAACACCTGCGAGGGCGAGCCGCCCTGCCCCGCCACCGGCCCCGGCGTGCCCGTGATCTTGAGGTAGGGGTAGCTCTTGTCGTCGCGGAACAGGATGTTGAACTTGGGGTTCAGCGTCTTGATCAGGTTGTTTTCCAGCAGCAGCGCCTCGGCCTCGGAGCGCACCACCGTGGTCTCCATGCGCGCGATCTTGCTCACCATGTGGCCAATGCGCGTGCCGCCATGGTTCTTGGTGAAGTAGCTCGACACACGGCGCTTGAGGTGCCGCGCCTTGCCCACATAGAGCAGCGCGTCCTGCGCGTCGAAATAGCGGTACACGCCGGGCAGCGGCGGCAGCGCCGCCACCTGGGCCAGCAGTTCTTCGGAATGGGCTCTCTGTGCTTCTTCGTCTTCGGACATGGGGGCTATTGTCATGGCAATGCGAAGCGCCTTGCACGGCACCGCGCATCGCCAGGCCGGGCGCCCCGGCGCAGGGGCGTGCCCGGACTTCGGCTCTGGCCGCGCAGCGCATAGCCATATGCGGTTTTCATGCTTGGCGGCCGGTCGGGCGGTGCTACCTTGGCGGCCAGCCTCCACACGAACGCCCGCGCGCCCATGACCTACACCCCTACCTATCTGCAAGCCCGCTACGGTGCCCAGGCCGCAGCCTGGCCCGTGCCCCACCACCCCGTGGTCGAGCACATCCTGTCGCACCGCTCGGTGCGCAACTTTTTGCCCGGCGCGCTGCCGCCGGACACCGTGCAGACCCTGGTGGCTGCGGCCCAGTCGGCCCCCAGCAGCTCCAACCTGCAGACCTGGAGCGTAGTCGCCGTGCACAGCCAGCACAGCCGCGACCGCCTGGCCGAGCTCGCCGGCAACCAGGCCCACATCCGCACCGCGCCCCTGATCCTGGTCTGGCTGGCCGACCTCTCGCGCATCGCCCGCATAGCGCAGTACAAAGACCAGCCCGCTGACGGCCTGCCCTACCTCGATACGTACCTGATGGCCGTGATCGACGCCGCCCTGGCCGCGCAGAACGCCGTCGTCGCCGCCGAGGCCCTGGGCCTGGGCACCGTCTACATCGGCGCCCTGCGCAACCAGCCCGAGGCCGTCGCCCAGGTGGTGGGCACACCCGCCGGCGTGTTCCCGGTCTTCGGCCTGGTCGTCGGCCACCCCGACCCGGCCCGCCCCGCCGCCATCAAGCCGCGCCTGCCCCAGGCCAGCGTGCTGCACCACGAGCGCTACACCGCCCCCGCCAGCCTGGCCGACGAGATCGGCGACTACGACGCCCAACTGCGCGACTTCCAGGCCAGCGAAGGCTTGCCGGAAATCGATTGGAGCGACCTGGTGCTGCAGCGCCTGGCCAATGCGGACTCACTCAAGGGCCGGCACCGGCTGGTGGAGGCATTGCAAGGGGCGGGATTTCCGCTGCGGTGAAGAAAAAACCAACCAGCTTCTTTTCTGCGCCATGCAACCCGTGTAGATTCGGTCCCACAAAAAGAGAGAGGGAATATGAAACTACACGGAATCATTGCGCGATGCTGTGCATCCGCCTTGATCGCATTGGCCTGGACCTGCCCGGCATACGGTGCCGCATCCACGGAAGCCGAGGAGCGATCCGGACTGCGCGAGTTCTTCGCGCGTAAATTCGTATTGTCTGAATATGAAGAGCTTGACGCTTGGTACACCAAGGAACTTCAGGAAAACGCCCGTCTTCCATCCGGCGTCTTCCGCGCCAACCGACTGGTACGCTCCATCCATTTCAGCCCCGAGAGCTGCTACGTGTCGGACGGGCCGTGCCCGCGTGTCTATGACGCCGCCTGGGCGGCGCAACAGAAAAAAGCCAAGGATTGGCTGGCAAAGGCCCCCCAGTCCACCCTGGCAGCGATGGTGCTGGCCAATGCTTACAACCAACAGGCCTGGGCGCACCGCGGCGATGGCTATGCCCACACCGTGCGCGACGAAGACATGCGCACCTTCCTTGAGCTCAACCAGAAGTCCCTGCGCGCCCTGTTTACGCACGCGGAATTCGGGCGAAAAGACCCCAACTGGTGGGCGCAACTCCTGACCTTTGCGCTGTACAGCGGCATCGACAGGCAGTCCTACACAAAGCTTTCGCAGGATGCCATTGCCGCATTTCCCAAAAACCACGACGTCTACTTCGCCATATCACTGGGGTTGATGCCGCAATGGGGCGGAAGCCGCAAGGCAATTGCAGACCTTGCAGCCCAAGCCGTGGAGAACACCAAAGCCGAAGAGGGACAAGCCTTCTACGCCCGCGTCTATTGGAACCTCTACTCGTGGCTGGCCACGGACGGCCCAGCAGTCTTTACCCGGCCCGACGTGAACTGGCCGCGCATCCGCGCAGGCTTCGAAGATCTGATCCAGCGCTACCCCAGCAGCGTCAACTTCAACGCCTATGCCCGGCTGTCCTGCGTGGCCGCGCAGGACAAGCAGGCTACGGCCAAGGCCATCCAGCGGATGGGGCAAGACATCGTTCCCCAGATCTGGGAAAGCCGTGCGGAGTTCGCGCGCTGCCGAAGCTGGTCGCAGGAAGGTGCGCAATGACCGGGCTGCGCCTGCTGGCGGCGGCTTTGCTGCTCTGGGCGGCCAGCGGCAATTGCATGGCTAAGCCAAGCTGGGCGGAATATCTCAAGAGCTACAAGCTGTTGGAAAGCGGCGCCTTCACCCAACTCGAGGCGTTACACGCCAGGAGCACGGCAATCAAGGACGTCGATGACTTGGGCTACACAGAAGTTGAGAAGTTCTTTGACGGATTGGTGGTGGGGGCACACTCGATTACCTCCCAGCCTAGTGTCGTCCTGGAGCATGCGCGCCAGTGGGTGAAAGCCTCACCGGACAGCATGGCTGCAGCCATCGTGCTGGGTCGCCTGACCATTCAATGGCTGGACTCGTGGTTCCAGAAAAAGCCCAGTTGGGCCGAACAGGAAAGACTGATCGCGGAGGCGCGCCAGCAGATGGAAAGGTTCAAAGAGCGGGGAAAGAACCATCCTGAATGGCACAGCGCCTACATCCGCCTCATGGCGCTGAATGGCGCCGGGCCTTCGCAGGTGATGGAAAGCACGAAGCTGCACCTGCAGGGGCAGTCCATTCCTGGCAGACTGTATTTCGCAGACATCGTGCAGGCGCTGGACATCGGCACCTCCGGTGCATTTCCCCAACTGCGTGAACTCGCGGTGCTCGCATCCCAGAAGTCTGGGCAACGGGATGGTCTTGCCATGTATGCCGTGGTCTACCTCGCTGCCTTCGACTTTGCGCCGAATCTGCGCACAGACTTCTTCAGGCCCGAGATGACCGACTGGCGAACGCTCGATTCCGCGCTGATCGATCTGGAAAAGCACTACCCCGCCAATTGGCAACGCCACTACCATGCAGCGTTATCCTGCCAGGCCCGCGACAAGGCCCGTGCCAGTGTGCTCTTCAGCCAATTGTCCAGACCCGACGTGGAACAGTCCGAACTATGGAAAAGCCGCTTGGGCGGAGAGGCCGTTTACAACCGCTGCAAGTCCTGGGCGCTGGGTCGGTCCGAGCCGACCTAGACACCGGCGCCATGATCTGCGCCACCGCGCGGCCAGGCTGCGCAAGTTCATGGCGACCGCGGCCATGTACTGCCCTGCGACGGCATCCCGAGCCTTACCGGGCCAACCGGTGCAACACCTCCCGCAACGCCAGCGCCGCCACGCCCAAGGCCCGGTCGGTGCGCCAGGCCAGGTAGGTCTGCATCTGCGCCACGCCCTGCGGGCCCAGGGCGGTGGCGGGCAGGGGCTGCAGTTGCCCCTCGGCCAGCTCGCGCTCCACGGCCCAGTGCGGCAGGCGGCCCCAGCCCACGCCGGCCAGGATCAGCGCGCGCTTGGCGTCCTGCGTGCCCACGCGCAGGGTCTGGGGCGAGAGCACGCCGAAGTCGCGCCCTTCCGACAGGTCGCTCGGGTCCTCCAGCACGATCTGCAGATGGTCGGCCAGGTCCGCGCCCGTGAGAGCCCCGGCCTTGCCACGACGTCGGGCCAAGGCATGGGTCGCAGAGGCCACCGCGATGATGGGCACGGCCTGCAGCGCCTCGGTCTCGATGCGCGGGTCGCGAAAATCCTCACCCGCCATGATGGCCAGGTCGCAGGCCTCGTCGCGCAGCGCCTGCAGCGTGCCGCCCAGCGGGGCGGTGGTCAGGCGCAGGCGCACCGATGGCAGGGCCGCGCGCAGCTCGCCCAGCGCGGCGGCAGCCAGGGGCAGCGGGTACAGCGTGTCCACCATCAGCGCCAGTTCGGTCTCCACGCCCTCGCCCAGGCCGCGGGCCCGCGCACGCAGAAAGTCCACCTTGAGCAGCACGGCGCGCGCGTCCTCCAGCAGCGCGTTGCCTGCCGGCGTGAGCGTGGGCCGGTGCCCGCTGCGGTCGAACACGGCCACGCCCAGTTGGGTCTCCAGGTTGGCAATGGCATGGCTCACGGCCGACTGCGCGCGCAACAGGCGTGCAGCGCCCGCGCGAAAGCTGCCGGCCTCGGCCACGGTGACGAACATGCGGATCTGGTCGAGGGTGAGGGCGTCGAGCATTGATCTATTTCATGGATCAGTCTGGGCGAAATTTTATGGCTTCCGTAGATCATTGCCGCAACCCATACTTGGCCCATCCGATCACCCATTTCCACACCACCATGTCCCAGGTTCTCGTTCTCTACTATTCCTCCTACGGCCACATCGCAACCATGGCCGCCGCCGTGGCCGAGGGGGTGCGCAGCCTGGGCAGTGGCACCGAGGCCGTGGTCAAACGCGTGCCTGAGCTGGTGCCCGAGCACATCGCACGCAAGGCGGGCTACCAGGCCATGCCGGATGTGCCTGTCGCTTCGGTGGGCGAACTGGCCGACTACGACGCCCTCGTGATCGGCACCCCCACCCGCTTCGGCAGCATGGCTGCGCAGATGAAGAACTTCCTCGACCAAGCCGGCGGCCTGTGGGCACGCGATGCATTGGTCGGAAAAGTGGGCAGCGTCTTCACTTCCACCGGCAGCCAGCATGGCGGGCAGGAGTCGACCATTCTCTCCACCCACACGGTGCTGCTGCACCTGGGCATGGTCATCGTGGGCCTGCCCTACAGCTTCAAGGGCCAGCTGCGCATGGACGAGATCACCGGCGGTTCGCCCTACGGCGCCAGCACCCTGGCCGACGATGGCCACGGCGGTGATCGCCAGCCCAGTGCGAACGAGCTCGAAGCCGCCCGCTACCAGGGCCGCCATGTCGCCCAGGTGGCGCGTGCGCTGCGCCAAGCCCAGGCGGTGGCTGCGTGAGCCGCGGGGCAGCAGCACCCCACGCGGCCGCGACCGACTGGCGCACTGTGGCCGTGGTGGTGGCCGCCGGCGTGGCCTCGTCCTTCCACCTGGGCAAGGTGGCCATTGCCGGCCCCCAGCTGCAGGCCGGCCTGGGGCTCAGCCTGTCCATGCTGGGCGCCCTGGGCGGCACCTTTGCCATGCTGGGCGCGGTCGGCGGCGTGCTCGCGGGGTCGGTGGTGGCCCGTGCGGGCGCGCGCCGCATGCTGGTGCTGGGCCTCGTGGCCACACTGCTGGGCGCCTTGCTGGCGGTATCTTCCGGCAGCTACGCCATGCTGCTGGCCTCGCGTGTGCTCGAAGGGCTGGGCTTTGTGCTCATCACCGTGGCCGGGCCCACCGTGTTGGCCCGGCAGGTGCAGGCGGCCGACCGCAGCCGCGCCATGGCATTGTGGAGCTGCTTCATGCCCACCGGCATCGCACTGGCCATGCTCACCGGGCCGTGGTTCGGCGGCTGGCACAGCCTGTGGACGGCGGCAGCGCTGGGCTCGGGCCTCATTGCAGCGCTGGTGCTGCGGGCCGTGCCCGGCACCACGGACGCGCAGGGCGCGGCGGCCGGGCCACGCGCACGCATTGCCGAGCTGGGGCGCGGCCCCGCACTGGCCCTGGCCACCACCTTCCTGCTCTACAGCCTGATGTTCTTTGCCCTGTTCAGCTTTCTGCCGGTGCTGCTGCAGCAGCGCATGCAGGTGGGCGCCGGCACGGTGGGTCTGCTCGCGGCACTGGCCAGTGCGGCCAACATCGTGGGCAACCTGGCGGCCGGCGCGCTGCTGCCGCGGGTGGGGCGCACGGCGCTGGGCACGGCCGCTGCCGCCGCGATGGCGCTGTGCGCGCTGGGCATCTTCCTGCCCGTGCTGCCCCCTTGGGCCGCCTTTGCGCTGTGCCTGGTGTTCTCGGCCATGGGCGGGCTGGTGCCGTCCAGCCTGCTGTCATCGGTGCCGCAGGTGACGGCCACGCCTGCCCACGCCGCACTGGCCGTGGGCCTGCTCATGCAGGGCAGCAACCTGGGCCAGGCCCTGGGCCCGCTGCTGGTGGGCAATGTGGTGGACCACCATGGCTGGCCGGCTGCGGCGGCGTGCGTGGTGCTGGCGGCGCTGGCAATGGCCTGCACCCTGCGCTGGCGGGCACGCACCGGGGCGCCATAGGCCTTGCGTGCGTCCTGCCCGGCGGGCGGCAGCACGCAGCCGGGTGCGATGCAGGCCTGCCCGCCATTCATGCTCAGAAGCGTTTGGCGATGCTGAGGATCAACCGGGTCTTGTCCATGCGCCGCGCGGTGCCGCCCGCGTCCACGGCCACGAAGGGCGCGCTGTCGCGCACCGTGGCGCCCGCCGCCTCGGCGCCGAAGATGAAGCCCCAGCGCGTGTGCTCCAGGCCCAGCCGGTAGTCCACCGTGTCCATGCCGCGGAAGTTGCGCACCTTCTGCCAGCCCAGGTGGCCGATGAGCTTGGTGCTGCCGTTGATCGGGTAGGCCAGGTCGAGGTCGAGCAGCTGTGTGCCCCGGCTGTGGCGCATGCCCTGGCCGTAGCAGTCCATGGCGGCCGCCATGTCGCTGGCCAGGTAGCTGGGGCAGATGGTGGAGGTGTTGGCCCCCCGAAAATCCCTGCTCACCACATGCAGGTAGCGCGCGGTGAGGTAGCCCCAGCCCAGCTCGCCCACCAGGTAGCTGGTGTGAAAGCCCGTGTTGGCCACGCCGGTGGGGTCGAAGTTCTCATCGAAGCCCGTGGGCGCGCCGGTCACCCTGGCCCGCGGGAACCACTCGCGCGCAGCGGCCACGCCATAGTGCAGCGCGCGCGGGTCGCCACCGCGCCAGCCCACGGCCAGCATGGGGTTGAGGCGGTTGCTGTCGGGGTAGTTCACGCGGCTGATGCTGCCAACCTGGAACTGGCCGATCATGCCGGACTCGTGCGCGAGTTCCACCGTCAGCTCCGCGCCGGGCCGCCCGAAGGTATCGGAGATGCCACGCGTCTTGCGGTCGCTGGAAAACTTCAGGGTGGTGCTGATGCTGTAGCTGGCAATCTCGGGCTCATCGTCGGCCGGGGTTGGCGCAGCGGGCATCTGGGCCTGGGCCAGTGCGCTGGCGCCCGCAAGCGCTGCCAGAGCCAACAGGTGGAGGGTGTTCTGCATGGAGGTCTCCTCGGGGTGGGTCAGCGTTGCGGGCAGGGCTGGGCAGGCGCGGCGGCGCGGGTCATCTCCTCGGTCTCGCCCAGCACCTCGACCCCCACGAAGGCGCGCAGGCTGAGCTTGTCGCCCTGTGCGCGCAGCACGCCCTTGTAGTTCTTCTTGCTGCGCGGGTCGTGCACCCAGCCCTCGCGCCAGGCTTCGCCGTCCCAGCGCTTGAGCCGGGCGATGCGCACGCCGCAGGCATCCGCAGCGGTGCCCGCGTCCTTGTCCCAGACGATCTGCCCGCACAGCACACCAGCTGCGTCGGCGCACTCCTTGAATTCGATGATGGCGCCCTGGTCGGCGCTGAGCCAGGTGCCATGGGCATCCCTTGCGTTGGCCGCGTGCGTGGGCAAGGCCACGCACGCGGCCAGGCAGGCGGCCAGGGTGAGGGGGTATCGCATGTTGTCTCCTTTGTTGTGTATCGGTATCTGGAGGGGTCAGGGGAAAAAGGCGAAGCGGGAACGGATTCAGGGCATGGGCAGCAGCACCGGCCAGTGCCCGACCACCTCGCCCCCCGCGACGACGGCGATGTCGCCGAACTGCTGCAGCATCGCCTCGCTCTTGTGCGGGCGCAGGAACACGGTGTCGCCCGGCGACAGCGCCTGCCGCCCCGAACCGACCAGCACCTGCTGGTTGGGCGACTGCCCGTACAGGCCGCTGGTGGCCAGGCCGGCGGGCGACACCGGGTCGGCGCGCCACTGCCCGCCGTAGAGGAACACGCCATGGCGCTGGTTGCGGTCCCACGCCTTGGCGAGCCCGCCCAGCCACTCCACGCCCGTGGGCAGCTCGAAGGCGCCGCTCTTGAGCACGGGTGCGGCGATGAAACAGGCGGCCTCGCATGCCGCCAGGTGCGCAAGGTCGAACTCCGTCGGCTTGACGAAGGCCGAGCCGATGCTGACCTCGTTGGCCGCGCCGCTGCCATCGTGCAGGTGGAAGGTGGGCGACCCGGCGGCATTCCAGGTCAGGGGCGTTGCCGCATCGGCCCGGGCCACCTGGGCCAGCGCCGCCTGGGCCTGCGCCTTGTAGTCCGTGTAGACCTTGGTAGCGTGCGCTTGCGCACGGCTGCGCGCGCCGGGCAGGTCGGGGATGGCGCTGATGTGCGGGTCGTAGCCCATCATGCCGCTGAACTGCAGCAGCGGCTCCTCGCGCAGCAGCGCCAGGGCGGCGCCCAGGGCCTCGGTGCTGGCGAAGCCGCCCCGGTGCAGGCCCACGTCGATCTCCAGGTTGACGCGCAGCGGCTGGCCCAGCGCACGCGCCAGCTCGCGGTATTCGGCCAGGCGCGCAGGGGTGTCGACCAGCCATTGCAGCTGGCGGCCCGGGACGAACGCGCCGCGCACATGCTGCTGGTAGAACGCCTGCGCCGCGCCCACCGGCAGGGGCTTGCCCAGCAGCAGGTCGTGGCTGGGCATGTCGGCGGCCAGGCGCAGCAGGTAAGGCAGGTTGAAGACCATCTGCCGCGTGGTGCCGGCCTCGCGCGTGATCAGCTCCAGCAGCGGCAGCGAAGGCAGCGACTTGGCCACCACACGCAGCGGCATGCCCTGCGCCTTGAGAGTCAGCACCTGGCGCAGATTGGCCTGCAGGCGGTCACGGTCGATCACCAGCACCGGGGTGGTGGCATCGGTCGCGCGGCCGGAGCGGCGCAGCGCACGCGCCAGCGCTGCAAAGTACGCGTCGTGTGGCGCGCCGCGCTCCGACGGGCGCATTGCCATGGCGGCCACGGCGACAACGCCCGTGCCGATAAGCCATTTGCGGCGGGTGGTGGTGGTGGTCATGCCGTGACTCCCAACAAGCTGCGCAGGTGCGGATTGAGCAAACGCCCCTCGGGGTCCATGTCCCGGCGCAGCGCCTGGAAGTCCTTGAAACGCGGGTACAGCGCGGCCAGCTGCGCCGCGCCCAGGCTGTGCAGCTTGCCCCAGTGCGGGCGGCCGCCATGGCGCTGGAAGATCGGGCCGATCTCGCTGAGCAGGTAGTCGTGCGCCTCGTCTGCCGCCGCGTGCACGGCGATGGAGCAGCTTGCGCGCTGGTAGAAAGGGCTGAGCCAGGCGTCATCGGCGGCGACGAAGCGGAACTCGAGCGGGAAGAACACCTCGCTGCGCTTCTCCAGCGCGGCGATCACCTCCTTCACGCAGGCCAGGCCCGCCTCGGCGGGCACGTGGTATTCGGTCTCGTTGAACCGCGTGGGCCGCTGCGTGGCCAGCAGGCGCCAGGCGCGGTTGCGTGCGTCCTCGGTCTGCTTCGGGTCGATCAGCCAGCCCGCCACCTTGCGCCGCAGCGCGGGCGAAAAGCCCAGCCAGTCGCGCAGGCGGCGCAGGTCGCGCAGGACGTCCTCGTCCGCTGCCTGCACGGTGAGCACCTCGGCACTGGTGTCCACGTCGTGCGTGATGCCCGCCGCATAGCCCGTGAAAGGCAGGTAGTAGAACTCGAAGTTGCGGTGCTTACGCGCCAGTTCGGGCGCCCGCTCCAGCAGCTGCATGGCGGGCTCCAGCCAGACATGGCGATGCAGGTTGTAGGCGGGCACCACACGCACCTGGGCCTGGGTGATGACGCCCAGGCTGCCCAGCGACACGCGCGCGGCCGCCAGCAGCTCGGGGTTCTTGCTGGCGCTGCATTCGACCACCTCGCCGCGCGCCGTGACCAGGCGCAGCGCCTGCACCTCGGCGTGCAGCGCAGGCAGCTCGCGCCCCGTGCCGTGCGTCCCCGTGCTGATGGCCCCGGCGTAGCTCTGCACGTCGATGTCGGGCAGGTTGGGCAAGGCCAGGCCCAGCGTGTCGAGCTGGCGCGATACCACGGCAAGGCGCGTCCCCCCCTGTACCAGCGCGGCACCCGCCACCGGCGCACGCGCCACGCCCGAGAGGCGGTCGAGCGACACCAGCCACTGGTCGGTGGGCACCAGCGGCGTGAACGAATGGCCCGCGCCCACGCTGCGCAGCGTGGTGCCTGCGGGGGCATCGCGCAGGGCCTGGGCCAGCTCGGCCTCGTTGGCCGGCACGAAGTGGCGCCGGGGCTGGCATTGCTGCAAGCCCGACCAGTTGCGCCAGGGGGCGGGCGCGGCCTGGGACGCAGAGGCCGAAGCGGCGGCAGCCGCAGGCGCCTGGGCGCGCGCCAGGCCGGGCCACAAGGCCGCGCCCAAGGCGCTGCCGGCGCCCGCACGCAGCAGCAAACGGCGCGAGGCGGCGCCGCGCCGGCGCAGGGAGTCGAGGGGATGTGTCATGGGCAAGGAGGGGAGCTGAGGGGGAAGGGCTACTGGGCCATGAACTGGATCAGCGCGCGCAGATCGCTCGCCGTGCAATCGGCGCACAGCCCGCGCGCCGGCATGCCGCCCAGGCCCTGCTCTGCGTGGCGCACGAGGGTGTCCATGCCCTGCTTCAGGCGCGGCCGCCAGGCGGGCGCAAAGCCCGTCAGCGGGGCCTGGGCCGCGGCCTGCGTGTGGCACACCATGCACGAGCGCTCGTACTTCTCGGCCAGCGCCGCATCGTGCGGGCGCAACTGGGCGGCGCGGGCCTCGTCCGCGGGGCCCGGAGTGGCAGGCCCTCCGCAGCCGGCCAGGGCCAGCGCAAAGGCCACGGCCAGCGCACCCCGGCAGGCCGGGAACACAGAAAGCGGGATGCAAAGAAACATGGTTTGGATCATTTGAAAAACAATGATCTCAAAAAAAACATTGTTTTATTTCAGGGTTTACACCCCCGTGCCGTTCCCGTTGCTTGCGATTGCCAGCCCGGCCCGCAAGGGATATCCCCGCGGGGCGAGAGCGCACATTGCACAATCGGCCGCATGACAAGTTCTCCCGACCCCGTGCAGGGCGAGGCCCCTCCCGCCCCGCCGCGTGCGAGCCGCCGCGACAAGGAAATGCAGGCACGCCGGCGCGACCTGCTGGCCGCCGCGCGCAAGCTGCTGCGCAAGGGCGGTGCGCAGGCCGTCACGATGCGTGCCGTGGCCGAGGTGGTGGGGGTGTCCACCACGGTGGTCTACGCGCTGTTTCCCGACAAGGCGGCCTTGATCGCCCAGGCGGTGGACGACGACCTCAAGCGCTTTTCGCGCCACCTGCAGCAGGCACTGGCGCAGGCCAGCGACGCGCGCGACGCGCTGCGCAAGGTCGCGCGTGCCTACGCGGCCTTCGGCGTGGCACACCCGCAGTCCTACCGGCTGATGTTCATGGAAGCCCGGCCCGCCTCGCCGGTGGAAGACTCATCGATCGAGTTCGGCAACCCGAGCGAGGACGCCTATGCCCTGGCGCGCACGCTGGCCGACGGCCTGCTGCGCGAGGCGGGCGGCCCGCCGCCCGCACAGGCCGACATCGAAACCACGGCCCAGCTGGTGTGGGAGGCGCTGCACGGCGCGACCTCGCTGCGCATCACGCTGGGCGACGACCCGTGGTTCGCGCGGCTGCCGCTGGAGCAGCACATCGACCGCATGGTGGACGTTTTTGCCGCGGGGGTGCTAAGCCGCAGCCGTTGACGGGAGTTTGTGGGGCAGCACACCCGTCAGCCAAGCCCTTGCAGCGTGGCGCGCACGCGCTGCGCCACGCGGTCGAACTCCGCCGGCCGCTGCTGGAGCCAGGCATGCAGGTGGTGGCCCGCACCCGCCAGGCGCAGCACCTCCACGCTGCGTGCCCTGCGGGCACGGCTGCAGTATCCGTCCTCCACCTGCCGCGGAATCACCGCATCCTCGGCCCCCAGCACCAGAAGCAGGCGGCCTTCGAAGCGTTCGAGCGCATCGAAAGCGGGCGAGGCCGCAAAGTCGCTCGTCGCGCGGATCACTTGCTGGAACGCGGGCCCGAAGGACACGTCCAGCGCCGCCGCCTCATAGGCCGCCGGGCAGTACAGCACCAGCGCAGGCGGGGCCAGGGCCTCGATCAGCGAGCATGCGATGTGCCCACCCATGCTGGAGGCGATCAGCGACACCGGCCGGCGCATGCCGAGAAAATCCACCACCGCCAGCGCCTGCTGCGCCCGGTCGCGCAGGCCCGAATCGGCCATGCGGCCCGTGCTCTCGCCCTGCCCCGCAAAGTCGAAGGCTGCACTGGTGTGGCCGCGCCCGGCGAGGAAATCGAGCAAGGGCTGGTACCCCAGGCGCGACGAGGCGCCGCCGCCATGCAGGGCCAGGGTGCGTGGGGTGCTGTGGGATGGGCCGTGGGTGGTGGTTCCGTGCAGTTGCACGTTGCGAAACGGAAGCTGGAAGTGGGAATGCGCCATGGTCAAGCAAGCCCCTCGGGTATCTCCCTCACTACAGGCTCACTGCTCGCCAGCACCGAAACACACTCCTGGTACCCCGCAACCAGAAACTCGCGCAACGCGAGTTCGGGCGGGTTGTAAAAATCAGCGCGCATGGTCTCCAGGTCCAGCCATCCCCCGGACCGAACTTCGAACAGCCATGTAGTACGCAGTACCGAAGGGTCCGCGCCGGCCCACATGCCAGCCAGGTTCAGCTCATCCAGAACCCTGTGTCCGGCATCGTCTGAGAACTCCACGCGCGCCCGGCGGCCGGACCTTTTGGACACCACATCGATCACCGTGGCACCTGCATCACCCCAGCGCAACCCCACCACCCTCATCGCGTCGTCGTTGAAAGGCACAGCAAGAGGCCGCAGATCGACAGCACGCAGGCCTGGAGAAGAGTTCGTCATGGCGCACAGCTTACAGAAATCGGCACCCAGCCAAATCCTTTGCAGGTTGCAACTGCAGCGACTATCTCACCGGGTTAACCCGCAAATGCGCACACAGAAGTTTCGCCCTGCAAAACTTCAACCCAAGGTTTTGACGGGAACAATCGCAATCCCTAGATTGCAGGCAGTCATACCGTTTCACTCCAAGAAACAAGAAAAGCTGCCATGCCCCCTGCCGCAAAACGCCCCCGATCCGTCGTCACCCGCGACCCGCACGGTGCCAGCACCTCCTCGGTCGAGCGCGCCATGCGCGTGCTGCGCGTCATGTCCGAAGGGGGCAGCACGCGGCTCACCGACATTGCCGCAGCGGCAGGCCTGGACAAGGCCACCGCGCTGCGCCTGCTCGACGCCATGGCGCGCGACGGGTTTGTCGCGCGCGATGCGCAGAGCAAGCAGTTCTCTCTGGGCCCCGAACTCATGGTGCTGGGGGCGGCCGCGCTGCGCCGCTTCGACCCGCGCCAGCTGGCCCAGCCCAGCCTGCTGCGGCTGACCGGCCTGTTCGAGGACAGCGCCGTGCTCTCCATCCCCAGCGGCGTGGAGTCGCTGTGCATTGCGGTGGAAGAAGGCACCTACCCCATCCGTGCCAACTACCTGCGCGTGGGCAGCCGCCGCCCGCTGGGGGCCGGCGCGGGCAGCCTGGCGCTGCTGGCCTTCATGCCCGATGCCGAGCGCGAAGCCGCGCTGGAGATACTGGCCACGCAGCTGCCCGCGCGCTACCCACGCATCACCGTGGCCCTGCTGCAAGAGCACATCGCCCAGGCGCGCGAGCGCGGCTATGTGGTGCTGCTCGATGTGGTGGTGGAGCGCATGGGCGGCATCGCCACGCCCATCTTCGACCCCGACGGCCGGCCCGTGGCCGCCCTGAGCATCGCTGCGCTGAGCGACCGCATCCTCACCCGCGAAGCTGCCCTGGCCCAGGCCCTGCGCCGCGAGGCGACGGTGTGCCAGGTGCGCTGGGCCGAGGCCCTGCGGCCTGAGCGCGCCACGCCCACCACGGTCCACCGCACCAAGGCCGCCGCATGACCAACACCCAGTCCGCAACAGCCTACCTCCGCGCCGTGGGCAACACGCCCTTTGGCCTGCACGAAGGGCACAGCGCCCTGGACCTGATGGCCCAGGCCGCCACCCAGGCGCTCGATGGGGCCCAACTGCGCCGCAGCGACATCGACGGCCTGCTCTGCGGCTACGCCACCACCTTGCCGCACCTGATGCTGTCCACCCTGTTCAGCGAGCGCTTTGCCCTGCAGCCCCGCTACGCGCACAGCCTGCAGCTGGGCGGGGCCTCGGGCGCAGCCATGCTGGACCTGGCGCGCGAACTGGTGCGCGCGGGCCGCTGCCGCCATGTGCTGGTGGTGGCGGGCGAAAACCGGCTCAGCGGCCAGTCGCGCGACAGCGCCATCCAGACCCTGGCCCAGGTGGGCGATGCGGACTATGAGGTGCCCAACGGCGCCTCGGTGCCGGCCTACTACGGCCTGCTCGCCTCCGAGTACATGCACCGCACCGGCACCACGCAGGCCGACCTGGCCGAACTGGCCGTGCTCATGCGCAGCAACGCCGCGCGCCACCCCGATGCCCACCTGCGCACCCCCATCACCGTGGCCGATGTGCTGGCCGCCAAGCCCATCGCCGCGCCGCTGGGCCTGCTGGACTGCTGCCCCATCTCCGACGGCGCCATGGCCGTGGTGATCTCGGCCGATCCGGGCACGCAGGCCCGCATCGCCCTCACCGGCACCGGCCAGGCGCACCGCCACCAGCACCTCACGGCCATGGCCGACGTGATGCAGTGCGGCGCGGGCCAGGCGGCGCAGCAGGCCTTCGCGGAAGCCGGCCTGGCCCTGGCCGATGTGGACTACCTGGGCATCTACGACTCGTTCACCATCACCCTGGCCATGCTGCTCGAAGAGATCGGCTTCGCCCCGCGCGGCGGCGCGGCGGCGCGGGTGCGCGCGGGCGACTTCGCGCCCACCGGCGTGCTGCCGCTCAACACGCATGGGGGGCTGCTCTCCTTCGGCCACTGCGGCGTGGCCGGCGGCATGGCCCATGTGGCCGAAGCCTGGCGCCAGATGGCGGGCCAGGCCGGCACACGCCAGCTGCCGGCACCGCCGCGACATGCCTTCGTGCATGCCGATGGGGGCGTGATGTCGTCCCACGTCAGCCTCATCCTGTCGCGGGAGGTCGCATGAGCGATACCACCACAAGCACCCACAAGCCACTCGCCGCCCCCTTCACCGAAGGCCTGGCCCAGGGCCTCGTCCGCTACCAGCGCTGCAGCGCCTGCGGCACGGCCCAGACCCTGGCGCGCTATGCCTGCCCGCACTGCGGCCATGGCGTGCTGGCCTGGCTCGACGCAGTTGGCACAGGCACGGTGCGTGCCGTGACGGTGGTGGCCCGCGCCCCGTCGGACGAATTCCGCCCCCTTGCGCCCTACACCCTGGTGCTGGTGCAGCTCGACGAAGGCCCGCGCCTCATGGCGCATGCCGCGCCCGGTGTGCGCATCGGCGAGGCGGTGCGCGCGGGCTTCTTCACGCACAACGGCCGCACCCTGGTGCGCTTTGCCCCGCCCTGAACCACTGACGTTCTCGCTTCCTGTTCTCGCATTGCCAACCAAGACCACAAAGGAGACAAGCAATGAAAGCACCGAGCACCGCCCGCCGCCGCCACCTCACCGGCATCCTCGCCCTTGCCCTGCTGGGCAGCGCCCCGGCTGCCTGGGCCCAGGCATCGCCCTACCCCGACAAGCCCGTCAAGCTCGTCGTGCCCTACCCGCCGGGCGGCCCCACCGACATCGTGGCCCGCGTGGTGGCGCAGAAGCTGCAGGACGCCCTGGGCCAGCCCTTCGTGGTCGAGAACCGCCCCGGCGCGGGCGGCAACCCCGGCGCCGAGGCCGTGGCCCGCAGCGCCCCCGACGGCTATACCCTGGTGGTGGCCACCACCGCGCATGCCATCAACCCCTCGCTGTTCAGCAAGCTCAGCTACCAGCTGATGAAGGACTTCGCGCCCGTCTCGCAGCTCACTGCGGGGCCGCTGGTCATCGTCGCCCACCCGGCGCTGCCGGCCAACAACGTCAAGGAGCTGATCGCGCTGGCCAAGTCCAAGAGCGGGGGGCTCAACTTCGGCTCCTCGGGCAACGGCCAGTCCACCCACCTGTCGGCCGAGCTGTTCAGCGCCATGGCCGGCGTGAAGATGTCGCACGTGCCCTACAAGGGCAGCGCCCCCGCGCTCACCGACGTGATGGCCGGGCAGACCGACCTGATGTTCGACACCATGCTCTCGGCCCTGCCGCACGTGAAGGCCGGCAAGCTCAAGGCCCTGGCCGTCACCAGCGCCCAGCGCTCGCCCGTGGCACCCGACGTGCCCACCGTCGCCGAAGGCGGCCTGCCCGGCTACGAGGCCATCGCCTGGAACGGCCTGCTCGCCCCGGCCGGCACGCCGGCGCCCGTGGTCGCCAAGCTCAATGCCGAGCTCAAGAAGGTGCTGGAGAGCCCCGACGTGAAGCAGCGCTTCGAGGCCCAGGGCTTCACCCCCATGTGGAACAGCCCCACCGACTACCGCGCCTTCATGCAGGCCGAGGTGGACAAATGGGCCAAGGTCGTGAAGACCTCCGGCGCCACCGTCGACTAGTTTGCGACTCAAAAAGCTCTTCTGGCGTCGTTGCTGCGTCTTGTCGTACCGCTGGTACTGCCTGCGACGCAGCGCCTAGCCAGAACCGCTGCGCTGAGCTTTGTGAGCCGCTCTGAACCAGCGTTGTAAAGACGGGTTCATCCCATTTCGTTCATTCGTCACTCACCACGCCATGACCCCCTCCCTGCTCTCCTGCGCCCTCAACCCCCAGTCCGTGGCCATCATCGGCGCGTCCGACAACATCCACAAGATCGGGGGCCGTCCCATCCACTACATGCAGCGCCACGGTTTTGCGGGCCGCATCTACCCCATCAACCCGCAGCGCGAAACGATCCAGGGCCTGCCAAGCTACGCCAGCCTGGCGGCCCTGCCCGAGGTGCCCGAGCTGGCCCTGGTGGTGGTGGCCGGCGACACGGCCGTGGCGGCGGTGGAGGATTGCGCGGCGCGCGGCGTGCAGGCCGCCGTGGTCATTGCCTCGGGCTTTGGCGAAACGGGGCCCGAGGGCGCGGCCGTGCAGCGGCAGATGGTGGCCACGGCGCGTGCGGCCGGCATGCGCCTGTTCGGCCCCAACACGCAGGGCCTGGCCAACTTCGGCACCGGCGCCATCGCGGGCTTTTCCACCATGTTCATCGAGGTGCCGCCGCAAGACGGCCCCGTGGGCATCGTCAGCCAGAGCGGCGGCATGAGCGCCATGGCCTATGGCCTGCTGCGCGGGCGCGGCCTGGGCGTGCGCCACGTGCACGCCACCGGCAACGAGGCCGACGTCACCGTGGGCGAACTGGCCTGGGCCGTGGCCCACGACCCCGATGTGCGCCTGCTGCTGCTGTACCTGGAGAACATCGCCCAGCCCGAGCTCTTGGCCGCCACCGCCGCCTATGCGCGCGAGCGCGACCTGCCCATCATCGCCGTCAAGGCCGGCCGCACGGCGGGCGGGCAAAAGGCCGCCTCATCGCACACCGGCTCGCTCGCCAACGAAGACCGCACGGTCGATGCCTTCTTCCGCCACCACGGCATCTGGCGCGTGCGCGACCCGCATGCCCAGGCCCTGGCGGCCGAGGCCTACCTCAAGGGCTGGCGCCCCGCCGGGCGGCGCCTGGTGGTCATCAGCAACTCCGGCGCCAGCTGCGTCATGGGGGCCGACGCGGCCGACGACGTGGGCCTGCCCCTGGCCCAGCTCGCACCCGCCACCCAGGCCGCCGTGGCCGCCAAACTGCCCGGCTTCGCCACCACCACCAATCCCATCGACATCACGGCCGCGCTGCTCAGCAACAGCGGCCTGTTCGGCGACGTGCTGCCTGCGGTGGCCCAGGACCCTGCGGCCGACCTGTTCTTCATCAACATTCCGGTGGCCGGCGCCGGCTACGACGTGGACGCCTTCGCGCGCGACACCGCCGCCTTCGAGGCCGCCACCGGCAAACCCGTGGCCGTGGCCGCCTGGCAGGACAGCGTGGCCGCCCCCTTTCGCGCCCAGGGCATCGCCACCTATGCCAACGAAGCCCAGGCCCTGGGCGTGCTGGCCCAACTGGCCGACCACACCGCGCTGATGCGCAAGCCCCGTGCGCCTGCGCTGCCGCCCGTGAAGGTGGCGCTGCCCCCAGGCCCCGCAAGCTTCATGAACGAGGTGGACAGCCTGGCCCTGCTGGCACGCCATGGCGTGCCCACCGTGCCGCTGCGGCTGGTGTCCAGCGCACAGCAGGCGCGCGAGGCCTTCGCCGCCATCGGCTCCCCCGCGGTCGCCAAGGCCTGCTCGCCCGACATCCCGCACAAGTCCGAGCACGGCCTGGTGGCCTTGAATCTGCAGAGCGCTGACGAGGCCGCAGAGTGCTTCGACCGCTTCTGGCACAAGATGGGCAGCCTGGGCGCAGCGCGCGACGGCGTCATCATCGCCGCCATGCGCCGCGGCCGGCACGAGTTCATGGTCGGTGCCCGGCACGACCCCATCTTCGGCCCCGTGGTGGTGGTCGGTGATGGCGGCAAGAATGTCGAGGCCCTGCAGGACTGCGCCGTGCTGCTGCCCCCCTTCACCCCGCAGGACGTGCACGATGCGCTGGCCACCCTGCGCATCGCCCCCCTGCTGGCCGGCGTGCGCGGCGACCCGCCGCTGGACGTGGCCGCCCTGGCCCAGGTGGCCGTGGCCGTGGGCGCGGTGATGGTGGGCGCGAACGGGGCCATCGCATCGATGGACCTCAACCCCGTGCTGGTGGGGGCGGTGGGCGAAGGCGCGGTGGTGGTGGATGCGCTGGTGGAGCGGAGCGAACACGCCGACACGGATCGCATGCCGCCAGCACACGCACATCCTGTCTGATAGAAGTGGGCAAGACTCGTCCTACGGGGGGCGCACTGGTAGCATGGCTGAGTCTTTCCACTTGCAGACTCTGGAACTTCGCAATGATCGATCAAGCCCGTGCATCACGCCTCGCAAGCCAGGCTTTCGACCTGTGGCAGTCCGGCAAGGGCGCAGAAGCCATCCCACTCTACGAGCAGAGCCTTACCCTGGCAGACCCCAGCCACTACCGTTTGCCGGACTACCATGGTGAGCTCGCGACCGTGCTGTCGGAATTGGGTCGCTTTCCGCAGGCACGCAACCAGTTGGAGCTGTCATTGAGCGTCACATTGGGCCAAGGTGCGGCAGAAGGAAGCATAGGAGTGGTCATCGCGCGATATTTCCTGGCCGACCACCTGCTGGGCCAGCAGCGACCACAAGAGGCACTGCAAGTGATCGAACCCTCCCTGGCCAAAGGGATCGCGTCCGAATGGCTGCTGCGCCTTGTCAAGGCGACAGCGCTGCACGCACTGGGGCGCATCGATGAAGCCCGCCCGGAAGCAGCCATGGTGCTGGAGACCGCTCCGTCCAGCCAGAAGCGGGAAGAACTCGCGGAATTGCTGGGCAAGCTCCAGTTGCCGTAGCTGCAACCGCCCGCCCAGGGCTGGAGCCTGTTCTCTCTACCGACGCAACTACACCGCCACAGGCTCCAGATCCAGCCCACACACAGGGCGCACGCCCAGCGGCAACACGCACAGCCGCACCCCATCGAGCGTGAGCACCAGACCCAGTTGCCCACCCACCTGCACGATGCCGCAGGTGGTGGCAGTTGCGGCCGCACGCGGCGCCACCGGGACGCCTTTGACGGACACGGCCTGCACCACCGCACGCACCGGCGGCTGGCCCAGCATGGCCCACAAGGCCTGCGGGTCGCGCAATTGCAGCGCCTGCAGGTAGACGCCAAAGGTAGCGCTTTCGTCTCGCCCACCCGCTTCGGTCTCCCGCACGACGCCCTCCGGCCCCGCCTGCCTCAAGCGCAGCAGCGCCCGGCGCAATTGCTGGCGGCTGCCGGCCTCGGTCTTGCCGCCGGCCTGGGCCAGTTCGGCATGGCTGGCCTCGAACACTTCGTACAGCAGCACGGCAGCCCCGTCTGCGGGCGCCAGGCGTGCGGCAAGAGCCCGCAGGGCGCGCTCGGCCTGCTGGGCCTGTGCGGCGTCGGACTCGGCAGAGGGTGTGGACGCCAGCCCGGCGTCGCTGGTCTCGTTCAGTTGGGCCACCCACTGCTCCATCCACTGGCGCCGCCGCAGCCGGTCGATGGCCTGGTGCCGCACCACGGTGTGCAGCCAGGCCTGCGCGGCGTTCAGGTCGCCCAGCCCGGTCTCGGACTCCAGCGCGCGCACCAGGGCGTCCTGCACGGCGTCCTCGGCTTCGCTGGGCCCCAGCAGGCGCGCGGCCGCACGCACCAGGCGGCGGCGGGCGCCGTGATCGGTCAGGGGCAACAGGTGGCGGTCATCGTGCATGCCAGCCATCTTGCCACGGTGGGGCACACTCTGCAGGGGCCTGTCACGAAACCCGGGCCCCGTTCGTCAAGGCAGTTCATCCCATTCCACATTGAAGGACTGTTTCTCCATGTACTACGCCGCAGACGACACCCCTGCCCCGCCCTCCAGCGCCACCGAACCGCGCACCTCCTACCTGGAGGAAAAGGCCTTCAAGGCCCGCACGCTGCTGATCTTCGGCACCGTGACCGATGTGACGGCTGCCGACGTCACGCGCCGCCTCATCGCGCTCGATGCCGAGGGCCCCGAGCCCATCGACATCATCGTCAGCTCGCCCGGCGGCCACCTCGAATCGGGCGATGCCATCCACGACGTGGTGCGCTTCATCGCCGCGCCGGTGAACATGATCGGCACCGGCTGGGTCGGCAGCGCCGCCACCCATTTGTACCTGGCGGCCCCGCGCGAGCGGCGCTACTGCCTGCCCAACACGCGCTTTCTGATCCACCAGCCCAGCGGCGGCGCGGGTGGCCAGGCCACCGACATCGCCGTGCAGGCGCGCGAGATCGTCAAGGCGCGCGAACGCATCGCCCGCACCATCGCGCGCGAGACCGGCAAGCCGCTGGCGCAGGTGCTGGCCGACATCGAGCGCGACCACTGGCTCTCGGCCCAGGAGGCGGTGGACTACGGACTGGTGTCGCGGGTGATCGAGCGCAAGACCGAGCTGCGGGGGGGCTGAAAGCCATCGGGGCCCGCCAGGGCCATGGAATGCCCGCATGGGCGCCCGGCGGCGCAAGCGGTATGCTTGGCGGGGTTTCCCCCGTCTCGCCCTCCTGTCCCCCTCTTTCCTTCCTGCGGCACACCCATGGCAACAGATCTATTCGTGCTCATCCTGATCATCGCGGCCCTGGCGGGCTACGGTGCGCTCGGCTGGAAACTGTACGAACTCCGGGAGGGTTCGAACTTCGTGCGGCTGCGCTACGAGCAGCACCTGTCCCAGGTGCGCACCGCCCTGCACGCGTCGGAGGCCAAGCTGGCGCTGCTCAAGGAGGTGTTCGAGGCCCCCACGGGCGTGGCCGCCCGGGTGGGCGCGCAGCAGGAGCTGGCCGAGGCCATCCGCACCTACGCGCCGCACCTGCCCACCCGCTACCGGCACACGCTGAGCTCCCTGCAGGCCAACGAGAAGTTCTTCTTGAACGTGCACAAGGCGATTCCCGATTTCTTCTCGGACACCATCAAGGCGCGGCTGGACAAGCACAAGCCCATGGGCAACGACTTTTTCGCGTCGGAGAAGAACGACCTGCTGGCCGAGGCGGGGGTGCTGCTGCTGCGGGCCAAGGATGTGCTGGAATCGGTCGAGATCAGCCCCAGCATGGACCCGGGGGCCAAGCACATCGTCGCGGCCATCTCGCAGGGCCTGCAGATCGGCACCAAACGCAGCCCCAAGCTGGCCGAGATCGTGGAGGCCTGGAACGTGCAGCTGGAGGCCGACGCGGCCTAGGCTCCCTCCAAGGCGCAACCGGCGCCAGCCATGCCGCCCCCGCTGCTCGACACCGCCGAAGAAGCCGAGTGGCTGGCGCAAGCGCAGGCCGGAGACACGGCCGCCTTCGACCGGCTGGTGGCGCCGCACCGCCGCGCGCTGCACACCCACTGCTACCGCCTGCTGGGCTCGCCCTTCGATGCCGACGACGCCCTGCAGGAGACGCTGCTCGCCGCCTGGCGCGGCCTGGCAGGCTTCGAGGCGCGCAGCGCCCTGGGCACCTGGCTCTACCGCATTGCCACCCATGTCTGCCTGCGCCTGATCGCGCAGCGCCCGCAGCGCATCACCTCAGCAGACCACGCGCCGCCCCTGCAGGCCACGGCCGAACTGGGCGAGCCGGTGGCCGGCCCGGTGTGGCTCGAACCCCTGCCCGATGCCGAATGGGCAGCCGCCAGCCCCGAGGACCCGGCCGCCGCGCTGCAGCGGCGCGAGCATGTGGCGCTGGCCTTTGTGGCCGCGCTGCAGCACCTGCCCGGCACCCAGCGTGCCGTGCTGCTGCTGCGCGAGGTGCTGGAGTATTCGGCCGCCGAAGCGGCCGAGTTGCTGGGCACCTCGGTCGCCTCGGTCAACAGCGCGCTGCAGCGCGCGCAGGCCACGGTGCGCCAGCGCATGCCGGCCGCGCAGCTGCTGCAGACGCCCCCGCCTGCGGCGCCGGGGCTCGAAGACCTGCTCGCGCGTTTCGTCGCCGCCTGGGAGCGCCGTGACATCGCCGCCATGGCCGGCCTGCTGGCCGAAGACGCGCGCTTCACCATGCCGCCCCTGCCCTCCTGGTTCAGCGGCCGCCCCATGGTGCTGGCCTTCTTTGCCGAACGTGTGTTCCAGACCCCCTGGCGCCTGCAGCCCCTGCACGGCAACGGCCTGCCGGGCTTTGCCTGCTTCCTGCAGCAGGCCGGCGACGACCGCTTTCGCCCCGGCGGTGTGGTGCTGCTGCGCCTGCGCGGGGGATGTATCGAATCCATCGACAGCTTCATCGACCCCACGGTCTGCCGGCGCTTTGGCATGCCCGAAGAACTCGAGTGAAAAAATCACGGCCAGACCGATGAGTTGGCGGCACGGCCTGTCTCCAAAGGAGTGACACGCCCCGGACAGGCCGGGCGCGTGCACCCCCGCCCCCAGGAGATTTGTCCCATGGCCCAACTCATCGTCAGCATCCTCAGCTCCCTCGACGGCTACTGCGCCGGCCCCGGCGGCACGCTCGCCGGCCTGCCCATGGACGGCACCGCCTTCGATGCCCACAACCTCGACTGCCTGCGCCGCGCGGGCACCCTGCTGTTTGGCGCCACCACCTACCCCATGTTCGAGGGCTACTGGCCCCAGGTGGACCGCGGCCCTGCAAGCGACCCGGTGCAGCGCGAGATCGCCGAGCGCGTAGAAACATCCGCCAAGCTGCTGGTCAGCGACCACCTGCGCCTGCGCCCCGACGCGCCTTGGGCCGGCAGCACCACCGTGGTCTCCCGCGCCCAGGCCCATGCGCATATCCGCGAGCTCAAGGCCGCGCCCGGCCCGGACCTGCTGATCTACGGCAGCCACCTGCTGTACTGCGACCTGCTGGCGCACGGCCTCGTTGACGAACTGCATCTGCTGGTGGCCAATGTGCTGCTGGGCGGGGGCGTGCCCACCTTCGAGCCCGGCCTGGTGCAGCACTGGGCGCTGCGCGGCCAGCGCCGGCTGCCGGGGTCGGACATCGTGGCGCTGCACTACGACTGCGGGCCGCAATGACCGCCGGCCTGGCAGGCCCGAAGCAGGTCAAAGCCGCCCCAGGGAGGCCGAAGGCGGCTCCCCGAACCGCGCGCGGTAGCTGGCCGCAAACATGCCCAGGTGGGCGTAGCCCCAGGCCTCGGCCACGTCGCGCACACGCGTGCCCTCGGGGGCGGCCAGCAGTTCTGCGCGGACACCGTTGAGCCGGGCCTCCCGCACCGCCTGCATGGGCGTGCATTGGCGGTACTCGCGAAAGGCGGCGTTCAAGGTCCGCACGCTGACGCCGGCGCAGCGCGCCAGCTCGCTCAGGGTCGGCGCCTCACGGGCATGGTCCCGGATATGCTGCTCTGCCAGCAGCACCTGCCTAGGGGCCATGCGGTGCAGCGTCGGCGCCTGGGGCCGTTCCAGCTGCTCGCGCCACAGGGTCAGCAGGTGCAGCCCGATCATTTCTTCGAGGTGGCGGCCCAGCGGCCCGTTCTCCACGGCATCGGGCATCTCGGTGATGCAGCGGCACACGTAGGACAGCAGGTGGATCCAGCTCGACTGGGCACCTCCGAAGCGGAACTTGCAGGCCCACATGCGTTCGTCCGCCGGCCTGCCGAACCAGCGCTCGTACAGGCCCGCCATCGCATCGTGCTGGAAGGTGAGGTTCAGCTGCAGGTGCTGCGCGTCGGCGTCCAGCCGGTAGTGGGTGCGCGAGTTGTCCACCGCAAACGCCTCGCCCACGCCCGTGTCGGCATACGCGCGGCCACCCGACCAGTGGCGTATCGCTCCGCGCAGCGTCGTCAAAACCATGCCGCAGCCGGCGTCGGACGAGAACTCCGTCAGGTGCACCGGCACACCATAGCTGAACCGGCTCAGCGTCATGTGCCCGATCTGGATGGCGTCGAGGATCGACTGCGGCTTGCGCACGCCCCCCATCGGGGCCACGTTGTAGGGCATGTAGACCTGCCGGCACCAGTGCTGCACCTCGTCCCAGTCGGCCGATGCCGCCATCAGGCGGTGCCGCGTGCTCGGCGCGCCCGTGGCATCGGTGATCAGGACTTGGCGGATCGCTTCCATACCAGCGGGCTCCTCGCAACATGCACGCCGGTGGCGGCTCACCGGCCATGATAGATGGCCGACTCGAACTCGACAAAACCGGGGTAGGACGCGGCGTCCTGGAAAGGCAGTATCTGCGTCGCCCAGTACCCGCCGATACCGCTCGTTCGGTCGATCCAGTAAAAGCAGTTGGCCAGGCCCGCCCACATCAGGGAGTTTGCCGGCCTGCCCGAAGGCGTGCGCTCGCGGTTGGTCATGAAGCTGTAGGCCCAGCCCTTGGGCGTGCCGGCAAAGAACTCGCCAGAGTTGCTGAAGGCGGGAATGGACGTGGTCCAGCCGCCGGCCGACAGCCCCATCGCGGCCAGCCCGTCCGTCCCCATGGCCTCCACGGTCTTGGCCTGCAGCACACGGCCATGCGGGCCGCCCCCGTCGTTGAGAACCATGCGGATGAACTTCATGTACTCGCCCACCGTGCCATACAGCCCATGGCCTCCCATGTCCATCGGCGGCGGGTCGGGCAGCACCAGCTCGGGCAGCGGCGTCAGTTGGCCGTCCTCGGCGCGGTCGTGGATGGTCACGCGCCGCCCGCGCATGGACTCGCTCAGGCCAAAGCCGATGTCCTGCATGCCCAGCGGGCCGAAGATGCGCTCGGACATGACGGCCCCCAGGCGCTTGCCACGCTGCGCCTCGACGATGCGGCCCAGCCAGTCGATGTTGACCCCGTAGGTCCAGGCCTGCCCAGGCTCGTGCAGCAGCACCGTGCGGATCGCGTCGAAGCTGCACCCCACCACGCTCGGGATGTTGCGGGCATTGCGGAACCGCAGGTCATCGGCGCTGAAGAACTCATAGCACAGGCCCGAGGTGTGCAGCATCAGGTCGTTGACCGTGATCGGCCGCCTGGGCGCGCGGGTGCGCGGCAGGCCGCTCGCGTCAAAGCCGTCCAGCACCTGGATCTGGTCGATCTCGGGCACGTACTTGCCAGCCGGCTCGTCGAGCCGGATCCGCCCCTCTTCGACCAGCTGCATCACGCAGGTGGCGGTGAGCGCCTTGGTGGTCGAGAACAGCGCGAAGACGGAATCCGTGGTCATGGGCGCATCCCGGCCCAGCTCGCGGGTTCCGGCGGCCCCCTCGTAGAAGTTGCCATCGCGGTCGGTGGCCATTGCAACGACGCCCGGTGCGCCGCCGCGGCGCTGCGTCGTCTGGGCAAGCACCGCGTCCAGCGCTGTGGTGGTTCTGGCTTGTGTCATGAAGTCTCCTTGGTGGTTCTGGGTTGGCCCGGCAGGCCCGGATCCGGGCCCCGCTGGCGCAAGCCAAATCTAGGTGGACTTCAGGTGGCGCACTGTCTGGTTATGGCAAGCCGCTGTCTGCGGCTGGCAGGAATTGGCGTGGACATCCAGCGGCTGGCCTGGCGGGTGCCCCTGATCTGCAGAACGGCGCCAGGTGCAGCCGCAGGCTCAGCCCTGAACAGCAGCCGGGCCATTGCAGAAAAGCGCAATCTTGTTCCCCACCGGATCGCGGACATAGGCGACAAAGAAGTCCTTGCTGTAGGCCGCGCGAAACCCGGGCGCGCCCTCGTCGCTGCCGCCTGCGGCAATCGCCGCCGCATGCACCTGGCGCACGCTGTCGTGCGAGCCGGTGCGAAACGCGGTCATCGAGCCGTTGCCCACCGTCGCGGGCTGGCCATCGAACGGTGGCTTGACGTAGACCACGCAGGGGCCGCCGCCGCCCGCCGGCGCCGGCAGCGCGAAGGTCAGGCCTTCGGGATCAACCTGCTTGCGGTAGCCCAGCGGCACCAGCAGGGCGGTGTAGAAGCGCTCGGACGCGTGCATGTCATTGGCGCCCAGGGTGATGTAGCTCAGCATGGCGGCAGGGGGCTCCGGCAAGGTCAAGAGGGTTCGGATGGATGCACAGGGTTCACTCCAGCGCAAAGCGCTCGCGCCAGAATGCCTGCAGCCGGGGCTCATTGTCCACCCGGCGCACCACGGGGGCCATGCGCGGCGCCACCTCGCAGAAGCGCGCGCGCCAGGGGCCGAAGCGCGACACGACGGTGACATACAGGTCCAGCACCGTCAATGCGTCGCCCAGCAGGTAGGGCCCCGGGCTCAACTGGCTGTCCATATGGGCCCAGCAGAAGGCGATGCGCTCGTGCACGGCATGGACCACATCGTCGCGCGCGGCCTGTGGCGCGCCGATGCGGCCCACGTCGGGCTTGATCCAGTGCAGAGAATAAATGGCCGATGAGACATACACCATCCACCGCAGGTACTGGCTGCGCCGGGGGTCATCCAGCGCCGGCGCCAGGCGCGCCTCGGGGTGCAGATCGGCCAGGTGGACCAGGATGGCGGCGCTTTCGGTCAGGACCTCGCCACCGGGCAGCACCATGGTGGGAATCTGGCGCAGCGGGTTCACCGGCGCCACGCGCTCGCGCGCCGCAGGGTCGGCCCAGGTCGCGCCATCGACCAGGGCATAGGGAATGCCCAGCAGCGTCAGCGCGGCCTCCACCGCGATCGAGCCGGAGGCGGGGGCGCCATACAGGGTCCAGGGGGATTCGGTGGATGCCATGGCAGGTTCATAGCACAAAGCGCACATCACCCATTTGGGGGCTCTTCAGCCGCGCCCTGCACTCCTAGAATCGTAAGCAAAAGAAAGAGTGGGAAACCTGGGAGAAAGAAGCGCTTGCGTCCGCGGGCTGGCAGGCAACTGCCGGCCCGCCGGCCGCAGACCCGGGCCAGCGATGGCACGGTGCGGGGCGCTGCTGCAGCAACAACAACACATGCCATCTACCGTCAGCGATGCCGGTAGATTTTTTTCTTTGGGGGCACGGCAAGCGGCCAGTTCTTGCGCCAGGCGGTGCGTCCGGCCTGCCTGCAGGTGTGCTTTGGCACAATGGCGGGTTCTGTACGCACCATCGTAGATCCAGCCCCCATGATGATGATGAAGCCCGCCCTCTTCCAGGCCCTCCGGGCCCGCCCCCTGCTTGCGGCCACTGCCGCTGTGCTTGCGCTGTCTGCCCAGGCCTACGCGCAGAGCACCACCAAGCCTGCAGCGCCCGCCAACCCCAGCACCCCAGGCGGCGCAGCCGCCAGCGCCAGCACGCCCGCCCAGCAAGCCGAATCGTTTGCCAACATCTTCGCCACCACCTGCGCGAAGTACGCGTCCAACCTGGGTGCGCTGCGCACCAAGCTGGCACCGCTGCCCACCATGCCGGCCGACAAGGCCAACTACTTCCTGCAGGGCCAGCCCGGCAAGGTCTGGCCGGTGCCGGACCCGCATGGCAGCTTCGTGGTCGCCATCCCCGACGGCCAGAACCTGTGCGCGGTGTACGCGCGCCGCGTGGGCGTTCCGCAGACCCTGGCCTGGTTCAAGAAAATGGCGACCGAGGCGCCCGTGCCCATGGTGGCCCGCCAGGTGCAGGACTCGAAATCGGCCAGCCCGCAGAACGGCACGGCCCACACCATCGCCTACGAATGGGCCGCGCCCGACAGTACCAAGCGCGTGCTCTACAGCCTGACCACCTCGGCCTCGCCCACGGCCGACCTGCAGGGGCTGGCCAGCGTGACCTACGCGCCCTGATCCCGCCCCGGCATGGGCACCACCACATCCGCCGAGGACGAGATGGCCATGCAGGCCTGGGCCTCGCATGTGGGCATGGCAGAGCAGTTGGGCGCACCCTGGGTGGTGAACCTGCAGCTTTCCACGGTGCCCATGAACCACTGGTTCTACCGGCGCAAGGCGCTCCAGCCCGCAGACCTGCAACTGGACATCGCCATCCCCAGCTACGGCCTGTGGCGGGCCACGCTGCGCCGGCACGACGGCCTGTTCATGGCCCAGTGGCGGCCGGGCGGCCGCTTCAGTGTCGATTCGCAGCAGATGAAGTACACGCGCCTGACCCCCTGGCCCGCCATGCCATCGCTGATGGACTTCCCGACCCTGGCAGGGGCGCTGGAGCAGGTGCTGTCGGTGCGCTTCATCCGCCATGCCAACCTGGGCGCGAACGGCCTGGCCGTCGACCTCGAACACTGGGCCGCCGCCGAGCACGGCACCGCCGCCCTGCGCCAATGGCTGGCCCCCTGTGCGGACACGCTGGGCACCCACTACCGGGCGGCACAGGCCAGCGCATGACAACGCCCTGCCCGCACTGCGGCGCCACCACCATTGCCTTCACCCCCTCCGATGCCGACTTCGGGGCCGTGGTGCGCGCACTCGCCAATGGCTCCAAAACCCTGGCCGCGGGCGAGTACAAATGGTTTGCACAGTGCACCGACGCCGAGGCCACGGCCTGGGTCGCGCACCTGCTGCACTGCGCCCACGCCTGGCCCCAGGCCGAGGCAGACGAAGCCGTTCTGGCCCAGGTGGAGGCCGCCTTTGCCGGCGTGGACAAGCCCGCACACTTCACCGACCGCAGCCACTGCGACGAGTGCCGCACCCACGACGACACATTGCGTGCCCGCACGCGTGCCACCCTGCGCCGCAGCGACCTGGGCAACGCGGGCTGGGACCCGATCACGTTTTCGAGTGCCGACGGTATCGGCTACTTCTTCCCCGCCCTGGCCCGCTTTGCGCTGCTGCCCGATGTGTGGCCCGACCACAGCTGGTATGCCGACCAACTGCTCTCGCACCTGGCCTGGGATGGTGCCGACAACCGCTTCCTGGCCTGGTGCACGCCCGTGCAGCGCGGTGCCGTGCAGGCGCTGCTGGCGCACATTGCGGCCACGCGCGGGGATGTGGCCGTGCACCATGCATGCGAGGACGCGCTGCAGGCAGCACTGGCGGTGTGGCAGGCCCCCTCCGGACAACCGCCACAGCCCGGCGCACATGGTGCCACACCACCCACCACCGCTTGACGGCCTCCCCGCGGGTCCACCGCAGGACCGCGCGCTGCGGGAGGTCGAGGCCAAAGCGCCCAACGCCACGGTTGAGCGTGCACAGCCCCTGGATGCGGCCGCACGCATCACCCTGCAGTTCCACCCCGACCGCTGGCACCAGGGCCGGCCCATCCTGCAGGCCTTGCGCGAGGATGGCTGCTACAAATCCCAGTTCGAAACCCGCACCAGCAATGGCGGCCTGACTGCGCACGAAGGCGGCGACCGGTGGCGCTGGGAGAGCCGCATCTTTGGCGGTGCATATGACGGCGCGGCCCCCGGCGAGCGACCCAAGTACGGCGCACTGAACCACCGAGCCCTGCCCACGGGCGCAGCACCACGCTTTGGCTCGGCCTACCTGCGCCTGAAACGCGAGGTGCTGCAGCGCGCCACCTTCTGCTACCCCGACAGCGTGTTCGAGCCGCAGCACTTCGGCACGGCGGACCACGCCACGGCACTCATTGCGCTGGCCGACGCGAACAGCCAGCCCGACCCGCTGGACCGCTACATCGAAGCCCACGTGCATGGCCCCGTGCTGCTGGCGCGTGATGTCGAGGCACTGGTGCTGGACCCGTGCTTTCGCGGAACTCCTCTAGAGGAGTTGGCATGCCAACTGCCCTGCCCTGTCGAATGGCATGCGGGTTTTCGGCTGGAGGTGGAGGTCTTGCTGCAGCACGCGGACTACCGGGGCCCGGCCATCGCCGCGCTGGGTGCGCAGATTGCCCGGCACGGTGTGCTGACACCGGCCGCCATCGGCGAGGCCGTGGCCTCAGGGCAACACGACCCGCAGGCGCTCAAGAAGGTGTGGCATTGCGTGGCGCGCTTCGGCGACCTGTCGAAGGCCCAAGGGGCCTGAGATGCGGCCCGTCACGGCACCCGGTCCCCATCCCGTATCTGCGCCACCACCCCGTTCTGCAGCCGCACCACCGACATGAAGTTGCCCGGGCCGCGGTGGTAGGTCCATTCGTCCACGTACTCGCACTGCTCGGTCACGATCTGGCGGGGTGCCTCGCGCGGGTGCAGGGGCACGGTCCACAGCACGCGGGGGATGCGGATGCACACCGTGTCAGTGGCAAAGGGCTGGCCACATTTCATGACCAGGCTGGCGCGCGAATCGCCCACGCCCACCAGGCGGCCGCCGCAGCCCAGGCCCTGCGCATGGGCCTGCTTCACGGGCGCCAACATGCCCGCGGTGGCAATGGCCGCCAGGGCCAGGCACAGGGCACCGCGAGCAAGCCGTTGCGACGACGCGGGGAAACAGGGGGTTGGTGGCAGCATGGTCGTTTGGATGCGCATCACGCGCAAAAGTTTGGCACACAGAGCGCACGCCGCAACGAAAAAGGCCCGCACACGGCGGGCCCTTGCGGGGTTGGCGCCCTGCAGGCTCAACGGTTGAGCCTGCAGGCGGGTTGACCACCCGGCCCTGGGCCTACTCCGCCTCGATCTTCGACGTCTTCACCACCGTCGCCCAGTTCGCCAGCTCCACCTTGGTCTTCTCGCCCAGTTGCTGCGGCGTCTGGTAGTCGGCCGTGGCGCCCTGCTCCTGGGCCTTTTGCTTGAAGGCGGCGCTCTGCACCACGGTGCGGATGTCGGCGGTGAGCTTGTCGACCACGGGCTTGGGTACGTTGGCCGGGGCGAACACGGCGAACCAGGAGGTGGCGTCCACCTTGGGGTAGCCGGCCTCGGCGGTGGTGGGCACCTCGGGCAGGCTGGGCAGGCGCTCCTTGCCGGTCACGGCCAGCACGCGCAGCTTGCCGGCGGCGATGTGGGGCATGAAGGGTGGCGCGGTGCCGAAGGTCAGGTCCACCTGGCCGCCCAGCAGGTCCTGCAGCGCGGGGCCGGTGCCCTTGTAGGGCACGTGCACCATCTTCACGCCGCCCTGCTGCTCCAGCATGGCGCCGGTCACGTGCTGCAGCGAGCCGTTGCCCGACGAGGCGTAGTTGAGCTTGCCGGGGTTGGCCTTGGCGTAGGCAACCAGTTCGGCCAGGGTCTTCACCGGCAGGTCGTTGCGCACCACGATGATCTGCGGGGCCGAGATCACGTTGGCCACGGGCTGGAAGTCGGTCTGCTCCCACTGCTTTTGCTTGGTGAGGTGGGGCGAGATGACGTGGTAGCCCGAGTACTGCATGAGCAGGGTGTAGCCGTCGGCCTCCGCGCGCTTGACGGCGCTGGCCGCAATGGCGCCATTGCCACCGCCCTTGTTGTCGGCAATGACCGACTGGCCCAGCACCGGGCCCAGCGCCTGGGCGAGCATGCGGGCCGACAGGTCGGTGGTGCCACCGGCGGCCGTGGGCACGACCAGGGTGACGGGCTTGGCGGGGTAGCTGCCACCTTGCGCGAAGGCGCTGCCGGCGCACAGCGCGGCCAGGGCCAGCAGGGTGAATTGTTTGCGGGTTGCTTGCATGAGGGATGTGTCTCCGTTCTGAGTTATGGATGGATGGTGAAGCGACGAATTGGTGGCGAGGTGGTCAATCCACCTTCGCGCCTGTTTCCTGGACGACCTTGTGCCAGCGCGCCAGGTCGTCCTTGACCAGGGTGCCCAGCTGCGCCGATGTGCCCTTGAAGGGCTCGCAGCCCACGGCGGCCAGCTTGTCGACCACGTCCTTGTGGTCCAGCGCCTTGGCCACCTCGGCCTGCAGCTGGGCCACCACGGCGCTCGGGGTGCCGGCGGGGGCGAACATGCCGTACCACGGGGTCTGGCCAAAGCCCTTCAGGGTCTCGCCCATGGTGGGCGCATCGGGCAGCGCGGCCACGCGCTTTTCGTTGACCACGCCCAGCACCTTGAGCTTGCCGGCCTTGATGAAGGCAATCGACGAGGGCAGGCTTTGCACCGACAGCGGCACCTGCCCGCCCACCACGTCGGTGGCTGCCGCCGCCGAGCCCTTGTAGGGGATGTGCTGCAGCTCGATGCCCGCGGCCTTTTGCAGCATCTCGCCGATCAAATGGTTGAGCGTGCCGTTGCCGGCCGAGGCAATCGAATACTTGCCCGGGTTGGCCTTGGCCACGGCGATCAGTTCCGCCATGTTCTTGGCGGGGAAGGACGGGTGCGCTACCAGCACATAGCCGGCCGTGGCCAGCGGTGCCACGGGCTCGAAGTCCTTGACCGGGTCGAACCCCGTGCTCTTGTACAGCCAGGGGTTGATGACCTGGGCGCTGTCGGCCGTCACCAGCAGGGTGTAGCCGTCGGCCTTGGCCTTGGCGGTGTTGGCCGTGCCCACATTGCCGCCCGCGCCGGGGCGGTTGTCCACCACCACGGGCTGGCCCAGCTGCTCGCTGAGCTTTTGCGCCAGCACGCGCGCAATCGCGTCGTTGGCACCGCCCGCGGCCTGGGGCACGACCACGGTGATGGGCTTGCTGGGGAACCTGCCCGCGTCCTGCGCGGCGGCAGTGAACGCGGTGGCGCACAGCGCCGCGGCGAGCACCAGCCTGCGTGGCATGCGGTAAGGGAATCTCGAATCGCTCATGGTCTTGTCTCCTGTCGTCTTGTTGGAATGAATGAACCAGAACAGCACGGCAACGGGGGCTATGTGGTGCGGGTGCCTCCCGCCAGCTCCTTCTCGCGCGCCAGCGCCCGCTCCTTGATCGCGCCAAAGTCCGCCGGCACCGGGTGCAGCGCCAGGCGCGGCCCGGCCTTTGCGATCTGGCTGGGGATGTCGTGGCCGATCAGCGCGGGCAGGCGCTGCGCGGCGGCCACCAGGGCCGCCAGGTCCACACCGGTTTCGTAGCCCATGCAGGCCAGCGCATGCACGATCTCTTCGCTGCACACATTGCCGCTGGCCCCTGGCGCATAAGGGCAGCCGCCCAGGCCGCCCAGCGATGCGTCGAAGCGGTCTGCCCCGGCGTCGATGGCCGCCAGCACATTGGCCAGCCCCATGCCGCGCGTGTTGTGGAAGTGCAAGGTGAACTCCACCCCCGGCCAGCGCGCGCGCGCCGCCGCGGTGATCGCCGCCACCTGCGTGGGGTAGGCCATGCCCGTGGTGTCGCACAGCGTGACGCCGCCCACACCCAGGTCCACAAAGCGCTGCACCCAGCCGAAGACGGCCTCGGGCGCCACCTCGCCCTCCATGGGGCAGCCGAACACGCACGACAGCGACACGTTGACCGCCACGCGCGCCGCCTGCGCCGTGGCCACCACCTGGGCCAGCGCGGTGAACGAATGCGCCTGCGTCATGCGCAGGTTGGCGATGTTGTGCGTGGCGCTGGCCGACATGACCAGGTTGAGCTCGTCCGCACGCGATTCGATGGCGCGCTCGGCCCCGCGCACATTGGGCACCAGGGCGGTGTAGACGGTGCCGGGGCGGCGCGTGATCTCGCGCATCACCACCTCGGCATCCTTGAGCGCGGGGATGGCCGTGGGCGAGGTGAACGAGGTCACCTCGATCTTGGCCAGGCCCGCGTCGGACAGTGCATTGGCCAGCGCGATCTTGTCCTCGGTGGGCACAAAGGCGCTTTCCATCTGCAGGCCGTCGCGCAGGCCGACCTCCTGCATGTGGATGCGCCTGCCCGCGCCGGCCCATACGCCAGGTGCGTTCACTGCGGCGTTCATTGGACCACCCCCTTGCTGCGCAGCAGCGCGATCTGCTCGGCCGTGAGGCCTGCCTCGGCCAACACCGCGTCGGTGTCGTCGCCCAGGTGCGGCGCACTGCTGCGGATGGAACCCGGCGTGGCCGAGAGCTTGGGCACGATGCCCGGCACCTGCACGCTGTAGCCATCGCGCGTATGCTGCGTCAGTAGCATGTCGCGCGCCTGGTAGTGCGGGTCTTCGGCAATGTCGCGCGCGGTGTAGACCTTGCCGGCCGGCACGCGGGCCGTGCCCAGCGCGTCCAGCACCTGCTGCACGGTGAGCGATGCGCTCCAGGCGCCGATGGCGGCGTCGATCTCGTCCACACGCGCCACGCGGCCTGCGTTGTCGGCCAGGTCGGGCGCGGCGCCCAGGTCGGGCCGGCCAATCGCCTGCATCAGCCGCTTGAAGATGCTGTCGCCATTGCCGGCCACCAGCACCCAGCCATCGGTGCAGGGGTAGGCGTTGGACGGGGCAATGCCCGGCAGCGCGCTGCCCGCGGCCTCGCGCACGGCGCCAAAGGCGCTGTACTCGGGGATCAGGCTTTCCATCACGTTGAACACGGCCTCGTGCAGCGCCACGTCGATCACCTGGCCCTGGCCGCCGTTGACCTTGCGGTGGTACAGCGCCGTCAGCACGCCGATGGCGCCGTGCAGCGCGGCCAGCGTGTCGCCGATGGACACCCCCACCCGCACCGGCACGCGACCGGGCTCGCCCGTCAGGTGGCGCAGGCCGCCCATGGCCTCGCCAATGGCGCCAAAGCCTGGCAGGTCGCGGTAGGGCCCGGTCTGCCCGTAGCCCGAGATGCGCAGCATCACGAGGCCGGGGTTGATGCGGTGCAGCTCCTCGGGCGACATGCCCCAACCCTCCAGCGTGCCGGGGCGAAAGTTCTCCACCAGCACATCGGCCTCGGCGATCAGTTGGCGCGCGATGTCCTGGCCCTCTTTCTGGCGCAGGTCCAGCGCCACCGAGCGCTTGTTGCGCGACTGCACCTGCCACCAGACGGAGGTGCCCTCCTTGATAAGGCGCCAGTTGCGCAGCGGGTCGCCGGTTTCGGGCGCCTCGATCTTGATGACCTCGGCGCCGAAGTCGCCCAGCGTCTTGCCGCAGAAGGGGCCGGCGATCAGCTGGCCCATCTCGATCACGCGCACGCCCTGCAGCGCGGCGGGGGTAGGTGTTGCACCCATCGTTGTGTTGTCTCCAATGTCGCGGCCTGCGGAATCAGGCCTGCCTGTGTTGTCCCGCATGATGCGCAAAGAAGCCCTGCGGGCAAAACGCTCTTATGACAATCCACCATCGCGTTTCAGCATGGCAGTTAATATCCCTCGCATGAAGCTCGACCCCGTCTCCCTGCGCCTGTTCGTTGCCGTGATGGAAGAAAGCACCATCGCCGCCGCCGCCGCGCGCGAGCACCTGGCCGCGTCGGCCGTGAGCCGGCGCCTGGCCGACCTGGAAGACGCCCTGCACGTCACCCTGTTCACCCGCAGCAACAAGGGCACCGAGCCCACGGCCGCGGCCTACGCCCTCTTGAACCTGGCGCGCGGCGTGCTCAACGACCTCGATGGCATCGCCACGCAGATGCGCGACTACGGCGCCGGCGTGCGCGGCCATGTGCGCGTGGTGGCCAACATCTCGGCCATCACGCAGTTTTTGCCCGCGCAACTGCAAAGCTTCATGGCCCTGCACCCGCAGGTGGATGTGCGCCTGCAGGAGCAGATCAGCACGGCCATCGCCCAGTCGGTGGCCGAGAACGCGGCCGACGTGGGCATCCTCAACCAGGGCCACTATGGCGACCGCGTGGTGCAGCTGCCCTACCGCACCGACGAGCTGGTGCTGGTGGTGCCGCGCGAGCACCCGCTGGCGCGCCGCAAGTCCGCCCGCTTTGCCGAGGTGCTGCCGCACGACTTCGTGGGCGCGCACCCGGGCAGCGCCATCAACAACCAGCTCACCAAGGCCGCATCCGAGGCCGGGCTGCCGCTGCGCCTGCGCATGCAGGTCACCAGCTACGACGCCATGTGCCTCATGGTCGCGGCCGGCCTGGGTGTGGGCGTCATGCCGCGCGGCAGCGCGGCGCTGTACAAGGGCACGCAGCCGATCCGCGTGGTCACGCTCAGCGAGCCCTGGGCGCAGCGCCAGCTGGTGCTGTGCGTGCGCTCGGGCGAATCGCTCTCCAGCGTGGCACGGCTGCTGGTGGACCATCTGTGCGCACCGGCCGAGGGCCCTGCCGCATGAGCGCCGCCACGACAGCCCCGCTGCAGTGGGATGTGTTCTGCCAGGTCATCGACAACTACGGCGACATCGGCGTCTGCTGGCGCCTGGCCAGCCAGCTGGCCGCGCGCGGCGAGCGCGTGCGCCTGTGGGTGGACGATGCCTCGGCGCTGGCGTGGATGGCGCCGGCCGGCCACCCGGGCGTGGAGCTGCGCCCCTGGGGCGGCGAGTTGCCCGGCGCGCACGAGGCCGCGCCCGGTGTGCTGGTCGAGGCCTTTGGCTGCGAGATCCCCGAGGCCTTCCTGGCCTGGGCCGTTGGGCAAGCACCCGGCCAGCAGCCTGCGTGGGTCAATCTCGAATACCTCTCTGCAGAGTCGTATGTGGAGCGCAACCACCGCCTGCCCTCGCTCGTGATGTCCGGCCCCGCCCGGGGCTGGACGCGCTGGTTCTTCTACCCCGGCTTCACCCCCGCCACCGGCGGCCTGCTGCGCGAGCCGGGGCTGCTGAACCAGCGCCCCGCCAGCTTTGCGGACACCTGGCGCGCGGCCCAGCCCGCAGCGGCCACGGCGCCTGAGCGCTGGATGTCGCTGTTTTGCTACGAGCCACCCGCCCTGACCGCCCTGCTGGCCCAGGCCTTGCAGCCCGGCGCCGTGCCCACGCGCCTGCTGGTCACGCCCGGGCGCGCCACGGCGGCGGTGCAGGCCGCCCTGGCCGCCCTGCCGGCACAGCATGGCGCGCTGCAACTGCAGTACCTGCAAGCCACCGACCAGCAGGGTTTCGACGACCTGCTCCACGCCTGCGACTTCAACGCCGTGCGCGGCGAGGATTCGCTGGTGCGCGCTCTCTGGGCCGGCAAAGCGCTGGTCTGGCACATCTACCCTCAGGACGACGGTGCCCACCATGCCAAGCTGGCGGCGTTTCTCGACTGGCTGGGCGCCCCGGCCTCGCTGCGCGACTTCCACGCCGCCTGGAACGGCATCCCCGGCCATGGGCCGCTGGTGGTTCCGGATGGTGAAACGCTGGCCGAATGGACCGCCTGCATCCACGCTGCACGCACCCGCCTGGCACGGCAAAGCAGCCTGGTGGACCAGTTGGTAGGATTTGTGCTGGAAAAAAGGTAAAATCCAAGGCTTTGCGCAAATAACAGCGCGGCGCGCCAGTGCCCGCACCCGCGCAATCCCGCCGCGGAACATGCGCCGGCCAGCAGCACAGCCCACCGGGGCCTGCAGCCAGCGCGTTGAGCGGCCCCCAACCCAAGCAACCAAACTGCTATGAAAATCGCTCAAGAAATCCGCGCCGGCAACGTCATCATGCACGGCAAGGACCCCATGGTCGTCCTGAAGACCGAATACGCCCGTGGCGGCCGCGGCGCAGCCACCGTG
>JAESFW010000234.1_pt1 | contig 61491 bp, 58 predicted proteins | sample 9269481 | NCBI WGS metagenome assembly JAESFW01 (sample SAMN14515350, study PRJNA621654) | algae metagenome | isolation source: Lyngbya sp. HA4199-MV5 and co-occurring heterotrophs from soil with... | place: USA: Ahupuaa O Kahana State Park, Hawaii | collected 2009-07-21 | reverse complement strand
CTTGCCGGCCTTAGGCATCGTGAGCCAGATCGTGCCCGCCTTCGCGCGCAAGAAGCTGTTCGGCTACGCCTCCATGGTGTATGCCACCTCGTCCATCGCCATCCTGTCGTTCATCGTGTGGGCGCACCACATGTTCACCACCGGCATGCCCGTGACCGGCCAGCTGTTCTTCATGTACGCCACCATGCTGATCTCCGTGCCCACGGCCGTGAAGATCTTCAACTGGATCGCCACCATGTGGCGCGGCTCCATGACCTTCGAGACCCCCATGCTGTTCGCCGTGGGCTTCATCTTCGTGTTCACCATGGGCGGCTTCACGGGTCTGATCCTGGCCATGGCGCCCATCGACATCCAGCTGCAGGACACCTACTACGTGGTGGCCCACTTCCACTACGTGCTGGTGGCCGGCTCGCTGTTCTCGATGTTCGCAGGCGTGTACTACTGGCTGCCCAAGTGGACGGGCCACATGTATTCCGAGACGCGCGGCCAGATCCACTTCTGGGGCTCGCTGATCACCTTCAACATCACCTTCTTCCCGATGCACTTCCTGGGCCTGGCCGGCATGCCCCGCCGCTACGCCGACTACCCCATGCAGTTCGCCGACTTCAACGCCATCGCCTCGGTGGGCGCCTTCGGTTTCGGCCTGATGCAGGTGTACTTCTTCCTGGCCATCGTGCTGCCTGCGATGATGGGCAAGGGTGCTGCGGCCCCCGCCAAGCCCTGGGATGGCGCCGAAGGCCTGGAATGGGAAGTGCCTTCGCCCGCACCGTTCCACACCTTTGAAACCCCGCCCAAGCTGGACGCCACGGCAACCCGCGTGATCGGCTGAGCACCATGCCCATGACCCCCGAACAGAAGAAGAGCAACCTGCGCCTGGGTTTGATCCTGGCGTCCATCGCTGCGGCCTTCTTCATCGGGTTCATGGTCAAGATGGTCCTCTTGTCCTCGCGCTGAAGCACCACAACGAGGCACCGGACCCGTCACCATGAACCTGCGCCGCGAAAACGCCAAGATGGTGGGCAAGCTGGTCGTGATCGCGGCCGGCATGTTCGCCTTCGGCTACGTGCTGATCCCCATCTACAAGCACATCTGCGAGATGACGGGGATCAACATCCTGTCGCTGTCCGAGCGCCAGGTGCCCGGCAACGGCGTGGCCGGCAAGGACGTGAAGGTACCCGCCAACACGCAGGTGGACAAGAGCCGCACCATCACGGTCGAGTTCGACGCCAATGCGCGCGGCCCCTGGGACTTCAAGCCCGCCCAGCGCTCGGTGCAGGTGCACCCCGGCGAGCTGACCACGGTGATGTACGAGTTCCAGAACGTGCAGAACCGCCGCATGGCCGCCCAGGCCATCCCGAGCTACGCACCACGCCAGGCGGCAGCGCACTTCAACAAGCTGGAGTGCTTCTGCTTCAACCAGTACACGCTGGAGCCCGGTGAAAAGAAGCAATGGCCTGTGGCCTTCGTGATCGACCCGCGCCTGTCCAAGGACGTCACGACGATCACCCTGTCCTACACCTTCTTCGAAGTGGGCGGCAAGACGCCCGCGGCGCCCGAGTCCACGGCTGCGGCAGCCCCCGCGCTGCAGCATCCCGCTACCGAAGGAGCCGGATCATGAACGCCCCCTCGCCGGTGCACCAACGCAAGGGCTCGCTGCTGCGCACCATCCGCGCCGTGGCCTGGTCCTTCATCGGTCTGCGCAAGGGCAGCGAATACGCGCAGGACGTCGAGAAGCTCAACCCGGTGCACATCATCGTGGTCGGGCTGGTGGCGGTGTTCCTGCTGGTGATCGGGCTGATCGCCCTGGTGAACTTCATTGTGTGACGGCGGCATGGCCAGCGTCCCCACGAGTACGATAGACAGATAACAAAAGATTCAAAGAGATTCAGGAGCTGAAGAAATGAGTGCATCAAGCCACGGAACCACACCGTACTACTACGTGCCCGCCGAATCGCGCCACCCGGCGATGGCGGCTGCCGGCCTGTTCTTCGTGATCCTGGGCGCGGGCCAGTGGATCAACGGCCACGACTGGGGCAAGTACTCCCTGCTGCTGGGCCTGGTCTGGTGGCTGTTCGTGCTCTACCAGTGGTTCGGTGACGCCGTGCGCGAAAGCGAAGGCGGCCTGTACGGCCACAAGATCGACCTCTCGTACCGCTGGAGCATGAGCTGGTTCATCTTCTCGGAGGTGATGTTCTTCGGGGCCTTCTTCTCGGCCCTGTGGTGGGCGCGCGCGCACTCGGTGCCGGCCCTCGGTAGCCTGGACAACGCGCTGCTGTGGCCCGACTTCAAGGCCGTGTGGCCCAGTGTGGCCGCCGGCGTGACGGCGTCGCCCGCCGGCATCGTCGAGCCCTTCCAGACCGTGGGCCCCTTCTGGCTGCCCACCATCAACACGGCCCTGCTGCTGACATCGGGCGTCACGCTGACCATCGCCCACCACGCGCTGCGCGAAAACCACCGCGGCAAGACCATTGCCTACATGTGGGCCACCGTGGTGCTGGGCTTCACCTTCCTGTGCGTGCAGGGCTACGAGTACTACCACCTGTACACCGACCTGAACCTCAAGCTCAACTCGGGCGTGTTCGGCTCCACCTTCTTCATGCTCACGGGTTTCCACGGCTTCCACGTGTTCCTGGGCATGCTGATGCTGCTGTTCATCACCTTGCGCCTGCAAAAGGGCCACTTCACGGCCGACAAGCACTTCGGCTTCGAGGGCGCTGCCTGGTACTGGCACTTCGTGGACGTGGTCTGGCTGGGCCTGTACGTGCTGGTCTACTGGATGTAATCCGGCACGGCCTTCCACAAAAAAAGCGCCGTGAGGCGCTTTTTTTGTTCCGGCGGGGTGCAGCGTCGGCTCAGCGAGTGCTGGCCGGCAAGCCCGTAGGCTGGATATAGCCCAGCTGCCAGGCCACCAGGATGCACAGGAACAGTACGATGGACAGCCCCACCCGCAGCGCCAGCGCGCGCGCCATGCGGCGGCCCTTGGCCTTATCGTCGCTGGCATCCTTGCCGCCACGCATCATGAAGAACAGGGCCGAGGCCAGGCTGGCGAGGATGGCGATGAAGGCCAGCACAACGAGGTATTTCATGGAGCACATTATCCCGTGACCGACACGCGACGCGCCCTGGGCCCGCTGTTCTGGTTGGTCCTGCTGGCCGCCCTGGCCGGCATGGCGGCCACCGCCTCGCTGGGGCGCTGGCAGCTCTCGCGTGCCGCCGAGAAAGAGGCCCTGCAGGCCCGCATCGACGAGCGCCTGCGCGAGCCTGCCATCGATGCGCGCACGCTGCTGGCCGCGACAGCATCCACACCCGCCTCCACCGACGCGCCGCAGCAGGCCCTGGTGCACCGCACCGTGCAGCTGCAGGGCCGCTGGCTGCCCGAGCACACCGTGTACCTGGACAACCGCCAGATGCAGGGCCGGCCCGGCTTCTTCGTGCTCACGCCACTGCAGCTGGCGGGCGAGCCCGGCGCCGTGGTGTTGGTGCAGCGCGGCTGGGCGCCGCGCAATTTTCAGGACCGCATGCAGTTGCCGCCCGTGCAGACGCCCGCCGGCCCGGTGCAGGTCACGGGCCGTGTGGCAGCGCCCCCATCGCGCCTGTACGAGTTCGAGGGCGGCGACAGCGCCAAGGGGTCTTCCCGCATCCGGCAAAATCTCGACCTGGCTGCCTTCGGGGCAGAGACCGGCCTGGCGCTGGCGCCCCTTACGGTCTTGCAGACCGGAGCGGCCGGCGAGGGGCTGCTGCGCGACTGGCCGGTGATCGGCGCGGGCGTCGACAAACACTACGGTTACGCATTTCAATGGTTCGGGCTCTGCGGCCTGATTGCACTTCTCTATGTCTGGTTCCAAATCGTCCGACGCTTCGTTCGCCCACGCCGCCAGCCAGGTGCCTGAGCCGCACAGCAGCGGCGTCGCCCACCCGCTGGGCCTCACGGTGCACAGCCTGCCCGAGGCAGGCGAGGCCGTTGCCAGCAGCCAGCGCACGCGCCATGGCCGCCTGAAGATGCTCGGTGTGCTGCTGATCTGCGCCGCCCCGGTCATCGCCTCGTACTTCACCTACTACGTGATCCGGCCCGAGGGCCGCCGCGTCTACGGCGAACTCATCAACCCCCAGCGCAGCATGCCCGCGCTGGTGGGCACGGCGCTTGACGGCACGCCCCAGGCCCTGGCCTCGCTCAAGGGCCAGTGGCTGCTGGTGAGCGTGGCCGGCGGCGATTGCAACGACACCTGCCAGAAGCACCTGTACCTGCAGCGCCAATTGCGCGAAACCCTGGGCCGCGAGAAGGACCGCGTGGACTGGGTCTGGCTCGTCAACGACAGCGCGCCGCCGCCGCCGCTGCTGGCGCCGGCCCTGCAGCAGGCCACCGTGCTGCGCCTAGCGCCCGAGGCCCTGGCGGCCTGGCTGGCACCGGCCGAGGGCCATGCCCTGCAGGACCACCTCTACGTGGTGGACCCCATGGGCAACTTCATGATGCGCTTTCCCGCCGCCATGGACCGCAGCGGCGCGGCCAAGGCCAAGCGCGACCTCGACCGCCTGCTGCGCGCCTCTTCCTCGTGGGACGAGGCCGGCCGGCCCGCCAAGCCATGAGCGACGCCCAACCCCTGTACGACCTGGCACCGCTGGCCCGGCTCATGCTGCTGGGCGTGCTCATCGCCCTGGGCCCGCTGGTCTGGGTGTGGCTGCGCAACCGCAGGAGCACGCCGCTCAAGCGCCTGCAGGCGCTCACTGTGCTCACGCTGTTCCTCACCTTCGACCTGGTGCTCTTCGGCGCCTTCACGCGGCTCACCGATTCGGGCCTGGGCTGCCCTGACTGGCCCGGCTGCTACGGCAATGCCAGCCCCGTGGGCGCACGCGCCGAGATCGCGGCCGCACAGGAGGCCATGCCCACCGGCCCCGTCACCCACGGCAAGGCCTGGGTGGAGATGGTGCACCGCTACCTGGCCACGGGCGTGGGCGTGCTCATCATCGTGATCACCGTCTCGTCCTGGGTGCAGCGCAGCCAGGCGCGGCGCCAGGGCGTGGCGCCGCCGCCCATCAGCCCCTGGTGGCCCACTTTCACGCTGTTCTGGGTGTGCCTGCAGGGCGCGTTCGGCGCGCTCACGGTCACCATGAAGCTGTTCCCGGCCATCGTCACGCTGCACCTCATCGGCGGCCTGGTGCTGCTGGCCCTGCTGTGCGTGCAGGCCGTGCGCCATGCACACTGGGCCCAGGGCCGGGTGGCTGAGCGCATCAGCCCCGCGCTGCGCCAGGGCCTGTGGTGGGCCGCCGTGCTCGTGTCCGTGCAAATCGTGCTCGGCGGCTGGGTCAGCACCAACTACGCCGTGCTGGCCTGCACCAGCTTCCCCACCTGCCAGGGCAGCTGGTGGCCGGCCATGGACTTTGCCCAGGGCTTCCAGGTCTGGCGAAAATTGGGCATGCTGCAAGACGGCAGCCACATCAGCTTTGCCGGCCTCACGGCCATCCACTACGTGCACCGGCTCATGGCCTATGTGGTGCTGGCCGCGCTGCTGGCGCTGGTCTGGCGCCTCTACAAGGCCGCCGTGCTCGGCGTGCAGGCACGCTGGCTGCTGGCGCTGTCGCTGGCCCAGCTGGCCACGGGCCTGTCCAACGTCGTGCTGGACTGGCCCCTGCTCGCGGCCGTGCTGCACACCGGCGGCGCCGCCGCCCTGGTGGTGGTGCTGACCTGGGCCCTGGCGTCCAGCCGGTCTACAGCCGCCACCACTGCCACCGCAGCCCCCGAAGAATCCCAGGCGCCGCAGGGCGCATCGAGAAGAGTGTCCGCATGAGTGTCGCCCCCGCCCTACCGTCGTCGCTGCCCTCGCGTGCGGCGCAGTTCTATGCCCTGACCAAGCCGCGCGTGGTGCAGCTCATCGTGTTCTGCGCCCTCATCGGCATGGTGCTGGCCGTGCCCGGCATGCCCAGTGGCGCGCAGTTCGGCCGCATGGCCATTGCCTGCCTGGGCGTGTGGCTGGTGGCCGGTGCCGCCGCTGCCTTCAACTGCATCGTGGAGCAGGGCATCGACGCCAAGATGAAGCGCACCGCCTGGCGCCCCACGGCCAAGGGCGAGCTGTCCAATTCACAGACCCTGCTGTTCTCGGCCATTTTGTGCGCGGCCGGCTCGGCCCTGCTGTACTTTGCCGTGAACCCGCTGACCATGTGGCTCACCTTTGCCACCTTTGTCGGCTACGCGGTCATCTACACCGTGATCCTGAAGCCGCTCACGCCGCAGAACATCGTCATCGGCGGCGCCTCGGGCGCCATGCCACCGGTGCTGGGCTGGTCGTCCATGACGGGCGACGTGGGCCCCGAGGCGCTGATCCTGTTCCTCATCATCTTTTTGTGGACGCCGCCGCACTTCTGGGCCCTGGCCCTGTACCGCGTGGAGGACTACCGCAAGTCCGGCCTGCCCATGCTGCCCGTGACGCATGGCAACGAGTTCACGCGCCTGCAGGTGTTCCTCTACACCCTCATCCTGTTCGCGGGCTGCCTGATGCCGTTTGTCTACGGCATGAGCTCGTGGATCTACCTGACCGCCGCCGTGCTGCTCAGCATCGGCTTTTGCGGCTACGGCTTTGCGCTGTGGCGCAAGTACTCCGACGAGTTGGCGCGCAAGACCTTCCGCTTTTCCCTCGTCCACCTGAGCGTGCTGTTCGCCGCCCTGCTGGTGGACCATTACGTGCTCTGAACGGCCCTTTTCCCACCATGCAGAAACGACATGCTTTGAAAGCCATCGCCCTGGGGACCGCCGCGTTCGCTGGCAGCACGCTGCTCACCGCCTGCTTCGACAAGAAGGAGCAGACGCTGCAGTTCCGCGGGGTCGATGTCACCGGTGCCGACTATGCACGGGACCTGCCGTTGACCGACCACAACGGCCAGGCGCGCAGCATCAAGGACTTCGCCGGCAAGGTGGTCGTGGTGTTCTTCGGCTTCACCCAATGCCCCGATGTCTGCCCCACCGCCATGGCCGAACTGGCCGAGGTGAAAAAGGCCCTGGGCAAGGACGGTGACAAGCTGCAGGGCCTGTTCGTCACCGTGGACCCCGAGCGCGACACCCCCGAGGTGCTCAAGGCCTACATGGCCAACTTCGACCCGAGTTTCCTCGCATTGCGCGGCACGCCCGAGCAACTGGCCGCCGTGGCCAAGGACTTCAAGATCTACTACAAGAAGGTCGAAGGCAAGACCCCCACCAGCTACAGCATGGACCATTCCGCCGGCAGCTATGTCTATGACACGGCCGGGCGGCTGCGCATCTACAACCGCTATGGCAGCGGTGCGCAGGCGCTGGCGGAGGATGTGAAGGCGCTGCTCAGTCAGGCGGGGTGAGGGGAGGGGGAACCCCCGGCCTTGCACGGAGGAGCGCGCCGTGACCTCGATGTAAGACTTTTTTTGCCGCCCGGCAGTGGTGCAATACCGCAAGGGGGCCTGACCGCTGCATGGCCGTTGCGCAATCGGCGTGTCCATGTTGAGCAAGCCATAGAAACTCCTCTCCATCCATCACCAAACTGAGGCGTCAGTTTGCGGAGGTTCTGAAATGGCAGATTGTTGTGAATCGAGTTCCCCGATGCCATCTACCACGTGACTTCGCGGGTGACTGGCGTGAGCCCATCGTGCTGAACGGACAATGGTGTTTGCGAAGACCCGCTGGGCGCCTGGGGTCAAGCGCTACCGCATCGGTTTGACGCTTGCGCCTCGGCGGATCGCGCGCCAGTTGAACTTGTCGGTCTTGCGCGTTGGTCGTATCGTGTCCGCGCAAGGGGTTTTTGATGCCGGAGATCTGCGAAGGAACCGCGACCGAACTTGGAGAAGGGGCGGTCTCACGGTTGAAGCGCACCACCTGTGGCCGTCCTCGCATTGCAAACCAACCCACCCCCGACGTGAGGTGCATTCCATGAGTGTCCGACTTCGCTTGGGCCTCGGCCTGGGCGCCTTGCCTGCCGCCGGTCTGCTCTACGCCCTGGTCCAGCCGCACCTGGACAGCAACGCCGACGAGCACCATCGAATGCAGACGCACGCCATCCTCGAACTGGTTGGCAGTTCCCTGGACCACTGGGCAGCCCAGCACGGGCGTGTGCCCAGTGACCAAGAGGCACTGAGCGTTCTGGAACTGCGCGCCTCTTCCCCCGTGCGTGACGGGTGGGGGCATCCCCTGGTCTACCGGGCGGTCCCTGGCCATGGTGGCCGGCCATTCCAACTGCGGTCCGTGGGGGCCAATGGCCGGGATGAGGGTGGGGAAGGCGACGACGTGGGCTTCCCTGTGCGATAGACCGATATACCGACAGACGGATAGACAGATAGATCGTTGGCCTGGTGGCTCGGCTGTCTATCCGCTGCCGGTGGATTGCCGGCCGCTGCCGCAGGCAGGGCTGTGGGCCACCTGCAGCGCAAGCAAGCGGGTAGGCAGGAGGGCTCGCAAGAGGGCACCAGCCCTCCCTCGTGCCCCCTGCCTTGGCCCTGGCTGGCTTGCTTACTCGGCCTTGATGCCGCGCATGGCGATCACGCCGCCCAGCAGGTTGGTGTCGGCCTTGATGCGGTTGGCCAGGCCTTCGGGCGAGGTGCCCACCACCTGCCAGCCTTGCTGGAACAGCTTGCTGCGCACGTCGGGGCTGCGGGCGATTTCGCTGATGAGGGCGGCGACCTTGGCCTGGATGGGCTTGGGCATGGTGGCCGGGGCGGCAAAGGCGTTCCAGATCTCGAGGTTGTAGTTGGTGATGCCGGCTTCGGCCAGGCTGGGCACGTCGGGCACCAGGGGGCTGCGGCCCGAGGAGGTGACGCCGATGGCGCGCAGCTTGCCGGCCTTGACCTGGGCCTGGGCCAGGGCGGGGGGCATCAGGGCCATCTGCAGCTGGCCGCCGAGCATGGCGGTGGCCACCTGGGGGTAGCCGGGGTAGGGCACGTGCACGGGGTTGATGTTGCTGCGCGACTTGAGCAGCTCGGTGCCGATGTGGCCCACGGTGCCCACGCCGGGGGTGCCGTAGCTCCACTTGTCGCCGCCGTTGCGTGCGGCGACGAAGAACTCGCGCGCGTCGGCCGTGGCGGGCACGCCGGGCTGGCTCACGGGGGCCGTCAGCACCAGGGGCGAGGTGCCGATCAGGCTCAGCGGGGCCAGGTCCTTGATGGGGTCGTAGGGCACTGCGGGGTTGAGCATCTTGGCGATGGTCATGTTGCCGTTGATCATCAGGCCGATGGTGTGGTCGTCACGCGCCTTGGCGACGGCGTCGGCACCGATGTTGCCGCCCGCGCCCACCTTGTTCTCCACGATGACCGGCTGGCCCAGCGCCTTGGACAGGGGCTCGGCAATGGTGCGCGCCGTGAGGTCGGGCGAAGAGCCGGCGGGAAAGCCCACGATGATGCGCACCGGCTTGGTGGGCCAGGCCACGGGGGCTGCCGCCGCCGCAGGTGCTGCGGGCTTGGCGGCGGGCTTCTGCGCGGACGACGGCTGGGCTTGCTGGGCCAGGGCCCAGGGCGACGACGACAGGGCAGCGATCGCCAGGGCCAGGGCCGCGCGGCGGGGAACAGGAACAACAACAGGGCGTGACAAGAGCATCTCCTTGAAAGTGATCTGCAGCGGCTGCCGCGCCAAAGAAAAAGGGCCCCGACGGGGCCCTGGTGCTGGGGGCGCTTCAACCGCGAAGCAGCGATGGTAACGCGCCCTTTGCAGCGAAGCGGATCGATGCTTATGCGTACTCCGCCAGCGCCTTTTTCATCTTCTTCATGGCGGCCACTTCGATCTGGCGAATGCGCTCGGCGCTCACGCCATAGACCGCTGCCAACTCGTGCAGCGTCATGCCGCCCGTGCCGTCGTCGTTGACCTTGAGCCAGCGCTCTTCCACGATGCGGCGGCTGCGCTCGTCCAGGCTGGCCAGGGCGTCGGCAATGCCGTCCGTGGCCAGGTAGTCGCGCTGGCGCGATTCGATCATGGCGGTGGGCTCATGGGCGGCATCGGCCAGGTAGGCAATGGGGCCGAAGGCCTGCTCGCCATCGTCCGAGGGGCTCGGGTCGAGCAGCACGTCGCCGCCCGACAGGCGGGTTTCCATCTCGATGACTTCTTCGCGCTTGACGTTGAGCTGCTCGGCCACGGCGTCGATCTCGCGGTCCGACAGGGTGTCGCGGTGAGTGGCGGCATCGGCGGCGGCCGCATCGGCCTTGAAACCCTGCTTCATGGACCGCAGATTGAAGAACAGCTTGCGCTGGGCCTTGGTGGTCGCCACCTTGACCATGCGCCAGTTCTTGAGGATGTATTCGTGGATCTCGGCCTTGATCCAGTGCATGGCATAGCTCACCAGGCGCACGCCCTGGTCGGGGTCGAAGCGCTTGACGGCCTTCATCAGGCCCACATTGCCTTCCTGGATCAGGTCGCCGTGCGGCAGGCCATAGCCCAGGTACTGGCGCGAGATGGAGACGACCAGGCGCAGGTGCGACATCACCAGCCGGCCGGCGGCGTCCAGGTCGTTGTTGTCCTTGAGAGCGCGTGCGTAGGTCTGCTCTTCCTCGTGGGTGAGCAGGGGCAGGCGGTTGACGGCCGAAATATAGGCGTCCAGATTGCCCAGCGGGGGCACCAGCGCCCATGGGTTGGCGGGCGCCAAAGTCGTCGTAACGGTTCCAGATTGAATGTTCATTCCGGGAATCCTTTCCTCTAAGCCGTGATATTAGCACTCTCTTTGAGTGAGTGCTAAAGCCAAAGTTCCCCTGCTGCGGTGGGGTGATTGCCGGGGTGTCTGGGCCACGATTGGCCATGGACTGGCATGCATCCCCAAGGTTCCTTCCACGGTGCTTTGCCCTGCAAAGCCGGCCGAAAATCGCTGGTCCCCAGTCTAGGGAGTGTGCCTGGGCCCGGGTGTAGGAGCCCGGCCCAGGTCTGTGTGGTGATTGGCGACGCATGCGGGAGCAGGGGTGGGGGCGCGCATCGCTACCATCGGCGGCCACAGCACCTGTTCACGTCCATGCACCCCCAACCCACCACCGCTACCCCTCCCGCCGCCACCCCCTGGATCGCCCGTATCCCCCTGTCGCCCGAGCGCAGCCGCCAGGCCCTGGTCATCGTGCACGGCGGCAAGGCCGCGTGCCCGGCCGAGGGGCTGCAGGCGTTGCTGGGCTTCCATGCCGATGGGCAGGGGGGCTGGATCTCCGCCGCCCAGGCGGAGGATGGGCGCTGGGGTTTCATCGACGCCGAGGGCCGCTGGCGGGTGCCGCCCACGCTGGAGAACGCGCGCGGCTACTCGGTCGACGGCCTGGCGCGCTTCCAACTGGGCGGGCTGTGGGGCTTTGTGGACCTGGCGGGGGCGGTGGCGGTGGAGCCGCGCTTCCTGGATGTGCGGCCGTTCCGGCACGGCCTGTCGGCGGCGCGGGTGGGCGAGGACGAATGGCGCATCCTCGACCGCGCTGGGCGCTTTACCTCGGAGGCGCGCTTCCATGATCTCAGTGAGTTTGGTGCCTGCGGCCTGGCCCGCGCGGTTCCGTGGGATCCGCAGGGCGACGAGCGCCTGCACGGCTTTGTGGACCGGGAGGGCCGCTGGGCCATCGCGCCGCGTTTCCAGGCGGCCGAGCCCTTTGACGAACTGGACGCCACCCCCGCCTCGCTCGACGGCGACCGTTGGGGCCTGATCGACAAGCATGGGGAGTGGGTGCTTACACCTAGTTATGCGCTTATCGACGCTTTCAACGGTGACGGCCTGGCCTACTGCGAAGGGCCCGACGATGGGGACGAGGACGATTGCGCCTACCTCGATGCCCAGGGCCGGGTCGCCGTGCAGGGCGACGCCCAGCTGGCCCGGTACATGGCCTGTGGCCGGGTGGCCGGCAATGCCGAGGGCAGCCGCTTCCTGTGCGCCGACGGCACGCCGCTGGCCGCCCCGGCCCTGGCCTGGGGCACCCATTTCCGCCCCGCCTGCGGCTTTGCCGTGGTGCGCACCCGCAGCAGCGGTGATGGCGACGGGGCTGTCCCCGCGGCCTGGGGCCTGTTGCACACCGATGGCAGCGTGCTGCCGGTGGATGCTGTGCTGCTGCTGGAGCCGCTGACCGACGCCGAGGGCTGGATACCCGCCGAAGAGCGCGGCACGCCGCTGGTGCCGTTTCTCACGCGCGATGGCCAGGTGGCCTGGATCGACCGGGCCGGTACCGTGGTCTGGCGTGCCGTGGCCGACGGCGCGCAGGTGGTGCTGCAGGCCGCCGATGGCCGCCCGCTGTGGCGCAGCGCGGTGCAGGAGGGGGCTGTCGGGCCGGTGCAGCCGTTCTTCCACCCCCAGCCCACCGCGCACCAGGATGCGGTGGCCCTGGCCCGCGACCTGCTGGCCGATGCCGAGGCCGCCCTGCACGGGCTGGCGGCGGGCGAAGCGCTGGAGGGCGGGCCCGCCTATGACGAGGAGGAAGAAGCGGACGAGGACGCCGCCCCGGTGCGCCATGCGGTGCGCACGCGGCGGCTGGCGCGCACCGACCTGGGCGAAGAACACAGCGGACACTACGAGTTCCTGGGCCCGCTGCGGGCCGGTGCCGTGGAGCAGGCCCATACGGCGGTGCTGCAGGCCCTGGCCGGGCATTACGGCCCGCCCTTGCGCGACCCCGAGCACAAGGTCCCCTGGTGGTTCCCCGCCGGCCAGCTGCCGCCGGCCTGGGCCGTGCCGATGGACCGCGCCCTGCCGGGGGACAGCGGCGTGCTGCGCGAGTCGCGCGAGCAGTGGCTGTCGCTGTACCAGGTGGATGGCACGGGCGACGGCGATGCCTGGTGGGAGCTGCGGCTGATGGCGGCGCCGAGCGTGGACGCGCTGCAGACCGCGCTGCGCGCACGCGAGCAGGCCCTGCCGGCCGGGGAGGGCGAGGGGGACAGGCCTGGCGCTGACGGCCCGCCCGAGGAGCCCCGCGAACCGCAGACGCGCGAGGAATGGCTGCAGACCGTGGCCCGCAGCGGCCGCTCCATCGGCCGGGTGCCGGCGCAGTGGCTGGACGATGCCATGGTGGACGCGGCGGTGGCCGACTGGACCGCGGCGCTGGAAGATGTGCCCGCGCGCTGGCAGACGCCCGAGCGCCTGGCCGCCCTGGTGCGCCAGGGGGTGGACAAGGCCACGCAGATCCCGCCCCGCTGCATGACGGCCGAAGGCCTGGCCCTGGCGCGCGCGCTGTACGCGGGCCAGCCCGAGTGGGACTGGCGCGACCAGGAGCACAGCCGCGTGCCCCGGCAGTGGAACCACAACAGCCTGCACGGCGTGTGGGCCGGACTGCTCACGCCAGCGATGGCGCTTGCGGCCGTGCGCGCGCATGCGCCCCTGCGCACCGTGGCGCACTGGCTGCGCACCGATGCGGTGGAAGAGGCCGCCCTCAGCACCAGCCTGGACAACATCCGCGACCTCGACCCCGCCAAGGTCACGCCGGCGCTGGCCGAAGCCGCCGTGCGCTACCGCGGCGACCGGATCGACGCCATCCCGGCCCACCTGCTGACCCCCCAGCTGTGCCTGCTCGCGGTGCGCAACAACGGCCAGTCGCTGGCCCTGATTCCCGAGGCCCTGCGCAGCGTGGACGTCTGCGTCGCAGCGCTCCAGGAATCCTGGAACCAGTTCATGGAGGTGCCCCAAGCCCTGCGGGTGGAGGTGACCACCCAGCTCATCGACGCGGAGCTGGCGAAGAGCAAGCGCAAGAAGAAGCAAGCCGGCGCGCCGGAGGAAAGCAGCGAGTGGCACGCCTACCGCGCCTGGGCCCGGCTCTGGGCCGGCGACCACCAGGGCGCCATGGCCGACGCGCAGCGCAAGCAGGGCAGGGCGGCCGACATGCACTACGTGATGGCCAGCGCCTGGCGCGCGCTGGGCCGCCCCGAAGAGGCCGCGCGCGAGGCCGCGAACGTGCTCGCCCGCGAGTGGCCCTACGTCGCCATGTGGAACCGCGCCGAAGACACGCGCTGGCTGAAGGCCCTGGCCCTGGAGCACACCGCCCGGGCGCTGGCGGTCGGCGATGCGGCGCTGGTGGAGCGGCTGCGCGCGCAGCCCGACCTGCTGGGCGACATCCCGCGCGAGCGCATCACCCACGCCATGGTGGATGCCGCCCTGCAGGACGATGAACGCACCGTGCGCTTCGTGCCGCGCCGCCTCATGACGCCCGAGCGCTATGCCATCGCGCTGGAGCGCAAGTTCAAGCAGTTCGGGCAGATCCCTGCCAGCATGCTCAGCGAGGCGGCCTGTATCGCGCATGTGCGCAACGCGGGGTGGGACCTGGGCGCGGTGCCCGAGGCCCTGCGCACGCTCACCGTCTGCGCCTACGCGGTGCGCCACAGCGCCCGCGCCATCGAGGAGGTGCCCGCGGCCCTGCGCGAGCGGGTGCCGGCCGCGGTCCGCAAGCTGCCGCGCGAATAGGGGGATGTCCCGCACCGAGGGGGCTGGGGACGTCCCTTTAACGGCCGGTCGGCAGCAGCCGCTCCACCAGCGGGTGCAGCACCTTCTTGTGTGCGGCGATGGCAAAGAAGTGCTCCTCCACGCCTGTGCAGGCGCCCACGCGCTTGACGCCATAGTGGGCCCTCAGGTCCTCGTGCACCAGGCCCGCCATCGGGAACACGCCCATGCCCGCGGCGCCAAAGGTCTTGAGCAGGGCGCTGTCCTCGAACTCCCCGGCCACATTCGGGCGGATGGCCTGGCGTTCGAACCACTGGTCGAGCCGGGCGCGCACGGCGGCATGGGTGGTGGGCAGCAGCACGGGCACCTGGGCCAGCGACTGTGGAAAGCCGCGCCGCGCTGCGGCGTACAGCGCGGGCGGCGCGTACCAGGCCAGGGCCGAGGAGGTGAGCGGGTGGCTGTAGACCTTGAGGCTGGGGTTGGGCGGTGCGGCGCGGTCGGCCAGTACCACATCGAGCCGGTGCAGCGCCAGGTCGCCCAGCAGGTCTTCGAATTCGTCCACCAGGCACAGCAGCTTGAGGTGCGGCGCCTGCATCACCGGCTGCATCAGGCTGCGCACGGCCAGCTTGGGCAACTGGTCGGAGATGCCCACCACCAGGCGCACCGTGGGCGCGCCCGCGGCATCGCGCACGGCGGCCGGCAGTTGCTCGCCCAGCTGGAAGATCTGCTCGGCCTGGCGCAGCGCGGCCAGGCCCGCCTCGGTGAGGGCCACCCCGCGCCCCGCGGGCTTGAGCAGGGCGTAGCCGAGGGCGCGCTCGAGCTCGCGCACCTGGGTGCTCACGGTCTGCACGGCCATGCCCAGGCGTTCCGCGGCGCGCGCCACCCCCCCTTCCTTGGCGACGACCCAGAAGTAGTAGAGGTGCCGGTAGCTGAAGTCGGGGCCCATGCACTGTCCGGTTTTTCAGAACTGTTGCTTCCCAATTATCTGCTTTGACAAAGCTGCCGCGCCAGTATCGTGGAGGCTGGCTCCAGGCCATGGCAGGGGGCCACCACTCCGGTCCACCGGAAGGAGGCAGCCATGTTGAGAGTCCTTGTGCCATCGGATGGTTCCGCCAACGCGGCGCATGGCCTGCGCCATGCCATCGGCGAGTTCAGCAAGAACCGGGATCTTGAAATCCATGTGCTCAACGTGCAGCCGCCGTTCTCGCAGCATGTCTGCGATTTCAGCAGCAAGAGCGACCGCATGGACCTGCACCGGGAGCAGTCCGCGCAGGCGCTGGCCCCGGTGCGCCAGGCGCTGGACGATGCCGGAGTGCCCTACACCGTGCACATGGAGGTCGGCGACAAGGCCGACTGCATCGTGGAGACCGCGCGCCGGCTCGGCTGCGACTGCATCGTCATGAGCACGGGGCGCAAGAGCTCGCTGGTGCGCATGGTCGAGAACTCGATCACCAACCAGGTGATCGAGCGCACCAGCGTGCCCGTGGAGGTGATTGCCGGGGAGCCCGCCTCGAAGCTGGAGCGCTTTGGCATTCCCGCGGGGCTGGGCGCGGGCCTGCTCGTGCTGTGGATGGCCGCCAACTGAGGCGGCGCGGCGCGGGGGCCTGCCCATGACCGGCAGCATCGACACCCTGGCCACCGGCCCCATGTGGGCCGGCTTCATCGCCTTCGTGCTGGCCATGCTGGCGCTGGACCTGTTCGTGCTGGGCGGCAACAAGGCCCACCGGGTGGCGCCCCGGGAGGCCGGAGCCTGGGCGCTGGCCTGGGTGGCCCTGGCCAGCACCTTCGGCGCCTTGCTCTGGTGGTACCTGGACGGCACGGCCGGGCGCGAGGTGGCCAACCGAAAGGCGCTGGAGTTCTTCACCGGCTACCTGATCGAGCAGGCCCTGTCGGTGGACAACATGTTCGTGTTCGTGATGGTCTTCGGCTACTTCGCCGTGCCGCCCGAGCTGCAGCGCCGCGTGCTGCTGTATGGCGTGCTGGGCGCGATCGTGATGCGCGCGGCCATGGTGCTGGGCGGCGTCTGGCTGGTCTCGCAGTTTGCCTGGATGCTCTACGTCTTCGGCCTGTTCCTCGTGGTCACCGGCATCAAGATGCTGGTGCTGGCCGAGCACCAGCCCGACCTGGACCACAACCCCCTGCTGCGCTGGCTGCGCGGCCACCTGCGCATCACGCCGGGCTTCCATGGCCAGGCCTTCTTCGTGCGCATCGGCGGCGTGCGCCATGCGACGCCCATGCTGCTGGTGCTCGTGATGATCGAGGCCAGTGACCTGGTGTTCGCGGTGGACAGCATTCCGGCCATCTTTGCAGTGACCACCGACCCCTTCATCGTGTTCACCTCCAACATCTTTGCCGTGATGGGCCTGCGCGCCCTGTATTTTCTGCTGGCCGACATGGCCGAGCGCTTTCGCCTGCTCAAGTACGGCCTGGCCCTGGTGCTGGTCTGCATCGGCAGCAAGATGCTGGCCACGCCCTGGTTCCACCTGCCCACGCACTGGTCGCTGGCGATCGTGGGCGCCATCATCCTGGTGTCGGTGCTGCTCAGCCTGCGGCTGCCGGCTCCCGCTCCCACTCCCGAGCCCTCCAGGCGTGCCGTCCGCTGACGGCCGGGCGGGCGTGCTGGCCTGCTGGCTTGTCCGATTCGGGCCCGAAACTGGCCACAGCGATCATTCTCACGGCAGGGCATGCGGGCGATAGTGGCGGCCCCCATCCACCATCCCTGCGAGAACCGACCGTGCGCCCTTTCAGAAACTGGCTTCCCTTGCTCCTGCTTGCCTCTACCGCCCTGTGCAGCACCGCGCAGGCGCAGCAGACCTACCCCACGCGCCCCATCACCTTGCTGGTGCCGTTTCCGGCCGGCGGGCAGGCCGATGCGCTGGCACGCGCGACGGCACCGGCCCTGCAAAAGGAGCTGGGCCAGCCGGTCATCGTGGAGAACACGGCGGGCGTCGGCGGTGCGCTGGGCGCGCAGCGCGTGCTCAACCTGCCGGCCGATGGCTACACGCTGATGTTCGGCACGCCCATCGAGCTCATCCAGACGCCCATGGCTGTGGCCGGCGCCAAGTACCAGCCCGACGCCTTTCGCATGGTGGCGCCCGTGGTGTCCACCTACCTGATGATGGTGGTGCGCTCCGAGCTGCCGGTGAACAGCGTGGCCGAGTTCGTGGCACTGGCCCGCTCGCGCAGCGGCGCGGCCGGGCTCAACTACGGCAGCGTGGGCCGCGGCTCGGCCTACCACCTGGTGGCCGAGCGCTTCGCCCAGGACACGGGCGTGAAGATGGTGCACGTGCCCTACCGGGGGGCGCAGCAGATGATCACCGACCTCGCGGGCGGGCAGATCGACATGGGTTTCCTCGCGATGGGCGGGCCGGTGCCCGGGCTGCTGCAGTCGGGCAAGTTCAAGGCCATCGGCTACACCGGCACCACGCGCCACCCGGCCTTCCCGAACGTGGCGACCTTGAACGAGAGCAAACTGGTCAAGGATTTCAACTTCGACCTCTGGGGCGCCGTGATGGCGAACCGCAACGTGCCCGAGGCCGTGGTGGCCAAGGTGCATGCGGCGGTGAACACGGCGCTGCGCCAGCCGCAGTTCCGCAAGAGCCTGGAGGCCACGGGCGTGATTCCCGCCGAGCCCATGGCCCTGCCCAAGGCGGCGGCCTTCTACGCCTCGGAAATCACGCGCTACCAGCGGGTGGGCCAATCGATCGACCTGCAGCCCGAGTAGGCCGCGGCTCCGTCCTGAGCCCCGTCCTAAGGGACTTTCCGGGTAGCCGGGAGCGGGGCCCCGCGGCACCATCGCGGCATGTACTCCCACCTTGCAGAGGGCGCGGCGCAGCGCGCGGACCCGGCCCGGCCGGCCATGGCGGCGGTCCAGCGCCCCTGGAGCCAGGCCTCCACGGCCGCGGCGGGCGAGAAGCGTTTCGCGCCCTCCAAGCTCTCGGTGCTGGTCGAGGTGGCGCAGGAACTGGGCTGGCCCGTGGAGGCCGTGCTGGCCGGCACGGGGCTGGACCGGGCGGCGGTCCAGGACCCCTTCACGCTCACCTCGCCCTCGCAGTTTCTGCAGGCCGTGCGCAACGTCGTGCACCTGCCCCGGGGCTGGGAGGCCGGCGTGCGCGTGGGTGCGCGCCTGCATGCCTCGTGCTACGGCATGTACGGCTATGCGCTGCTGTGCTCCGAATCCATGCGCCAGATGTTCGACACCGGCGTGAAGTTCCACCAGCTGGCCAATGGCATGCTGCAGATCAAGTGGGTCGAGCAGCAGGGCCTGGCCACCTGGCTGCTGCCCTCGCACGACACCCTGCTGGTGCGCGACGTGGACGCGGCGCTCTACCGCCTGCTCATCGACCTGCAGTTCGCCGTGCATGTCACCCTGTTCAAGGACATCATGGGCCCCTGGTGCGTGCCGCAGCAGGCCTGCTTCACCTGCCCCGAGCCGCCCCACGCCGCGCTGCTGGCGCAGTTGCTGGAGTGCCCGCTGGCCTTCGGCCAGCCGCAGAACACGCTGAGCTACCCGGCCGCCTGGCTGGAGCGCGCGCCCCAACTGGCCAACCCCATCACGGCGGCCCATGTCTCCAGCCAGTGCATGCGCCTGCTGGAGGATTTCAAGTGGCACGCCGGCATCACGCGGCGCGTGTACCAGGAGCTCACGCGCACGCCCGGCCAGTTCCCGGACATCGAGGTCGTTGCCGAGGCGCTGTGCATGACCTCGCGCACCCTGCGGCGCAAGCTGGAAGCCGAGGGAACCTCGTTCACCGACCTGCTGTCCAGCGTGCGCAAGGCCCTGGCCATCGACTACCTGAGCAGCACGCGCATGGGGGCCGACGACATCGCCGCGGCCATCGGTTTCAGCGATGCGGTGAGCTTTCGCCACGCGTTCAAGCGCTGGACCGGCAAGTCCCCGAGCGAGTACCGCCGCGCGGCGGGTTTCCTGCAGGGCTGACCTGTCCCGCGTGGGGTGTCCGCTGCGGACACCCCTTGGCCGGTGGCGTCATTCCCCGTGGCGGGGCTCCGCTGGATACTGGGATGTGCCCAGAAACAACAACGGAGACATTCAGATGAAGCGCAATTTGCTGTGGTGCGGTGCTGCCGCATGGGTGGGGATGCTGACGGCCTGTGGTGGCGGTGGCGATGGCGGGCCGCAACGCGGCGCGCTGCTGGAGGCGCCGGCCAGCGTGGCCACGCTCTCGGCCGCACAGATCGATGCCGCCATGGCCGCCAGCGGCCTGCAGGCGCTGACCGGCAAGGCCCGCTGCGACGTGAAGATCGTCGCGCTCAACTACCGCACGGTGGACCCGAAGAACGCCGAGGCCAATGTCTCGGGCGCCATGCTGGTACCCACCGGGGCCGCCTGCAGCGGGCCCGCACCGCTGGTGGCCTATGCGCGCGGCACCGACGTGGCCCAGGGGCGCACCATGGCCAGCGCCACCGATGCCGAGACCGGCATGGCCACGGGCTTCCTCGCTGCGCAGGGCTATGCCGTGGTGCTCACGGACTACCTGGGCTACGCCAAATCGACCTTCCCCTACCACCCCTACCTGCATGCCGATTCGGAGGCCGCCTCGGTGATCGATTCCATCCGCGCGGCGCGCAACGCGGCGGCGGGCGTGGGCGCCAACCTGTCGGGCAAGACCATGCTGGCCGGCTACTCGCAAGGCGGGCATGCGGCATCGGCCGCGCAGCGCAACGGCGAGCGCGACAACGCGGCCGAGCTCAACATCGTCGGCGCCGCCCTCATGGGCGCACCGTTCAATGTGTCGGACTCGGCCCGCCAGCCCATCGCCGGGGTGCAGGTCTTTGTGCCCCTGGCCATCACGGCCTGGCAAAAGACCTACGGCAACATCTACAGCGATGTGAACACGGTGTTCCGCAAGCCCTATGCCGACACCATCGAGAACCTGATTCCCTCGCGCACGCTGAGCTTCACCACCATGGTCACCAGCGGCGCGCTGCCCGGGGCCAATGGCGAGTCGCCCGAGCAGGCGCGTGCCGCCATCCTGCAGCCGGCCTTCCTGGCCGACTATGTGACCAACAACCAGAACCCGGTGTACCTGGCGGCCCGGCGCAATGACCTGATGGACTGGACGCCGCGCGCCCGCACGCTGCTGTGCCAGGGCTCGGCCGACCCGACCATTCCCTACGCGCTGAACCAGAAGGCCTTCAAGGCCCTGCTCGACGCACGCGGCGCCAGCCACGTGACCGCGGTGGATGTGGACGCCCAGGTGCAGGCGGCCTTCGGCACCAACGGCGCGGCGCCCGCCGACCCGGCCAACCCGGCGTTTGCCAAGTACTACGGCGGCTACCACGGCAGCTATGCGCCACCGTTCTGCTTTGCGCAGGCGCGCGCGCTGTTCGACACGGTGAAGTAAGCCGGCCGAACCCTCTGGCCCTCCGCGCTCGCGGGGGCGCCTTTCTCTCTGCATTCCCCCTGGGGACTTGGCATTGCCGGGCCGGGCCTGCAAGGGCGGGCCGTGGGCGTTGCACAAGCCACCCCTTCACTGACAACAAAGATCAGGAGACACGCACCATGGGACACACCCGTTTCACCCTGGCCGCGCTCGCGCTGGCGGCCGTCCTCGCCGGTTGCGGCGGCGGTTCGGAGCAGGACGCCGGCAGCGGCGCATTCGGCAAGCAGTCTGCGCTGCAACTGCCGCCCGCGGCCACGCTGCGCCAGACCGCGCAGGGCCCCGTCACCGGGCGCGAGGACGCCGCCACGCAGACCTATTCGTGGCTCGGCCTGCCCTATGCCAAGCCGCCCGTCGGCGCCCTGCGCTGGATGCCGCCGGTGGACCCCGAGCCCTGGACCCAGGCGCGCGCCGCCGACCGCTACGGCGCCTCGTGTGCGCAGATGGGGCGCACCTTCAGCCCCGCCCCGGGCGGTGCCCCGTACGGCCTGGCCGTGCGCGAGGGCTTCGGCCAACCCGTGGGCGCCGAAGACTGCCTGACCCTCAACATCTGGCGCCCGGCCACACCCGAGGCCGACCTGCCGGTGATCGTCTTCGTGCACGGCGGCAGCAACATCTCGGGCTATGCGGCCGACCCGATCTACGACGGCGCCGCGCTGGCCGCCAAGGCCAAAGCGGTCGTGGTCACCATCAACTACCGGCTGGGCCTGTTCGGCTGGCTGGACATGGCCCAGCTCAAGACCGGCGAGCCCGTGGCCGACTCGGGCAACTTCGGCACGCTGGACCAGATCCAGGCGCTGAAGTACGTGAAGGCCAACATCGCGGCCTTTGGCGGCAACCCCGGCAAGGTCACGCTGGCGGGCGAATCGGCGGGCGCCGTCAACACCTGGGCGCTGCTCACCGCGCCCGCGGCGGGCGGGCTGTTCCACCGGGCCGTGGCCATGAGCGGCGGCATCCTCACCGCGCCCGGCCTGCAGGCCCGCGCCTATGCGCGCTCGCTGCTGCAGGCCCTGCTCATCGCCGACGGCAAGGCCAGCAACGCCTGGACGGCCGATCTCTACCTGCTCACGCAGAGCAAGGCCCAGGTCGCGGCCTATCTGCGCGGCCAGACCAGCGGCGCGCTGCTGCGCGCCGAGGCCGCGGCGGGGCAGGGCACGGCACCGCCGGTGTTCGTCGACGGCCATGTGCTGCCGCTGGAGCCGCATGTCGCCATCCTCGCCGGGCGCTACCACCGCGTGCCCATGCTGGCCGGCAACACGCGCGAGGAGGGCAAGCTCTTCGGCGGCGCCATCGGTGCCTTCAAGCCCGATGAGTACGAGCGCTTCGGCCTGCAGTACCAGTTCGACCCCGACGCGCCACCCACCCTGGCCGAGTCGGACCTGCTCAACCCCCTGTACCTGCCGGTGGACAAGCCCGTGCTCGGCTGGAACGCCGCCGCCTCGGTGCTGACCCTGGCCCTGAGTTCGCAGAACGCGCTGTCGCTGGGCACCCTGGCCACCCAGCAGCCCGGGCAGATCTGGGGCTACCGCTTCGACTGGGCGCAGCAGCCTGCGCCGTTCAACACCGTGTATGGCGCCGGGCACGCCATGGACCTGCCGTTCTTCTTTGGCAACTTCGGGCCCAGCGTGTTCTCGTTTGGCTTCAGCGCGGCCAACCGGCCCGGCCGCGAGGCCTTGTCGGAGGCCATGATGGGCACGCTCGGGGCCTTCGCGGCCACGGGCAACCCCCAGGGCGGTGTGGGCGTGCCCTGGCCGAACTGGCCCTCGACCCTGGTGTTCGATGCATCGCGGGAGCAGGCGCGCATCCGCGTCGAATGAGACCTTGGACTCAGGCGGTGCGGAACTGCTTGCGGTAGGCCAGCGGCGAGACCTGCAGGTTCGCCGCGAAGTGCTGGCGCAGCGAGGCCGGCGTGCCGAAGCCGGCCTGGTCGGCCACGGCGTCGATGGATTCCTCGGTGGTCTCCAGCAGGCGCTGGGCCAGGGCCAGGCGCTGGTGCAGCAGCCACTGGCCCACGGTGGTGCCCATGGCCTCGCGGAAGTTGCGCGTGAAGCTCCTGCGGCTCATCAGCGCCTTGCCGGCCAGGGCATCGAGGTCGTGCGGCTGCTGCAGGTTCTCGCGCATCCAGTCGACCACGGGCGTGAGCCGGTCGCGCTCGGGCGCGGCGCGCACGGGCGTCTCGATGTACTGGGCCTGCCCGCCCTGGCGGTGCGGCGCCACCACCATGCGGCGCGCCGCGCGGTTGGCCACCTCGGCGCCGTGGCGCACGCGCAGCAGGTGCAGGCAGCAGTCGATGCCGGCCGCGGTACCGGCGGACGTGAGCACATCGCCGTGGTCCACGTACAGCACCTCGGGCTGCAGCAGCACCTGGGGGTAGCGCGCGGAAAAGCGCTCGGCCAGGTGCCAGTGGGTGGTGGCCGTGCGGCCGTCCAGCAGACCCGCCTCGGCCAGCACGAAGGCGCCCAGGCACAGGCCCACGATGGTGGCGCCGCGGCGGTGGGCGCGGCGCAGCGCCTCCAGCAGCTCCGGTGGCGCGGCACGCGTGTCGTCGAACCACGAGGGCACGACGATGATCTGGGCCCGGCGCAGGATGTCCAGGCCATGCGTGACCTGGATCGCAAAGCCCGCATTGGTGCGCAGCGCGCCGGGTGCCGCAGCGCACACCGAGAGCGCGAAGCGGTGGCTGCGGTCCTCGTCGCGGTCCTCGCCGAAGACCAGGCAGGGCACCGACAGGTGGAAGGGGCTGATGCCGTCGAAGGCGACGACAGCAACGGTCTCGGGCCGGGACGATGGGGTGGGAGGGGGGCGCATCAACATGGCCCGATTCTATCGATGATTGGCATTCGGGCCGCTATCGAAAGGCCGCTCCGCTGCCTAAGATCACCCCCATCAACCACCCCAACGGAGCCTTGCCATGTCGACTTCTCCCCGCCGCGCCCTGATCGTCATCGATGTCCAGAACGAGTACTTCGACGGCGGCCTGCTGCCCATCGAATACCCGCCCGTGGCGCAGAGCCTGCCACGCATCCTGCAGGCCATGGATGGCGCACACGCCGCCGGCGTGAAGGTGGTGGTGGTGCAGCACCATGCGCCCAAGGGCGCGCCGGTGTTCCAGGCCGATGCCCACAACGGCCAGCTGCACCCCGAGGTGGCGCGCCGCCACCGCGACCACCTGATCACCAAGGCCACGCCCAGCGCCTTCACGGGCACCGACCTGGCGCAGTGGATCGTCGACAACGGCATCGACACGCTGAGCGTCATCGGCTACATGACGCACAACTGCGATGCCTCCACCGTCTTCGAGGCCATGCACCGCGGGCTGGCGGTGGAGTTCCTCGCCGATGCCACGGGCGCGCTGCCGTACGAAAACGCGGCAGGGTATGCCAGCGCCGAGGAAATCCACCGCGTGTTCAGCGTGGTCTTCCAGAGCAACTTTGCCGCAGTGGCCAGCACCGAGGGCTGGCTGGCCGCGGTGCGTGATGGCCAGGCCCTGGCCAAGGACAACGTGGTGGTCTCGAACCAGCGCGGCCGCGCCCGCGCCGCCCGGGCCTGATTTCTTCCTCATCTGGCCAGCTCGCGCAGCGCCTCGGCCAGGCGGGGGTACTGAAAGCAGTACCCGGCCTGCAGTGCAGCCCGGGGCTCCACGTTCTGCCCGTCGAGCAGCAGGGTGGACATTTCGCCCAGCAGCGCGCGCAGCGGTGCCCCCGGCATGCGCAGCCAGACCCTGCGGCCGAAGGACTGCGCCAGCGCGCGGCTGAAGCCCTCCTGCGATGGGGTCTCGGGCGCCACGGCATTGACGGCACCGTCCAGGCTGCGGTGCTCCATCGCATGGCGCAGCAGGCCCACGGCGTCGGCGCTGTGGATCCAGGGCGCGGGCTGCCGGCCGCCGCCGAGCACGGCGCCCAGCCCGAAGCGCGCGCTCAGGGCCAGCAGGGGGTAGGCACCATCGCCCCGGCCCAGCACCACGCCCAGGCGCAGCCGCACCACGCGCACGCCCAGGGCCTCGGCGCGCCGCGCCTCGTGCTCGATGGCCACGCACAGGTCCGACTGGAACTCGCCCGGCCGGGGCGGGGCGTCTTCGGTCAGGGCCGCGCCCACGGCGTTGTTGGCCGCGCCGTAGTAGCCCACGGCCGAGGCGCTGACCAGCACCTCGGGCACCTGCTGCAGCCGCCGCATCAGCTGCACCAGGCCCATGGCGACCTGGGTGCGGCTTTCGACCAGCGCGCGCCGGCGCGCCGCCGTCCAGGGCCGGCCCAGCACGCGGGCGCCCGCCAGGTGCACCACGGCGCCGATGCGGGTCTCGCCGGGGATCTGGTCCAGCCGCTCCACCACCCAGGCGCCCGGGCCGAACATGCCCTCGGCCTGCCGCCCGTCGCGCGACAGCACGATGACGCGCCGGCCTTCGGCCAGCAGCTGGCGCACCAGCACCTCGCCGAGGAAGCCCGTGCCTCCTGCGACCAGCACCGCCGGGCCGCTGCGCTCGCTGGCCGGACGGGTGGGAGCGGCCGGCGCCGCGGCCTGCTGTCGCAGCCGCAGCACCGCGCGCAGGTTGCGCACGCTCCAGGCCAGCACGCCCACGCCATAGGCCGTGAACAGCCATGACACCCAGCCGTGCGGCGTGAAGTGCAGGGCCGTGTCCAGGCGCGCCCAGGCCAGCAGCACCGGCACCATCAGCGCCACGAAGCCGCCATAGCTGATGGTGAGCACGGTGTGCAGCAGGCGCTCGAAGGGCGGCAGGCGGCGCGTGCGGTCTTCCTCCAGAAAGTCGGCCAGGGTGATCAGCACCTCGGCGGCCAGCACGAGCGCGAGCACGCCGGCCATGGCGCCGCGCCATTCGAACCAGGCCAGGCCCAGAAAGACCAGGCCGTACAGCGCCTCGCGCGCCGCGTGCAGCGCCAGTTCACGGCGCGCCGACAGCCGCTGCGGCAGGCGCGCCTCCCACTCGTGGTGCCAGAGGTTGTCGAAGGCGCCGAGCACGGATTGGAAGGACAACAGAAGAAAAACGGCATGCATGGTGGACTCCTCATTCATTCGACATGCAGGGGGTCGGTGAAGACGCCCGATTGGTAAAAGGTCTCGCCCCACAGCGGGTGCTGCATGGACAGGGTGAAACGGAAGTCGCCGCCGCCCAGGTCGGTGTGGGTCACGCGGCATTGCCCGGGCGACAGCCATTGCGGCACTGGGATGCGCAGCCGGCCCAGTGCCAGGAAGAAGCGGCGGCTCTGGAAGACCAGGTTGCCGTCTTCCTCGAACACATCGAGCGCCATGGCCAGGCCGCCGTCGGTGCGCTCGGTCAACTGCGCGCCCGCGCCAGGTTCCTTGGTCGAGCGCACGGTGGCTGCACCGGCCGTGGCGTCATCGCCGAACACCCGCTCCCACACCACGCCGCCCTGGCCATTGCTGCGCACCCGCACGGTGGCCGCCAGGCCATGGGCCTGCAGGCCGGTGAGCGGGCTGCCGAAAGCGCTTGACAGGCCGGCATACACCCGGCCGATGGCCGAGCAGCGCAGCTCCATGCGGCCGGTGTAGTCCACGTCGGGGTGGCCGGCACCGAAGCGCCGCCGCACGGCGGCTGGCAGGCGGGACCAGCCCGCGGCGCCCACGCAGTCGGCCAGGTCGAGGTGCCGCACGGCGTGGGCTTCAGGGGCGAGGGGGGTCAGGGAGGTGGAGGTCATGGCGGTTTTCCTGTGGGCTGCTTGCACCCTCTTCTGCGAAAACCAGGCCAGCCCCTTGCGCATCCGCAAGTCGTTGATTCATTTGGCTTTTCACCGACGACCTGCATACTTCGTTTACAGTACGCGCAGGCCTGGTTGTCAACGCTGGCAACAGGTCCACCCCCCTCGGCATCCCTCCCTGCCCATGCTCATTCGCGCCGTCCTTGGCTTCTCCATCGTCGAAACCCTGGCCCTGGCCGGCATGCTGCTGTGGTGGGCCGACCGGGTGGCCGGGGCCCGGCTGCTGGCGGCTTTTCTGACCGGCATCGCCATCTGGATCACGGGCAACGAACTGCCCAACTGGATCGGGCCGGCGCACCAGACGCTGACCTTCGCGCTGCTGGCCTTTGCGCCCCTGACTTCGGCCTTCTTCTTCCACTTCTGCGTGGTGTTCTGCCGCGTGCCGCTGCCGCGCTGGGGCGTGGTGGCTGCCTATGTGATGGGTGGCTCGGCAACGCTCGCCGCCCAGGTGCTGCTGCCGGCCGAACTGGTCTACAAGCCGCATGTGGGCTACATCGCCATCGCCAACACGGTGGGCTGGACGGCCAGCCTGGCCTGGATCCTCCTGGGCACCGGCGGGGTCGCCGTGCTGCTCACGGCACTGGCGCGCGCGCGGCGCCCGGCCTTCAACCAGATCGCGGCGGTGACCGCGTCCTGCCTGTGGGGCCTGCTGTGCCTGGCGGGCTACGGCATCGTGATCCTGGACCTGCCGGTCTACCCCTACCCGCTGCTCGGGCTGCCGTTCTACCCGGTGATCCTGGTCTACGGCATCCTGCGCTACGGGGTCTTCGTCGCCAATGCCTGGGCACGCCGTGCGCTGGCCTGGGCCCTGCTGCTGGCGGCCGGCGCGGCCATGGTGGCGCTGATCCCGCTGCTGCCCATCGAGTCGCGCTGGGCCGGCGGCCTGGTGGTGGCGGCCAGCTGCATTGCGCTCAACGGCCCCGTGCGCCAGTTCGCCGAGCGCCTGGTCTACCCGGGCGGCGCGGTCTCGGCGGCGGACCTGCAGTCCTGGCGCCAGGCGCTGCAATCGGCCGACAGCATGCCGGCACTGGAGAACGAGGCCAGCACCTTGCTCAGCCAGCGCACGGGCACCCAGGTGCGGGTGCTGCTGGGCGACGGCGTGGCGCAGCCCCCTGGCGACATGCCCTGCCTGCTGGGCACGCGCTCGGGCCCAGGCTGGGCCATTACCCTGCACGGCTGGGAGGCCGCGCCCCCGGGGCCGCGGCGCGTGGCCGAGCTGTTTGGCACCGTGGTGGCCGATGCCGCCGAGCGCGTGGCCCAGGGCGAGCAGATCGCGGCGCGCGAGCGCGAGCGCCAGCTGCAGGCGCGGCTGGCCGAGCTGGGCTCGCTGGCCGCCACCGTGGCGCACGACATCCGCAACCCGCTCAACATCATCGCCATGGCGGTGGCCACGGCCCCGCCCGAGGTGCGCCGCGAGGTGGCCAGCCAGGTGGGGCGCATCGCCCACCTGAGCAACGACCTGCTCGACTACGCCAAGCCCTGGAAGCTGGTGCCCCAGCGCTACGACCTGGCGGCCCAGGTGCGCGCCGCCGCCGCCCGGCTGCCGCACTGCACGCTGGGCGAGGCCCTGCAGGCCCCCCTCATGATCGACGGCGATGCGCGGCGCGTGGAGCAGGCGCTGACCAATCTGCTGGAGAACGCGCGTGCGGCCGCTGGGGCGGGTACCCCGGTCCATGTCCACATCGACGCCGAGCAGCGTCCCGACGCCGTGCTGCTGCATGTCTGCGACGACGGCCAGGGCGTGCCCGAGGAGATCCGCCACCGGCTGTTCGAGCCCTTTGCTTCGCGCAGCCCCGGTGGCACCGGCCTGGGCCTGGCCATCGTGGCGCGCACCCTGGCTGCCCACGGGGGCGCGGTGGCGCTCACCGAGCGGCCGCCCTGGACCACCTGCTTCACCCTCACTTTCCCCCTCCACCACGATGCAAAACCCTCCTGATTCGGGCCGTATCCTGCTGGTCGACGACGAGCCGGCCTTCCAGCGCCTGGGCGCCGACTTCCTGCGCGGGCTGGGCCATGAGGTGCTGGTGGCTGGCGATGCCGAGCAGGCCCTGGCCGCCTTCGCCACCCTGCCGGCGCCCGACCTGGTGCTGCTGGACCTGGCCATGCCGCCCACCATGGACCCCGAGGCCGGGCTGGAGCTGGTGCCGCGCTTTGCGCGGGTGCCGGTGATCGTCTGGTCCGGCCATGGCGACCACGAGCTGGCCCTGCGCGCGGCCGAGCTCGGTGCCTGGGACTTCCTCACCAAGCCCATCGACCCGGACATGCTGCGCTTTGTCATAGCGCGCGCGCTGCGCAAGGCGAAGCTCGATGCCGAGCTGCGCGCCCTGCGCGCGGCGCAGGCCGGCGACGACATGGGCCTGGTCGGCCAGGCCCAGGCCACGGTGCAGCTGCGCGCTATGGTGCGGCGCGTCGGGCCCACGCGGGTCAGCGTGCTGGTGCTGGGGCCCACGGGCAGCGGCAAGGAGCTGGTGGCGCGTGCCCTGCATGCCAGCAGCCCGCAGTCGGAGAACGCCTTTGTCGCCATCCACTGCGGCGCGCTGTCGGCCGAGCTGCTGGAGAGCGAACTCTTCGGGCACTTGAAGGGCAGCTTCACCGGCGCCTACCGCGACCAGCCCGGCCTGGTCGAGGTGGCCCATGGCGGCACCCTGTTCCTCGACGAGGTGGGCGAAATGCCGCCGCCCATGCAGGTCAAGCTCTTGCGCTTTCTGCAGGAGGGCACCTTTGTGCCCGTGGGCGGGCGCAGCGCCAAGAAGGCCGAGGTGCGCGTGGTGGCCGCCACGCACCGCGACCTGGAGGCCATGGTGCGCGACGGCAGCTTCCGCGAAGACCTGTACTACCGCCTCAAGGGCGTGGTGCTGCGCACCCCGGCGCTGGGCGAGCGGCCGGCCGATGTGCCGCTGCTGGCCACGCGCTTTTTGCACCGCGTGGCACCGCGCGCCGGCCTGTCGGGCGATGCCCTGGCCTGGCTCGCGGCGCGCGAATGGCCGGGCAATGTGCGCGAGCTCAAGGCCTTGGTCGAGGCGGCCGGGGCGCTCTTGCTGCCGGACCAGCCCGAGGTCGATGCGCCGCTGCTGCGGCTGGCCGCGGGCGAGGCGGATGGGGACCTGCCCACCGAGCCTGCCGCCCCCTTGGAAGGCCTGGGGCCGCTCGACGCTGCCCTGGCCGAGCTGGAGCGCCGGCTGGTGCGCAATGCCCTGCAGGCGGCGGGCGGCAACCAGTCCGAAGCCGCGCGGCGCCTGGGCATCTCGCGCGTGGGGCTGATCAAGAAACTCGCGCGGCTCGGCCTGCGCTAAGGCGCAGACTTGGCCTTGCCTGGCAAGCGCGCTACGCGCTCGCTCAGAAACTCCACCAGCACGCGCACGCGCTGAGGCAGGTAGGGGCGCGCGGCATACAGCAGATGCGCCTCTTGGGCCGGGCCGGTGTAGCGCGGCAGCACGCGCGCCAGGCGGCCCTCGGCCAGCAGCCCGGCCACCATCCAGGTGGGCTGCAGCGAGATGCCGGCACCGGCCAGCACGCTGTCCAGCATGGCCACGGCGTTGTTCACGCGGTAGCGGCTGTGCACCGGCACGTTCACGGGGCCATCGGGGCCCTGCAGCAGCACGCCATCGTCACCGGCGGCATAGCGCAGGTAGTCGTGTGCCAGCAGGTCCACGGGCTGGCGCGGTCGGCCGCGCGCGGCCAGGTAGGCCGGCGAGGCCACCAGCACGCGCGGCCAGGTGCCCAGGTGGCGCGCGACCAGGTCCGGGGGCAGGGGGCCGCCCAGGCGCAGCGAGACATCGATGCGCTCCTCCAGCGGGTGGATGAAGCGGTCGTCCAGCACCAGCTCCAGCGCGATGTCGGGGTAGGTGGCGAGGAACTCGCCGGCCATGGCATTGAGCCGGCACTGGCCCAGCGCCACCGGCGCGCTCACGCGCAGCAGGCCGCGCGGCTGGGTGCTGCGCTGCTGCAGGTCGGCCACGGCCTCGTCGTGGGCGTCGAGCATGCGCCGCGCGTGTTCGACAAAGCGCTGGCCCTCGTCCGTGAGGCTCAGCCCCGCCGGGGCGCGGCGCAGCAGGCGCACGCCCAGCGACTGCTCCAGGCCGGCCACCAGCTTGCTGACCGTGGGCTGGGTGGTGTCCATGGCGCGCGCCGCGCCCGACAGGCTGCCCAGCTCGACGCTGTGAACAAAGGCTGCGAGCGCGCGCAAGGTGTCCATGGGTATTCCGAAATCGAATGGGCTACATGCCATTCTGCCGTCTGTTCATTGCATTGGGAATGAATGACAGTGGCGTCTCTTTCAGCCCCTCCAAGGATTTGCCCCCATGCACACCACCCCGACCCTCACCGCACGCCTGCGCCGCGCCCTGCTGGGATTGGCCTTTGCCGCAGGCCATGCCGTCGCCGCGCCGCCGGCCGCCCCCGCCGAACACTGGAGCCCGAGCTGGATGGCCGCCCCCCAGCCGCTGTGGGGCGGCGATTTCGTGCTGCCGCTGGGCCTGCCGCTGCAGTACCACCAGCAGACCCTCCGCCAGGTGGCACGCCTGAGCATTGGCGGCACGCAGCTGCGCGTGGTGCTCAGCAACGAGGGCAGCACGGTGCCGCTGCACATCGGTGCGGCGCGCGTGGCGCGGCATGCCCAGGGCTCTGCCACCGTGCCGGGCACGGACCGCCCGCTGCTTTTTGGCGGCCAGGCCGCCACCGTGGTGCCGCCCGGCGCGCGCTGGGTCAGCGACCCGGTGGACCTGCCCCTGCCCGCGCTGGCCGAGGTCGCTGTGTCGCTGTACCTGCCCCGGCCCAGCGCGCCTGCGGGCTTTCACTTCGATGCGCGGCAGACCGCCTATGTGGCCGCGGGCGAGCACACCGCCGCCCTGCGGTTGCCGGCGTCGGCCACCGCGTGGAGCACCCGCGTCTATGTGAGCGGTCTGATGGTGCAGACCCCACGGCCTGCCGCGGCCGTGGTCACCCTGGGCGACTCCATCACCGATGGCAACGGCGCCACGCCCGGCGCGAACGCGCGCTGGCCCGATGCGCTGGCCGAGCGCTTGGCGGGCCGGGGCGTGGCCGTGCTCAATGCCGGCATCTCCGGTGGCCGGCTGCTGCGCGACGGCATGGGCCGCGCGGGGCTCACGCGCGCCGCGCAGGACGTGTTCGCCCAGCCGGGCGTGCGCAGCCTGGTCGTGCTGCTGGGCACCAACGACATCGGCTGGCCCGGCGGCCCCTTTGCGCCTGCTGAGCCTGCGCTGCGCGCCGAGGAACTGGTGCAGGGCTACCGCCAGCTCATCGCCATGGCCCGAGCCCACAATGTGCGCATCGTCGGCGGCACCATTCCGCCGTTTGGCGACGCGCTGGCCGGCACGCCGCTGGCGGGCCACTATTCACCCGAGAAGGACGCCGTGCGCCAGGCCGTGAACCGCTGGATCCGCGAGGCCGGGGCCTTCGATGCGGTGGTGGATTTCGATGCCCTGCTGCGCGACCCGGCCCGGCCCTCGCACCTGCGCGCGGCCATGGATTCGGGCGACCACCTGCACCCCGGCGATGCGGGCTACCGCGCCATGGCGGATGCCATCGACCTGGATGCGTTGTAAGCCACCAAGGGCGGTGTCCTGCGCTTCAGCCTGCTGCCGCTTCCAGTGCCGGGCGCAGGTCGGCCAGCAGGTCCGCTTCATCCTCCAGGCCCACGGACAGGCGCACCAGTCCGTCGCCGATCAGGTGGCGCTCGCGCTCCTCTGGCGAATAGGGCGAGTGGGTCATGCTGGCGGGGTGCTGGGCGAGGCTCTCCGCGTCGCCCAGGCTCACGGCGCGGGTCACGAGCTGCAGCGCGTCGATGAAGCGGCGCCCGGCCTCCACGCCCCCATGCAGGTCGAACGCGATCATGCCGCCCGGGGCCGCCATCTGGCGCCGGGCCAGCTCGTACTGGGGGTGGGACGGCAGGCCCGGGTAGTGCACGGCCGCCACCTGCGGTGACGCCTGCAGGAACTCGGCGATGGCCTGCGCCGTGCGGCAATGGCGCTCCATGCGCACGGGCAAGGTCTTGAGCCCGCGCAGCACGAGAAAGGCGTCCATCGGTGACATGCAGGCACCGGTCAGCTCCTTGAGGCCCACGAGCCGCATCTGCGCCATCAGCTCGCTGCGGCCGATCAGCGCCCCGGCGATCACATCGCCATGCCCGTTCAGGTACTTGGTGAGCGAGTGCACGACCACGTCGGCGCCCAGCTCCAGCGGGCGCTGCAGGCAGGGCGTGCAGTAGGTGCTGTCCACCGCGACCAGGGCCGGGCTGTGGGCGTGCACCAGGGCGCTCACGGCTGCGATGTCCACCAGGCGCATGTTCGGGTTGGCGGGAGTCTCGAACAGCACGAGCTTGGTGCGGGCATTCAGGTGCTGGCGCAATTCCTCGGGGCGTGTGAAATCCAGCGAGCGCGTCACGATGCCGAACTCGGGCAGCAGGTGGCTCACCAGCGCATGCGTGCAGCCGTAGAGCGTGAGGTCGACCAGCAGCTCGTCGCCGGGCCGCAGCAGGGTCCAGATCAGTGTGCAGATGGCCCCCATGCCCGAGCCGAAGGCCAGCGCCGCCTCGCCCCCCTCCAGGGCGGCCAGGCGCTCTTCCAGCATCTGGACGGTGGGGTTGGTGATGCGCGAATAGACCATTCCCGGCTCTTCTCCCGCAAAGCGGGCCGCGCCCTGGGCCGCGCTCTCGAACGCATAGGTGGAGGACCAGTAGATCGGCGGATTGAGCGCGCCCTGGTGGCTCATCGGGCGGTAGCCGGCGTGGATGGCTTGGGTGGCGAGGGACAGGGAGCGGGTGTTCATGGGCAGGGGGCTCGGTGGCGGGAAGTGGATTCGGTAGGGAAAGTTTGCCCATTTACTGCGGTAATTTGCTTGCTAAAAATAACCCTGTTTGTTGGTGAATGGGTAAGATTAATACCCATGGACAAGCGAGACACCCAGATCCTGCGGACCCTGCAGGACGATGGCCACACCACCAACGCCGCGCTGGCCAAGCAGCTGTGCATTGCAGAGGCGCCGACCTGGCGGCGCGTGAAGGCGCTGGAAGAAGCCGGCGTGATCACCGGCTACCAGGCCGTGCTCAACCAGCAGGCCCTGGGCTATGCGGTCACGGCTTTCGTGCAGATCCGCTTCTCCAGCCACGACCCCAAGCTCCAGCAGGCCTTCGAGGAGCAGGTGCTGCTGATCCCCGAGGTTGTCTGGTGCCACAACGTCTCGGGCAGCACCGACTTCCTCCTGTGCGTGGTGGCCCGCAATCTCCAGGAGTACGGAGAGTTCGTCAGCGCCCGGCTGCGCATGCTGCCGGGCGTCACCTCGATCGAGTCCTCGTTCTCCCTCAAGGCGGTGAAGCAGGGCGGCAAGCTCCCGGTGGGGTGAGCCCAGGCCGCGGGTTGCGTGCCAGACCTGCTACAACAGGCAGGCCGCTGCAGCCCGCGACGCGGCATTGCAAAGGAGGAGCCCGATGTCCCCGCACCCCCGCTTCAACGTCTTTGGCCGCATCGTCGAGGTACAGCGCCAGGGCGCGCAGTGGCAGTCGTTCCTGATCGGTGCGGACGGCAAGCGCGCACCGGCCGGCTGGGTGGTGCCCGATTTCATCGAGGTGGACGAACTGGCCCAGTACCTGGCCGACCTGTTCCACGAAAGCGCCATGCCGCACAACGGCGAGGTGCACCGGATAAGGTGACACCCCCTGAGTCGCTCCGCGCCTCGGGGCCACTGCCAGAGGCAGTGGCTCTTCGGGCACGTCCAAGCCTGCGCAGGCAGGCTTGGAGCCACGGCCCTCAGCCCCTCTCTCGACTCGCTTCGCGATTCGGGAGGGGGACGCCCCCGGTGCACGCAAGCGAAGCGCCGCCTACGCGGCTTGGCGGCCCTTGCACGGGGGCACTGGCTTGGGCCGCGCCAGTTGCGTCCGTTGCGGGTGACGCTACCGCCTGCAGGTGCTGTGGCGTTTGTGTCCACGCTGCGTGTTGGTTTGTGTAACTCCTGCGAGCAGATGCGCAGGCGCTCCTGTCGCGGAACCCCTGGGGCCCAGTGGGTGCCGCCTGTGACCTGAGCGGATGGGCGGCGCGCGGCGCGCCGACTTCGGTCTGTACCCGGCCAAAGCCCCTTCCTATACTGGCCGCGCTGCACGGCAGGCTGCGTGCGGCGTTCTACAAAAACCAGACGACAAGACCTCGGAAACCGAGGGAGGGAACCATGACCACGACTACCACCGCCATGAAGGCGGGTGGCAGCGCAGCCTTGCGCGCGCCGCACCGCCACCACCATCTGCGGGCCGCCGCGCTTGCGCTGTGCCTCGCCGCCGCAGGCGCCAGCGGCGCACAGGCCGCCACGCCCCCCGCGCTGTCCAGCGCCAGCAGCTGCTTTCACACCACCCAGGGGCTGATCGCGCGGGCCCAGCTCGACCTGGGCGCGGAGAGCCCCGACGGGCTGTTCGACATCTACCAGGGCGTGACCTACCAGGGCCAGTGGGCGTTCCGCAACGCGCAGGGCCAATGGGTGGTGCTGCCGCCCTCCATCGGCGTGGTCCCTGTGGCGCAGAGTGCCGTGCGCCATCCGCAGCGCACCCAGGGGGCGGGCGCCAGCACGCTGGAGCTGAGCCTGAACGAGCCCGGCCTGCGCAGTGCCGCTGCGCTGCCGGGGCTGGTCCTGTTCGTCGGCTACGGCGCCAGCGGGCCGCAGAGCTTTGCCGACCTGCTGGCGCGTGGGCGCTTTGGCGTGGTGGCGCAGTTCAGCGGCAACGAGGCGGTGCGGGACAACTGCGATCCGGTGCCCGCGGCCGGGGGCGGTGGTGGTGCCGGAGGCGGCGGCAAGCCGCCCGCCCCGGCCGACACCCAGGCGCCGAGCCGGCCCGCGGGGCTGAGCCTGGCGCAGGCCACGGCCTCCTCGCTCACGCTGGCCTGGCAGGCCAGCAGCGACAACGTGGGCGTGGCGCAGTACGAGGTGCTGCTCAACGGCACGCTGGTGGCCAGCGTCGCCAGCCCGGGCTATTCGTTCACCGGGCTGGCCGCTTCCACCGCCTACACCCTGGCCGTGCGTGCGCGCGACCAGGCCGGCAACCTGTCCACCCTGGCCACGCTGTCGGCCTCCACGGCGGCAGGGGCCGGCCCCACGGCCCCGCGCGAGCAGGTGGGCGCCAATGTGCTGGCCTCGCCGGGCGCGCTGCAGCTGGGCAGCGGCACGGTCTACCACGTGGCGCTGTCGGGCAGCGATGCCAACCCCGGCACGGCGGCCCGGCCGTTTCGCAGCATCAACAAATTCATTGCGGTCGCCAAGGCCGGCGACACGGGCCAGGTGCATGCGGGCACCTATGTCGAGAACACGCTGAACAACCCGCATGTGCAGCCCTCGTGGTGGTTCGATGGCGTGGGCGTGAGCATCGGCATGCGCTCCAGCGGCACGGCCGGCAACCCCATCACGCTGATGGCCGCGCCCGGCGAGGAAGGCCGGGTGGTGATCGACTCGGCCAGCCAGCGCCTGGGCATCTTCACCAACGGCCACGACCACTGGCAGCTGCACGGCCTGCGCATCGAGAACAGCCTGGAGTTCGGCATCGGCTCGCCGAGCCAGGCCCACCTCGATCTGCCGGACGAGGGTGTGCTGGCCATCGGCTGGCGCATCGAGAATTGCCTCATCAAGGGCGTGACGCCGACCACCCAGGGCAATACCGCCGGCATCGGCATGTGGGCCAGCAAGAACTGGGTGGTGCGCAACAACCGCATCGTGCAGATCGGCAACCTGGGCAACCGCATCTCCTCGGGCATCCAGGCCTATGCCACCATCCAGTCGCTGGTGGAGAACAACTACGTGGAGGCGGCGGCGGGGGTCTACCTCAAGGACCACTTCCTGCAGTCCGCCTCGCCGCGCACCACCTACTTCGAGTTCGAGGTGCGGCACAACGTGTTCAACGTCCAGCAGATCGGCTTTCTCTCGTCGATCAAGGGCGCGCCCAACGTGGAGTCGGGCAGCAACTCGGTGCACCACAACATCATGTACGGCTTTGGCACCGGCGAGATGAACAACGCCGGCGTGAGCGGCTCAACCTTCCAGCCCGGTGGTGCCTACCGCTTCGCCCACAACATCGTGGATGCCACCGGCACCAGCAGCAATGCCCTGCTGCAGATCGCCGACCACAACGACGTGCGATCCCAGGGCAATGTCTTTGTCGGTGGCAGCCTGACCTACAACTTCATTGCCGGCCCGGGCACCGCGCTGACCTATTCGGACTACAACGTCTTCAGCGGCTTCCAGATGGCCATGGACCGCACCTACGGCGCACCGGGCACGGTGTACTTCACCGACCTGGCCGCCTGGCAGGCCGCGCGCGCGGGTGCGGCCGGCACCCTCAAGGTGGCCAACCCCGATGCACACAGCCGCACCAGCGGGGCCGAGGCCCTGTTCGTGGACCGGGCCGGCCGCGACTACCGCAACCGACTGGGCTCGGCCGCGCTGGGCCTGATGGCCGATGGCTCGAACGCCGGCCCCTTCCAGCGGGGTGGTGAGAAGATCGGCACGCTGGAGTCCTACAGCGCGGGACAGTAGCCAGTGTCAGCGAGCGAGCGTGCGTGCGCCGGCTGCGCGCTCTCAGCCCGCATCCGCCAGGTACACATGCAGCCGGTTGCGCCCCATGGTCTTGGCCTGGTACATCGCGTTGTCGGCCTGGCGCAGCACCTCGTCCACCGTCTGGCTGTGGCCGGACACCAGGCTCACCCCGATGCTGGCCTCACAGTGGTAGGGTTGCCCGCCCAGCTCATAGGGTGCGCGCAGTGCGGCCAGCATGCTTTCGCCCACCGTGCGGGCCTTGCTGGTGGCCTCGGCGGCATCCTGGCCCAGGCTTTGCAGCAGCACGATGAACTCGTCGCCCCCCAGGCGGGCCACGGTGTCCTGCTCGCGCACGCAGGCGCGCAGGCGCAGGGCCACCTCGCGCAGCAGCAGGTCGCCCATGGCATGGCCGCGGCTGTCGTTCAAGGCCTTGAAATGGTCCAGGTCGACGAACAGGGTGGCGGCGATCTGGCCGCTGCGGCTGCTGGCTGCCATCACCTGCTCGAGCCGGTCGGTCAGCAGGCGCCGGTTGGGGAGTTGGGTGAGCGTGTCGTACAGGGCCAGGCGGCGCGCCTCCTCCTCGGCGGCCTTGCGCCGGGAGATGTCGATGTCGATGCAGAACATCTCCGGCTCCTGCCCCGGTACGTTCACGTAGGCGTGGCTGGAGAACACATCCACCGGCGAGCCGTCCTTGCGCTTGAGGCGCAGCTCGCCCGCGGGGATGGGCTCGCCCGAGCTGAACATGTGCGCAACATGGGTTGCCACGGCCTCGTGCATGGGCTCGGGGATGATGAGCTCCAGCAGGTTCTTGCCCAGGGCCTCCTGCTCGGTGTAGCCGTAGAGCTCCTCCGAGGCCTTGTTCCAGTAGGTGGTGGTGCCATCGGCCCGGTAGCCCTGCACCGACACCGCGGGAATGCCCAGCAGCAGCGAGCGAAAGCGCAGCTCCGATTCATGCAGCGCCTGCTGCGCCTGCCAGCGTTCGGTGATGTCGCGCGCCAGGAAGAGCACGGCCGCCTGGCCATTCACCTGCGTGCCCAGGGATTGCACCCGCCCTTCGAAGTAGCGGATGCCCGAAGGGGTGTACACCGTGTATTCGAGCTTGTGCGGCGTGCCCGAGGCCAGCGTATCCTGCAGCAGCTGCACCAGCCGTTGGGCTTCACCAAAGGGCAGCATGTCGTGCATGCGCTGCCCCACACGCTGCGGCGCTCCTGCGGCATGCACACCATCGTCGCGCGAGAACAGCTCCATGCAGCGGCCCTGGGCGTCCAGCACCACCAGCGCATCGGGAATCGCCTGGGTGATGGCGCGCAGGCGGGCCGCGCTGCCCGCCAGGGCGAGGTCGGTGGCCTGGCGCTGTTCCACGTCGCGCAGCAGCACGCCCAGCAGGGCGGTGGCCACCGGAAAGATCATCAGGTAGGGCACGGCCACGGTCTCGTTGATGCGTGCCGCCACCTCGGCGGGCAGCGCCTGGAACAGCCCCACCACCGCCAGGTGCAGCAACAGGCCGAACACCAGCAGCGGCCAGATGCCCACGCCCAGGCGCCAGCGGTGGCGCGCGTAGCGGTAGGCCAGGCCGGCGGCCACGCAGGTGGTGATGCTCAGCACCCCAACCAGGGCCCCCGCGCCCCCCAGCCACAGGCGCCAGCCGGCCGACAGGACCCCGGCGATCAGCGCCACCGTGGTGCCGCCGAACAGGCCTGCCATGCACAGCACCACGGAGCGCGCATCGATGATGACGCCCGGGGAGATGGTCAGGGGCGAGAGCATGCCCACGATGCAGATGCCGCCGAAGATCAGCCCCGAGAAGGCCTTGCCCACCCGTGGATGCCGGCGCCACAGGCGCATGTTGGCCCCGTGCAGAAAGCACAGGGCCAGCAGCAGCGCCGCACCCTTGACCAGTTCGACGAACAAGGAACCTCCCCGCAGCCCGTGAGCGAAGTTCCATCATGTGGCAATTGCTGCCGGCGGTAAATGCTATTTTGGCCGGGTTTTCCGCCATCCGGCCGGCAAGGGCGCCCGACCCGCCACCGCCTCAGGCCAGCAGTGCTTGGGCGAATTCGCGCGCGTTGAAGGTTTCCAGGTCTTCGAGCTTCTCGCCCACGCCGATGAAGTACACGGGGATCGGGCGCTCCTGCGCGATGGCGGCCAGCACCCCGCCCTTGGCCGTGCCATCGAGCTTGGTGACGATGAGGCCGGTCAACTGCAGCGCATCGTCGAAGGCGCGCACCTGGGCCAGGGCGTTCTGGCCGGTGTTGCCATCGATCACCAGCAGCACCTCGTGCGGGGCCGTGGCGTCGGCTTTGGTCACCACGCGGCGGATCTTCTTGAGCTCCTCCATCAGGTGCAGCTGCGTGGGCAGGCGGCCGGCGGTGTCCACCAGCACCACGTCCTTGCCGCGGGCCTTGCCGGCGGTCACCGCGTCAAAGCTCACAGCCGACGGGTCGCCGCCTTCCTGGCTCACGATTTCCACGGTGTTGCGGTCGGCCCAGACGCCCAACTGCTCGCGCGCCGCCGCGCGGAAGGTGTCGGCCGCCGCCAGCAGCACGGCCGCGCCTTCGCCCGAGAGGTGGCGGGTGAGCTTGCCAATGGAAGTGGTCTTGCCCGCGCCGTTGACGCCCGCCACCATGATCACGGTGGGCGTGTACTGGCCGATGACCAGGGATTTCTCCAGCGGGCGCAGCAGGTCCGCCAGGGCCTCGGCCAAGAGGCCTTTGACCTGGGCGGGGTCGGTGGCCTTGGCCTCCTTCACACGGCGCTTGAGGTCGGTCAGCAGGTGCTCTGTGGCCTTCACGCCGGTATCGGCCATGAGCAGGGCCTCTTCGAGCTCCTCGTACAGGGCGTCGTCGATCTGCGTGCCCGTGAACACCGTGGCGATGCTGGTGCCGGTCTTGCGCAGGCCGAGCTTGAGGCGGTCGAGCCAGCCCTTGCGCTCCACCGCCACCGGGACGGCGGGAGCGGGGGGCGGCGCCATTGCGGGGGCAGGGGCCAGTGCCACCGGCACGGGCGCAGGCGCGAAGACCGGGGCGGCCACCGGGACCGGCGCGGGGATGGCGGGGGCCGGTGCTGGGGGCGGGGGCGCCCAGGGGGCGGGGGCCGCAGGAACTGGCGCAGGCGCCGGCACAGGCGCGTGCACAGGGGCGGCGAACGGCGGCGGTGCCGGGGCGACAGGCGCCGCCACTTCGGGTGCTACCGGCGGCGCGGGCTCGGCGGTCTTGCTGCCGAAGGGGTTGCGCAGCCAGCCAAAACCGGGGACGGCGGGCGCAGGCGGTGGGGTCGCCGGGGCGCCTGCAGCAGGCGCTGCGGGCGGGGTGCCAGAGGCGGTTTCATCGGCCGGGGTGGGCGAATCGGAGGGTTTTTTCTTGAAAAAACTGAACATTGCAGGGTTCTTAGAATCACCCATTCTATGAAACGCGCTTTCACCCTACTGGGCCTGATGGCCTGCCTCAGTGCCGGGGCCACCACCGCGGTGGTGCCTTCGGCGTCCGATTCCCCGTCTGTCGCAGGCAAAACCGCCGCGGCGCCGACCCCGGCCGGGCCGCGTGCCACGGCCTCCGGGGCGCAGCAGTTCACGCTGGCCAACGGCATGCAGCTCATCGTGCAGCCCGACCACCGTGCGCCCACGGCCGTGCACATGGTCTGGGTGCGCGTGGGCTCCATGGACGAGGTGGACGGCACCTCGGGCGTGGCCCATGTGCTCGAACACATGATGTTCAAGGGCTCCAAGACCGTGCCGCCGGGCGACTTCTCGCGCCGCGTGGCGGCCCTGGGCGGGCGCGAGAACGCCTTCACCAGCCGCGACTACACGGGCTACTACCAGCAGATTCCGGCCAACCGGCTGGAAGACGTGATGCGCCTCGAGTCCGACCGCTTCGCCAACAACCAGTGGCCGGACGCCGAGTTCAAGAAGGAAATCGAGGTGGTCAAGGAGGAGCGCCGCATGCGCACCGAGGACCAGCCGCGCGCCGTGCTGGCCGAGCAGCTGTTTGCTGCCATCTTCACTGCCTCGCCCTACCGCCGCCCCATCGTGGGCTGGATGAGCGACCTCGATGCCATGACGCCGGACGACGCGCGCGCCTTCTACCGCCAGTGGTACACCCCCACGAATGCCGTGGTGGTGGTGGCCGGCGACGTGGACCCGGCCAAGGTGCGCGCCCTGGCCGAGAAATACTATGGCAAGCTGCCCACGCATGCGCTGCCCGTGCGCAAGCCGCGCGTGGAGCCGCCCCAGCAGGGCCTGCGCCGCATTGCGGTGAAGGCGCCGGCCGAACAGGGCTATGTGGCGCTGGCCTTCCGCGTGCCGGCGCTGGAGCGCCTGCAGGACCTCAAGGAGCCCGACACCGAGGCGCTGGCCCTGTTGATGCTGTCGGCCGTGTTCAGCGGTTATGACGGCGCACGCCTGGAGCGCGCGCTGAGCCAGGGCGAGAACCGCGTGGCCGACAGCGTGGGGGCCTCGGCCATGCTCACCGGGCGTGGGCCGGCGCTGTTCATGTTCACCGGCATCCCGGCGGAGGGCAAGACCTCCCAGCAAGTCGAGGAGGGCCTGCGCGCCGAGGTGGCGCGCGTGGCGCGTGATGGCGTGAGCCAGGCGGAACTGGAGCGTGTGAAGACGCAGTGGATCGCCTCCAACGTCTACGAGCGCGATTCGGTCCACAGCCAGGCGCAGGAATTGGGCAGCAACTGGGTGCAGGGTTTCCCACTCGACGCGGAAGAGCGCCTGCTCGACCTGATGCGCAGCGTCACGCCGGCCCAGGTGCAGGCCGTGGCCGCCAAGTATTTTGGCGACGACCAGCTCACCGTGGCCACGCTGCTGCCGCAGCCGCTCGACGCCCCCCGCCCCCGCCCGGCCCCCAAGGCCGGTGCCGCCCGCCATTGAACTTAGAAGTCTCCCGCTCATGATCAATTTCAAGAAACTGGCGGTCGGCACCGTGCTGGCCAGCAGCAGCGCGCTGTTCTACTGCGGCTCGGCCTGGGCCCTGCTACCCATCCAGCACTGGACGGAGCCGAGCGGCGCCCGCGTCTGGCTGGTGGAAAGCCCGGTCATCCCCATGGTGGACGTGCAGATCGACTTCGACGCCGGCAGCCGCCGTGACCCGGCCGGGCAGGCCGGCCTGGCCAGCGCTACCGCGTCCATGGCCTCCAAGGGCGTGAAGGGGCAGGGCGCAGAGCCCGCGCTCGACGAAAACGCCCTGGGGGAGGCCTGGGCCGACCTGGGTGCGAGCTTCGAGGCCGGTGCCGACAGCGATGCCATGCACTTCTCGCTGCGCTCGCTGACCGATCCGGCGCTGCTGGACAAGGCCGCGCGCCTGGCGGCACGCCAGATCGCCGAGCCGAGCTGGCCGGCCGACATCTGGGCGCGCGACCGCGCGCGCTGGAGCGCGAGCATCAAGGAGTCGGACACGCGCCCTGCCACCGTGGCAGAAAAGACCTTTGGCGCCGCGGTCTACGGCAGCCACCCCTATGGCGTGCGCACCACGCAGGAGACGCTGGCGCGCATCAGCGTGGCCGACATGCAGGCCTTCCACGCCAGCACCATCGCTGCCTGCCGTGCCAAGGTGAGCATCGTGGGCGCGGTCACGCGCGCCCAGGCCCAGACCCTGGTGGCCACGCTGCTGGCGCGCCTGCCCGCCGCGGCGGCCTGTGCGCCCCTGCCCGCCGTGGGCGAGATCGCCGCGCTGACGGCGCCCGAGGAGAAGAACATCCCCTTCGCCTCGGCGCAGGCGCATGTGCTGATCGGGCAGCCCGGCTTTCCACGCCGTGACCCCGACTTCATCGCGCTGCTGGTGGGCAACCACATCCTGGGCGGCGGCGGCTTTGTCTCGCGCCTGACCGAGGAGGTGCGCGAAAAGCGCGGCCTGAGCTACAGCGTCTACAGCTACTTTGCGGGCGGCCTGCATGCCGGGGCCTTCACGGTGGGCCTGCAGACGCGCCCCGACCAGGCGGCCCAGGCCGTGAAAGTCTCGCGCGACGTGCTGGCCCGCTTCGTGGCCGAAGGCCCGACCGAGGCCGAGCTGCGCGCCGCCAAGGACAACCTGATCGGCGGCTTCGCGCTGCGCATCGACAGCAACAAGAAGCTCCTGGGCAATGTGGCCAACATCGCCTGGAACGACCTGCCCCTGGACTACCTGGACCGCTGGACGCAGCGCGTCGATGCGCTCACCGTGGCCGACATCCGCGCCGCCATGCAGCGCAAGCTGCAGCCCGAGCGCATGGTGACCGTGGTGGTCGGGGGCAAGCCATGAGCCGCTCGACCCTGCGCGGCGGTGCCATCAGCGCCGAGATCCGCAAGTCCCAGGCTGCGGCCGCCGCAGCGCCTGCGCCCAAGGCCGGCGCCAAGGCGGGTGCCAAGGACAAGGCCGCCGTGGCGGCCCCCAAGGGCGCGGGCGAGATCCGCATCATTGGCGGGCAGTGGAAGCGCACGCGCCTGCCCGTGGCCCAGCGCCCGGGCCTGCGCCCCACGCCCGACCGCGTGCGCGAGACCCTGTTCAACTGGCTGGGCCAGGACCTGGCGGGCTGGCGCTGCCTGGACGCCTTTGCCGGCACCGGCGCCCTGGGCCTGGAAGCCGCCTCGCGCGGCGCCGCGGCCGTGCAGCTGGTGGAGAGCGACGCCGCGCTGGTGGCCCAGTTGCACACCCTGCAGCAGCGCCTGGACGCCAAGGCCGTGCGCGTGCAGCGCGGCGATGGCGTTGCCGCGTTGCGCCAGGCCGCGCCGGCCAGCCTGGACCTGGTGCTGATCGACCCGCCGTTCGACGGCCAGCTGTTCGAGCCGGCCCTGCAGGCGGCGGGCAAGGCCGTGGCGGCCAGCGGCTATGTCTACCTGGAGGCGCCCGTCGCCTGGACCGACGAGGGCCTGGCCGCCTGCGGGCTCACGGTCTACCGCCACCTCAAGGCGGGGGCCGTGCATGCCCACCTGCTGCGGCTTGCGGCCGGCGGCACGACGGGCTGAGCGGGTTCGTTCGCGCCCCGGCGCGCCGGCGGCGGGGTCGGGTACCGCGGGGCCGAAAAACTCCATGTTGCAGTGCACTGCATAATGCGGCCAAGAGCGGCCCGGCAGGCCCACAAGAGGCCGGGGCCCCGTGCCCATTTCGCCGTACAGGAGACAACCCGCCATGGCCCAGAACGTGCTCGCCGTCTATCCCGGAACCTTCGACCCCATCACCCTGGGCCACGAAGACGTGGTGCGCAGAGCCACCCAGCTGTTCGAACGCGTGATCGTTGCCGTGGCTGCGGGCCACCACAAGAAGACCCTGTTCAGCCTGGACGAGCGCATCGACATGGTGCGCGAGGCGGTCAAGGCCTACCCCCAGGTGCAGGTGGAGAGTTTTTCAGGCCTGCTGCGCGACTTCGTTGTCTCGCGCGGCGGCAAGGCCATGGTGCGCGGCCTGCGCGCCGTGACCGACTTCGACTATGAGTTCCAGCTCGCCGGCATGAACCGCAGCCTCATGCCCCAGGTGGAAACCGTGTTCCTGACCCCCAGCGACAAGTACCAGTTCATCAGCAGCACCTTCGTGCGCGAGATCGCGGTGCTGGGCGGCGAGGTGACCAAGTTCGTCTCGCCCTCGGTGGAGGAGCGGCTGGCGATCAAGGTGCGCAGCCTGGCGCCCCAGCCCTGATCTGGCCGGTTTGCGGCCGGCGCTTGCGTTACCGGCGAACCTTTGAACGGTGCGCTGCGCAAGCCAGGACCGCCGCGCAAGGGCCGCCCCGCCGCGCTGGCGGTGTCCCCCTTCCCGAATGGCGTAGCCATTCGAGAGAAGGGGCTGAGGGCCGCGGCTCCAAGCCTGCCTGCGCAGGCTTGGACGAGCCCAAAGAGCGGCCGCTTCTGGCGGACGCACTGAGGCGCGAAGCGACTCAGGGGGATGCTCACCCCGTCCAGCGCTGCAGCCACTGGAGGAGCAGCGCGTTGACCACCTCGGGCCGCTCCATGGTGAGCATGTGGCCGCAATCGGCCACGACCTCGAACTGCGCGCCCGGCACCAGGCCCGCGATCTCCTCGGAGCAGGCCAGCGGCGTGAGCTGGTCCGCCTCGCCGCAGACCACCAGCACCGGGCATTGCACGGCGGGCAGGTGCAGCCGCGCGTCGGGGCGTGCGATCACGGCGCGGTTTTGCCGCACCAGCTGCTCGGCACCGGCGCGCAGCACGAAATCGAGGTAGTCCTGCACCAGGTCGACCCGCGCAGCGCCGCTGGGGTGGAAGGCGAAGGCCACATTGGGCTCGATCACCTCGCGCACGCGGCCTTGCTCGAAGAGTTCGATCGCGGCTTCGCGCAGGGCCTGCATCTCGGAGGTTTCCGGCCGGGCGCTGGTGCCCAGCAGCGCCAGCCCGAGCACACGCCCCGGCGCCTGGCGGGCCGCCTCCATCGCCACCATGCCGCCCATGGATGCACCGCACAGCAGCAGCGGCCCGCTGTAGCGTTCCAGCAGCAGGGCGGCCATCTTCTGCACGGTGGTGGCCTCGGGGCGGGTGTGCACGTCGGTCACCTCCGGCCGCAGGGCCGCGGGCAGGGCCTCGCGCTGGAAGCGCCACATCGTCGCATCGCCTGCCAGCCCGGGGATCAGCAGCAGTTGGGGGGCAGGGGTGGGCGGTGGGTTCGTGGTCATGGAATCGGTCATCGGGGGAAGGCTTGCCAAGGAGAAGAGGCTGCTTATACCGCGCTGGCCAGCGGCTGCGCCGGGTCGGCGGGTGTGGGCTGCACGCCCTGCACCAGGTCGTGCACGAAGCGCAGCTTGACCATGGCCCCGGAGGACAGCGCAAACGGGTAGGCGTCGTCCTGCCCCAGGCTGCGGTTCAGGCTGTTGAGCATGAGCGTCAGCGGCACCCATTGGCGCACCATGTCCTGGAAGTCGGGGTGGCTGGTGGCAAACGGGTCGGTCACGTGGTGGCGCAGCGCCATGTGGGGGTCGGGCACGGTCACGGCGGTCTGGTAGCTGGCGGCGGTTTCCAGCAGGTCGACCATGTGCAGGTAGTGGGCCCAGGTCTCGGCCCAGTCTTCCCAGGGGTGGGCGGCCGCATAGGCGCTGACGTGGTTCAGGAACCAGTCATTGCCACTGCCTCCCCGGGCGTAGTGCGCGTCGAGCGCGGCGGCATAGTCCTGGCGCTCATCGCCGAACAGGCTGCGAAAAGCCTCCAGCCGATCGCCTTCGCGCACCAGCTGGTCCCAGTAGAAGTGGCCAGACTCGTGGCGCAGGTGGCCGATGAGGGTGCGGTAGGGCTCCCCGAGCGCGATGCGCCGGCGCGCGCGCTCGTCATCGTCGGCCTCGGCCACATTGAGGGTGATGGTGCCCCCCTGGTGGCCGGTGAGGATGGCGGGGCCGCCGGGCAGGTCGGCCAGGAACTCGAAGACCGGCCCCGCCCGGCCCGGAACCGGCTCCAGACCCAGGCGCGCCAGCGTATAGAACAGCTGGCGTTTGGCCGCTTCGATCTGCTTCCAGCGGCGCAGGTTGGCCGGGTCGGACAGGTCGGGCAGGATGCGCGTCTGGCGGCAGGAGACGCACAGCTCGGAATAGTCGCTCGATGGCACGGCGAAATTGCAGGCCTCGTGCTCGGTGTGGTTGCAGCACAGGCGGTAGAGCCGGCCCCCGTACTGGGTCGCATCCCGCGGGCCCAGGCGGCGCCACAGGTCGGGGCCGTCCTGCGGGGCGGGCGTGAGGGCGGCCATGGTGAGCTCGTCGGGCAAAAAGGCCAGCGCGCTGCCGCAGTGCAGGCACTGCACGCTGTCGAAAAACACCAGGTGACCGCAGTGGTCGCAATTGAAAACCCGCATGTGGTGAGCTTAAACCGGGATGCTGCGCGAAAGTGTATGCAAGGGCCGGGCGCCCATGCAAATCGGGCTTTTACGCATGCCGCAATGGCAAAAAGCAGGCCCTGCGTATGGCAGGAGCCTGCTAGGGTGCGGGGCCGTGGCAACCGGCGCGGCCGATGCCAGTGCCCCCGCGCAAGGGCCGCCCCGCCGCGCTGGGGGCGTCCCCCTCCCAGATTGCGAAGCAATATGAGAGGGGGGTGAAGGCGCGCAGCGCCTCAGGGGGTGCCCTCGATCACGGCCGGACCACGATGCTGTTGCGCACTTCGCGCACATGCTTGGTGTTGCGCGCGATGTTCTCGGCCTGGTTCTTTTCGGCGGCCGACTTGGCGAAGCCCGACAGCTGCACCGTGCCGTTGAGCGTTTCAACGCTGATCGAGGTGGCCGACACGGTCTTGTCCTCGGCCATCTTGGCCTTGACGGCGGTGGTGATGCCGGCATCGTCCACATAGGCGCCGACGGTCTGCTGGTCGCGCGCCACCGAGCAGCCGGTGGCGGTGACGATGGTCATGCCGGCAACAGCGGCAAAGGCGAGGGCACGTGCGTATTTCATGGTTTTTCCTTCTTCAGTGGTTTTGGGAACGCGGGTGCTGTGGGAATGTCAGCCAGGCGGTCTTTTGCACCCTCCATGACCGGATGGCTGTGGGTTGGGTTGGGCTTGCGGCCTACTGCTCGAGCAGGTCCTTGAGTTCGTCGGCATGCTCTTCCTCGTCGGCCAGGATGCCTTCGAGCATGCGGCGCGTCGTGGGGTCCTTGTCGCCGATCAGGCTGATCATCTGGCGGTAGGCCTCCACGGCAATGCGCTCGGCCACCAGGTTGGCACGCACCATGGCCTTGAGGTCCGACGAGGTGTCGTAGTCCGCATGGCTGCGCGCGCTCAGGCTGTCGGGGGCGAAGTCCGGTTCGCCGCCGAGTTGCACGATGCGGCGTGCGATCTGGTCGGCGTGGCCGGCTTCTTCATTGGCATGCACCATGAACTCGCTGGCGATGGCGGGCGAAGACAAGCCGTGCGCCGTGAAGTGGTGGCGCTTGTAGCGCAGCACGCAGACCAGTTCGGTCGCCAGGGCGTCGTTGAGCAGGGCGATGATGTCGTCGCGGTGCTCGGCAAAGGCCGGGGTGACCGCGCCCTCGTCCAGGTGGCTGGTGGCGGCGGCCTGCAGGGCATGGTCGTCCAGCACCAGGGTGCGCTGGTGGTCATCGTGCTCGGGGGCTCTCTTGTCGTTCATGGCTTTGCCTGGTGGGGAGGTGGTTTTTTGCTGCTCGCCAGAATCAATAGCTGCCACGGCGGCGCGATGCCATCAGGACCAGGCTCGCAGTCAGCGCGCCGACACCGGCTGCGATGAGGATGGACTTGCCCGGCTGCTCGGCCACGTACTTGCTGGTGGCGTCGGCGACTTCTTGCACTTGGCGGCGGGCACGGGCGCTGGCGTCGGCCGCGTAGTCGATGCTGCGCGAGGCCAGTGCCTGGGCGCGGGCGGCCAGGTCGTCGATGGCGGGGTCGGCCTCGCGGCGCAGTGCGCGCACCGTGCTTTCGGCCTTGTCCAGCGAACCGTTGGCGACGCTGCGCGTGCTTTGCACCGCATCCTGGGCGCTTTGCAGCACGTCGTCGGCAAGGGATCGGGCTCCTGCAGCAACCTTGTTGGTGGCGGATTGGATGGTCATTGGGTCACTCCTGGGTGTAGACGGTGGGAGGGTCGGCCGGCTCTGGCGCCAAGGGGGCTCAGCCCCTTCGCAGCAGGCCCATGACGAAGGTGACGACGGCCATGATCACGAACACGAAGAACAGGATCTTGGCGATGCCCACAGCACCTGCGGCAATGCCGCCGAAGCCGAAAATGGCTGCGATCAGTGCGATGACCAGGAAGACGACGGCGTAGTGCAACATGTGCTTTCTCCATTGGGGCCGGAAGGTCCGGCGGGTCGTGTCGCGCTGCTCTCGTCAGCGCTTGACTCCAATGTAGGTGGGGGGTGCCGCGGGGAATGCCGGTGGCCGGCGCGCCCCTGTGTCGGTGGCCGGACGCCGGCCGTGTAGGACGGGGGCTTGCTGGATGGTGACAGGCAGGCTGCTGCCTGCCCGGTCCCTGGCAGGGCTGTGTGGAGGCTCGCGCGAATGGCGAGGGGAAAGGGCCTGCCGCCCGGGGGGGGCAGGCCGGGCCCTCAGTGCTGCAGCAGCGGCAGGATGGCCGAGACCAGCGCGCCGTTGCCCGGCCGCGAGGTGATGGTCAGGCGCCCGCCGGCGGCTTCCACGCGGTGGCGCATGCCGGCCAGGCCATGGGAGGAGGGGCTGACGCTGGCCGGATCGAAGCCCTGGCCATCGTCGCGCACCTGCACCGCCACATGCTTGGGGTGGCTGTGCACGGAGACCAGCACCTTCTGCGCCTTGGCGTACTTGCCGATGTTGGTGAGCGACTCCTGCACCAGGCGGTAGACGGTAAGCTGGGTGGGCTCGGGCAATTGCACCGGCTCCAGGCTGGTTTCCACTTCGATGCCGGCGCGCTCGCCGTACTCGCGCGCCAGGATCTCGATGGCGGCCGTGAGCCCCAGGTTGGACAGGGACGAGGGGCGCAGGTCCTCAATGATGCGGCGCTTGAGCGCGATGCCGCTGTTGAGGGTTTCGGTCAGGTGGCGCAGGCGCTCGGCGATCTCGGGCACCTGGGTGTCGATCTTGGATTTGAGGCGCGCCACGTCGAGCTTGGCGGCCGTGAGCAGGGCGCCCAGTTCGTCGTGCAGCTCGCGCGCCAGGTGGCCGCGCTCGTCCTCGCGCACCTGCTGCAGGTGGCTGGCGAGCTCGGACAGGGTGGCCGTGGGCGCGCGCACCAGGCCTTCGAGCCGGTCGCGCTCGCGTTCCAGCAGCAGCTGCTCGCGCAGGCTGAACTCCTGCAGCGCGGTGGCCTGGCGCAGGTACATGAAGAAGGCCAGCAGCCCGATGGCCGTGACCGTGGCAATGCCGATGCGCGAGAGCATCAGCGAGCGCAGCACCTGGGCCTGCCCCTGCTTGACGACGATGGAGCTGCGGTCGATGAGGGCCTGGGCGTGCTTGCGGATGGCCTGCATGTTCTCCATGCCCACGTCGGTGTGCAGGATGAACTTCCAGGCGTCTTCGTTGCCCTGGCGGCGCAGCTTGAGGCTGAGCTCCATCTCGGCGAGCTTGCGCGAGATCTGGCGCGACAGCAGCGACAGCTCCTGCATGTCGTCGGGCGAGTCGAGGAACTGGTTGCGCAGGTTGTCCAGGTCCTGCTGCACGCTGGCCAGCGCCTTGTCATAGGGCTCCAGGTAGCGGTCGTCTCCGGTCAGCAGGTAGCCACGCTGGCCGGTCTCGGCGTCCAGCATGCTCTGCAGCAGGCGATTGAGGGCCCCGTGCGTCACCTGGCCGTGCGCCATGTGGGTGACGGCGTCCTGCGAGCGCATGTGACCGACCTCGTTGATGCCCACCAGCACCAGGGCCGCGAGCAGCGCCATGGGCAGGCTCAGGGCCATCTTGCGGACTTTGGGCAGCAAGTCCCTGGCGATCTCATGCAAATTCATAGGCGTTATTCTGGATAATGGCCACAGACCGGCCCACGGCACTGCCCTGGAGACGGGGATCGCAGTGCAGGTGCATTCAACAAAAATTGGGAGCGGGCGCTTGTCCCCTCCCCGAAAGAACGCTCAATGATCAAGATCGGCATTGTGGATGACCATGCAATTGTTCGCTCCGGACTGCGCCAGTTCCTGTCCGAGCATGTGGACCTGCGCGTGGAGGGCGAGGCCGCCAACGGCCGTGAAGCCATCGACCTGGTGCGCACCCATGAAATCGATGTGCTGCTGATGGACCTGTCCATGCCGGGCCAGAGCGGCCTGGACGCGCTGGCCATGCTGCGTGCCAAGGCGCCGGACATGGGGATTCTGATCCTCAGCGGCTACCCCGAAGAGCATTACGCCATCAACCTGATACGCCAGGGGGCCAGCGGCTACCTCAACAAGGAGTGCGATCCCGCAGAGATCGTGGAGGCCATCCGCATCATCGCCCTGGGCAAGCGCTACCTCACGCCCGCCGTGGCCGACCTGCTGGCCCAGCAGCTCAACCGCAAGGACGACGCGCCCCCGCACGAGCAGCTGTCCGAGCGCGAGTTCCAGGTGTTCCTCAAGCTGGCCAAGGGCGAGACGGCGGGCGATATCGCCAAGTCGCTGTCGCTGAGCGTGAAGACAGTGAGCACCTACCGCACGCGCCTGATGGAAAAGATGAGCCTGTCGTCCAACAGCGACCTCACCTACTACGCGCTGAAAAACCGCCTCATCGATTGATACGGGCGTGGCCTGCCGGCGGCAGGCCCGCCCGGACGGCCATGCCAGGGTGGCCCTGCGCAGGCGGGCGCGGTTCTTCATTGGGGGAAACGGGCAGGCTGGCGCAGCGCCAGCGCACTCAATGGCTGCCGCGCACGGGGATGCGGTCGACAGAAGCGGGGTGTACGCTGCCATGCTCTATGCAGTAGTCCACCAGGGCATCGATTTCGTTGGATTTGTCGAACACCGCATCCACACCCAGCTGGGCGCAGCGCATGCGGATGTCGGGCGTGGCATAGTTGCTCAGCACCACCATCTTCTGGTGGGGGCGGCGGTCGCGGCAGGCGGCCAGCACACCCAGGCCGCTGCCCTGGCGCAGGAACAGGTCCACGATGGCCAGGTCCCATTGCTCCTGGTGGCCGGTGAGCCAGCCCTTGCCCTCGTCCTCGGTTTCGGCCACACCCACCGCTTCGACAGACGCCAGCTCTTCCAGGGTACCGATGAGGTTCTCCCGGATGGTGGCATTGTCTTCAACGATGTACGTGCGCAGTTTCACTACCTGATCCAAACAATGGCCGGTGCGAGCAAACCCGGGCCTGGTTCTGAATTTAACCGAAGCGTGGCTGCCATTCTGACAGCGGCTGCGCGCAGGCGGCGTAGGAGCGCTCCTACGGTGATGCGCACACGCTACATCCGGGCGCGCGCTCCACGTGCATGGTGCTCCACTCCATTGAGCGGCCGTCCAGCATCATCAGCCGCCCGGCCAGGGTGGGGCCCACGCCGGTGATCAGCTTCAGGGCCTCGGCCGCCTGCATGGCCCCGACGATGCCCACCAGGGGTGCGAACACGCCCATGAGTGCGCAGCTGACTTCTTCGAACTCGGCCTCGGGCGGGAAGATGCAGGCGTAGCAGGGGGCCCGGGGGGTGCGCGGGTCGACCACCGTGATCTGCCCGTCGAAGCGGATCGCCGCCCCGGCCACCAGCGGCACGCCGTGGCGCACGCAGGCGGCGTTGACCGCGTGGCGCGTGGCGTAGTTGTCGCTGCAGTCCAGCACCACGGTGGCACCGGGCAACAGCTGGTCGAGCAGGGCGGCATCGGCACGGGCCTGCAGGGCCTGGACCTGGGCCGCGGGGTTGATGGCGGCCACGGCCTGAGCGGCCGACTGCACCTTGGGCTGGCCCACGCGCTCCGTGGTGTGGGCGATCTGGCGCTGCAGGTTGGTCAGGTCCACCGTGTCGTCGTCCACCAGCGTGATGCGCCCGACGCCGGCCGAGCCCAGGTACAGCGCCGCCGGCGAGCCCAGGCCGCCGGCGCCGATGATGACGGCGTGCGCCGCCAGCACGCGTTCCTGGCCTTCGATGCCGATCTCGTCGAGCAGGATGTGGCGCGAGTAGCGCAGGAGCTGGTCATCGGTCATGGGCGGGGTGCGAGAGCTTGGGCTGCGATTGTGCGGGAGATTGCGGCATGGCGGAGGCAGGCGTGAAAAAGGCCGGACTCCCTGGGGAATCCGGCCTCTAGGGGGCCAACCTGGGGGCGCGAGGCGCCTTCGGTCAGTTTTCCTTCTTTTCTTCCTTGCGCTCGGTCAGCGTCTTGCTGACCAGCACGGGGCGGCCCTTGAGCTGGTTCAGGGCCTGCACCAGCTGGAAGTCCTTGTCGGTGCCAAACTCGGGCGCCTTGCGGTCGGCAGCCGGCTTCTTGGCTTCCTCTTCCAGGCGCTTGCGGGCCTCTTCGCGCGCCTTTTCACGGGCGGCGTCCTTCTTTTCCTCGCCCTGGCCGCTGCCCAGGTGCTTGTCCAGGTCGGCCTCGCGCATGCGCAGGGCCGCGAAGACGTTGCCCTCTTCGGACTCGTCGATCATCACATCGGGCACGATGCCCTTGGCCTGGATCGACTTGCCGCTGGGCGTGTAGTAGCGTGCCGTGGTCAGCTTGATGCCGGTGTCCGGGCCCAGGGGGCGCACGGTCTGCACCGAGCCCTTGCCGAAGGTCTGGCTGCCCATGATGGTGGCGCGCTTGTGGTCCTGCAGTGCGCCGGCCACGATCTCGCTGGCCGAGGCCGAGCCTTCGTTGACCAGCACCACCATGGGGACCGACTTGATGGCGGCGGGCAGGCGGCGCAGCGGGTCGCCGCCGCTGCGGCGCTGGTAGTACTCGGGCGCGGCCTTGTAGGTGGACTTGCTCTCGGCCAGCTGACCGTTGGTGGTGACCACGGTGACGTTCTCGGGCAGAAAGGCGGCCGAGATGGCGACGGCCGCATCCAGCAGGCCGCCCGGGTCGTTGCGCAGGTCGAGCACCAGGCCCTTGACGTTGGGGTCCTGCTTGTAGATCTCTTCGATCTTGCGCACGAAATCGTCCACCGTGCGTTCCTGGAACTGCGACAGGCGGATCCAGGCGTAACCGGGCTCGATCACCTTGCCCTTGACGGACTGGGTCTTGATCTCTTCGCGCGTGATGGTCACCGGGAAGGTGCGGCTCTCATCCTTGCGGAAGATGGTGAGCGTGACCTTGGTGTTGGGCTCGCCGCGCATGCGCTTGACGGCGTCGTTCAGGGCCAGGCCCTTGACGGCGGTCTCGTCGATCTGGGTGATCAGGTCGTTGGGCTTCAGGCCCGCGCGGAAGGCGGGCGAGCCTTCGATGGGGGAGACGACCTTGATCAGCCCGTCTTCCTGGGTGATCTCGATGCCCACGCCCACGAAGCGGCCCGAGGTGCCTTCGCGGAATTCCTTGAAGGACTTCTTGTCGAAATACTGGGAATGCGGGTCCAGGCTGGCCACCATGCCGGAGATGGCATCGGTGATGAGCTTCTTGTCATCGACCGGCTCGACGTAGTCGGTCTTGACCAGGCCGAAGACGGCCGACAGCTGCTGGATCTCTTCCAGCGGCAGAGGGGTCATGGCGCCGCGCGCGACGGTCTGCAGTGACACCGTGGTCAATGCACCAGCCACCACACCTACCGACACCCATCCTGCTATTTTGAGTTTGTGGCCCATAGAACACCTTTACCGCATCAATATACACCTGGGAAGCTGGTCCGAAGCCTTTTTTACATGCGTGTGAAAACATGCGTCTCAAAAAGGCGCCGGAATGCTTCTTAGAAGGGCCCCACCCGCCGCAGTTCCGCGCCGGGACTCGCTTTCGCAGGTTGGAAGGGGGTAATTGGCGGGCTTTACCCACCCTTTACGCCGATTTCTATGCCTTGCCTTGCGAAGCCACTGCCGCTGCGGCCTTGGCCGCAGCTTCCGCGTCACCCAGATAGTAGTGGCGGATGGGTTTCAGGTTCTCGTCGAGCTCATATACCAGTGGAATCCCGTTGGGAATATTGAGGCCCACGATTTCGTCGTCGGAGATGTTGTCCAGGTACTTGACCAGGGCGCGGATGGAGTTGCCGTGTGCCGCCACGACCACGCGCTTGCCGCCCTGGATGGCTGGGGCGATGGATTCGTTCCAGAAAGGCAGCACGCGTGCCACGGTGTCCTTGAGGCACTCGGTCAGCGGCACCTGGCCGGCATCCAGGCGGGCGTAGCGCAGGTCGCTGCGCTCGCTGCGCGGGTCGGTGGCTTCCAGCGCCGGTGGCGGGGTGTCGTAGCTGCGGCGCCAGACCAGCACCTGCGCGTCGCCATACTGCTTGGCCATGTCGGCCTTGTTCAGGCCCTGCAGGGCGCCGTAGTGGCGCTCGTTCAGGCGCCAGCTGTGCACCACGGGCAGCCAGGTGCGGTCCATCTCGTCCAGGGTGTGCCACAGCGTGCGCGTGGCGCGCTTGAGCACGCTGGTATAGGCCACGTCGAACTCGTACCCCTCGGCCTTGAGCAGGCGGCCGGCATTCTTGGCCTGGTCCACGCCGGTCGCGGTGAGGTCCACGTCGGTCCAGCCGGTGAAGCGGTTTTCGAGGTTCCAGGTGGATTCGCCGTGGCGGATCAGTACGAGTTTGTGCATGGTTTCCCTAGGAGAGGCGGGTCAAAACCATACATTTTAGAATTGCGCGGTTCGCCAACCCAAGGAATCCCCTGTGAAATTCATTATCGACAACTGGTACCTGGTCTTCGTCGCTCTGGCCTCGGGCACCATGCTGCTGTGGCCCATGATCAAGAATGCCGGGGCCGGCTCGCTCTCGCCCGCCGGTGCCGTGCAGCTCATGAACCGCGAAAAGGCGGTCGTCATCGACGTGTGCGAGACCGAGGAGTTCGCCGCCGGCCATGTGGGCGGTGCCAAGAACATCCCGCTGAACCAGCTCGAAGAGCGCCTGCCCACCACGGTGAAGAACAAGGCCCTGCCGCTGGTGTTGGTATGCGCCACGGGTGCGCGCGCCAACCGCGCCGTGGGCATCGCCAAGAAGCTCGGCTACGAGAACGTGCAGGCCCTGGCCGGCGGCCTCAAGGCCTGGCGCGAAGCCAGCATGCCCGTTGAAAAGGCCTGAGACGCCCCGACATGACGGGAGTGGGCGCCTGGCGCCACTCCCTCCATCGCGCCTGCAGCCGCTGCCCCCTACGAAAGATGCCTCCATGCAACCCGTGAAGATGTACACCACCGCTGTCTGCCCCTACTGCATCCGTGCCAAGCAGATCCTCAAGTCCAAAGGCGTGGAGCAGATCGAGGAGATCCGTGTCGACATGGACCCCGCCGCCCGCACCACCATGATGGAGATCACCGGCCGGCGCACCGTGCCGCAGATCTTCATCGGCGACACCCATGTGGGCGGCCACGACGACCTGGTGGCACTGGACGGCCGTGGCGGCCTGATGCCACTGCTGGGCGTGCAGTAACCGGCCTGCCGGTTTCCGGGCGCTGCATAATGCAGCCCCATGTGCCCGCTGCGGGAGCCTTTCCCCGGCGGGTTTCGTTTTGTCACCAGCTCGTTGTTTGAGCGAAAGAGACTTTTCAACCATGGCCGACCAAGAGAATCCCGTTTTCCAGATCCAGCGCGTCTACCTCAAGGACATGTCGCTCGAGCAACCGAACTCGCCCGGCATCCTGCTGGAGCAGGAACAACCCAGCGTGGACATCCAGCTGGGCGTGGAAGCCACTCCCGTGGCCGAAGGCATCTTCGAAGTGGCCGTGACCGCCACGGTGCAGACCAAGGTCAAGGACAAGACCGTGTTCCTGGTCGAAGCCAAGCAGGCCGGCATCTTCGAGATCCGCAACATCCCTGAAGACCAGATGGGCGCCATCATGGGCATCGCCTGCCCACAGATCGTGTACCCCTACCTGCGCGGCAACGTGGCCGACCTGATCAACCGCGCCGGCTTCCCGCCCGTGCACCTGGCCGAAATCAACTTCCAGGCCATGTTCGAGCAGCAGCAAGCCCAGGCCGCGGGCAATCCGTCGCCCATCATCACGCAATAAGCGTGGTTCGCGGGGACGCAGCATGCCGTCCCCGCCCTTTGATCCCCCTATGAAAATCCTTGTTCTGGGCGCAGGCGCCTGGGGCTCTGCTGTGGCCATGAGCGCCGCGCAGAACCCCGCCGGCCATGCCGTCACGCTCTGGGCGCGCGATGCCGGCCAACTGGCGGCCATGCAGGCCGGGCGCGAGAACGCGCGCTACCTGCCAGGCCTGGCCTTTCCGCCCGCACTGGTGCTGTCCGGTGGCGACCCCGTGGCGCTGGCGTTGGCGGCGGACCTGGTCATCGTGGCCACGCCCATGTCGGCGCTGCGCGGCATGCTGCAGTCCCTGCAGGGCTGCCCGGCCCCGGTGGCCTGGCTGTGCAAGGGCTTTGAATCCGTGGCCGGCGCCCAGGAGGGCCGTTTCGGCCTGCTGGCGCACGAGGTGTGCGCCGAGGTGGCGCCCGGCCTGCTCGCCGGCGCCCTGAGCGGCCCGAGCTTTGCCCAGGAGGTTGCCTGCGGCCAGCCCACGGCCCTGGTGGCGGCCAGCGAGCACGCCCGCGTGCGCGATGCGCTGGTGGCGGCCTTCCACAGCCCCAGTGTGCGCGTCTACGCCAACGAAGACATCGTCGGTGTCGAAGTGGGCGGGGCCGTGAAGAATGTGCTGGCCATTGCCACCGGCCTGTGCGATGGGCTGGAACTGGGGCTGAACGCCCGCGCCGCGCTCGTCACGCGCGGCCTGGCCGAGATGACGCGCCTGGGCCTGGCCCTGGGCGCGCGGGCCGATACCTTCATGGGCCTGTCGGGCCTGGGCGACCTGGTGCTCACGGCCACGGGCGACCTCTCGCGCAACCGCCGCGTGGGCATGCTGCTGGCCCAGGGCCAGACCCTGGCGCAGGCGGTCGAATCGCTGGGCCATGTGGCCGAGGGCGTGTACAGCGCCCGCACGGTGGCGCAACGCGCCCGCCTGCTGGGTGTGGACATGCCCATCACCGAGGCCGCCGTGGCCCTGCTCGACGGCCGCCTGCGGCCGGCCGAGGCGGTGGCGCAGCTCATGGGCCGCGATCCGCGCGGAGAGGCCTGAACCAGGCCCCGGGCCCTGCCTAGCCGCCCGACAGGCGGCGCAGCAGCCCCTCCTCGTCGTCCGGGTGGAAGAAGTAGGGGTAGAAGCTGCGCTCCTGCGCCGACAGGTCGGGCCGGCCACCGAACGCGTCGATCAGGCGGCGCCCCTTGGCGCCCTCCATGTGCAGCAGCACGGCCGGGGCGCCCACGCGCTGGCACATGCGCGCCGAGCCCACCGGGTCGAAGCGCAGCATGCGCATGTAGAACGCGGCGTGGCGCGGGTTCACCTCGATCACGATGTCGGTCGCCCGGCGCGCGCGGAAGGCCACGATGAAGGCGATGTGGAAGATGGCGCCCAGCACCTGCTTGGAGCGCACGCCCGGGTCCATGGCGAGCTTGCCGATCTCGCAGATGCGGGCGCCGCGCCCGCGCAGGTCGCCGATGAACTCGGGGAACTGCTCTTCGGCCGCCAGGTGGCCGTCGTCCAGGCGCACGGAGATGGTGCCTGCGGGTTGCCCGTCGATCTGCACCACCAGGCTGCTCAGGTCGAAGTCGTGCGCCAGCGTGGCCTGCATGCTGTAGCCTCGGCTGGCATACATGCGCGCCAGCACGCCCTGGCCCTTGCGCGACAGGCGGATCTTGCAGGTCTTGGTCTCGGTGTAGCCCAGCCGGCTCAGGTACTCGCCCGGGTAGCCCAGCTCGACGATGGTCCTCTCTTCGTGTGGCATGTGCACGCTCCTCTCGGTGTCCCTCCAGCTGGTGCCCGGTGTCTGGCGGCGGCCAGCAGGGCCTTGTTGTGTGGCTTGCTCGTTGGAGGGAAGGCCAGCGTAGCGCCGTGCAAGGGCCTTGTCTTGTGCGACAAGGGGCTCGGCCGACCAGCGGCACAGGCGCTGGCGCCAGCGGCGCACAGGCCGCGCGCCATGTGCGAAAAAACACACCAAGTGGTAAAAAAATGAAAGGGCGCTTGCACATGGCAAGCGCCCTTTGGCGGGGAGTGGCTGCGGCGGTGGTTTACAGCACGCCGAACAGCATGAGCAGCAGGATCAGGGACAGGGGTACGCCGAGCAGCCAGAGAATGATGGGCATGGTGATCTCCTTGAAGGGTGAAGAGGTTGTGAAGCCAGTGACTTCACTGTAGGTTCCCCACCCGCTGCAGCCTGTCCTCCAACACGGTGCCCCTGCGTAGTCCCGAGCCTACCGGCCGTGCAGGGAATGCGGCAGCCCTGGCTTGCTCACAGCCCTTCTTCGAGCGCCAGCAACTGCTCCACCGTCTGGCGGCGGCGGATCAGGCGCGCCTGGCCGCCATCGACCAGCACCTCGGCGATCAGCGGGCGCGTGTTGTAGTTGGAGGACATGGAGGCGCCGTAGGCACCCGTGTCGTGGATCACCAGCAGGTCACCCACGCGCGCCTCGGCCAGTTCGCGCGGCAGCACCACGCCGCCGTCGCCCTGGGTGAACACGTCACCCGATTCGCACAGCGGGCCCGCGACCACCGTGGGGCGCGTGGCGGCCGCGCTGCCGCCATCCTTGCGCAGCACTTCCATGGCGTGGAAGCTGCCGTACATGGACGGGCGCATCAGCTCGTTGAAGCCCGTGTCCACCAGCACGAAGTGGTTGCTGCCCGCGTTCTTGGTGGCGCGCACCTCGCCCAGCAGCACGCCCGACTCGGCCACCAGAAAGCGGCCGGGTTCGATCTCCAGGCCCAGCTGGTGGCCGACGATGGCCTCGGCCTGCTGGCGCGCGGTGTTCCACAGGCCGTAGTAGTGCTGCGTGTCGATCACCGGGTCGCCGCTGCGGTAGGGGATGGACAGGCCGCCGCCGGCCGAGATGGCATGCAGGTCGTGCCCGGCCGCATGGGTGGTGCGCACCAGCTCCACCATGGCGCCGCAGACCTCGGCCAGGTGGCTGTAGTCCACGCCCGAACCGATGTGCATGTGCAGGCCGGTGAGCGTGAGGCCGTGCTGCTGGATGGCTGCCAGCGCGGCCGGCAGGTCGGTGTGCCAGATGCCGTGCTTGCTGTGCTCGCCACCGGTGTTGGTCTTGTTGCTGTGGCCGTGGCCAAAGCCGGGGTTGATGCGCAGCCACACCGCGTGGCCGGGCGACACGGCGCCCAGCTGGTGCAGCATGTCGATGGAGCCGGCATTCACCGGCACGCGGTGCTCGACCACGCAGGCCAGGGTGTCGGCATCGAACAGGTCGGCCGTGAACACGATCTCCGAGGGCTCGCCGCCGGCCTGGTAGCCCGCCGCCAGCGCGCGCAGGATCTCGCCACGCGAGACCGCGTCCACCTTCACGCCCTGCTCGCGCATGAGCTTCAGGATGTGGATGTTGGAGCAGGCCTTCTGCGCGAAACGGATGGTGTCGAAATTGGACACCTGGGCGATGCGCTGGCGGATGGTGGCCGCGTCGTAGACCCACAGCGGGGTGCCGAATTGCGCGGCCAGGGCATGCAGTTGCTGGGGGGAAAAAGGATTGGACATGGGCAGGCTCCAGAGGGGAATGGCCCGATGATGCCGCCCCATAATCATCCAGTCCAATGCTTGTTTTGCAGCAGCTATTCATTTTGGATATGCTTTGCGCCATGCCCTACCCCGAAGATGCCGCCCCGCGGATCGGCCACCGCCACATCGAAGTGTTCCGCGCCGTCATGCTCGCCGGCAGCGCCACCGGGGCCGCGGAGTTGCTGCACACCTCGCAGCCGACGGTGAGCCGCGAGCTGGCGCGCCTGGAATCGCTGCTCGGCTACTCGCTGTTCGACCGCGTGCAGGGCCGTCTGCGCCCCCACGCCCGGGCGCTGGCCCTGTGGGAGGAGGTGCAGCGCTCCTGGCAGGGCCTGGACCGCGTGGTCGACCGCGCCGTGGCCCTGGGCCGCCCGGCCGATGCCGCGCAGTCGCTGTCGGTGCTGTGCCTGCCGGCGCTGTCCCATGCCCTGCTGCCGGGGGCCGCTGCGCGCATGCTGGCCGCGCACCCGGGGGCGCGCGTCTCCGTCACGCCGCAGGAGCCGCCCTTGCTCGAAGAGTGGATGACGGCGCAGCGCTTCGACATGGGCCTGAGCGAGCAGGTCTCCCACCCGCCCGGCACGCGCTCGCAACTGCTGCTGAGCCTGGACGAGGTGGCCGTGCTGCCTGCCGGCCATGCGCTGGCTGCACGGCCGGTGCTGCAGCTCGCGGACTTTGCGGGCCAGCCGTTCGTGAGCCTTTCGGCCGACGACCCCTACCGCCGGCAGATCGACACCCTGTTCGCCGAGGCTGGTGTGCCGCGGCAGATGCGCATGGAGACGCACAGCGCGGTGGCGGTGTGCGCGATGGTGCAGCGCGGGCTGGGGGTCGCGGTGGTCAATCCGCTCACGGCGCTGGCCGTGGCCGGGCAGGGGGTGGTGGTGCGCAGGGTGGGGTTTTCGGTGCCGTTCAGTGTGAGCCTGGTATTGCCTCTGTACCGGGCGGCGTTGGAGGAGGTGGGGTGGATGGTGGAGGCTTTGGAGGCGGAAGTGGTGGATCTGGAAGGCAGGCTCCGGCGGGTGGTTTGATGGCCCGTTTGACCGATCTGCTGCTTTTAGTGGCTGCATGTCCTTGCCGAGGGCGGGAGCCGGGATGTGCGCCCGGCGGCGCACCTACCTTCTTTTGCTTCGTCAAAAGAAGGTAGGCCAAGAAAAGACGACCCCGCTGCCCGTGTCCCCCATCGCCCTGTCGGGCGCTGGGGGCAGCCTGTGATGCTCGAAGCTGGGGTGCGCCTCGCAACTCACTGCGTTCCCCCTGCGGGCGAACTCCGTTCAGACATCTGCGGCGAGCCAGATGACGAAGCGTGTGTGTCCTGCGGCACACACGCCACCCCAGCTTCTGCGCTTCTCGGCACGGTCAGAAGGGGGTGGATACCAACACGGGCCATTGCTTCGCTCGGCCCGATCTGCCTCGCTGCGCTTGGCCTGGGCAGGGCTGCCGCGCCAGTGGCGTCGGCAGCGCGCAGCGCGTTACCGACACCCGGCGTAGCTGCGAAGCAGCAGCCGGGTGGTACCCGCTCCCCACCCCTTCTGGCTGCGCCGAGAAGCGCAGGGCCTGGGGTGGGTGCGTGTGCCGAAGGACACACGCACTTCGTGAT
>JAESFW010000233.1_pt1 | contig 61693 bp, 58 predicted proteins | sample 9269481 | NCBI WGS metagenome assembly JAESFW01 (sample SAMN14515350, study PRJNA621654) | algae metagenome | isolation source: Lyngbya sp. HA4199-MV5 and co-occurring heterotrophs from soil with... | place: USA: Ahupuaa O Kahana State Park, Hawaii | collected 2009-07-21 | reverse complement strand
AGCGAGCAGCGCCAGACCCCTGAGATAGTCTTGCAGCGCGTGAACGCGTGCTTGGATCAGCCTGTGCTCGCATCGCGAGTGCCGCTTGATCCGGTTCTGATGGAAAGCCGGGTATTGAGAGGTTCCCCCGAATGCGCCCACGCCCGGGCCTACCCATGCCCTTGCACGCCCGCGCTCGCCCATGTAGGTTTTGCAATCGCTGCCCGATTCGGAGAATCGAATCAACGAGGCCACATCTTCACAGCGCTGGTTTCGTTCTTGGAGGACAGCATGAACAGCACCAGCCAGTGGGTACTTATCAAACGATTCGCGGAAGTCACGGGCTATAGCGAGAACGCGGTGCGGCACAAGGTCAAGGATGGCACATGGATCGAAGGCCGTGTGTGGCGCAAAGCTCCAGACGGCCGCATTTTCGTGAACCTCGTCGAGTTTGAGCGCTGGGTCGAAAGTGGGACGCCCTGCAAGGTGTCCTAGATCTACAGCCGTTACGAAGCCGTTCAGTCTTGACAGTGGGCACATACGCTCAATGAGCGTAAGATATTCATCGTAGTACCTCCCTACGCTTCTGCGGACCGGGCCTTGCTACCGGCGCATGAACACCCCGAAACCTCACAACCCGAAACCCGACGCCATTCGCAAAGCCCGCCTTGCCGCAGGACTCACGCAAACCGAAGCCGCCCACGCGGTATCGGCCTCGTTGCGTGGATGGCAGCAATGGGAGGCTGGGGATCGAGGCATGCCACCGGGGTTGTTCGAGCTTTTCATGCTCAAGACCAAACAGTGGCCACTCGATGGCATGCGGAGCACGCAACTGTGAGGTCAGCAAATGGCAAAGGCCACATCGGGGAAATCGAAACACCCTGGCATTGAGACACGAGGAAATTCGATCCGCGTGTTCTTCATGTACAAGCGGGAAACTCATCGCCATACGCTGAGGCTGGAGCCGACGCCCAGCAACATCAAGCACGCGGTTGGCTTGCGAAGCGCGGCACTGCATGCGCTTCGCCAAGGCAGCTACAAAGAGGCCGAATTCTTTCCCCATTCGCGCTCGTCGGTGAGCCCGACGTCTGGCAAGCGCGTAGGCGAACTCTGCGACCGCTACAAGCCGCTCAAAGCGGTGGACATCACCCCAGAGACGCAGGTCCGATACGAAACCGCTCTGGACATCTGCGTCGACACCCTCGGCCGCAACCGCATGGTCGACTCGCTATTGCCGGAAGACATCCAGCAGTTGCGCGCAGACTTGATCGCCACACGCGCAGTATCCACCGTGAACCACTACTTGGCCACGTTCTCCGGATTTCTCTACTGGTGCGAGAACAACCACTACTGCAGCGACCTGGGCAAGCACTGCGTACGGTTCACCAAAAGTGCCAAAGATCCTGATCCTCTGAGCTATGAGGAGTTCGTTGCCCTCATTGAGAAAGGATGCCTGCATCCCATCGACGCTGCCGCCGTCACCCTGGCCGTGTACACCGGCCTGCGGCCTGGAGAGCTTCTTGCCCTGGCAGTGGAAGATGTAGCGCCTGATTTCAGCAAAATCACGGTGCGCCGCTCAGTCACGGAGACCTTGACGTTCAAGGTGCCAAAGACCAGGGTTCAGCGCACCGTATTGCTGCAACCGCCGGCGCGCGATGCTATCAAGGCTCTTGTTTCAGATGCAGAGCACCGCGCTACGACCAAGCTGACCGTATGGCTCAATCGCCACGAGTCTCGGGCAGACACCGTTCGCGTTCTGCTGTCGCCCGCCACCCAGGCTCGCAAGCAGGTGGTAAATGCCTTTTTCACGCCCAGCTCTTGGAACTCGAAGTGGGGCAACCTGATCCGGCGGGCGAAAATACGGCCCCGCCCACCCTACCAAACACGGCACACCTTCGCCTGTTGGAACCTTACAGCGCGCGGAAACCTCGCCTTCATTGCCAACCAAATGGGTCACAAGGACTACTCGATGCTGGTTTCCGTTTATGGTCGCTGGATGGACACAGAGTCGCCCAGCGAGCTGGAGCGCATCTGGGAGGGTATGCAGAACATGACGCAAATTACCCCCAAATTACCCCAAGAGAAGACACAAAATCTTCTAAGTCATTGATTTAAATGGATAAAGTAGACATATCCTCGCACACGCCCATGATGCAGCAGTACTTCACCCTGAAGGCTGCGCACCCGGACACGCTCGTCTTCTACCGCATGGGCGATTTCTACGAGCTGTTCTATGCCGATGCGGAGAAGGCCGCACGCCTCTTGGACATCACGCTGACCCAGCGCGGCCAGTCCGGCGGCCAGCCCGTCATCATGGCCGGCGTGCCCTTCCATGCGCTGGAGAACTACCTGGGCCGGCTCATCAAGATGGGCGAGTCGGTCGCCATCTGCGAGCAGGTGGGCGACGTGGCCACGGCCAAGGGGCCGGTGGAGCGCAAGGTGGTGCGCGTGGTCACCCCGGGCACGCTGACCGACAGCGAACTGCTCTCGGACAAGACCGAATCCCTGCTGCTGGCCGTGCACCAGGGCCCGCGCGCGCGCTGCGGCCTGGCCTGGCTGAGCGTGACCCAGGGCCGGGTCTACCTGGCCGAGTGCACACAGGACGAGGTGGGCACCTGGCTGGCGCGCGTGGCGCCCAGCGAAGTGATCTACAGCGCTGGCGTGACCGAGCGCTTCGAGCAGCAGCTGCAGGTGCTGCGCCAAGGTGGTGCCTTCACCTGCCCCATGGGCCCGCGGCCGGACTGGCAGTTCGACGCCACGCTGGGCGAGCGCAAGCTGCTCGAACACCTGGGCGCGGCCAGCCTGCAGGCCTGGGGCGCGCAGGATCTGGCGCAGGCCCATGCGGCCGCCGCCGGCCTGCTGGCCTATGCCGAACACACACAGGGCCGCACGCTCACGCACGTGCACAGCGTGCAGGTGCAGCGCGGCGACGACCTGGTCGACCTGCCGGCCAGCACCCGGCGCAACCTGGAGATCACGCGCACCCTGCGCGGCGAGGATGCCCCCACGCTGTTCTCGCTGCTCGACACCTGCATGACCGGCATGGGCAGCCGCCTGCTCAAGACCTGGCTGCTGGAGCCCCCGCGCGATCGCACGGCCGCGCGCCGGCGCCTGGCCGCCACCACGGCGCTGCGCGGTGCCGCAGGCGCGGGCGGCGGCAGCGGCCCCTGGGCCACGCTGCGCGGCGAACTCAAGGGCGTGAGCGATGTGGAGCGCATCACCGCACGCATCGCCCTGCGCCAGGTGCGCCCGCGCGAACTGGTGGCCCTGTGCAAAACGCTGCACAAGGCGGCCCTGCTGGCCCAGGCCGGCCAGGCGGCCGAGCCCTACCTGGCGGAGATCTTCGGCCAACTGCACCCGCCGGCGGACTGCCCCGAACTGCTGCTGCGCGCCATCACCGAGGAGCCTGCCGCGCTGGTGCGCGATGGCGGTGTGATCGCCACGGGCTTCGACAGCGAGCTCGATGAGCTGCGCGCCATCCAGACCAATTGCGATGCCTTCCTGCTCGACCTGGAGACGCGCGAGAAGGCGCGCACCGGCATCGCCAACCTGCGTGTGCAGTTCAACAAGGTGCACGGCTTCTACATCGAGGTGACCAGCAGCAACCTGGACAAGGTACCCGACGACTACCGCCGCCGCCAGACGCTGAAGAACGCCGAGCGCTTCATCACGCCCGAACTCAAGACTTTCGAGGACAAGGCCCTGTCGGCCAGCGAGCGTGCACTGGCGCGCGAGAAGTGGCTGTACGAGCAGGTGCTGGACCAGCTCCAGCCCCATGTGCCCGCCCTCACCCGCCTGGCCCAGGCGCTGGCCGCCCTGGACGTGCTGTGCACGCTGGCCGAGCGTTCGCTCACGCTGAACTGGTGCGCGCCGCAGTTCGTGGCCGAGCCCTGCATCGAGATCGAAGACGGCCGCCACCCCGTGGTGGAAGCACGTCTGGCCGAGGTCTCGGCCGGCAGCTTCATCGCCAACCACACGCGGCTCAACGCCAACACGCGCATGCAGGTCATCACCGGCCCCAACATGGGCGGCAAGTCGACCTACATGCGCCAGGTGGCGCTCATCGTGCTCCTGGCCAGCATGGGCAGCCATGTGCCGGCCAGCGCCTGCCGCCTGGGGCCCATCGACGCCATCCACACCCGCATCGGCGCGGCCGACGACCTGGCCAACGCGCAGTCGACCTTCATGCTGGAGATGACCGAGGCCGCGCAGATTTTGCACGCCGCCACGCCGCACAGCCTGGTGCTGATGGACGAGATCGGCCGCGGCACCAGCACCTTCGACGGCCTGGCCCTGGCCAGCGGCATCGCCACGCACCTGCACGACAAGACGCGCGCCTTCACGCTGTTCGCCACGCACTACTTCGAGCTGACCGAACTGCCCGCCAAGGCCAGGCATGCGGTCAACATGCATGTGAGCGCGGCCGAGGCGGGCGCCGACATCGTCTTTCTGCACGAGATCCAGCCCGGCCCTGCCAGCCGCAGCTACGGCATCCAGGTGGCCAAGCTCGCGGGCGTGCCCGGCCCGGTGCTCAACCATGCGCGCCACACCCTGGCCGCGCTGGAAGAGCGCGCGGGCGAGGACGAGCTGCAGGTGGACCTGTTCGCCGTGCCGGCCATGCCCGAAAGCGCGGGCGCCAGCCCGGTCGAGGCGCTCTTGGCCAGCATCCACCCCGATGCGCTGAGCCCGCGCGAGGCGCTCGACGCGCTCTACCAGCTCAAGAAGCTGGCGGGGTAAGCGCTCCAGCGCTGCCGGTTCAGTCGATCTTCAGGCCGATGTCCTTGATCAACTGGCCCCAGCGCGCGCGTTCGATCTTGGCGTAGGCGTTCATTTCCTCGGCCGTACCGGGCACGGCCTCCACCCCCAGGGTCTGGAAGCGGGCCTTCACCGGCGTGGAGTTCAGGGCCTGCTGCAGGGCCGCGTTCAGGCGCTGCACCTCGGCGGCAGGCATGGCGGCGTTGACCGACAGGCCCTGCCAGGCAAAGGCCTCGAAATCCTTCACGCCCTGCTCCCGCAGCGTGGGCACCTCGGGCAGGGTCTCCATGCGTTTGGCGCTGGCCACGGCGATGGCGCGCAGGTTGCCGCCCGTGATGTTGGGCATGCCGCCGGCCGACTCGACGAACATGAAGGGCACCTGGCCGCCCATGATGTCCTGGATCGCGGGGGTCACACCGCGGTAGGGCACATGCGTCATCTTCAGGCCTGTGCGCTGGCGCAGCAGTTCCATGGCCAGGTGGTGGGGCGTGCCGGCGCCGGGCGAGGCGAAGTTCACGCCCTCGGGCTGCGCCTTGGCCCAGGCCAGGAACTCCTGGAAGTTGCGCACCGGCAGCTTGGGCGAGACCACCAGGATCAGCGGAAAGCGCACCAGCATGCCCACGGAGGCCAGGTCCTTGTCCACGTTGTAGCTGAGCTTGCTGTACAGCCAGGGGTTGGTGGCCAGCACCGCGTAGTCGCCCGTGAGCAGCAGGTTGCCCGGTGTGGCCGAGCGCGCCACATAGTCGGCCGCGATGTTGTGCGCGGCGCCGGGCTTGTTGACCACCACGATGGGCTGGCCCAGGGTCTTGGCCATCTGGTCGGCCACGGAACGGGCCACGATGTCGGTGCCGCCGCCAGGGGCCATGCCCACCACCCATTCGAGCGGGCGCTTGTCCTGGGCGTTGGCCCACGGGGACAGGCAGGCGATGGCCAGCGCGGCGGCGGCGCGCAAGGTGGAACGGCGGGTGGAATGGATGCTTGGCATGGTTTGTCTCCTCACGGTGTGGTGGGTTGGAAGGCGCGGGAACGCTTGAATTAATGAATTAATTAACTAGCTCATGAATTAAATGAAAGCCGTGGCGGGGCCTTTGAAGGGCGCCGGTTCAGTAGGGGCTGGCCTGCGCAGCCTGCACCGGCGCGCGCTGCGCGAAATGCCCGGCCAGCTCGGTCGCGGCGCGCACCAGCAGCGTGGTGTCCACCCCCACGGCGACGAACAGGGCTCCAGCGTCCAGGTAGGTCTGCGCCAGCGCCCGGTCGGCCATGAGGATGCCGGCGGCCTTGCCGGCCCGCCGCACGGTGGCAATGCCGTCCAGGATGGCGCGTTGCACCTCGGGGTGCCCGGGCTGGCCGCGGTAGCCCATGGAAGCAGACAGGTCGGCCGGACCGAAAAAGACACCGTCCACCCCCTCGGTCTCGGCAATGGCCTGCAGGTTCTGCAGTGCCAGCGGCGTCTCGGCCTGCACCAGCAGGCACATCTGGCCGTTGGCGCGGTTCAGGTAGTCCTCCACCTGGTTCCAGCGCGAGGCGCGGGCCAGCGCGGCGCCCATGCCGCGGATGCCCTCGGGCGCATAGCGCATGGCGCGCACCATCAACGCGGCCTGCTCGGGGGTATCCACCATGGGGATGAGCAGGGTCTGCGCCCCCACATCCAGGTACTGCTTGACCAGGGCCACGTCGCCCTGCACCGGGCGCACCACGGGCTGCACCGGGTAGGGCGCCACGGCGCGCAACTGGTCGAGCACGGTGCGCACATCATTGGGCGCGTGCTCGCCATCGAGCAACAGCCAGTCGAAGCCGCAGCCGGCCAGGGCTTCGGCGGCATTGGCGTCGGCCAGGCCAACCCACAGGCCGATCTGCGGACGGCCCGCGCGCAGCGCGTTGCGGAAATGGTTGTCAGGGATCTGCTGCATGGTGTGTGCGCTCAGGCAAAGCGGAACGACACCGAGCCCAGCGGCCCGTAGTCCACATGGAAGTTGTCGCCCTGCGCGGCCGCCACGGGCCGCGTGAAGGAGCCGGCCAGCACCACGTCGCCCGCGTTCAGTTGTTCGCCATGCGGCGCGATCTTGTTGGCCAGCCAGGCCACGCCCGTGGCCGGGTGGTTGAGCACGGCCGCCGCCAGGCCCGTCTCTTCGATCACCCCGTTCTTGTGCAGCAGGGCGCCCACCCAGCGCAGGTCCACGTCCAGGGGCTTCACGGGGCGCCCGCCGAGCACGATGCCGGCATTGGCGGCAAAGTCCGAGATGGTGTCGAACACCTTGCGCATGGCCTTGGTGTCGCGGTCGAACTGCTCGATGCGCGCGTCGATGATCTCCACGGCCGGCACCACGTAATCGGTGGCCGAGAGCACGTCGAACAACGTCACGCCCGGGCCCTTGAGCGGCCGCGCCAGGATGAAGGCCAGCTCCACCTCCACGCGCGGCGCGATGAAGCGCTTGAACGGGATGTCGCCGCCCGCGTCGAAGAACATGTCGTCCATCAGCGGCGCGTAGTCGGGCTCGGTGATCTGGCTGGCCTGCTGCATGGCGCGCGAGGTCAGGCCGATCTTGCGGCCCTTGATGGTGCGGCCGTCGGCCTGCTCCAACTGCACCCAGGCGCGCTGGATGGCATAGCCGTCCTCGATGGTCATGCCGGGGTGCTGGGCCGAGAAGTGGCGCAGCTGCGTGCGCTCTTTGCGCGCCTGGTAGAGCTGCTGCGCCAGGGCGGTGATGGTGTCGTTGGAAAGCATGGATGGTCAGCCCTGTGCAGGCTTGTGGAACAGGGGGTGGAGGGAGCTGTGCTTGGCATCGAAGACCTCGGGGCCCTCGTCGATCTGCAGGGTGACGCCGATGGGGCGCGCCGCGAGCAGGGGTGCGAAATGCGCCTGGGCCACGGCCGACAGCGCCTGGCCCACGGCCTGGTGCGTGGCGGCGCTGCGGCCCCGGCCCATGCGCAGGTTCAGGTAGACGAAGCCATAGCCGGGTGGCGTGCCGCCCGCGGGCGTGGCATCACTGTCATCGGCCACCGCATGGTGGGCGGCCGGGTAGGCCAGCACGCGGATGCCGCCGGTGGGGAACACCGGCTTGCCCGCCTCGTCCACCTGCTGGCGCATGGCGGCGGCCAGGGCGCGGCACAGCGCACCCATGTCGCTGCCGCCCTGCGCCACGGGCTGGTCCAGGTCGGGGGTGTAGAGGATCACCAGGTGCGGCATGGAGCGCTCCTCACAGCCGGCTGGCCGATGGCGCACCACCAGCAACCGAGGCCTGCGGCCCGGGGACGGCGGCGCCCGTCTGCGGCGTGACCGGGAACACGGCATTGATCTGCCCCGTGCCCGAGGCGCCGAAGTACGGCGTGAGCACCTCGGCGCGGCCGGTGTAGTCCGACCAGCCCAGCGCGCCCATGAGCATGGCCGTGTCGTGCATGAAGCCCTCGCCATGGCCCTTGGCCGCGTACTCGGGCAGCATGGCGCAGAAGGTGGTCCAGTCGCCCTGCTCCCACATCCCGATCACGCGGTGGTCCAGCGTTTCGAGGAAGGGGCTCCAGATCTTCGTGGCGAAGTCGGGCGCCGTGCCGTTCTGCGCAAAGCGGTGGCTCAGGCTGCCGCTGGCCAGGATGGCCACGGTGCCCTCGTACTGCTCCTCTATGGCCTGGCGCATGGCCCAGCCCAGGCGCGCGCTGTCGTTCAGGTAGTGCACCTGGCACAGGGCCGAGACCGAGACCACCTTGAAATGCTGGTCCGCATTCATGTAGCGCATGGGCACCAGGGTGCCGTACTCGGGCGCCAGCGTGGTCGCGGGGTGGGCCAGCGTTTCCACGCCCTGGGCGCAGCAGGCCTTTGCGAGCAGTTGCCCCAGCGCCGGGTTGCCCGGGAAGGCGTAGCGCATGTTGCTGATGAAGTGCGGCAACTCGTTGCTGGTGTACACCCCCTCGAAATGCGGCGCGCAGTTGATGTGGTAATTGGCGTTCACCAGCCAGTGCGTGTCGAACACCACGATGGTGTCCACGCCCAGTTCGCGGCAGCGCCGGCCGATCTCCACATGGCCGTCGATGGCGGCCTGGCGAAAGCCCTTGCGCGGCCCGTCGAGCTCGCTCAGGTACATGGACGGCACATGCGTGATCTTGGCAGCCAGTGCGAGGGTACCCATGCTCAGACTCCCCAGTGTGGAATGTGGTGGCTGCCCAGCGAAACGGCGACGTTCTTGGGCTCCAGAAAGACCTCGTAGCTCCAGGTACCGCCCTCGCGCCCGGTGCCGCTGCCCTTGGTGCCGCCAAAGGGCTGGCGCAGGTCGCGCACATTCTGGCTGTTGACGAAGCACATACCGGCCTCGATGCCCGCGGCCACGCGGTGCGCGCGGCCGATGTTCTCGGTCCACACATAGCTCGACAGGCCGTACTGCGTGTCGTTGGCCAGGCGGATGGCCTCGGCTTCGTCGGCAAACGGGATCAGGCAGGCCACGGGGCCGAAGATCTCCTCCTGCGCGATCTTCATGCGGTTGTCCACATCGGCAAACACGGTGGGGCGCACGAAGTTGCCTTGCCTCAGGTGGGCCGGCAGGTCCGGCGCCTCCAGCCCGCCGCACAGCAGCGTGGCGCCCTCCTTGGGGCCCAGCTCGATGTAGCTGCGCACCTTGGCCAGATGGGCCGGGCTGATCATGGGGCCGATAATGGTCTTGTCATCCATCGGGTCGCCCACGGTGATGCGCCGGGCACGCGCCGCAAACTTCTCGGCAAAGTCGGCGTAGATCGACTTCTGCACCAGGATGCGCGAGCCCGCGGTGCAGCGCTCGCCGTTGTTCGAGAAGATCATGAACACGGCGGCATCGAGCGCGCGGTCCAGGTCGGCATCGTCAAAGATGACGAAGGGGCTCTTGCCGCCCAGCTCCATGCTGAACTTCTTCAGGCCCGCGGCCTGCACGATGCGGTTGCCCGTGGCCGTGGAGCCGGTGAACGAGATGGCGCGCACATCGGGGTGGGCGCACAGCGGCTCGCCCGCCTCCTTGCCAAAGCCATGCACCACGTTGAGCACGCCGGCCGGGATGCCGGCTTCCAGCGCCAGCTCGCCCAGGCGCGCGGCCGTGAGCGGCGACAGCTCGCTCATCTTGAGCACCGCCGTGTTGCCGAAGGCCAGCGCGGGCGCCACCTTCCACGTGGAGGTCATGAAGGGCACGTTCCACGGCGAGATCAGCGCGCACACGCCCACGGGGTGGAACAGCGTGTAGTTCAGGTGCGTGGGCGTGGGGTAGGTGTGGCCGTCCACACGGGTGCACATCTCGGCAAAGTAATAGAAATTGTCGGCCGCGCGCGGGATCAGCGCCTTGCCCGTCTGGGCGATCACCTGGCCGGTATCGCGCGTTTCGGTGGCGGCGATCTGCGGCACCTCGGCCGCGATCAGGTCGCCGAGCTTGCGGATGAGCTTGGCGCGCTCGGGCGCCGGAAGGCCGGCCCAGGCGGGAAAGGCGTCCTTGGCGGCCGCCACGGCCGCGTTCACCTCGGCCGCGCGGCCGCTGGCGACTTCGGCCAGCACCTCTTGCGTGGCGGGGTTGACGGTCTCGAAATACTCGCGGCCCACTACGGGCTTGCCGGCGATCAGGTGGTCTATGCGCATGGGATCAGTCTCCAGAAATTCAGTGGCAGGGCTCAGCGCCCGAAAGCTCCATCGCCCACGATGGTGTTGACCAGGCGGCCGATGCCCTCGATCTCGCACACCACCTCGTCGCCCACGTCGACGTTGACCACGCCCTCGGGCGTGCCGGTCAGGATCACGTCGCCCGCACGCAGGGTCATGAAGCTGCTCAGGTAGGCGATCAGCTCGGGAATATCGTTGACCATGTTGCCGGTATGGCCCTGCTGGGTCACCTGGCCGTTGACCAGGGTGCGCAGCGTGAGGTCGTGCGGGTCGGGCACGTCGGCCGCGTCCACGAACCAGGGGCCCAGCACGGTGCAGCCGTCGCGGTTCTTCACGCGCAGGTTGGGGCGGTACCAGTTTTCCAGGTAGTCGCGGATGGCGTAGTCGTTGCATACGGTGTAGCCGGCCACATGCTGCAGGGCATCGGCCTGGCTGACCTTGCACGCGGTCTTGCCAATCACCACGGCCAGTTCGCATTCGTAGTGCATGAAGCCCACACCCGTGGGGCGGCGCGTCTGGCCGCGGTGGCCGATCAGCGTGCCCGGGCCCTTGAGAAAGACCAGCGGTTCGTCCTTGGCGGTCACGGTGAGTTCGCCCGAGAGTTCCTTGAGGTGGTCGGCATAGTTCAGCCCCAGCGCAATGATGGTGCCCACCTCGAAGGGCGGCAGCCAGACCACGGCGTCTTCTGCGAGCACGCGGCCATCGGCCAGGCGGATCTGCCCGGTGCCGTGCGGCGCGGCCTCATGCTGCGCGCCGTAAGGTGTCGCCTCGTGTATCCCGCCCGCGTACGCAACTTTCGCCCGCTTCATGGCGCGCCCCCTTCGGCAATGAAATGGTTGTGCAATTCCCCCAGGCCCTCGATGGCGATGCGGGTGCGCTGGCCGGCACGCACGCGCGGTGCGCCGGCCGAGGCCCCGAGCAGCAGCACATCGCCGGGCAAGAGGGTCATGAACGCACTGACCTCGGCCAACAGCTGCGCCACCGGGCGGCAGCGCTCGCCTGTGGTGGTGGCCTGCACCAGGGCGCCATCGACCTCCACGCGCACAGCCAGCGCATCGGGGTCCGCAATCTCGTTGCGCGGCACCACACGGGGGCCCATGGGGCAAAAGCCGTCGCGCGCCTTGAAGCGCACCGAGGGGCGGTAGAACACCCCGTGCGGCACGCTCACGTCGCCCACGATGGTGTAGCCCGCCACATGGGCCAGCGCATCGCGCTCGGCGACGCCGCAGGCGGTGCGGCCGACCACGATGCCCAGCGAGGTACCGAGCTCGAGTTCCGGCGCATCCGCAGGCACCACGATGGCATCGCCATCGCCGGCCAGCGTGTTGCGTGGCTTCACATAGAGCACGGGCGCCACGGCCGGGGCCTTGTAGGGCAGTTGGTGCGCCGCATCGCCCAGCGCCGCCAGGGCCGGCTGGTGGTTGAGCAAGGCGCCGTAGACGACGCCGGACAGGCGAAAGGGCGCGAAGCCGAACTCCAGGCGGCAGGGGGCACTTTGCGGGGTCTGGTACATTGCTAACATGTGAGTAGTTTATTTACTAACATGCGAGTAAGTCAACCAATCGCTTGTGCCTTTTTGTCCGGGTTTGTACCGAGGGGTGCCCTGGCGCCCCGCTTTCAAGGATGATTCCGCCCCATGGCTTCCCCTCCCCCGCAGCTGACCCATCGCAACCTGCCGCTCTTGTTCCTGCAGGCGCGCGAGAGCGTGTTTGCACGCTTTCGCCCCATTCTTCACACCGTCGGCCTGACCGAGCAGCAATGGCGCGTGGTGCGCGCCCTGCTTGACCACGGCCCGCTGGAGCCGCGCCAGATCGGCGACATCTGCCGCCTGTCGAGCCCCAGCCTGGCCGGCATCCTGGCGCGCATGGCGGACCTGGGCCTGGTGCTGCGCGAACGGCTCGAGCACGACCAGCGCCGCGTGATGGTGTCGGTCACCCCAGAGGGCAAGGCGCTGGCCGCCAAGCTGGCGCCCACCATCGAGGCGACCTACCGCGCGCTGGAGGAAGAAATGGGGGTGGAGTTCATTGCGCAGCTGTATGCCACGCTCGATGCGGTGATCGCCCGGCTCGGCGAGGCGCCCGGGGGCGAGGACGGCTGATGGTGCCGCCGCACCTCAGGGCGGCATCCCCAGGAACCGGCACAGAATGCAACGCAAAAGTATCGACGTTGTATATACTTCGTTGATATCAACGTTCCCGGAGCAGGCCATGTCCAAAGAAGCCATGTTCACCATGAAGCTGGAGCCGGAGTTGCGCGATGCCTTCATGGCCGAGGCCGAAGCCAGCCACCGCCCCGCGTCGCAGGTGGTGCGCGAACTGATGCGCGAGTTCATCGAGCGCCAACGGCAGGCCCGCGAGAACGACGCCTTCCTGCGCGCCAAGGTCGACATGGCGCGCGCGCAGATCGCGTCCGGTCAATATGCCAGTGACGCCGATGTCGAGGCGCGCGCTGCTGCCCGTCGCACTGCACTGCGGGCCAAAGCCGGCGGCGCAGACGCATGAGGGTCCTGTGGACCTTGTTCGCAGAGAAAGACCGCGCCGACATCGTCGACTTCATCGCCCAGGACAACCCGCTCGCCGCCATCCGCATGGATGAGATCTTCTCGGCAGCGGTCGGGCGGCTGGCCGAGCACCCCCTGCTGGGACGGTCCGGACAGATCCCGGGCACCCGTGAGTTGATCCCACACGAGAGCTATAGGCTGGTCTATGAGGTACAGGCCGATACCGTCTGGATCTTGGCCTTGGTGCATACGGCCCGCCTATGGCCGCCGGCCCGGTCGTGATGGGAGGCCGGCAAGCAAAGCACGATGACGAGGACTGCGAAAAAGGTACCCAGGCGGGTTCCAGTCCTCGACAGACACCGAGAGAATCAGAGATCCTGCGCCACCGGCGCCAGCTGGCCCAGCATGTAGTTGAGGAAGGGCGGCACGCAGCCGATGTGGCTGGACGGGACCGCAGGGCAGTCGACCAGGGTCACGAGGTCGCCCGCGCCCTGGGCGCGCATGGCCTGCAGGGTGCTGACCGAGCTGCCATAGGGCACGGTGACATCGTCGCGGCCGTGGTACAGGCGCACGGGCACCTGGGGCTTCCAGTCGTGCACGCTGCTCACGCGCGCCACGGCCTGCACGTCGTCGGCCAGGAAGTTGTCGATGAACTGGTTGTCGAAGGTCACGTCGGCATCGTCGGGCAGCAGGGCTTTGAGCAGCGCACGGCGCACCTCGCGCTGCACGCTGCCGCCCAGGTAGCGCAAAAAGCCCGGGTTGATCAGCGCCCCCAGCACGGGCTCACGGTCGCGCACCACGTTCACCAGGCCATCGAGCGTGGCCTGCACGTTGTAAGGGCCGGCGCCCGCCACCACCATGCGCAGCGCCTGGCGCTCAGGGGCATTGCCGGCCTGCAAGGCGCGGTGCGCCGCCATCGTGGCATAGCCGCCCTCGGAATAGCCGGTCAGGAAGAGCTGGCCATTGTCGGCCGCGTTGCCCTGGGCACGCCAGGTGCGCGCGGCCGTGAGCATGTCCAGCGTGGAAGCCGCCGTGGGCGCCGACAGCAGGTAGGGGTGGGGCGTGCCCTTGGACACTCCATAGCCCACATAGTCCGGCGCCACCACGATGTATCCCAGCGAGGCCATGACCACCGCCACCTCGGAACCCACGGCATTGTTGCTCGGGGCCTCGGCGCTCTTGAAGATGGTGCCGTGCTGGTAGCTCAGCACCGGGCTCCTGGCACCGAGCGCCTTCACGGGCACGCTCACCAGGCCCGAAGCGCGCACTTCCTTGCCCTGGGCGTCGGAGGTCATGTACTCCAGCCGGTAGGAGGTGACGGCGTAGCGCGGCACGATGCCCTGCACCTTGGAGGCGTCCTTGGACAGGGCCTCGGTGATCTGGGCCGGCGTGATGGTGTTGAGCAGGGCCGCGGACTTGAGCTCGCCCGCCGTGGCGACCGGCGGAGGGGGGGGCTGCGGAGTGTCGTTCTTGCTGTCCCCGCCACCGCAGGCGGCCAGGGTCATGGTCGCCGCCAGCAAAGCCGTGCGCGCCAGCCCTGCGGCGGGCAGGACGGGGGTAGAAAAGTGGAACAAGATGCAGCCTCCCGGTATGAAATGTGAATGATAGTAAGTGCCAGCGCCGGGGCCTGTAACGTCAGGCAACAGGCCGCTGCAATGTCGGACATGTCCCACCCGCCGACAACCTGCCGGACGGACCGGCGGCACGGCACCGGCCGATTCGCCCTAAAATCGGGGATCGCTGCCGCACTGCCAGGGCCGTTTTGCTATTGTTTTCATAGTATGCGGCGCCTTGCAGGGGGGCACCACCCCACCGCAGGCCCCGGCCCGCGGCGGATGCATTACAACGATTTCCTACTTGCCGTCTTTGCCCCCATGACGTATTGCGTCGCCATCAAACTCAATGCCGGGCTGGTTTTCCTGTCCGATTCCCGCACCAATGCGGGCCTGGACCAGATCAGCTCGTTCCGCAAGATGATGCTGTACGAGAAGGCGGGCGACCGCTTCATGGTGCTGCTGTCGGCCGGCAACCTGTCGATCTCGCAGTCGGTGCGCGAGATCCTGCAGACCGAGCACATCGTCGACCGCGACGAGGAAGAGCCCATCACCATCTGGAACGCCAAGAGCATGTTCGATGCCGCGCGCGTGCTGGGCGCGGCCGTGCGCCATGTGCACGAGCGCGATGGCGCGGCGCTCAAGCGCTCGGGCGTGGACTTCAATGTCTCCATGGTCTTCGGCGGCCAGATCAAGGGCGAGGGCATGCGCCTGTTCCAGGTGTACTCGGCGGGCAACTTCATCGAAGCCACCTCCGAGACGCCCTACTTCCAGGTCGGCGAGTCCAAGTACGGCAAACCGGTGCTGGACCGCGTGCTCACCCCCGAGACCCCGCTGGACGAGGCCGCCAAGTGCGCCCTGGTGTCCATGGACAGCACGCTCAAATCCAACCTCTCGGTGGGCCTGCCGCTGGACCTGGTGGTCTACGAGGTGGACCGCTTCGCCACCGACAAGATCATCTGCATCGACGAGCACAACCCCTACTTCCGCATGCTGCACGACAGCTGGGGGCAGAAGCTGCGCCAGGTCTTCGACAGCATCGAGGACCCGGCCTGGGGCGGCGGCGACACGACCGTGCCCATCATGGTGAACCCGGCGCGCAGCAAGCCGCTGAAAAAGATCACCAACCACCTGGACAAGCTCATCTGAGGGCCGTGCGTGCATGCCAGGGAGCGGCCTGCCGCCCCGGCCGCGCGTGCACGCCTTCCTGACCCGCCGCCCGCCCATGCTCCCCATCGTCTTCTCGCACGCCAACAGCTTTCCCGCGGGCACCTACCGCCTTCTCTTCAAGCTGCTGCGCCAGCGCGGCTTCGACATCAGCGCGGTGGAGCGCTTCGGGCATGAGCCCGAGTACCCGGTGTCCAACAACTGGCCGCACCTGGTCCAGCACCTGGCGGACTTTGCGGGCGAGCAGGTGCAGCGCCTGGGCGAACCGGTGTTCCTGGTGGGGCATTCGCTGGGCGGCTTCCTGAGCGTGATGGCCGCGGCGCGCCACCCCCAACTGGTGCGCGGCGTGCTGCTGATCGACTCACCGCTGATCGGCGGCTGGCGCGCCAATGCGCTGGACGTGGCCAAGCGCACCCAGGTGGTGGGCTCCATCTCGCCCGGCAAGATCAGCCGCCAGCGCCGCAACACCTGGGCCAGCAACGAGGAAGCGCTGGAGCATTTCCGGCGCAAGAAGGCCTTTGCGCGCTGGAACCCCGAGGTGTTGCACGATTACATCACCCATGGCCTGGCCGACCAGGACGGCAAGCGCGTGCTGGGCTTCGACCGCGCAGTGGAAACCGCCATCTACAACACCCTGCCGCACAACCTGGGGCGCCTGCTCGCCCGGCACCCGCTGCAATGCCCGGCCGCCTTCATCGGCGGGCGCGACTCCGAGGAGATGAGGCAGGTCGGCATGGCCATGACGCTGCGCATCACCGAGGGGCGCACCATGATGCTCGACGGCAGCCACCTGTTTCCCATGGAGCAGCCCCAGGCCACGGCTGCGGCCATCGAAGCCTCGCTGCTGAACCTGGCCGCCGTGGCGGCACGCTGAGTCTCCGGGGCCTCCCGCAGGGCCCAGGTTTTTTGCACATGGAGCACCCCCTGAATGGGGGTGCCTCTAATCCTTCCTGTCTATTCACGCCCAAAGGCATTGGCCCCACAATGCCTGAACCGATAAATAGAGGGAGAAAAGCGCGCAGTTGGCGGCTTCTCAGTGCAAACAAGCAGGGGATGTGTCGCAACAATCCCCTACACTGGGGGTTTGTAACAGCGTGTACATATTCATGCCTGCTTCCAATCTGCTGACCGTCCGGCTGCCCGTGCTGGTCTTCGTGCTGGTGTCCGCCGCGTTGATCTACACCTCCATCGGCCCCGGCAAGGGCGTCACCCTGGCCATTGCGGTGGCTTCGGTACTGATGTTCGCCGCCACCTGGGCCAGTGCCGCGCGGCTGCTGGGTGCCTCCGCCGCCCTGCGCTTCCTGCTGATCGCCGTCAGCCTGGGCTGGTTCGCCGAGCAGATGGGCAGCACCCATGGCTGGTTCTTCGGCAGCTACACCTACACCGAGGTGCTGGGCCTGCGCTGCGTGGGCGTGCCCGTGGTCATTCCCATGATGTGGTTCGCGCTGACCTATGCTGCCTATGTGATCAGCAACCTCATCGTCTGGCAGGCGCCCGTGGACGGGGCGCCCGGCGTGGGCAATGCGGTCTTCCTCTCGTTCCTGGCCGCCATGATCGTCACGGCCTTCGACCTCGGGGCCGACCCCTACCTGGTCTACGTGCTCAAGGCCTGGATCATGACCAAGACCGACGGCGCCTGGTTCGGCGAGACCGTGCAGGGCTTCTTCGGCTGGGTCTTCGTGAGCTTCTGCATTCTCTGCGCCTTCCGCTTTGCCACGCGCAAGATGGCGCTCAAGGCCGGCTCGGTGAACTTTCTGCCGCGCCACGCCACCGTGCCGCTGGGCATCTACAGCGCCGGCCTGGTGTTCCAGGTGTTCCTGGGCCACCCGGTCGAGATCAAATCCATCGCCCCGTTTGCCATGGGCATCCCGCTGCTGTGCGCCCTTGCCGGCCTGCAGCGCTGGCGCAACCAGCTGAAGGCCGTCTGATGAGCACCCACCCCACGCCGGCCATTTCCGATGCGGACCTGGCCTCCATGCAGCAGCATGCCGATCCGCTGGCCGACAAGACCATCGCCGACATCCTGGGCCCCTGGCCCCCGGGCCTGCCGCCTGAGAATGCACCGCAGTGGGCGCAGATCAAGACCGTGAACCGCCTGTTCGGCGAGTGGACCACCAATGCCAGCATCCAGGGCTGGACGGCCACGGGCGACGGCGTGAACGAGGAGATGGCCAAGGCGCTGCAGGACTACCTGGCCCAGGGCCAGGTGCTGCCCGCATGGGCCGATACGCACAAGATCGAGCGTGCCGAGAAGATCTTCTTCGACCACGGCGCGCTCTCGTGCATCCTGCTGTTCTGCGCCAGCCTGCCCGAGTGCTATGTGATCCCCGACCTCTCCAGCGTGCTGCACACCGCAGGCCAGCTCGAGGAGCACACCGAGTACCGCATCCGCTCCACGGCGGCCATGATCTTCCCGGTGATGATGCACGGTGGCCTGACCCGTGGCGACGGTGCGGGCGTGGCACAGATCCTCAAGGTGCGCCTGATCCACGCCACCATCCGCAACCTGATACTGCGCGGCACGCCCGAGGCGGCCGTGCAGCACCTGCAGGCCCAGCAGAACATCGTCGGCGCGGGCCTGCTCGGCAAGCTGCCCGGCCTGCCGCCCAGGCACAGCATGTACCAGGCGCTGTTCGCGCGCGGCTGGGATGTGGCCGGCGATGGCCTGCCCTGCAACCAGGAAGAGCTGGCCTACACGCTGCTCACCTTCGGCTATGTGTTCCTGCGCAGCATGCGCCGCCTGGGCATCGGCCTGCCCCGGCACGATGAAGAGGCCTACCTGCATGCCTGGAACGTGGTCGGCCACATCCTGGGCATCGAGCGCGGGCTCATGGTCGAGACCATGGACCAGGGCGAGGAACTCATGGCCCGCATGCAGGCCCGCGGCCGTGCCGAGCCCGTGACGCCCGACCCGCGCCCGGGCCTGGGCCAGGCGCTCATGGCCACCATGGCCAATTCCATCCCCTGGAACATCGCCAAGCCCATGCCCCAGCTGATGACGCGCTTCCTGTGCGGCAAGGCCACGGCGGGCGACCTGGGCCTGACCCAGCCCGTGCCCTGGTCCTCGGCCCTGCTCTTCTGGGGCGTGCTGCTGGTGGCCCGGGTCATCGACTGGGTGCTGCGCCTGGTACTGCCGCGCTTTTCCATCGTGCGCACGCTCACACGCATCCTGGGCTACCACTTCATGAGCCGCGTGCTGATGAGCCAGACCCGGCCGCTGCAACTGCCCAGCGAGCTGCTCAACCAGGTGGACGGCGTGGTGCACAACTGGAGCGACGACCCGCATGTGCCCAAGTGGATCAACCGCATCGAGGACCGCCTGACCACCCAGGGCACCTGGAGCCTGAAGCTGGCCGCCAGCGCCCGCCCGGCCACCGCGGCCTCCCAGCCTGCCGCCACGGCGCAGGAGACGGCGTAGCCCCCATGGCCCGGCACCCCACCGCCCCCCGCCGCACACCGGCAGGCGCCGCGCGCCAGACGCCCGCGGGGTGCAGTGCATGGCGGCGGTGGATGGCATGGCTGGCCCTGGCACTGCTCTGGCCGGTGCTGTCGGCCGCAGCCACACCGGCCACCCAGCCGCTGGTGCTGGTCGATCAGCAGCCCTCGGTGAATGCCTGGCCCCATGTGCGCATGCTGCCCGACGCCAGCCGGCATCTGGCGGTGCAGCACATGCTCGCCCGGCTGCCCGAGTTCACGCCCCCCACCGGGGCCGAAGGCACGCTGGGCGTGCGCCAGGATGCGGTGTGGCTGCACCTGCCGCTGAGCGTGGCACAGGCCCCGGCCCATCCCTGGATCCTGAGCATCGACTACCCCGTGCTCAACGAGGTGGACGTCTACCTCACCGAGAACGGCGCGGTGGTCCAGCAGGCCCTGATGGGCAATCTGCGCCCCTTCTCCGACCGGCCGCTGCGCGGGCGCACGCCGTCGATGATGCTGAACCTGCAGCCCGGCCAGCAATACGACCTGCTGGTGCGCGTGCGCACCGGGGGCGCGATGATCGTGCCGCTGGTGCTCAGCAAGGCCCCGGTGCTGCTGCCGCAGGCGTTGCGCGAGCAGATGCTGCAGGGCCTGCTGGCCGGTCTGGCGCTGTGCCTGGTGGTCTACAGCCTGAACCAGTGGGTCAGCCAACGCGAGAAGCTGTTTCTCTTCTACGCCCTGCTGGTCACCGGCAGCGCGGGCTTTTCCATCCAGTTCTTCGGCATCGGCAGCCAGTTCCTGTGGAGCGACAACCACTGGATGGAGGTCCACGCCGCCAGCGCCGCCGGGCTGCTGGCGCTGGGGGCGTCGTTCCTGTTCATGGGCCATGCGCTGGCGGGGGACCAAGCACGCAGCCGCTTTCTGGCCCTCATGCACGGCGGTGCCACGCTGTGCGGCCTGGTGGGCATCGCCTTCCTCACCGACCTGATCGACACCCGGCAGGCCACGGCCTTCCTGAGCCTCTTCGGCCCGCTGCCCTCGCTGCTCAGCCTGCCGCTGGCCATCAAACGGGTGCGCCAGGGCGACACCGTGAGCGCCACGCTGCTGGCCGCCTGGCTCGCCTACTTCGTGGCAGCCGCCGTGATGGTGGGCCTGGTGCAGGGCTGGGCCCCGCTGTCGTTCTGGACCCTGCACTCCTTCCAGATCGGCGCCACGGTGGACATGCTGCTCTTTTTGCGCGTGCTGGCCCTGCGCACCGATGCGCTGCGCACCGCCACCGACGACGCATTGCGCGAGCGCGACGCCATGCGCGCCCTGGCCTATACCGACGCGCTCACAGGGCTGCCCAACCGGCGCGGCCTGCAGCTGGCCCTGAACTCGGCCATCTCGCTGTGCGCACCCAACCGCCTGGTGGCGGTGTACCTGCTGGACCTCGATGGCTTCAAGCCCATCAACGACCTGCATGGCCACGACGTGGGCGACGACCTGCTGGTGGCCGTGAGCCACCGCCTGCAGGACCATGTGCGCCGCAAGACCGACGTGGTGGCGCGCCTGGGCGGTGACGAATTCATCATCATGGCCGCCGACCTGCTGCGCGCCGAGCAGGCCGAGGACCTGGGCAATGCGCTGCTGCACGCCTTCCGCGAGCCCTTCGTGATGAGCCACCTGCAGATGCACGTGGGCCTGACCATCGGCTATGCCCTGGCCCCCATCGACGCCGCCGAGCCCCGCGAACTGATCCGCCTGGCCGACGCCGCCATGTACAAGGGCAAGCAAAGCGGCAAGCACTGCCTCATCCGCAACGATGCCAGCATGGCATTGACGGCCTGATGACCCCGATGCGCTTGCCCAGCCCCGCAGCCTCCCTGACCGGCACGCTTTGTGCACAGGCCTTGCGTTCCGCAGGCATACTGGTTGTCCCGCCATCCAGGCCCGCCACCGCACCTGTTGTCTCCTGAGCACCATGTCCAGCGCCCTGCCCTCCTGCCTTGCCGATGCGCCGGCGCCACTGCGGTGGCGCATGGCTGGTTGCGGGCATGGGGCCCTCTCCGCAGGTGTGCAATGAGTGCACTGCACGGGTTCATGCGCTCGATGGCCCACCGTGCTGCCATGGTGGCCGCAGCGGTGCTGTGCCTGCTCATGCTCCCGGGGCTGCCTGCACGCGCCGCCACGCCGCTCGTGCTCACGCCCGGCACCCAGAGCCTGGACGCCTGGAGCGTCGCCAGCCTGCAGGCCGATGCCTCGCGCGAGCGCACGGCCGGCGACATGCTGCGCCGGCTCGACCGGTTCGAGGTACCGCCCCACCGCGGCGGCTCGATCGGAGCGCACCAGGAAGCCATGTGGCTGCGCATTCCACTGGCCGTGCCCGAGGCCCCCACGCACCAGTGGATCGTCAACCTCGACTACGGCGCCCTGCAGGAGGTCGACATCTACCTGGCCCGCAATGGCGAGGTGCTGCAGCAGGCGCTGCTGGGCTACCTGCGCGCGCCCGGCAAGGCCGCCGATGCGAGCCGGACCCCGGGCCTGGCCCTGGACCTGCAGGCCGGGCAGGCTTACGAGCTGCTGATCCGCGTGCGCACACTGGGGCCGATGATCCTGCCGATCACGGTCAGCGAGTCACCCTACCGCCTGAAGCTGGCGCTGCGCGAGCAGATGCTGCAGGGCCTGCTCCACGGCCTGGCCTTCTGGCTGCTGCTGTACAGCCTGCTCCAGTGGGCCGGTCAGCGCGACCGCCTGTTTGCCTGCTATGCGCTGGTGGTGCTGGGCAGCGCCGGCTTTTCGCTGCAATTCTTCGGCATCGGCTCGCAGTTCCTCTGGCCGGGCAATGTGTGGATGGAGATGCATGGGGCCGTCCTCTTCGGCCTGACGGCGCTGGCGGGCTCCTTCCTCTTTCTGCGCCAGGCGATGGCGGGCGGCGCCCCGGACAGCCGCTATGCCCGCACCATGCTGGGGGGCGCCGCCCTCACGGCCCTGGTGGGCCTGGCCTTCGCGTTCGACCTGCTGAGCGTCAAGGCCGCCACCGTCTTCATGAGCCTGTTCGGCATGGTGCCAAGCCTGCTGAGCCTGCCCGCCGCGCTGCGACAGGCACGCCAGGGGAACCCCATCGGTGCCACGCTGCTGGTGGCCTGGACCGTCTACGGCGCCGCCGCCCTCGTGATGGCGGCCCTGGTCCAGGGCTGGGTGCCGGTGAATTTCTGGACCCTGCATGCCTTCCAGTTCGGCGCCACGCTGGACATGCTGCTCTTCCTGCGCGTGCTGGGGCTGCGCTCGGAGGCCTTGCGCCAGGCCACGCTCGATGCCCAGCGCGAGCGCGATGCCATGCGCTCGCTGGCCCATACCGACCCGCTCACGGGCCTGCCCAATCGCCGCGGCATGCAGATTGCGCTGAACGCGGCCCTCCAGCAATGTGCGCCCGACCGCATGGTGGCGGTGTTCCTGCTCGACCTGGACGGCTTCAAACCCGTCAACGACACGCACGGCCACGACGTGGGCGACGACCTGCTGGTGGCCGTGGGGCAGCGCCTGTCGGCCCATGTGCGGCGCCAGACCGACCTGGTGGCGCGCCCGGGCGGAGACGAGTTCATCATCCTGGCCCCGCATCTCACACGGCCCGAGCAGGCGCGGGAGATCGGCGAAGGCCTGCTGCACGCATTCCGCGAGCCCTTCACGCTGCGCAACCTGCGCGTGCACGTGGGCCTGACCATCGGCTATGTGCTGGCCCCCTTCGACGGCAAGGAGGTGCGCGAGCTCCTGGGCAAGGCCGACGCCGCCATGTACCGGGGCAAGCAATCCGGCAAGCACTGCCTGCTGCGCGGCGACGGCCCTGCCGCGCTGGCCTCCTGAGATGCAAGCCTTGGCATACCACCCCACCCCCCACCCGCAGCCTGTCTGGCGCAGGCTCTGGAAGGTCCTTGCAGGGCTGGTGCTGCTGCTGGGTCTGCTGGCGGGTGCCGGCAGGGCCCACGCGGCGCAGCCCCTGGTGCTGCATGACAGCGCCGGTTCGGTCGAGGTCTGGCCGGCGGTGAGCATGCTGTCCGACCCCACGCTCAAGCTCGGGCTGGAGGACGTGCAGGCCCGTGCCGGTGACTTCACCCCCCCGCCCTCCCGGGGCGCCACACTGGGCGTGCGCTCGGACGCCATCTGGCTGCGTGCACCGCTGTCGGTGCACCTGACCTCCGACGGCCGCTGGACGCTGGACATCAACCACCCCGATCTGAACCGGGTCGACGTCTTCGTGCTCAGCGCGGGCCATGTGACCCGGCACGTGGTGCTGGGCAGCCTGCAGCCCTATTCCGAGCGGCCGCTGCAAAGCCGCTCGCACGCCGTGGCGCTCGAGCTCCTGCCCGGCCAAGCCTACGAGCTGCTGATGCGCGTGGAAACCCGGGCCGCCATGATCCTGCCCATCACGCTCAACAAGTCGTCGGCCATGCTCGCCACGGCGGTGGACGAGCAGATGCTGCAGGGCGTGCTCACCGGCCTGGCGCTGTGCCTGCTGATCTACAGCCTGGCCCAGTGGGCCAGCCTGCGCGAGCCCTTGTTCATCTTCTACGCACTGCTCATATCGGGCAGCCTGATGTTCTCGCTGCACCTGTTCGGCATCGGCCGGCAGTACCTGTGGAGCAACAGCCTGTGGTTCACCGAACATGCCTCAGGGCTGTCGGCGCTGCTGGCCACCTGCGGTTCCTTCCTGTTCATCAGCCAGGCCCTGGCGGGAGACCGCCCCCAGAGCCGCTTCCTGCGCGCCATGCGCTGCGGCGCCGTGCTCTGCGTGGTGCTGGGCATCGCCTACGGCCTCGATGTGCTGAGCACGCGCGCCATTGCCGCCATCGTGAGCATCCTGGGCCTGGTGCCCGCGCTGATGGGCATCCCGGGTGCGGTGCGCAAGGCCATTGCGGGCGACGGCGTGGGCACCAGCCTGCTGGCGGCCTGGCTGATCTACTTCGTGACCACCGCCGTGATGATCGGCGTCATCAACGGCTTTGTGCCCGTGAACTTCTGGACGCTGCACTCCTTCCAGTTCGGTGCCACCATCGACATGCTGCTGTTCATGCGCGTTCTGGGCCTGCGCACGCATGCCCTGCAGCTGGAGGCCCTGCACGCCAACCGCGAGCGCGATGCCATGCACTCGCTGGCCCACACCGACCCGCTCACCGGCCTGCCCAACCGCCGGGGCCTGAACATGGCGCTGGCCGCCGCCCTGCCGCGCTGCGGCAAGAACGACCTGCTGGCCGTCTACATGATGGACCTGGATGGCTTCAAGCCCGTCAACGACCAGCACGGCCACGATGTCGGCGACGAGCTGCTGGTGGCCGTCACGCGGCGCCTGCAGGGCCATGTGCGGCAAAGCGATGTGGTCGCGCGCCTGGGCGGCGACGAGTTCGTGGTGATGGCCGGCCATCTGGCGGGTACCCAGCAGGCCCAGGAACTGGGGCTCAAGCTGCTCGACGCCTTCCGCCTGCCCTTCTCGCTGGGGAGCATCCAGGTCCACGTGGGCCTGACCGTGGGCTATGCCATCGCCCCCGACGACAGCAGCGACGCCGCCACCCTGCTCAAACTCGCCGATGCCGCCATGTACAGCGGCAAGCAAAGCGGCAAGTTCTGCCTGCGCCGCAACACCGGGGACCTGGCCCTCTCGTCGGCGTAGGGCCTGTTAACCCGAATTTCGGGGTCGCGAAATTAGCGAGAACAGGCCCTGGCCCATGCCCCGGGGCATGGCACCTGGGGAATCCATTGCTGGTCAAATGCCGGGCGTTCCGCTACACAGGAGGCCTCGCAACTTCCCAACGGATCCCGTGCCATGGCCCATCGCAAAAGCCCCGCCCGCATTGCCAAAGCTGCGCGTGTCGCGCAATTCCACGCCCTTGCCGCATCGGCGGCCGATGCGGCGGGAGGCGCCGGCGAGACCTCCGACACCGCCATCGCGCTGGAATCGCTGGCCCACCTGGAGCACATGCTGGTGGGCCGGGTGGTGCTGCCTTCGAGCCCCGACTACGACCAGGCCCGCCAGGAGTCGAACCCCGCCTTCCAGTCGTTCCCCAAGATCATCGTCTACTGCGCCGTCGAGAACGATGTGCTCGAATGCCTGGCCGTAGCGCGCAAGTACAAGGTGCCCGTGGCCGTGCGCTGCGGCGGCCACAGCACGGCCGGCTACTCGGTCAACAACGGCATGGTGATCGACCTGAGCGACATCCAGGGCGTGGCGCTGGACCCGCCGAACCAGCGCGTGCACGTGCGTCCCGGCACCGACTTCGACCACTTCAACGGCGCCATGAACCACACCGGCTGGCATGTGCCCACGGGCGCCTGCGGCAGCGTCTGCGTGGGCGGCTTCGTGCAGGGCGGGGGCTATGGCTATACCTCGCGGCGCTACGGCATCCAGAGCGACCTGGTGGAATCGCTGCGCGTGGCCCTGGCCGATGGGACCATCGTCACGGCCAGCGAGACCGAGAACCCGCTGCTGTACTGGTCCATGCGCGGTGGCACGGGCGGCAACTTCGGCGTGCTGCTGCAGGTCACCTACACCATGGTGCCGCTGGACACCGTGTGGGCCTGGTCCATCGGCTGGGACATGTCCCAGGCCGCCAACGTGCTGACCATGATGCAGCAGCGCTACATGCAAAGCGGCGCGCCCGATGCGCTGGGCTACATGATGAACCTGGGCTACTACGGCGGCCAGCCGGTGGCCATGGTGCAGGGCATGTTCTGCGGCACGCGCGAAGCCGGCCTGCAGGCGATTGCCCCGTTGATGGAGATCCCGAGCGCCCAGCTGCTGGTGGACAAGACCGGCACCTACCCGGACATGAACATCTGGCTCGAAGACCATCCCTACTCCCTGCCCGACAACCTGCCCGACGGCATTGCCGAGAGCAAGGCCTCGGGCTACATCAGCCGCCCGCTCACCACGGCGGACTGGCAGTCCATCATCGACTACTTCAAGACCTCGCCCAACCAGTGGTCGCTGGCCTACCTGGAGCCCTATGGCGGCGCCATCAACCGCTACCCCATCGAGGCCAGCGCCTTCATCCACCGCCGCGTGGATGCCGACCTCGTGGTCGACGTGTTCTGGCGCAATCCGGCCGAGCGGGCGCAGATGGAGGCCTGGCTGGCCGGCTTCATGCAACTGGTGCGCCCCTTCCTGAACGGGCATGTGTACCAGAACTACCCCGATGCCAGCCTGCAGGACTTCGAGAACGCCTACTGGGGCCCGGCCTACCCGACCTTGCAGCAGGCCAAGCGCGCCTACGACCCGACCAATTTCTTCAAGTTCCAGCAGAGCATCCGCCTGCCCAAGGAAGAGTAGGGCGCGGTCCGGCGCTGCTCACTGCAGCGCCGCCGGCTGGGCATAGTGCAGGCGCCCCTTGCCGGCGCGCTTGGCGGAGTACATGGCCTGGTCGGCGCGGTTCATGAGGGCGTCGATCTCGCCCTCCAGCGGGGGGTGCATGGCCACGCCGATGCTGGCGCCGATGTGCAGGGCGCGCCCGTCCACCCACATGGGCTCGTGCAGCGCATGGATGATGCGCTGGCCGATGCCGTCGGTCACGTCGCGCGTGACCTCGCGGTCCAGCATCACCAGGAATTCATCGCCCCCCAGGCGGGCGATGGTGTCGCCCGCGCGCACCATGGAGGACAGGCGCTGGGCCACGATGCGCAGCACTTCGTCGCCCGCGCTGTGGCCTTCCAGGTCATTGACGCGCTTGAAGCCGTCCAGGTCGATGAACAGCAGCGCCACCGACCCGGCGCTGCGCCGCGCCCGGGCCAGGGACTGCTCCAGCCGGTGGTGGAAGGCCGCGCGGTTGTACAGCCCGGTCAGCGAGTCGTGGTTGGCCAGGTACTGCTGCTGGCGCGCGATCTGGATCTTGGCCGACACATCTTCCACCAGGGCCATGATGGAGGTCACCCGCCCCTCGGTATCGGTCAGCGCGGAATTGAACCACTCGCAATGCACCTCCAGGCCATCGCCGCGCACGAAGGAGGTTTCCGCCCGGTTCTGCGCCTCCTGCCCGGCCTGCAGCCGCTGCAGGGCCTGGTGCAGGCCTTCGTCCGAGGTGTGGCCCAGCAGGTCGACGAGCGACTGCCCTTCCAGGTGGGCCACGGGCAGCCAGCCCATCAGCTGCACGGCCCGCTGCGAGCAGTGCAGCAGGCGCAGGTCCTGGTCCATCTCGAGCACGGCCAGGGGGCTGTTCTCCATGTGCGAGGACAGGCGCTGATTGGCCGTGCGCAGGGCATCCATCGTGACCTGCAGTTCGTGCACGTCCAGTGCGGTGGTGATGAAGCCGTCGATGACGCCGTTGCGCGCCGGCCAGGGCGTCAGGCAGATGGTGCGCCACTCATCGAAGCCGTAGGGCGTGCGCAGCAGGCGCTGGTACTGCACCCGCTCCCCACGGAGCACCCGCTCGACAAAGGGCATAAAGCGCGCGCAATCGTGCTCGCCATACAGATCGACCAGGGTCTTGCCCACCAGGCGCTCGGGCGTGCTGTCGAACCAGCGCGCATATTCCTCGTTCACGTAGATCATCCGCAGATTGCGGTCCACGGCCGCCAGCGTGGCGCCCACGCTGCGCGTGATCAGATCGAGCAGTTCTTCGGCCGACCAGTCCGTGGGCCTGGCAATGGGGTGCGCAATCTCTGGCTCGTCTGGCGTCATGTGGCGAAAGTCCCGGGGCAAGGGTCGTCGGCAGGCAGGCGGAAACAGGCTGCGCGAACGGACAGCGCAACCATGCGTTACAGCTTATCACTTCCAGGCCCCAAAGACCCTCCGGACATTGCCACCCCGGGCAGGGCGTTCCGCAGGGGTGCTCATGCGGATCCGTTGTCTATCGCACCACGCGCCACCCACGGCGCATGAAACTGGCGCGAACCAAGCCAGTGCCCCCGTGCAAGGGCCGCCCCGCCGCACTGGGGGCGTCCCCCTCCCGACTCGCGCAGCGGGGAGAGAGAGGGGTGAAGGCGCGAAGCGCCTCAGGGGGTGCTTCGCCTCATTCAGCCCACTGCACCCAGCCCATCCAGGCCGTGAGCAGCACCACGATGCCGAACACGATGCGGTAGTAGGCAAATGGCACGAAGCTGTGCGTGCTGATGTAGCGCAGCAGCCAGCGCACACACAGCCAAGCGCTGACGAAGGAGAACACCAGCCCGGTGGCGAACATCGGGATGTCGGCCGCCGACAGCAGGGCGCGTTCCTTGTACAGGCTGTACACGCCCGCGCCGATCAGCGTGGGCATGGCCAGGAAGAAGGAGAAATCCGTGGCCGCCTTGCGCGACAGCCCAAGCAGCATGCCGCCGATGATGGTGGCGCCGCTGCGGCTGGTACCGGGCACCATGGCCAGGCACTGCACCAGGCCGACCTTGAGCGCGTCCAGCGGCGTCATGTCGTCCACCTCGTGGATGCGCGTGGCCGCGGCCGGGCGCTTTTCGGCCCAGAGGATGATGAAGCCGCCCACGATGAAGGTGCTGGCCACCACCACCGGGATGAACAGGTGCGCCTTGATCGCCTTGCCCAGCAGCAGGCCCAGCACCACCGCCGGCAGAAAGCCGATGAGCACGTTGAGCACCAGGCGCTGCGCGCTGCGCTCGCGCGGCAGCGCCACCAGGGTGGCGCGGATCTTCTGCCAGTAAACCAGGATGACAGCAAAGATGGCGCCGGTCTGGATGGCGATGTCAAAGACCTTGGCCTTGGCATCGTCGAAACCGAGCAGGGACCCCGCAAGGATCAGGTGGCCGGTGGAAGAGATGGGGAGAAATTCGGTCAGGCCTTCGACCACGCCCATGAGGGCGGCCTTGGCCAGCAAAACGAGGTCCACGCGTGCGTCCTTTTGGCCCACAGGGCCGGCAAAAGCTGCCGATTATCCCTGCCGCTCGCGTAGAGCCTGTTCAAAGTCTTTTTGCAGCCGCGTTGGAGTGCAATCGGGATGAGTGGATGCTTCGGATGCGCCGCGTGGGCTCATGCCCATGCAAGCAGCCGGGGCGTCCAATCGCCCGATTTCACTCCAACCCTTCGGGCAAGTGCCTTTTCGGGCGGTCTGCGGCGTTGCGGCGCTTGTTGATAGCTGAGCTATCAACTGCACCCCGCGCCTTGCATCCCATCCCGAAAAGGGACTTGCGCGGCTACAAAAAGACTTTGAACAGGCTCTTGCCCGCGCCCAAACACCTGCACTTTGCTCCGGCGCACTGCATTTCGCGCCCCCGCCCCTGCATTCCGTCGCAGGCCGATGGCAGGCCCGGCAGGCGATCGGCACAGTACGCCCATCGACGAACACCGCCCCACCGGAGCCCACCATGCAGATCACCCCCGCCATCGCCATCCACCTGGCCGCCGCGCTGGCCGCTGTTGCCATCGGCCCGCTGGCGCTGTGGGCCCGGCGCGCCCGCGACCAGCGCCCGCGCCTGCACCGCGCCGCCGGCTACGCCTGGGTCACGCTGATGGTGATGGTGGCCCTCTCGGCCATCTTCATCAGCGGCGACAAGGGCCCGCGCCTGGCCGGCTTTGGCGTGATCCACCTGCTGGTCCCCATCACGCTGGGCCTGATCGCCCTGTCGTTCTACTTCCTGTCGCGCGGCAATGTGAAGGCGCACCGCCTGCTCATGCAGGGCACCTACGTCGGTTCCTGCCTCGTGGCCGGTGCCTTCACCCTGCTGCCCGACCGCCTGCTCGGCCAATGGCTGTGGAGCCAGCTGGGCATCGCCTGAACCCCTCGTCCCGCCACCATCCCCCCCATTTCTTCGTCCCTCTACCGGAGCAACGCCATGATCATCGACCTTCTGATCCACCACCCCGAAGCCCTGCCCACCGTCCTGCAAAAGACCCCCACCTGGGTCTGGGGCCTGCTCGCCGCACTCGTCGCCCTGGGCGCCAGCCAGCTCGTGGCCCGCACCGCCAGCCTGACCCGCGTGGCCGTGATGCCCGTGGCCATGACCCTGTTCTCGGTCTATGGGCTGGTATCGGCCTTCGGTGGCTCCGGCCAGGTACTGGGCACCCTGGCCGCCTGGCTCGCCGCGGCCGCCGCTGTCGCCACCCTCACCCTGGTGCTGCGGCCCGCCGTGCCGGCCGGCACCCGCTACCTGGCCGATGCGCGCAGCTTCCACCTGCCCGGCAGCCCCCTGCCCCTGCTGCTGATCCTGGGCATCTTCCTGACCAAGTACCTGGTCGGCATCGAACTGGCCATGCAGCCCGCCCTGGCCCACGACGCCACCTTCGACCTGCAGATCGCCGCGCTCTACGGTGTGTTCAACGGCCTGTTCATCGCCCGCTCGGTCCGCCTGTGGCGCATGGCCCTGGCGCCCCAGGCTGCGCGCAGCGCACCCTGCCACGCCACCGCCTGAATCCCTTCCCCTCCCGCCATTCCCCAAGGAGAACCACCATGTCCCGCCGCTACCCCCTGTCCAACGACCCCATCGAAAACCTGGCCCGCCGCCGCGCAGGCGCCAAGCTGGGCTGGCTCATCCATGCCACCGTCTATGTGCTGGTCAACCTGCTGCTGGTCTCGCTGTCGCTGTCCAGCGGCCGCCACTGGGCCGTGTTCCCCGCCGCGGGCTGGGGCATCGGCCTGCTGGTGCACGGCATGGTGGTGTACTTCATCGCAGGCGGCTCGAACTGGCATGAACGCATGGTCCAATCCGAGCGCGACCGCATTGCCCAGAACAACAACCGCGCCTGAACACGGCACGGCAAAGGAGACCGCCATGCACCATCCCATCCATCTGGCACTGGCAGGCCTGCTGGCCTTGTCCGCCAGCCTGGCCCAGGCCGGGGTCGGCCTCAGGGAGATCGCCGGTCTGCAGGGCGATGGCCCGGTGACGGTCTACTACCCCAGCAGCGCCGCCGACCAGCCCCTGCAGCGCGGCCCCTTTCACCTGCAACTGGCCTGGCAAGGAGCGCCGGTGGCGGGCAACGGCCGGCTCGTGGTGGTCTCGCACGGCTCGGGCGGCAACCCCTGGGTCTACTCGGACCTGGCGCGCGCCCTGGTGGCGGCCGGCTTCGTGGTGGCCATGCCCGAACACGCGGGCGACAACGCCAAGGACCCGGGGAAGCCCGGGCCCGACAGCTGGAAGAAGCGCCCCGCCGAGGTCTCGCGCGCCATCGATGCCGTGGCCCAGGATGCCGCGCTGGCGCCCCTGCTCTCGCTCGACCGGGTGGGCATGTACGGCATGTCCGCCGGCGGCCACACGGCCCTGAGCCTGGCCGGCGGGCGCTGGTCGCCCGCCCTGTACAAGCAGCATTGCGAGGCGAACATCGCAGACGATTTCTCCACCTGCGTCGGCCTGCTCACCGAACTCAAGGGCAATTTCCTCGATGGCATCAAGAAAAGCGTCGCCGTGGGCGTGATCCGCCAGCGTTACGACGACGCCACCTGGTACACGCACGACGAGCCGCGCATCGCCGCCGTCGTCTCGGGCGTGCCCGCGGCAGCCGACTTCGACATGGCATCGCTGGCAAAGCCGCGTGTGCCGCTGGCCCTGATCACCTCGGGCAAGGACCTGTGGCTGGTGCCGCGCTTCCACAGCGACCGCGTGCTCGCGTCGTGTGCCGAGCGCTGCACCGTGCTCGCCGCCCTGCCCGATGCCGGCCATGGCGCCCTGCTCTCGCCCCAGCCGCCGCTGGCCCAGATGTCCGATCTGGCCGTGCGCCTGCTGGGCGACCCGCCCGGCTTCGACCGCGGCCAGATGCGCGCAGTGGACACAAAGATCGTGCGCTACTTCGAGCAGCACCTGCCGGTGGCAGTGCCCCCCGCGCCGGCCAAGGCACCGTAAGCCCGGCCCAGGACACCCCCATGCTGTCGATCCTCACCCTGCTCGCCCTGCTCGGCCTGTTGCCGCAGGACCACCCGCTGCGCCGCACGGCGTGCCGCGCGGCATCGGCCATCGCGCTGGCATGCACGCTGCGGCTGCCCGGCGCGGGCTGGCAAAGCCGCCACGCAGCAGCCTAGAATCTCCTCTCCATGACCGCCCCCCTGACCCCTGAAGCCATCGAACAACTCGCCCGCAAGCGCGCCGGCGCCAAGCTCGGCTGGTACCTGCATGCCGTCCTGTTCGTGGTGGTCAACATCGTGGTGTTTTCCATGTCGCGCTACGGCTTCGGCAACCGCCCCTGGTCGGTCTACCCGCTGCTGGGCTGGGGGCTGGGACTGGCCTTGCACGGCGTCTCGGTCTTCGTGCTGGGCACGGGCAGCGGCCTGCGCGAGCGCATGGTGCAGAAAGAGCGCGAGCGCTTGCTGCGCCAACGCGACAACGAGCAGCGCTGACCTCACAGACAGCAAGGCGCCATGAAGATCGACTGGCTCGACAAGCTCCAGCGCCTGCTGCAGACCCTGGCCTTCTGCCTGGCGATCTCGGGCATCCAGTACGCCTTCCGCCCCGAGAAGCCCTACTACATTCCCGCCACCTACTCGCTGGCCATCGGCACGCTGACCTGGGCGCTGATCGACTTCGGCCGCCACCTGTTTCCCTCCAGCCATGAGTACGGCTGGCCCAAGGGCGTGGCCGGTGTGGCGCTGCCCCTGGTCGGCATCGTGCTGGGCTACCTGGGCGGCACCCTGCTGGCGGACTGGTGGTGCGGTGTCTCGTCGTGGGATACCGAAGGGCGCGCCCAGTTGCGCATCTCCATCGGCATCACCGTGGTGGCAGGCACCATCATCAGCTACTACTTCTACGTGAACGGCAAGAGCGCCTGGCTGCAGGCGCGCATGGCCGAAGTGCACAGCCAGGCCACCGAGGCCCAGCTCAAGCTGCTGGAAACGCAGCTGGAGCCGCACATGCTGTTCAACACCCTGGCCAACCTGCGCGTGCTGATCGGTACCGACCCGGTGCGTGCGCAGGAGATGCTGGACCGCATGATCGCCTACCTGCGCGCCACGCTGAACGCCTCGCGCAGCACCCAGCATCCGCTTGCCGACGAGTTCCAGCGCCTGACCGACTACCTGGAACTCATGGCCGTGCGCATGGGCCCGCGCATGGCCTACACGCTGGACCTGCCCGAGGCCCTGAGCGAGCTGCCCGTGCCCCCGCTGCTGCTGCAGCCGCTGGTGGAAAACGCCATCCGCCATGGGCTCGAACCCGAGGTGGAAGGCGGCCACATCACCGTGCAGGCGCGCACCCAGGCCGGCCCGGCGGGCCGCACGCTGCTGGTGCTGGAGGTGAGCGATACCGGCGCCGGGCTGGATGCGGCCCCACAGCCCGCTCCCGCCAGCCCGGGCACCAGCTTCGGCCTGGCCCAGGTGCGCGAGCGCCTGGCCACGCTGCATGGCGAGGCCGGCCATTTCGTGCTGGCGGCCAACACCCCCAAGGGCACGCGCGCCACCATCACCTACCCCTTGAGCACCTCCGCATGAACACCGCCACCGCCGCCCCGCGCGCCCTGATCGCAGAAGACGAACCCCTGCTCGCCGCGGCCCTGCAGCAGGAGCTGGCCCGCGCCTGGCCCGGGCTGCAGATCGCTGCCACTGTGGGCGATGGCCGCTCGGCCGTGCGCCAGGCGCTGGCGCTGCAGCCCGAGGTGCTGTTCTTCGACATCCGCATGCCGGGCCAGACCGGGCTGGACGCCGCCGTGGAGCTGGCCGATGCCTGGCCCGCGGACAAGCCCTTTCCGGCGCTGGTCTTCGTGACCGCCTACGACCAGTACGCCGTGCAGGCCTTCGAGGCCCAGGCCGTGGACTACCTGCTCAAGCCCGTACAGGCTGTGCGCCTGCAGAAGACCGTGCAGAAGCTGCAGCAGGCCCTGGCGGCCAAGGCCCCCGCCGCCGATGCGCTGGAGGCCACCATGGCCCAGTTGCGCCATCTGCTGGCCGCCCCCGGCGTGGCGGCGGCCGCGCCTGCCAGCCCCCCTGCCCCGGCCGGCCCCCTCACCATGATCCAGGCCAGCAGCGGCAACCAGATCCACATGGTGCCGGTGGCCGAGGTGCTGTACTTCGAGGCCGCCGACAAGTACGTGCGCGTGCTCACGGCCGCGCGCGAGTTCCTGATCCGCACGCCGCTCAAGGAACTCACCGAACAGCTCGATGCCAGCGTGTTCTGGCAGATCCACCGCAGCACCCTGGTGCGCGCCAGCGCCATCACCACCGTGACGCGCGACGAGGCTGGCAAGCTGCACCTGGCGCTGGCAGGCCGGCCCGAGAAACTGGCCGTGAGCCGGCTCTACGCCCACCTGTTCAAGGCCATGTAGGCCGGCTTTACCCCCTTCTGTTAAAATGGGGGCTGGGTGTTCGTGCTGCAATACGCTGCGAGATAGCGCGACAGGTACAGCGTCGGTCGGGCCGCCACGCGGTCTGTCTGCGACTGGAATTTCTGCCCATGCAAGCCCACACCATCCACTGGATTGCCGCCGCCCTCTTCGGCATCGCCCTGCTCCACACCTTTGCCGCCGGTCTGTTCGAGCACCTGGCGCACCGCTACCCGCGCCATTCCGGCCTGTTCCATCTGCTCGGCGAGGTCGAGGTCGTCTTCGGCTTCTGGGCCATCGTGCTCGTGGTCACCATGGCCTTTGTCTCGGGCGGCAGCCAGGCGCTGGACTACGCCGAGTCGCGCAACTACACCGAGCCCCTGTTCGTCTTCGTGGTCATGGTGATCGCCGCCTCCAGCCCGGTGCTGCGCAGCGTGGTGGCCGTGGTCGACACCCTGGCGCGGCGCCTGCCCGTGGCCACGCCGCTGGCCACCGCCTGGCTGGGCCTGGCGGCCGTGCCGCTGCTCGGCTCGCTGATCACCGAGCCGGCGGCCATGACCATTGCCGCGCTGATGCTGGCGCCGCAGATCTTTCGCCGCGCCGTGCCCGAGCGCGTGAAGTATTTCGCCCTGGGCACGCTGTTCGTCAACGTGTCCATCGGCGGCACGCTCACCTCTTACGCCGCGCCGCCGGTGCTCATGGTGGCCAGCACCTGGCAGTGGGACAGCGCCTTCATGCTCGCCCACTTCGGCTGGAAGGCCGCACTGGCCGTGCTGCTCAACGCCACGCTCTGCACCTTCGTGCTGCGCAGCCACCTGCAGCCAGCGCAGGGCGCGGACAAGCCCGCCGCGGCACCCGCCGTGCCCCTGGCCGTGGTGGCCGTGCACCTGGGCCTGCTGGCCGCCGTGGTGGTGTTCGCGCACCACCCGGTGGTGTTCCTGGCACTGTTCCTGATGTTCCTGGGCTACACCCAGGCCTATGCAGAGCACCAGTCGCCGCTGATTCTCAAGGAAGCGCTGCTCGTGGGCTTCTTCCTCGCGGGCCTGGTGGTGCTGGGTGGCATGCAGCAGTGGTGGCTGCAGCCCATCGTCGAGGGCCTGCAGCCGCTGGCCCTGTTCGCGGGTGCCCTGGGCCTCACGGCCATCACCGACAACGCGGCGCTGACCTACCTGGGCTCGCTGATCGAAGGCATCTCCGACCCGGCCAAGTACATGCTGGTGGCCGGTGCCGTGGCTGGCGGCGGCCTCACGGTGATCGCCAACGCGCCCAACCCGGCCGGCGTGGCCCTGCTCAAGGGCGGCTTCACCGACGGCAGCGTGGGCGCGGGCGGCCTGCTGCTGGGGGCCCTGCTGCCCACCGCCGTGGCAGCCGCCGCCTTCCTCATTCTGTGATCAATCCGCCTTGAGCTGCATGGACGGGCGCGCCTGCACCCGGGCCAGCCAGGCCTGCACATGCGGGTGCGAGGCCACGGGCGCACCGATGTAGGCGCTGTAGCCGATGACCGCGCCCACGATCAGGTCCACCAGCGAGAAGTCGGCACCCATCATCCAGGGCTGCGCGGCCAGGCGTGCATCGAGCAGGGCCAGCAACTGGTCCAGGCCGCTGCGCGCCGCATCCGCCCAGACTTCGCTGCGCAGCGCTGCGTCGCCCTGCGTGGACAGTTGCAGACGCACCAGCACCGCGCCGTAGGTCACATAGGCCCAGGTCGCCCAGGACATGGCCTGCAGGCGCTCGGGCGTGTCCTCCTGGGGCCACAGGCCGCGTTCCACACCGTACTTGCCGGCCAGCCAGAAATGGATGGCCAGGGTCTCGAACATGGGGTTGCCGTCCACCACCACGGTGGGCACCTTGCCGTTGGGATTGAGGGCCAGGAACTCGGGGCGGCGCTGGTCGCCGGCCTGCAGATCCAGCGTGACGCGTTCGTGCGGCAGGCCGAGCTCGACCAGGGCGTTGGCAATGGGGGTGGCGCTGGACATGGGGTGCCAGTAGAGGACGATGGACATGGAAGGCTCCTTGGAGAGGTTGTTGAGGGGTTCGATCCGTTGCGGCACTGCGCCGTGAACGTGGGTCCAATGTAGGATGCATTGCGGACAGATTCCGCCCTCGATTCGACGTACATTCATTTCCATGCTGTCCTCGTCCTCCCGCCTCTTGCGCGTGCTCTCCCTGCTGCAGACCCGCAGCCACTGGACCGGCCCCGAGCTGGCCGAGCGGCTGGAGATCCACCCGCGCACCCTGCGCCGCGACATCGACCGCCTGCGCGAGCTGGGCTACCCCATCCACGCCAGCAGCGGCGTGGCCGGCGGCTATGCCTTTCGCGCCGGCCAGGCGTTGCCGCCGCTGCTGCTCGACGACGAGGAGGCCCTGGCCGTAGCCATCGCCCTGCGCATGGCCACGGCCGGCACCGTGGGCGGGGTGGAGGAAAGCTCGCTGCGCGCCCTGGTCAAGCTCGAACAGGTGATGCCCACGCGCCTGCGCAAGCGCATCGACGCGCTGCGCTCGGCCATCCTGCCCACCGAGCACATGGGCCCCACGGTGCAGGCCGCCGCACTCGCGGTGCTGGCCGCGGCCTGCCGCGACCAGTTGCGGGTGGCCTTCGCCTACCTGGACGCCAAGGGCCAGGCCAGCCAGCGCACGGTGGAGCCCCAGGGCCTGGTGCACACCGGCCACCGCTGGTACCTGGTGGCCTGGGACCCGGCGCGCAGCGACTGGCGCAGCTTTCGCATCGACCGCATGGTGGGCGATGCCGTGGCCGGCGCCCACTTCGCGCCACGCCCCGGGCCGGACGGGGGCGACCTCAGGGGATATGTCTCGCGCTCGGTGGCGCTGTCGCAGTTTCCGCAGCAGGCCCGCGTGGTGCTGCACCAGCCCCTGGCCACCATGGCGCGGCGCATTCCGGCCTCGGCCGGTGTGCTGCAGGCCCTGGACGCCGAGCGCTGCGTGCTGGCCTGCGGCGCCCACCAGCAGGGCACCCTGGTGTACTGGCTGCTGGCGCTGCAGGTGGAGTTCGAGGTGCTGGAGCCACCCAGCCTGCGCGAGTACCTGCGGGAAGCCACCGAGCGCGTGGCGCGCGGCCTGGCGCGTGGCTCTGGCAATATGGCGCCCTTGCCATGAACACCATGCCCTACCCCGACCTGTTCCAGATGCTGGGCCGCCCGCTCCGGCCCACGGACGCGGTGGACCCGCAGGCCATCGCCAAGGCCGAGCAGTCCCTGGACACCACCGCGCCGCAGGCGCTGCGCGCGTTCTACCTGCTGGCCGGCAACGCGCACGACTTCACCACGGTGTACGACCAGTTCCTGCCGCCCGCCGACTGGAGCCTGCAGGAAGGCAAGCTCGTCTTTCTCGAAGAGAACCAGGACGTGGTGCGCTATGGCGTGGACTGCGGCCCCGCAGCGGGCGACGACCCGCCCGTGTGGATCACCACCACCGGCGATGCCACCGAGTGGCACTTGGTGTGCGAGCGCTGCTCGGAGTTCATCGCCACCATGCTGGTCTGGCAATGCGGCTTCGGCGAGGCCCTGCCGCACGGCGCATCGGGCCTCGCGGGGCCCGGCACCGAAACAGCGCTGAAGGCCGGCTGGCGCTTGGTGGGCACCGTCAACGAGATGCGCGCCTATGTGCAGCCCGGGCAGGTGGCCTGCCTGGTGGAATGGAGCGATGGCCTGCGTGTCTTCGTGGGCGCGCTCAGCGACGAAGCGTTGTGGGCGCTGGAAGATGCGCTGGGTGTGGCGCTGGAATCTGAAGACTGAGCCGCTACGCCAGAAGGCAGGCCAACACCTTGGCCAGCAGATCGTGCACATCGGCGGCCGGCACGGCCCCGGGCAATTGCACGCCGCCGTAGAGCTCGAACACCGGCTTGCCCCACTTGAGGCCCAGGGCCATCTCGGACAAGGTGCCCAGGTTGCTGCCGATGGCCACCAGGCAGACACCGCTGCGCGCAACGATGGCGTTGCGCATCTCGCCCATGCCGGTGGGCACGGCCACGCTGAGCCATTCATTGGCATTGGCGTCGTCGTCCTCGGGCAGGATGCCAACGGCCATGCCGCCGGCCTCGGTGGCACCGCGCGACGCGGCCGCCATCACCCCGCCGCGCCCGCCGCAGATGATCACCATGCCCGCGCCGGCCAGCGCATGCGCCACGGCGTGGGCGGCCGCGCACTCGGCCACGCCTGCGTCACCCGGCCCGATCACGGCCACGGGCTGGCGGTGGCGCCCGGGGCCCTGCTGCCTCAGGGCCAGGCGCTGCAGCGCCTGCAGCACCGGCTCTGGCCAAGTTTCAATGGCCTGCACGGCGCTCGCGTTGTCGCGTAAAGACATCACCCACTCCCATCACCACCACACACACCACCATCAGCACCAGCGACAGGGCCGCCGCCACCGCAAAATCCGACCCGCCATCGCTGACCTGCGCCAGCAGCATCAGCGGCAGGATGTTGAGCTGCGTGCCCACCAGCGCCAGCGCCGTGCCATAGGTGCCCATGGCGATCGCGGCCACCATGCAGGCGTTGGACAGCACCGAGGGCGCCACCTCGGGCACCACTGTGTCCCAGAAGGCCCGTGCGCGCGAGGCCCCCAGCGTGCGCGCGGCCTGCGCGGGACGCAGGTCCAGGTTGGCGAACACCGGGTACAGCGACAGCGCCACGCGCGGGATCAGGTAATAGGCATAGGCCACGCCCAGGCCCGAGACGCTGTAGATCCAGCTGCCGATCACCGCCGGGTCACCGCCCAAGCCCGCCAGCAGCTGCGTGACAAAGCCCGCACGGCCGAAGGCCAGGATGAAGCCGTAGGCGATCACCAGGCCCGAGAAGGCCAGCGGCAGGCCCAGCAAGGCCATCATCCACTGGCGCCGCGCCGCGGGCTGGCGTGCCAGCTCGATCGCAATGCAGGTGCCCACCAGCGCAGACACGGCCCCCGCCGCCAACCCCAGGGCCAGCGTGTTGCGCAGGGCGCCCAGGAACAGCGGGTTGCCGAACAGCCGCCCGAAAGCGCTGGCGCCATCGCCAAAGGCCTCGGGCAGCAGCGCGGCCAGCGGCACCGCAAAGAAGAGCGCCATGAAGGCCCATGCGGGCCAGGCGCCGAAGCGTCGCATGCGGGCCGGCTCCCTTTACTTGTTGCCCAGCGCGGCCTGCGCCCACAGGCGGTCCACATCGGCCTTGCGCTCGGAGGCTTTCACCACGTCGAGCGGGCGGATCTGCGGCGCGGCCGGCATCTTGGCGGCCACGTCGGCCGCCAGCGGCGTGCCAGGCACGGCGGGGCGCACAAAGCCCTGGGCGAACAGCGACTGGCCCGCCTCGCTCATGATGAAGTTGAGCCAGAGCTTGCCGGCGTTGGGGTTGGGGCCGTTCTTCACCAGGCTGATCGCATACGGCGCGGCCACGCTGGCCTCCTTGGGAATGACGACTTCGACCGCATCGCCCATGCCATCCACGTGCTTGGCCTTGAGGCCGTCGTTCTCGTAGCTGATCCACACGGGGATCTCGCCCTTCAAGAACTTGGCGTAGGGCGTGGTGCCTTCCACGCGCAGCACATTGCCGGCCGCATGCAGCTTGCCCAGGTAGTCGGTGCCGGGCTGCACGTTGTCCACGCCGCCGCCGTGGGCATACGCCGCGGCAAAGGCCAGCACCTGGCCGATGCCGGTGGAGCGCGGGTCCAGGTAGACCACGGTGTTCTTGAACTCGGGCTTGAGCAGGTCGGCCCAGCCCGTGGGCACGTTCTTCACCAGCTTCTTGTTGACCAGGAAGGCGATGTTCAGCGTGTGGATGGTGAACCAGCGGCCTTCGGCCTCGCGGAGCACGGGCGGCAACTTGTCGAAGTTGACGGGTTTGAAGGGCGCAACCACGTCTTTCTTCGCGGCGTCCACTGCCGAGGCGGCGAAGTAGTAGGCCGTGTCGGCCTGCGGGCGGCGCTTGGTCTTTTCCAGCGCGACCACGGTGGCGGCCGAGCCGATGTCGTTGTAGGTCAGCTCGATCTCGGGGTAGCGCTTCTTGAAGTCGCGGAACAGCGACTTCCAGTTGGCCCATTCGGGACCGGTGTCGAAGGAGACGCACAGGCCTTCCTTCTGCGCCTCGGCGTACAAGGCCTTTTCGCCCGCATAGAGCTCGGGGCCGTCGAAGGCAAAGGCGGTGCGGGCGGCGAGCGTCGCGAATGACAGTGCTGGCAGTGCGCCGGCGGCCTGGATCAGTTGTCTGCGTTGCATGGTGAAAGCTCCTCGGTGGGAATGGTTCGGGAAGGAAATCAAAAGTCGAGCAGGCGGATGTGCTCGGGGGCAATGGCAATCGCTTCGGCCGCCGGCCGAGCCGACTCGGCGAGGAAGGGCTTGCCCGCACCGGGCACCTCGAAGTCGTAGCGCGTGAGCGCGCCCAGGTAACGCTGGGCACCGGTGCGCCCTTGCAATCGGTTCACGCTGCCGGGCGCCGGGTCGGCGCGCACATGCTCGGGGCGCACCATCGCGTGCAGCACCGTGCCCACGGGGCGGCTGCCTGTGTGCGCGTGAAGTTCGGCAAAGCCCAGGTCCACCCGGCCCGGCGCGCAAACCGTACAGGGCAGGATGGTGGACAGGCCCACGAATTCGGCGACCGCGCGGCTGGCGGGCTGCTCGTACAACTCGCGCGGCGTGGCGATCTGCAAGAGGCGCCCGTCCTTGAGCATGGCCACGCGGTCGGCCATGACCAGGGCCTCCTCCTGGTCGTGCGTGACCAGCAAGGTGGTGGCGCCAAAGCGCTGCTGGATGGCGCGGATCTCGTCGCGCAGGTGGCCGCGCACGCTGGCATCGAGGGCCGAGAGCGGTTCGTCGAGCAGCAGGGCCTGCGGGTCGATGGCCAGGGCCCGCGCCAGCGCCACGCGCTGCTGCTGCCCGCCCGAAAGCTGGGTTATGCCGCGCTGTGCGTAGCCCGCCAGGCCGACGATGCCGAGCAGCTCCTGCGCGCGCCGGTGGCGCTCGGCCACGGGCACCTTGCGCAGTTTGAGGCCATAGGCCACGTTGTCCAGCACCGACAGGTGCGGGAACAGCGCATAGTTCTGGAACACCATGCCCATGCGGCGCTGGTGCACGGGCATGGCCGACATGTCCTGCCCGCCGAAGACGATGCGGCCCGTGTGGCCGGTTGTGAGGCCCGACACCAGCTTGAGCAGCGTGGACTTGCCCGAGCCGCTGGGCCCGATCACGGCCACCAGTTCGCCGGCACGCACGTCCAGAGAGACTTCGTGCAGGCCGTGCGTGCTGCCAGGGTAGCGGTAGCTGACGTTGTCGAGGACGAGGCTCATGGCTGGTCTTTGCGGGCTTGGACGAGGGAAGAAGACAACAGGGCCGATGCGCCCGCCAGCACCAGCAGGACCACCGTGGCGGCGCAGGCAAAGCCCGTGGCGCCATAGAAGGCCTGCAGCAGCACGACCGGGTAGGTGCGGTTCTGGAAGCTGGTGAGCAGGTTCGAGACACCGAACTCGCCCACCGAGATCGCCGCCACCATCACCAGGCCGCTGAGCAGGCTCTGGCGCAGGCTGGGCAGCACGATGCCCGTGAACTGCTGCCAGCCCGAGGCGCCCAGCGTGGCCGCGGCCTGCTCCAGCCGGTACAGGTCCAAGTGGCGCAGGTCGGCCAGCAGGGTGTTGGTGAGGTAGGGCAGCGTGAGGATGGCGTGCGCCGCGATGAGCAGCGGCATGGAGCCCAGCCAGGGCGCCAGGTCGGTGTTGAACACCACCATGTAGCCAAAGGCCAGCGTAATGGCCGGCACGGCCACGGGCATGGCGCTCACGATGCGCGCCGCCAGGCCCCCGCCGCGCCGCGCGCCGTGGTACAGCGCATAGGCCAGCGGCAGCGCCAGCACGGTGTTGATGGCACAGGCCGCCAGCGCCACCACCAGGCTGCTCACGAAGGCCTTGCGGAACGAGCTGTCCAGCCACAGGTCCTGGTACCACTGGCCGGTGGCGCCGCTGGGCAAGAGCGTATTGGTCCAGCTGCCGCCCACGCTGCCCACCAGCAACAGTGCGATGGGCAGCAGCAGGTACAGGCCGTAGACCAGGGAAATACCGCGGATCACCTTGTTGTCTCCAATGTCCTGAGAGCGGCTAACAAAACTCTTCTGGCGTCGTTGCCGCGTCTTGTCGTACTACCCGTACTGCCTGCAAGAAGAAATCTGATGTGTAGCGCCTGGCCAGAACCGCTTCGCTGAGTTTTGTTATCCGCTCCAATTGCCGGCATACTTTCCGGATACGCAACTGTCGATTCACACCTCTTGCTGCGATGGCCGAATTTTATGAACCAACACGGTTTTCATGGGTGAATCATGGAACACAACACTTGAGCGATTGGAAAATGTTTTTCACTACAACGTCATCAAGACGCGCTAGCGTGGACGGGTTGTGCAAGGAGCGCCAGGCATGAAGCGCGACTGCCCCACCATCCAGGAACTGCTGGCCTTTGACGCCGTTGCGCGCCACCAGAGCATCACTTTGGCGTCGGGTGCGCTGTGCATCACGGCCAGCGCAGTGAGCAAGCAGGTGGCGGGGTTGGAGGCCTTTCTAGGCCGCCAGCTGCTGCAGAAGAACGGGCGCGGCGTGGAGCTCACGCCCCAGGGCCGCGTGTACTGGCAGAAGATCTCGGGCGGGCTGCGCACCATCGAGGCCGCGACCTTCGAGGCGCGCTCGGGTGATGCCGGGGCGGGCCTGCTCACGCTGGCCAGCGTGCCCACCTTTCTCACCAAATGGCTGATCCCCCGGCTGCCGGCCTTCAGCCAGCAAAGCCGCCATGTGATGCTGAGCTTCAGCCGCCACCTGGAGCCCAGCGACGGCATTCCCGCCGGGGTGGACGCCGCCATCCGCTACGGACCCGACGGCTGGCCGGGGGTGGTGTCGGAGTACATCGCGGGGCGCGAGTTCGTGCTCATCGTGGCGCGCAGCCTGGTCGAGGGGCGCCACCGCATCGCCCAGCCCACCGACATCCTGGGCCACACCCTGCTGCACCACGAGGGCGCGCCCACGGCCTGGCGCCAGTGGGCCACCCAGCACGGCGTGCCCGAGGTGCAGACCCTGGCGGGCCCGCGCTTCGCCCAGTATTCGGCCCTGATCCAGGCCGCACTCAACGGCCTGGGCATCGGCCTGGTGCCCGCCCTGCTGGTGCAAAAAGAGAGGGCCGAGGGCGCCTTGCTCAGCCCCTGCGGCAGCCCGGTGCGTGTAGACCAGGGCCACTACCTGTGCTACCGGCCCGACCGGCTGGACCTGCCGGCGTTTGCGGCCTTTCGCACATGGTTGCTCCACGAAGGCGCGCAGTCGCGCGGAGGCAGCACGGAATGACCGCACCGAACATCCACTGGACACCCTTGCTGCGCACCCTGTGCGAAGAACTGACCCGGGAGGGCGGCAACCACACCTTGTTGCTCTACGGGTCACGGGCCGACGGCACCGCGGACGAGGACAGCGACTACGACATCGCCGCCTTTGGCCCGCGCGACAGCACAGGCCGTGACACGCGCACCATCGACGGCACGTTTCTTGACGTATTCCTCTACCCGGAATCGGCGCTGACGCAGCCCGGCCCTGAATGGCTCAAGCTGCGCGGCAGCGTGGTGCTGCTGCAGCGGGGACAGGAGGCGGATCGATTCCTGCAGGGGCTGGCTGCCGTCTTCACGCAAGGCCCGCCCCCGCTGCCCGCCGACGAGATCGGCGCGCGCACCACCTGGGCCTGGAAGATGGCGGCCCGCATGGAGCGCGGCGATGCCGAAGGCCACTACCGCCGTGCCTGGCTGCTGACCGCCTTGCTCGAAGACTACTTCGCCCTGCGCAGGCAGTGGTTCGAGGGGCCCAAGAAAGCCCTGCAATGGATCCAGGCACACGACCCCGAGACGGCGCATGCACTGCAGGCCGCCTTGCGCCCGGATGCCTCGCATGCCAGCATCCGCCAGGCGGTGGCCCGCGTGGCAGGCCCCTGGCCAGGCAGACCCCCAACCCCAGGAGGCAATCCATGCCCATGAGCGCTGACATGGCCGGCGAGATCCGATCCTTCTTCGATGCCTTCGTGGCGGCCTTCGCCGAATTCGATGGCCCCCTGGTGGCCCAGCGCTATGCCGTGCCCTGCATCGCCGTGGACGCACAGGGAGCGGTGCGGGCCTTCCACACAGCACAGGACGTTGGCGGCTACTTCCAGGCCGTGCTCACGGCCTACCATGGCCAGGGCTGCCGCTCGTGCCGCTTCAGCGATCTGCAAGTCGTACCCATGGGCGCGCTCAGCGCGCTGGCCAGCGTCTCCTGGGAATTGCTGCGCGCCGATGGCAGCGTGGCCAGCGGCTGGCGCGAGTCCTACCACCTGCTGCGCACCGGCGAGGGTTTGCGGGTGGTGGCTTCCACTGACCACGCCGGCTGAGCCGCCAACCCGTCACCGCGCCAGCGGCTCCCAGTTCCCCGCCACGTTCTTGAGCAGGGTGTTCACGGCCGCCAGGCGGCGGTTCTTCACGTCGATCAGGCTGCGCTGCGACGAGAGCACGCTGGTCTGCGCGGTGATCACATTGAGGAAACCCACGGTGCCCGCGCGGTACTGGTTGTTCACCACGTCCAGCGCGCGCTGGGAGGCGGCCAGGGCCTCGGCCTGCAGCTGCTGCTCCTGGGCCAGGGCGGTGGCGGCCGTGAGGTTGTCCTCCACCTCCTGCAGCGCGGTGAGCACCGTCTGGCGGTAGGCGGCGGCGGCCTGCTCGTTGCTCGCACGGGCCGATTCCACCGCGGCATTGCGTGCGCCGCCATCGAACAGCGAGACCGCGAGCGCCGGGCCCAGCGACCAGAACAGATTGGGCGCGCGCAGCAGGTTGGACAGTTCCGAACCCCGGTAGCCGGCCGAGCCCGAGAGCGTGAGCGCCGGGAAGAAGGCCGCGCGCGCCACGCCGATCTGCGCGTTGGCAGCCGCCACGCGGCGCTCGGCCGCGGCGATGTCGGGGCGGCGCTCCAGCAGCTGCGAGGGCAGTTGCGCAGGCACGGCGGGCGGCGCCGGCAGCTCGGCCGTGGCCGGCAGGCTGAAGGCTGCGGGCGCCTGGCCCACCAGGGCGGCCAGCGCATGTTCGAGCTGGCTGCGGTTGGTCTCGGATTCGAGCAACTGCACCTGGGTGCCCTTGTACTGCGCCTCGGCCTGGGCCACGTCGGCCAGCGAGGCCACACCGGCCGCCTGGCGGTTGCGCGTGAGCTCCCAGCTGCGCGCATAGGCGTCCAGCGTCTCGCGCAGCAGCCGGGCCTGGGCCTCGGCGGCCCGCAGCGAGAAATAGGTCTGCGCCACCGTGGCCTGCACCGACAGGCGCATGGCGGCCAGGTCGTCGGCGCTGGCCTGGGCGCTGGCGCGCGCGGCGTCCACCGTGCCCGAGATGCGGCCCCACAGGTCCAACTCCCAGCTCGCATTCAGGCCCAGCGAATGGCTGGTGCTGATGCGCGCATTGCTGCTGCCATCGGCCTGCAGCGTGCTGCCGCTGCGCGCGCGCGAACTGCTGGCGCTGGCACCCAGGCTGGGCAGCAGGCTGGCGCTGCTGCTGGCCACGGCCGCCTGCGCGGCGCGCAGGCGGGCCACGCTCTGCGCGATGTTCTGGTTGCCGGCTGCGGCCTGCTGCTGCAGGGTGTCAAGCGTGGCGTCGCCATACAGCGACCACCAGGCGGCAGGCACTGCCTGGCCGCCACCGGGCTGGGCCGGCTGCCACAGGCCCTGGGCCGCGGCGCCGCTTTCCTTGAACGCGGGCGGAATGTCCATGGCCGGGCGCTCGTAGGGCTGCGGGCTGGCACAGGCCCCAAGCAGGGCCAGCACGGCCAGCGACAGCGCCAGGCGCGCGGAAGAAGGGAAGAAAGGGGTCGAAAGCATCAATCGTTTCCTTGCAGCGCCGCGGCGGCACCGGCGGATGGCGCCGGGCGGCTGCGGCGCCAGCGGCGCGCCAGGCGGTGGGCACCCATGCGCAGGCGGTCCAGCGCCACGTAGACCACGGGCGTCGTATAGAGCGTGAGCACCTGGCTGAACAGCAGCCCGCCCACGATGGCAATGCCCAGGGGCTGGCGCAGCTCGGCGCCGTCGGCCCGGCCCAGGGCCAGCGGCAGCGCGCCGAAGATGGCGGCCATGGTGGTCATGAGGATGGGGCGCAGGCGCAGGTTGCAGGCGCGGTAGATGGCCTGGGCCGCGCTCACATGGCCGCCGCGCTGGCGCACCAGCGCGAAGTCGATCATCATGATCGCGTTCTTCTTGACGATGCCGATGAGCAGGATCACCCCGATCAGCGCGATCAGCGAAAACTCGGTCTTGAACAGCATCAGCGCCAGCAGCGCCCCCACGCCCGCAGAAGGCAGCGTGGACAGGATGGTGAGCGGGTGCACCAGGTTTTCGTAAAGGATGCCCAGCACCAGGTAGATGGTGATGATGGCCGCCAGGATCAACAGCGGCTGCCCCGCCAGCGCATCCTGGAAGGCCCCCGCCGTGCCGCCGAAGGTGCCGCGGATGCTGACCGGCACGCCCAGTTCGGACACCGCGTTGTGCACCGCATCGGTCGCCTGCGAGAGCGAGACGCCCGGCGCCAGGCTGAAGCTCACCGTGCTGGCCGGCGTGCCCCGGTCGTGGCTGACCGACAGCGGCGTGTTGGTCTGGGTGATGCGCGCAAAGGCCGTCAGCGGGATCTGCTGGCCCTGGTTGTTCACGAAGAAGAAGCTGCGCAGGGTCTCGGGGTCCTGCAGGTACTGGGGCGCGGCCTCCATCACCACGCGGTACTGGTTGAGCGGGTTGTAGATCACACCCACCTGGCGCTGGCCGAAGGCGTCGTTCAGGGTGGCATCGATGGTGGCGACCGTGAGCCCCAGGCGCGAGGCCGCGTCGCGGTCGATCACCAGCGTGGTCTGCAGGCCGTAGTCCTGCACGTCGCTGTTCACGTCTTCCAGCTCGGGCAGCTGCGACAGGGCCAGGCGGATGCGCGGCTCCCAGGTGCGCAGCTCGGCGATGTCGTCGGCCTGCAGCGTGTAGTCGAACGAGGCGCTGCTCTGCCGCCCACCGATGCGGATGTCGCGCTGGGGCGTCATGAACAGGCGCGCACCGGGCTCGTTCTTGAGCTGCTCGCGCAGGCGGTTGATCACCGTCTCGGAGCTCTCCTGCCCCGGCCCGCGCTTGAGCGACATGAACATCATGGCCGCATTGCGCTGCCAGCCGCCCGTGAAGCCGGTGACATGCTCCACGGCCGGGTCGGCCTGCACGATGGCCAGAAAGCGCTGCAGCCGCTGTTCCATGGCCTGGAACGAGGTGGCCTGGTCGGCCCGGATGAAGCCCGAGATGCGGCCCGTGTCCTGCTCGGGCATGAAGCCCTTGTCGATGGCCGTGTACAGGTACACATTGCTGGCCACCACGCCGGCCAGCACCAGCAGCACCACGGGCTGGTGGCGCAGGCACCAGGCCAGGCTGCGGCGGTAGACGCGCAGCGCGCGGTCCTGCAGCCGGTCCACCCAGCGCGAAAAGCGCGCCCAGCGGGACGGGCTGGGCGCCTTGGGGGCCCGCTGCTGCTTGAGCAGGGCCGCACACATCATGGGTGTGGTGGTCAGCGAGACCAGCAGCGACACCAGGATGGCGGCCGACATGACGATGGCGAACTCGCGGAAGAACCGCCCCACGATGCCGCCCATGAACAAAATGGGCACGAACACCGCGATCAGCGAGATGCTCATGGACACCACGGTGAAGCCGATCTCGCGCGCCCCGTCGAGCGAGGCCTGCAGCGCCGTCTTGCCGCGCTCCATGTGGCGCATGATGTTCTCCAGCACCACGATGGCATCGTCCACCACGAAGCCGGTGGCCACGGTGAGCGCCATGAGCGAGAGGTTGTCGAGCGTGTAGCCCGCCAGGTACATGATGCCGAAGGTGCCGGCCAGCGACACCGGCACCGCCACGCTGGGAATGAGCGTGGCGCGCGCATTGCGCAGGAACAGAAACACCACCAGGATCACCAGCGCCACGGCGATCACCAGGGCGCGCTCCACCTCCTTGACCGAGGCACGCAGCGTGGGCGTGCGGTCGGAGACGATCTCGATGTCGATGGCCGCGGGGATGGACGCCTTGAGCGCCGGCAGCAGCGCGCGCACACGCTCCACGGCCTCCAAAATGTTGGCACCCGGCTGCTTGTACACCTGCAGCAGGATGGCGGGCTTGCCGTTGGCCACGCCGAAGTTGCGCACGTCCTGCACCGAATCGGTGACCTGGGCCACGTCGGCCAGGCGGATGGCATTGCCGTCCTTCCAGCGCAGCACCAGCGGGGCATAGTCGGCCGCCACGCGGGCCTGGTCGTTGGCGGTCACCTGCCAGTAGTGGTCCTCGCGCTCCACCGAGCCCAGCGGCCGGTTGGCGTTGGTGCTGGTGATGGCCGCGCGCACCTGCTCCAGCGAGACACCGTTGGCCGCCAGGCGCAGCGGGTCGAGCTGCACGCGTACGGCCGGCAGTGCACCGCCGCTGATCGACGCCTGGCCCACGCCCTCCACCTGCGAGAGCTTTTGCGCCATGACGGTGGAGGCCGCGTCGTACATCTGCCCACGCGTGAGCGAGTCCGACGTGAGCGCCAGGATCATGATGGGCGAATCCGCCGGGTTCACCTTGCGGTAGGTCGGGTTGCTGGGCATGCCCGTGGGCAGCAGCGTGCGCGAGGCGTTGATGGCCGCCTGCACGTCGCGTGCGGCGCTGTCCACCGTGCGGCTCAGGTCGAACTGCAGCGTGATGGAGGTGCTGCCCAGCGTGGAGCGCGAGGTGATCTCGTTGACGCCCGCGATCGCGCCCAGCGCGCGCTCCAGCGGCGTGGCCACGGTGGCGGCGATGGTGTCGGGGCTGGCCCCGGGCAGGCTGGCCGAGACCGAGATGGTCGGGTAGTCCACCTGCGGCAGCGGCGCCACGGGCAGCAAAAAGTACGACACCGCCCCCGCCAGCGCCAGGCCGATGGTCAGCAGCATGGTGGCGATGGGCCGGTGGATGAAGGGAGTGGAAATGCTCACAGCACCCCCTCGCCCTGGCAGGCCAGGCTACGCATGGCTGGCCCCTTCGGCCTGCGCTGCTGCCTTGGCGGCACGGCGCGCGCGCCAGCGCTCGGCCGCGTTCTCGAAGGTCAGGTAGATCACGGGCGTGGTGAACAGGGTGAGCAACTGGCTCACGATGAGGCCGCCCACCATGGTCACGCCCAGCGGGTGGCGCAGCTCGCTGCCCACGCCCGTGCCCAGCATCAGCGGCAGCGCGCCCAGCAGCGCGGCCAGCGTGGTCATCAGGATCGGGCGAAAGCGCAGCAGGCAGGCCTGGTAGATGGCTTCGCGCGCGGGCAGGCCCTGGTCGCGCTGGGCCTCCAGCGCGAAGTCGATCATCATGATCGCGTTCTTCTTGACGATGCCGATGAGCAGCACGATGCCGATGATGGCGATGATGTCCACATCGAGCCCCGTGACCAGCAGCGCGAGCAGCGCGCCCACGCCGGCCGACGGCAGGGTCGAGAGGATGGTGACCGGGTGGATGGTGCTCTCGTACAGCACGCCGAGCACGATGTACATGGTGACCACGGCCGCCAAAATCAGCAGCAGCGTGTTCGACAGCGAGGCCTGGAAGGCCAGCGCCGCGCCCTGGAAGCTGGTCTCCACCGACAGCGGCAAGAGGCCCGCCTCCTTGGCGCCGGCCTGCTCGGCCTGAATGGCCTTGACCGCATCGCCCAGTGCCACGCCGGGTGCGGTGTTGAAGGAGATGGTGGCCGCCGGCAACTGGCCCACGTGGTTCACGCCCAGGGCCATGGGCCGCTCCTTGATGCGCGCCACGGTGGACAACGCCACCGGCTTGCCGGCCGTGGAGGTGACGTAGATGTTGTTCAGCGCCTCGGGCCCGATCTTGAACTGCGGCGAGACTTCCAGCACCACCCGGTACTGGTTGGACTGGGTGAAGATGGTGGAGATGAGCCGCTGGCCAAAGGCGTTGTACAGCGCCGTGTCGATGCCCGACACGGTGACCCCCAGGCGGCTGGCCTGGGCCCGGTCGATCTGCACGAAGGCCTGCAGGCCCTGGCTCTGCAGGTCGCTGGCCACGTCGGCCAGCTGCGGCAGGCCACGCATGCGGCGCACCAGCTCGGTGGTGCTGGTCTGCAGCTGCGCCGGGTCGGGCGATGACACCAGCAGCTGGTACTGCGTGCGTGCCACGCGGTCCTCGATGGTCAGGTCCTGCACGGGCTGGGCATACAGGCGGATGCCGGGCATGTCGGCCGTGTCATCGGCCAGGCGGCGCACCACAGCCGAGGCCTTGTCGCGCTCGCCATGCGGTTGCAGGTCGATCAGCAGGCGGCCGGTGTTGAGCGTGGTGTTGGCACCGTCGACGCCGATGAAGGACGAGACGCTTTTCACCGCCGGGTCGCGCAGGATGCGCTCTGCCAGCTGCTGCTGGCGCTCGGCCATGGCCGCGAACGAGATCGACTGGTCGGCCTCGGTGGTCGCCTGCAGGGTACCCGTGTCCTGCACCGGGAAGAAGCCCTTGGGCACCACCATGTAGAGCAGCACCGTGAGCGCCAGCGTGGCGATGAACACCACCCAGGTCAGCAGCTGGTGGCCCAGCACCCAGTTCAGCGCGCGGCCGTACTGGGCGATGGTGCGGTCGAAGAAGCGGCCCGTGGCCTGGTACAGGCGGCCATGGCTCTCCTCGGGCGTGTGGCGCAAGAGGCGCGCGCACAGCATGGGCGTGAGCGTGAGCGAGACCACGGCCGAGATCAGAATGGCCACGGCCATGGTGATCGCGAACTCGTGGAACAGCCGGCCCACCACGTCGCCCATGAAGAGCAGCGGGATCAGCACCGCGATCAGCGAGATGGTCAGCGAGATGATGGTGAAGCCGATCTGCTTGGCACCCTTGAGCGCGGCCTGCAGGGGGGGCTCGCCGTCCTCCACATAGCGCGCGATGTTCTCGATCATCACGATGGCATCGTCCACCACGAAGCCGGTGGAGATGGTCAGCGCCATCAGCGTGAGGTTGTTGATGGAGAACCCCGCCAGGTACATGATGCCGAAGGTGCCCACCAGCGACAGCGGCACCGCCACGCTGGGGATGAGCGTGGCCGAGGCGCTGCGCAAAAAGACGAAGATCACCGCCACCACCAGGCCGATGGCCAGGGCCAGCTCGGCCTGCATGTCCTTGACCGAGGAGCGGATGGTCACCGTGCGGTCGGTCAGGATCTGCACGTCCAGCGAGGCCGGCAGCGTGCTCTGCAGCTGGGGCAGCAGGGCCTTGATGCGGTCCACCGTCTCGATCACGTTGGCACCGGGCTGGCGCCGGATGTTGAGGATCACGCCGGCCCGCGCGCCCGTCTCGGGCGTGCCGGCCCAAGCGGCCAGGCGGGCGTTCTCGGCATCGTCCACCGTGGTGGCCACGTCGCGCAGGCGCACGGGCGTGCCGTTGCGCAGCGCGATCACCAGGTTCTGGTACTCGGCGGCGGACTGCAGCTGGTCGTTGGCGTCGATGGTCGATGCGCGCGCCGGCCCGTCGAAGCCGCCCTTGGCCTGCTTGACATTGGACGCTGCGATCACGCCGCGCACGTCTTCCAGCGTCATGCCCACCGCGGCCAGCGCCACCGGATTGACCTGGATGCGCACGGCCGGGCGGCGCCCGCCCGCAATGGCCACCAGGCCCACGCCCTTGACCTGCGAGAGCTTGGGCGCCAGTCGGTTTTCCACCAGGTCGTTGACGCGGATCACCGGCAGCGAGGGCGAGGTGATGGCCAGCGTGAGGATGGGCGCATCCGCCGGGTTCACCTTGCTGTAGATGGGCGGCATGGGCAAATCGTTGGGCAGCAGGTTGCTGCCGGCATTGATCGCCGCCTGCACCTGCTGCTCGGCCACGTCCATGGCCATGTCCAGCGCAAAGCGCAGGGTGATGACCGAGGCCCCGCCCGAGCTGGTGGAGGACATCTGCTCCAGCCCCGGCATCTGGCCGAACTGGCGCTCCAGCGGCGCGGTGACGTTGGAGGTCATCACGTCGGGGCTGGCGCCCGGGTACAGCGTGGTGACCTGGATGGTGGGGTAGTCCACCTCGGGCAGGGCCGAGATGGGCAGTAGCCGGTAGGCCAGCAGGCCCGCAATCAGCAGCGCCACCATCAGCAGCGAGGTGGCGATGGGGCGCAGGATGAAGATGCGCGAAAGGTTCATGGCGGCGGTGCCCGCTTCAGGGGAGTCGGGACGGCATCAGCGCGAGGCGGCAGCACCAGGGGCCGCGATGCCGGCGGCCTGCATCTTGCCGCGGATGTAGGCGCGGCGCTCGTCGGGCGCCATGGCCTGCAGCTTCTGGCGCTCTTCGGGGCTCATTTTTTCGAGCAGGGCCCGCACCTCGGGCGACATGCCGGGGCGGCGCTCGCCATCGGGGGCACCGCCTTCGGCACGCGGGCCGCCTTCACGCGGACCGGAAGTCTCGCGCGGCGCACCATCCGGCACTCCCCGGGCGCCTTCGGCGCTGCGGCCACCGGCAGGGCGCGACGCCCCCGGTGCAGGCGCTGCAGCAGCCGATGCACCGGCGGCAGGTGCAGCCGCCTCGCTGCCCACGGTGCCACTGGCCGCTCCGGCCGGCCCGGCCGCGCCAGGCTGGTTGCGCTTGCTGCGGAAGAAGGCGCGGCGCTCTTCCTGCGTCATCTTGGCGAGCTTCTCGCGCTCTTCAGGGGTCAGGTTGCGCATCATCGCGGCGCGGCGCGCGCCGGCGTCCTGCACGGCCTCGTCGGCGCGCGCGGCGGCGCCCGAATCGATCACCGCCACCTTGGCGCCTTCGCGCAGGCGGTCGATGCCGTCGACCACGACCTGGTCACCTTCTTTGAGTTCGCCCTCCACCGCCACCCGGTCGCCGTCGGCCACACCCACGCGGATGCGCCGCTGCGTCACCGTGCCATCGGGCTGCACCAGGTAGACGTAATTGTTCTGGATGGCCGTGCCCGGCACAGTGACCGCGTCCTGCAGCAGGTTGACCTGCAGGCGCACATTGACGAACTGGTTGGGGAACAGGGTGCCGTCCTCGTTGCCGAAGGTGGCCTTGACCTTGATGGTGCCGGTGGTCGCATCGATGGCGTTGTCCAGCGCACCCACCTTGCCGCGGCCCAGGCGGCGCTTTTGCTCGCGGTCCCACAGCTCCACGGGCAGCTCGGCGCCCTCGGAGAGGCGCTGGTTGATCTGCGCCAGGTGCGCCTCGGGCACGGAAAACACCGCGTCGATGGGGCGCACCAGGTTGATGGTGACAATGCCGTTGGCATCCGAAGGGCCGACCACATTGCCCCGGTCGGCCTGGCGCAGGCCCAGGCGCCCGGCGATGGGCGCGGTGATGCGGGTGTAGCTCAGCTGCAGCTTGGCCGCGTCCACCTGGGCCTGGTCGGCCGCCACCGTGCCTTCAAGCTGGCGCACCTGGGCAGCCTGGGTGTCCACCTGCTGGCTGGCAATCGAGTCCTTGGCCAGCAGGTCCTGGTAGCGTTTCAGGTCGAGCTGGGCATTCTTGAGCAGCGCCTGGTCGCGCGCGAGGTTGCCTTGCACCTGGCCCAGCGAGGCCTGGTAGCTGCGCGGGTCGATCTCGGCCAGCAGCTGGCCGGCCTTGACCTCGTCGCCTTCCTTGAAATGCAGCTTGACCAGCTCGCCGCTGACCTTGGCACGCACCACGGCCGTGGCGCGCGCGCTCATGGTGCCGATGGCATTGACCTGCACACGCACGTCCTGGCGCCGCACGATGCCCACCGACACCGGCTGCGTCTGCCCGCCTGCGCTGAAGCGCGCCGGCCCGCGGCCGCCACCAGGGCCGCCGCGCCCTCCGGGCGGGCCGCCCGCCCCTTCAGCCTGCGGCTGCCCTGCGGTGCTCGCTGCCTGGCGCTGCTTCCACCACCAGCCCCCGCCCGCAGCGGCGGCAACCACCACCAGCAGCACGATCCACCACAGGGCACGCCCCTGTTGGCGCAAAAGGGGCCGCGAGGGCACGGACGGAAGGCGATGGGAAGGCATGGTGGGCGTTACAAATGGAATCGTGGCTATGGTAGCCACCCGCCAAGACGCTCCCGCGCCCGGACAAAAGGATTTACCCTGCCTTTACCCTCGGTTTACGGGGTTTTCAAGCCCGAAACGCAATTCAGCGGTTGGTAGCCAGCAACAGGCCGCCCGCGCCCATGAAGAAACCGCCCGTGGCCTTGTTCAACCGCACCACGCCACGCGAGGTACGGATGAAGCGGCGGATCTGCCGGCCGCCCGCCGCATAGACCGCCGTGGCCACGAACTCAGCCGCCAGGTACACGCTGCCCAGCACCAGGAACTGGCGCGCCGCCGGCTGGGCCGGGTCGATGAACTGCGGAAAGATGGCCGCGAACAGGATGATGGCCTTGGGGTTGGTGATGCCCAGCAGGAACTCCTGCGTCACCAGCGACCACAGCCGCACCGGCGCAGCGCCGCTGGCCGCCACCTCGGCACCATCGGCCACCTCCAGCCCATTGAACTCGCGGCTGCGCCAGGCACGCCAGCCCAGCCAGAACAAATAGCAGGCGCCCACCCACTTCACGGCGGTGAAGGCCGCCTCGGACGCCAGCAGCATCGCCCCCAGGCCCACGGCCGACACGGTGAGAAAGATCGCAAACGCCGCCGCCCGCCCGATGGTGCCCACCAGGGCCGCGCCCACACCGGCACGGATGCCGTTGTTGAGACCGCAGAAATTGTTGGGACCAGGCGTGAGCGCGATGGCCACGGCGACGGGGGCGAAAAGCAGGGCGTCCATGGGGAGAAACATCCGGAAAAACGGCCGCTGGCGCGGCCCAGCTCGCCAGTTTAGGGCTTTGCGCCCTGCCCCGCTTGGCGCTCGGGCATCACCGCTCAGGCAGCGCGATGGTGGTTTGCCAGGGCACGCCCACCAGCGCATCGTAGTGCGCGACCACGATGGCCCGGTCCGCCGCGCCCGCCAAGGCCGCCAGCGCCTGCTGCAGGTACTGGATAGAGGGCTTGTCCAGCCCCGCCACGGGCTCGTCGAGCAGGGTGAGTGCGGCGCCCGAGGCCAGCGCCCCGGCCGTCCACACCTTGCGCCGCGTGCCGGTGGAGAGCATCAGAAAGCGCTTGGAGAGGTGCTCGTGCAGGTCGAAGCCCTCGATGTGCCGGGCCAGTGCGCCCGCGTCGAAGCGCGGGTAGCGCGCGGGCAGTGCGGCCAGCCAGTCCTGCACGCCCTGCTCATCCAGCGCGGCAGAGCGCGGATCGCCCCAGAACACCTGGGCCCGGTAGTCGGCTGGCGCCGACTGCAGGGAGACACCCTGCAACACCAGTTGGCCCGCTGCGGCAGGCAACTCGCCCGCCAGCAGGCGCAACAAGGTGGTCTTGCCGCTGCTGTCGCCGCCCAGCACCAGGGTGGCGCCCGCCGGCACCTGGGCAGACAGGCCGTCGAACAGCGGGACTTCGGGGTAGGCAAAGCGCAGGCCGTCGATGAGCAGGAGGGGGCTGGCAGAAGGCATGGGTGCGGGAGCAGGGAAGGAGAAAAACGCCCATTTTAGGAACGGTGCCCGCCCTGCGCGGCCTCCATCATTCACCAGTGGAACAAGCCCCTATCTCGGACGAAGATGCTTTGGAACAGGTCGTCAAAAAATGCAGATATCGCAGTGGCACTTGATTCAAAGGGGGGAACAACGAACAGAAGCCGCTGGAAGCGATCAAGGCCGGCCTGGTGGCCGCCGCTGGCGTACGCGGCGCGATCGAGGGCGTGTGGTTCAAGCTGGAGGAGGTGGGCGGGGGGATTGCCGGCGCGCGGGAGGCCAATGCCGTGTACCTGCAGCCCAATGCGCCGGGGTTCTGGTTGAACCCGGCGTTCTGGGTGTCGGTGTTCTTTGTGCTGATGCCCACGCTGATCCTGGTGGACATGCTGTTTGTTCACCCGCAGACGTACAACGACACGCTGCGTATCCAGGTGATCACGGCCGTGCTGGGGCTGCTGGGCCTGGTGGGGGCGTACTGGCTGGGCACGAGCTTTTCGAGCCAGCGCAAGACGGAGTTGAGCAATGGCGGGGGGAAGCTGCCGATTTCTTAGTAGCGTTCAGATACTGCTCGGGCTAGAGTGCTTGAATGACCAAAAAGCCAAACAATCATCAAGGCCCCGTGCATACCACCACGACCTTGTCCGGAGAAACTGTCCGTACTTTGCGTGCGTATGCAGACGCTGCTGATCTTTACACCTCTTCGCCGTTTTCAGGCCCTGAGTGGGTTGAGTTTATTCAGAGCGTCTTGAAGGATGGTCGCTTCTCGGAGTTCGACGCTAATTCCCTATTGTCTTATTTGCGAAAGCAATTCGATTGGGATGGTGAAGCTCGAAATTGGGATGCATCACAAGCGGCGAGAGATTCATTGAACAATGGTCTTTTCGAGGCACTCAACGCCCATCCCAGGCGGTACACATTTGTTGTTGAATTAAGCGGTTTTCACACCTATTCCGGCTATCTAATAGAACTATCGCCAGATGTTTCAATTTTCACGGAAAACAGTGGTTACATCGCTTCAGAAAACGGGAGCAGAAACGAGGACCGAGCATATCTTTCCTTATCAGCAAATGGTGTTATCCCCATGTTTGGAAAAGGCAGCGCCCATGATGGACTAGAGGCGATGCTAAAACATGTCTGCTTTCTTCTTCGGCGTGATCCCCGAATTGGAACGGGGTTTTCTGTAGGTTTTCCTAATACACAGCTTTTCGGCGAACATGAAGACGTTATTGGCGCGTCATACTTTGATGCGCCACCGCTTCAATTGCTATCAGGATTGCGCATCAACGAAGAAATTCTATGCACGCCAAAAGGATTGCTCGCGCCGATAATTGATACTCCTCAAGCGAAGGCAGCAGAGTTCTCGACGGGATGGGAAACCGCCAAATCATTTTTCCGACTATCCGATGCAACAGTTAAAGAGCCTTTAGCAGCTGCAATGGAGTGGTATATCGACAGCGCTTTGGACTCCAACGAGACCGTGTCATATTTAAAAGCGTGCATAGGCATCGAAGCCATCTTAGGCGATGCGAAAGAAGGGCTTACGGAAATTTCTCGCCGCCTTGAGGATCGCTATGCGTTTATGACAGGAAAAAATCGCGCTGAGCGGAAAGATCTGGGAGATTCTCTGCGGAAGGTTCTGAATGCCCGTGGAGCACTTGTGCATGCTCGTCAGCGACGGCTCGAAAGAGCTGAGCGCGCACTCCTTTCGAAAGCCCAGGAGATTCTTAAAAACTGCATTGACCACGAGCTGGCCACATTAACGCCCAACGAGCCCGAGCGTAGAGGGCTGCAGATGGGTCGCCTTTAGAAAATTAGGCTCGGGCCACAGGCATATCGGCCCAGCAGGTGGTGTAGTGGGGGGTGCGGCGCTCCTGCCGCATGGCCCATTCCTTGGGGGCGCTGCCCACGCCGGCGGATGCCATCTGCACGGTGCCCTTGCCGAAGCGTGCATTGAGCGCGTCGAGCGCGCCCATGAGACGGGAGCGGTCCCTGCCGCCCTCCTCCACTTCCAGCCCCAGTTCGCCCTGCACCATGGTACTGGGGGCCAGGTCGAGCAGCATCACGCCAGCCTTTGTCAGCTCATACCCCGGGGAGTAGATGCGCTGCATGCCGGCGACGGCCGCGCGCACCAGGTGTGCGGTGTCGGCGGTGGGCCGGCGCAGCGGGATGGTGATGGAACGGCTGTAGTGCGGGCCCGGGCGGAATGGTGATGTGTGGACGAACACCAGCACCGCGCCGGCGTAGCTGCCTTGCTCGCGCAGCTTTTCGGCGGCGCGGGTGGCGAAGCTGCTGACGGCCTCGAGGAGCGGGGGCAGGTCCAGGATGGTGCGGCCGAATGACCTCGTGCAGGCGATCTGCTTGCTCGGCTGGGGCTGATCGTCCAGCGGCATGCAGGGCATGCCCTGGAGTTCGCGCACCGTGCGCTCGAGCACGACGGACCAGCGCCGGCGGACGGTGGCCAGGTCCATGCGCACCAGGTCGAGCACGGTGTGCACGCCGCCGGCCTGAAGCTGCTCGGCGATCTTGCGCCCTACCCCCCAGACGTCGCCTACCTCGGTGGCCTGGAAGATGTCGGCCAGGTCCTGCTCGGGGAGGATGGCCAGGTTGCATACCTGGGCGTGCTCTGCGGGGTAGCTGCCGGGCTTGCGCTCTGCCGTCTTGGCGACGTGGTTGGCGAGCTTGGCCAAGGTCTTTGTGGGGGCGATGCCGATGCCGCAGGGGATGCCGGTCCATTGCAGGATCTGCTGGCGCTTTTTGGCGCGCGCTGTAGATGGTTGGCAGGGGGGCCAGTGAATAAGCTGTGACAGGAGAGAATTCGTGTTTTCTATACGTTCTTCGCACCATGCCCTTGCACTACCTCGATTTCGACTACAGCGAAGACTACGAAGGCACGGGCACCTTCGACGCCATGGCCGCCGCCAGCCCGGCGCAGTGGCCGGTCGTGCAAGCCGAAGTGGCCCAGGTGCTGGCCTGGGCGCATGCGCATTTCCCCGATACCTTCGGGCCGGCGGAGGAAGGCGGCGAATGGGACTACGACCTCAGTGCCGTGCAGGAGGTGTCCACCCCCCTGGCGCTGGAGTTCGACAGCGCCACGGGCCGCATTGCCGCCCACCCCGGCGCGCCGGGTGCCCCGCGCACCACCGTGACCCTGTCCATCAGCGGCAGCAGCGCCTTCTGCGCAGCGCTGCGCGACGCCTTCGGGCTGGACTGACGGCGTCAGAAAGCGTACCGGGTGGTGACAGGCTGTATGCCTACATACAGCCCCGGGGCCCGCACGTACTCTGAACGGGCTGCGGCATGCCGGTGTGGCAGGCCGTGGACAGCACCTCCACCAGAGACCTCCACCATGCTCGCGCAAGCGTCGTCCCCTTCCATCGCCACTGCCTTCAACCCGCTGGCCGCACGGCTGCCCTTCCAGGCCGCCAATGGCGAGCCCGGTGACACGGCCGTGCCGCCACCGGGCACCAGTGTGCACCCGGCTTCGGCCGAGCCCCTGCCCGCCACCCGGGCACCCTTCATGGCCCACACCCGGGTGCGGCTGGAGCTCGATATCGAGCTCAACTACGAGATCGACCAGCACGGCGCGGACTTCGTGTTCAACATCCACGCCGCGCACACGCCCAGCCAGGCCATCCGCAACGAGCGCCTGAGCATCAACCAGAACGTGCCGCGCCAGATCCATACCGACCCGGCCACGGGCAACCGCTACCTGCGCCTCAGGGGCGAGCCGGGGGCGCTGAAGGTGGCCTACTCGGCCACGGTGGACATCAGCCACCACTGCGCCGACCCGGCCCAACTGGCCGAGGTGCCCATCCGCCAGCTGCCGCAGGATGTGCTGGGCTACATCTACCCCAGCCGCTACTGCCAGTCCGACCGCCTGCTGCGCCTGGCCGGCACCGAGTTCGGCGCCCTGCCGCAGGGGCACCGCCGGGTGCAGGCCATCCGCGACTGGGTGCAGCGGCACGTGGCCTTCACCTCCAACGCCTCCAACTCCAACACTTCGGCCGTGGACACGCTGGTGGAGAAAGTGGGTGTGTGCCGCGATTTCGCCCACCTGATGATCGCGCTGTGCCGCGCGGTGAACATCCCCGCGCGCTTCACCACAGGCACCGACTATGGCGCCGACCCCAGCCTGGGCCCGCCCGACTTCCATGCCTATGTAGAGGCCTACATCGGCGACCGCTGGTACCTGTTCGACCCCTCGGGCACTGCCATTCCCATGGGGTTGATCCGTTTTGGCACGGGGCGCGACGCGGCCGACGTGGCGTTTGCCACCATTTTTGGCGGCGTCAGGGCCCAGCCCCCCATCATCCGCACCCTGGCCGTGGAGGACGCGGGACGCGGCTTCGTGCTGCCCCACCACTGCTGCGAGGCCTTGTCCACCGACCATGGCGCAGCTTTCGCAACCCGATTCACAGGTGTATGAAGGTCTGGCGAAACACCTCGAAAAACCACGCCACTGGGCTTTTTGGCCGATCTATGGCCTAATACGCGTTTTTCCACCAATTTTTTCCAGAGAATTTCCATGGGCAACAAGATCGTCACCGAAGCAGACCGCAAGCGCAGCCCCCGTCCCACGCCCGTGGCCGGCTACACCCTGCCCACCGGTGGCCGCGGCCAACGCGTGAGCCTGGAGCGCGGCGTCGCCACGCGCAGCAAGAAGAACCCTGGCAAGCGCTCCAAGAAGGGCGGCTGATCGCCGGACCGCCACGGGCCGCATGCATGCGGTCTGTTGCAAGCAACGAAGCCCTCGCAAGAGGGCTTTGTGCTTTCTGGCGCAGCCGCAACATCGTGCAGGCGACATTGGCCACGCAGCTGCCACACGGAAACGACGGGGTAGGCCCTAAGATGGCCGGATGATCACCGTCCACCACCTCGAAACCTCGCGCTCGCAGCGCGTCCTCTGGCTGCTCGAAGAACTGGGCGTGCCCTATGAGCTCAAGATCTACCAGCGCGACAAGGCCACCAAGCTGGCCCCGCCCGAGCTCAAGAAGGTCCACCCGCTGGGCAAGTCGCCCGTGATCACCGATGGCGGCGAAGTGGTCGCCGAGTCGGCGGCCATCATCGAATACCTGGTGGAAACCTATGGCGCGCAGGCCACCGGCGAGCTGGCCCACCTGCAGCCCGCGCGCGGCACGCCCGAGTACCGCCAGTGCCGCTTCTGGATGCACTACGCCGAGGGCTCGCTGATGAACTGGCTGGTGATGAAGCTGGTGTTCATGACCATCCCGCGCCAACCCATGCCCTTCTTCGTCAAGCCCATTGCCAAGGCCCTGTGCGGCAAGGTGCTCGACAAGGTCGTGGACCCGAACGTGAACACCGCCATGGACTTCATGGAAGCCCACCTGGGCCAAAACACCTGGTTTGCCGGCGAGCACCTGACCATGGCCGACTTCCAGATGAGCTTTGCGGTCGAGGCCGCCCTGTCGCGCTCCGAAAAGGCCGGCAACTGCCCGAACCTGCAGGCCTACAAGAAGCGCATGGAGGCCCGCCCGGCCTACCAGCGCGGTATTCAGAAAGGTGGCCCGGTGGTGATGGGCTGAACCGGGTTGCACGGCCGCCCTGCGCCGCGCGATGCCGACATGGCGGCAGGGCTTCTGGTGCAAGGGACCTGCCGCTCAAACGAGCAGCAAGTTTGCGCCAATCGATGATTCAGAGCTTTTCACATGCTCTGCATTTGATTTTTCGCACGAATCGAGCGCATACCGGGCCGGCGCGTGCCGAACTTGCAAGATAAATGCGCCCCACCCTCTCTACAGTCTCCATACCCCCGGCCGACCCACGGCTGCCCCCCTTCTGGAGACGATGTATGAGCGACCTGTTTGACAACCCCATGGGCCTGTGCGGCTTCGAGTTCGTGGAGTTCGCCTCGCCCAAGCCCGGCGTGCTGGAGCCGATGTTCGAGAAGATGGGCTTCACCCTGGTGGCCAAGCACCGCTCCAAGAACGTGCTGCTGTACCGCCAGGGCGGCATCAATTTCATCGTGAACAACGAGCCTGGCAATGCCGCCTACTTCGCGGGCGAGCATGGTGCCTCGGCCTGCGGGCTGGCGTTTCGCGTGCGCGATGCGCACAAGGCCTACAAGCGCGCCCTGGAGCTGGGCGCCCAGCCCATCGA